>Ga0070714_100001939_pt1 | contig 15108 bp, 12 predicted proteins | sample LARL83metaG_FD_65450 | JGI IMG/M metagenome (GOLD analysis project Ga0070714, IMG submission 65450) | Corn, switchgrass and miscanthus rhizosphere microbial communities from Kellogg Biological Station, Michigan, USA - LAR L8-3 metaG | ecosystem: Host-associated > Plants > Roots > Rhizosphere ...
CGGTCCGGCCTTCTTCGGCGGGACCGAGTTCGCGTCGCTCGCCGACCAGGACGGCTTCGTCGTCGTCTACCCCTCGGTGACGCGCACGGGCCTGGTGTGCTTCGACGTCTCCACGCCCGGAGCGCTGACCCACAACGGGAACAGCGATCCGGTCGGGATCGTGTCAATGGTGCGATACGTCGAGCGGACCCTGCACGCCGACCGCCACCGCGTGTTCGCCACCGGCATCTCCTCCGGCGCGATGATGACGAACGTGCTGCTCGGCGACTATCCCGACGTGTTCAGCGCGGGCTCGGCCATGTCCGGCGTGCCGTTCGGCTGCTTCGCCACCACCGACGGGTCGCTGTGGAACAGCGCCTGCGCCGACGGCGACGTCGACATGACACCCCAGCAGTGGGGCGACCTGGCGCGGGCGGCCGACCCCGGCTTCCGCGGGCCGCGCCCGCGGATGCAGCTGTGGCACGGCACCGCCGACACGATCCTGTTCTACCCGAACTTCAACGGCGAGGTCGCGCAGTGGACCAACGTGCTGCATGCGCACCTGGCGACCGTCGACAGTCCGCAGCCCACCTGGACGCACTCGGTGTACACCGACCGGGTCGGCCGGGTCGCGGTCGACGCCTACAGCGTCGCGGGCGAGGACCACAACCTCGGCTTCCACTTCTTCGACTGGGCGCAGCTGGCGGTCAAGTTCTTCGGGCTGACAGGGTCCTGCGGCAGGTGAGGGCGGATGTTGATCCAGACTGTTGATTCATGCTGTTGATCCACGTAGTGGAACGAGCCTCCCATCCGCGACGGGTGGGAGGCTCGCTGCCGGTCTGTGTCAGGACACTGCGCAGGACATGACAGTCATGCCCTGTCCGGTGCCGGTGCCCTGGAATCCGAAATTGGTGGTCTGACCGGCGCCGACGCTGCCGTTGTAGCTGACGTTGGCGAACTTCATGGTCCCGCTGCCGCTGGACGTGGCGTTCCACGTGTTGGTCACCGCCGCGCCGGACGGCAGGTTGATCGTCACCGTCCAGCCGTGGATCGCCGAGGCTCCGGCGGTCACGTTGACGCTGGCCGTGAAGCCGCCCTGCCACTGGTTCACCGACGCATCCGCCGAACAGCCGTTCGGGGGCGGTGTGGTCGAAGGCGTGACCGACGAGCTGCTCGACGGGCTGCTCGAGGGCGAGGAGGAGGGGCTGTTGGACGGCGTGCTCGAAGGCGAGCTCGTCGGCGTGGGACCGCTGCTCAGCGTCGGCGTCGTCCAGGTCCGCCACTGGGAGAGGTCGCCCTGCGCCAACGGCGAGATGTGGAACGCGCCGGGGGCGCTGCCGGTGCCCTCGAGGAAGAACTGGATGTTCTGCTGGAGCGGGGTCTTCCACTCGGGCCGCAGGTCGCAGTGGTTGCCGTCCTGGACGTCGGACCAGTAGGTGATGTTGTTCCCCGCGCCGAGGGCCTTGTAGACCTCTGCCCCGCCCAGCGCCGCCACGCTCCCGGACTTGGGACCCAGGTTGGTGATGTGCGGGTTGTCCATGATGAACAGCCCTCGCGGCGCGACCATCGCCACGGTCTCGTGCGTGTCGACCGGCAGCGTGTTCGGGTTGCCGGTGAACTGGCTGAAGTTGTCGCCGAACCACGGCTGCTCGCCGAAGGCGCTGCTGAGGGTCTGCGCGCCCTCCGCGTTGACCCCGCGCAGGATGGGAACGCCCGCGGTGCCCGACTCGATCGGCATCGTCAGGGCTATGCGTTGGTCGAACGCGCCGGCCACGATGGCGCCCTTGCCGAAGCGCGAGCAGCCCGTCACGCCCATCGAGCCCGCTCTCAGGATGCTGCCGTCGGACTGCGAGATGACGTCGATGATCCGGCTCACGCCCCAGGCCCAGGCCATCAGCAGCCCGGTGCTGCTCGAGGACCCGTAGATGCTGTAGAACGCGCCCTGCTTGTTGTTGCGGGGCGTGCCCTCCATGCCGACCGCGTACTGGTTGTAGTTGATCACGGCGGCGCCGGAGGCCAGGATCGTGTTGGTGTCCGCGCCGATCCCGCCGTAGACGATGACGGCCGGGAAGGGGCCGTTGCCGCTCGGCAGCGTCACCGTCGCGGTGAAGCTGGAGCTCTTGCCGCCGTCGGACACGTTCACGGTGATGCCGGTGCGGGTGACCGATCCGGAAACCGACGCGGGCTTGCCGGGCTTGACTCCGTAGACGTACTTCTCCGCCAGCTGCAGGATCTCCTCGCGGCGGCACGTCCAGTCGGACGCGGAGGTGATGCGCGTGCCGTTCAGCCTGGTGAAGGGATCGGGAAGCTTGGTGTTCGTGGTGAGGCTGCCCGGCAGCGACACCGGACAGCCGGCGCCGTCGTCCTCGACGGCGGAGGTGAGCGCATCGACCGTCGCGGCTTCGGCGGGCGTGGATCTCGCCACGACCGTCTCCGCTCCGAGGGCCACGAGCGCCGCCACCGCCAGCATGACGACCGTGGAACGGAACCTAGGGTTGCCCGAACTGATTACCACCAGGGTTCTCCTTCCGGATGTGGGTGGAAGGCGTGATCGGGATCCATGATCACGAATATCAGCACGTAGCGTTGAACAACCGTGGAAGAGTGTCAACGAAGGCGCCGAAAGGTTTCGACGATCCGGCCCCGGTAGCGCTGGTATGGCCAGTGGGTTCGAACCCGGTAATACCGGCGGAGGGCCCGAAACTTTCAGCAAGACCGGCCCGGCGCGCCCTACGCCGAAAGGCGACACGGGGGCCGGTGGCCGGGCGGGGGCTCCTGGCGGATATCTAAGAATACTGCGATAGCTGGGGCGGGTGAGGCGCCCGGCGGCCCGAGTGTCGCACGATCCTGACACCCGGCGCAAAGGGTCTGGCCTTGGCCGCGTTCACGGGGTAGCGTGCTGTCATCGGTTGATCCACGGACCGGGAACCCGCTTCGAGCCGCGGCCGGGGCGTTCGACGGTTCACGACAACATCTTCTCATAGCCATACGGTGGTTGCGGCTGGGCGGTGCCCGCCGCGATGCGGCCCGGGGAGCCGGCACCGCCGGTCCGGGGACCGGTCGGCACGGGAGCCCGTCGAGCGCGGGGCGAATCGGGGACGCGGGGATGGACGTGTTGAATCCTGCCGAACACGGCGACGGCCGCCCGGAGGCCGCCGGGCCGGGTGCGGTACGCATATACCTGGTGGACGGCTCGCCCATCACCCGGATGGGCATCCACGCGATCATCGAGTCGGCGCGCGGGCTGGAGATCGTGGGGTTCGCGCACGGCGGCATCGACGCCGAGGCGGTCCAGGAGCTCGACCCGGACGTCATCGTCGTCAATTCCCTGTCACTTTCGCCACAGCGGCTGGGCTCGATCGCCCGCCTCTCCGGCCGCTCCTCCCATGCGCCCCAGCGGATCCTGATGATCGTCGGCGAGCAGGAGAACGCGGCGGCGCGGCGGGCCCGGGCGGGCGCCGACGGCAGCATCCTGCTCCAGGCCCGGCCCGAGGAGTTCGTCGCGGCGATCAACCTGGTGGCGGCCGGTTACTCCGTCGACGTCCCCTCGGCCGACGCCGCCGCGCCGCAGTCCGGGCCGGACTCGGCGGGCGGGCTGGGCGCGGTGGGCGGGGCGCAGGGGGCCGGCGGGGCGGAGAGCCGACCTGCCCGGACCCCGCGCTGGAGTACCGTCAAGGCACTGACGCGCAGGGAGCTCGACGTGCTGCGTGCGGTGGCCCAAGGGCGCACCAATGCCGAGATCGCCAGGATGATGACGGTCAGCGAGAGCACCGTGAAGTCCCACGTGCAGAACCTGCTCACCAAGCTGGGCCTGCCGAATCGGGCCAGCGCGGTCGCGGTGGCGTACGAGGCCGGGGTGCTCAGCGGCGGCTGTTAGCGCTTGGCGCCCGGGGAGGCTGCCGGTTCGCGCAGCGCGGCCATCCGCAGCCTGCGGGCCTCCTCCTGCTCGGTGTGCGCGATCCGGCGCTCCGCCACCCGCAGGATCGGCGGCGCCATCAGCGAGGTGGCCACGGCGACCAGCACCAGAACCGTGTACGCCGTCGTGTTCAGAATGCCGAGCCGCAGGCCGACGGAGGCCACGATCAGCTGGATGACGCCGCGTGCGTTCATCCCGGCCCCCAGCGCCAGCGATTCCCAGCCGTCCAGCCTGCTCGCCCGGCCACCGAGAAAGGCTCCGGAGAACTTGCCGAGCACCGCGACCGCCAGCGCGGCCAGAGCGGACAGCAGCACCGCGGGGCGGCCGAGCAGCGCCAGGTCCAGCCGCAGGCCCGCCGTGGCGAAGAACAGCGGGGCGAAGACGGCGTTGACGGCCGCGCGCAGCGGCTCGACCCTGCGCAGGTCGGCCGGAGCCGCTCCACCGAGCAGGAGGCCGCCCACGAACGCGCCGAAGGAGGCTTCGAGGCCGACGGACTGCGTCGCCGCGGCGCAGCCCGTGATCAGCACCGCGGCGACGGCGACGGCCGGCCCCGGGTCCCGGCTGCGCCCCGCCGCGGCCATCGCCCGGCGCGCCGCGACCCGTCCGGCCGTCGCGGCGACCAGGATCAGCGCCGCGAGCCACAGCAGTTCCCGGTCCACCACGCGCCAGTGCAGGCCGGCCGCACCCGCCGCGGAGATCAGGGAGAGCAGCAGCCAGCCCGCGATGTCGTCCACCACGCCGGCCGCGATGGTCAACTGCGCGAAATCGCGGTACAGCAGCCCCATGTCGCCCAGTGTCTTGGCGATCACGGGCAGCGCGCTCACCGCCATGGCCACCCCGGCGAAGAGCGCGAACAGTGTCCGGTCCGTCCCGGACGGCAGCAGCGGGCGCGGCGCGAGGTACCCGGCGGCGATGCCGAGCCCGAGCGGGATCACCAGGCCCGCGACCGCGACCCGGACGGCGGCCGCGCCGCGCCGGCGCACGAGGCCACGGTCGAGTTCGGCCCCTGTCATGCCGACGAGCATCAGCACACCGATCTGCCCGACGGCGTCGACGAGGTGGGCCTGCTCGGCCCGCGGGGGCAGCAGCCAGCGGTAGGCGCCCGGAGCGAGGTGGCCGAGCACGGACGGGCCGACGAGCACCCCGGCGCACAGTTCTCCGGAGACGGCGGGCAGACCGAACCGGTCGGCCAGCCGGCCGAGCAGCAGCGCGGCGAGCAGCAGCAGGCCCACGGCGCAGAGGAACGCCAGCAGGGCGTGGCCGCCGAGCGGTGACGGCGCCGAGTAAGGCATGCTTCCGCATCCCTACCGGGGAGCCGCGCCGGCGCCGTCCGGCCAGCCCGCGTAGCGGCGCAGTCCGTAGAGCAGCGGCCGGGCGGCGCGGCTGTGCGCGGTGGTGTCGGCGGCTGTGTCGGCAGCTGTGTCGGCGGCGGTGCCAGCCGGCGCGGGGTCCGCCGCGTCGACGTCGCAGACCTCGCCGAACACCACCGCGTGGTCGCCGACCGGCAGCACCCGGCTGACCCGGCAGTCCGCGACGGCGTGGGCGTCGTCGGTCAGCCGCGGGCCTCCGGACCCGGGGCCGGCCCGCCAGCGGACCCGGGCGAAGCGCTCGGCGGCCCCGGAGGCGAACAGCTCGGCCGTGGCCTGCGCGCCGGCGTGCAGCAGGTTGACGGTGAAGGCCGAGCGGCGCAGCACCGCCCGCAGGGTCGGGCTGCCCAGACGCAGGCAGACCAGGAGCGTCGGCGGATCGAGCGAGACGCTGCACACCGACGAACAGGTCATGCCCGCCGGGTTCCCGAGATCGTCCACCGCGGTGACGACGGCGACGCCGGTCGGGAACCCGGCCATCAGCCGGCGGAAGGCCGCCCGGTCGACCGGCGTACCGGCCGCGACCGCATCAGGGGTCTGCTCGGCGAGCCGCTGAGTCTCCACTACCGGTGCATGGTCTCGATGTACTGGAACTGGCTCGGCAGCTTCTCGACCAGCTCCCGGGCCGTGTCGCGCACCCGGGCCAGTTCCCGCCGGGCCGGCCCGTCGTCGAGCAGGGCGAGCGCGGGGGCCGCCTTCAGCGGGATGCCGCCAAGGCCGAGCACCATGCAAACATACGAATACGACTCGAAGGCGTGGTAGTGCGGGTAGACGCTCTGGCCGTCCGGCAGCAGCGACTGCCAGGTCTCCAGCCGCTCGGCCAGCCCGTCGGGCACCCGCCGGGTCTTCGCGTCGCGCCAGTAGTCGGAGTCCGCACGGGCCGCGCCGCGGTAGTGCAGCACGAGGAACTCGCGCACGCCCTCGATCGCGTCGGCGGTCACCCGATTGTAGGAGTCGCGCACCCGCGGGTCCCAGTCGTCGGCCGGGAAGTGACGGGCGAGCTGCTCGATCGCGTGCTGGATCAGGAAGATGCCGGTGGACTGCAGCGGTTCGACGAACCCCGCGGACAGCCCGATCCCGACGCAGTTGTTGACCCAGGCCCGCTCGCTGCGGCCGATCCGCATCTTGATGTGGTTGGCCTCGATGCCCTCCGCCGCCGGGCCGACGAACTCGCGCAGCGTGCGCTCCGCCGTCTCCCGGTCGCAGTAGCCGTCGGCGTATACGTAGCCTGTTCCGATGCGGCCCCACAGCGGGATGGTCCAGATCCAGCCGGCGTCCTGCGCGGTGGCGGTCGTGCACGGGCGCAGTCCCTCGCGCGGCATGTCGATCGGCACCCGCAGCGCGACCGCGCGGTCGTTGGGCAACGTGTCGGCGAAGCTGACGAACGGCTCATCCAGCTTCCCGCCGAGCAGCAGGCTGCGGAAGCCGGTCGCGTCGACGTAGAGCCCGGCTCGCAGCTCGCCATGCTCCCTGGTCCGCACGTGGCTCACCCAGCCGCGCTCGTCGAGGGCGATGTCGGTCACGTCGTCCACGATGTGCCGCACACCCCGGTCCACGGCCCACCTGCTCAGGAACGCGGCCAGCAGGCTGGCGTCGAAGTGGTAGGCGTAGGGGAACTGCGTGTTCTGATCGGCGAGCGTGGTGCGGAAGCGGGGCCGGTTGCCCTCCTCGACGAAGTCCTGCTCGAACAGCCGGCCGTCCAGGTGCCGCGGTGAGGCCTTGGCGTCGCAGAGCGAGGCGATCAGGAAGCAGTCGCGGTCGAAACTGCCCTCTGGCCGCAGCCGCAGCCACCAGTCCGTCAGCGGCACGCCGTCGACGACCCGCAGCCGCTCGAACGGGTGGTAGAAGTAGTGCCCCTTCGCCCGCCAGTCCTCCAGCCGGACGGCGAGCTTGTAGGTGGCGTTGCAGGCGGGCATCCAGTCGCGCTCGGCCAGCCCGAGGAAGTCGAAGAAGTGCCGGATGGTGCTGAACGTGGCCTCGCCCACGCCGATCACCCCGACGTTCGCGGACTCCACGAGCGTGACGTTGACGCGGTCGCCGAACGCGGCCCGCAGATACGACGCCGTCATCCAACCCGACGTTCCACCTCCGACGATCAGGACGTCTTCGACCATGTCAGCGCCTCGCAAAGGGTGGGTTCACAGGGAATGCCCCGAGACTATGCGCGCCGCGGGCCGGTGTCCCCCGCCGTTGGGCGGTGATCGGCGACGCAGAGGGCTGATCGTAGGTACTAGTCCCGACGGCGGGCCGGGGCCGGAGCCCTCCCCCGTTCCGCCGAGGCATTCCGGACGGCGGGCGGCGGGCGGGAAATGCCCGGACGGGGGAATGAAATCGCGCAGGCGGCCTGCCTACGATCGTGACCGTCGCCCGGCACCGTCATCGAGCGCTGTTTCCATCGGGTACTGCCTCTGACAACAGGGCTCTGTCCATGGATGCCGATCCGCGCCGCCGGGCCGCCGCCCTCCTCCGCCGTTCCAGCGACTTGGAGCCCCCGTGATGACCAAGAAGGCCGTGCTGCCCGAGAGCGAGCTGCCGGACAAGTGGTACAACATCGTGGCCGATCTCCCGGAGCGGCTGCCCCCGCACCTGAACCCGGTCTCGCTGGACCCGCTCAAGCCCACCGACCTGGCCACGCTGCTGCCGCAGGAGGTGGTCCGGCAGGAGTTCTCCACCGAGCGGTGGATCGAGATCCCGGACCGGGTGCGCGAGGTCTACCGGATCTGGCGGCCCACCCCGCTGGCCCGCGCCGAGCGCTTCGAGCGGGTGCTCGACACGCCCGCGAAGATCTACTTCAAGTGGGAGGCGGTCTCCCCGCCCGGGTCGCACAAGCCGAACACCGCCGTCGCGCAGGCGTACTACGCCGCCGAGGAGGGCGCCCGGCGGCTGGCCACCGAGACCGGGGCCGGCCAGTGGGGCTCGGCGCTGTCCTTCGCCGGGGCGCTGTTCGGGCTCGACGTCACCGTCTACATGGTCAACGCGTCCTACCGGCAGAAGCCGTACCGGCGGCTGCTCATGCAGACCTGGGGCGCCACCGTGCACCCGTCGCCGACCGACCTGACGCAGGCCGGGCGGGACATCCTGGCCCAGGACCCGGACAGCCCCGGCAGTCTCGGCATCGCGATCAGCGAGGCGGTGGAGGACGCGCTGGGCCACGACGACACCCGGCTGGGCCTCGGCTCGATCATGCACGCCGTGCTGCTGCACCAGACGGTGATCGGGCAGGAGGCGAAGAAGCAGATGGAGCTGATGGGCGAGTACCCGGACGTGGTGCTCGGCGCGGTCGGCGGCGGCTCGAACTTCGGGGGCCTGGCGTATCCGTTCATGTACGACCGGCTCACCGGAGCGCGGCCGGACACCCGGTTCGTGGCCGCCGAGCCCTCCGCCTGCCCGACCCTGACCCAGGGGAAGCAGTCCTATGACTTCCCCGACACCGCCGGGCTCGGTCCCGCGCTCTACATGCACACGCTCGGGCACGGTTTCATCCCCGCGCCGATCCACGCGGGCGGGCTGCGCTACCACGGCGACGCGCCCAGCCTGTGCGCGCTGCTCCAGCACGGCCACCTCGAGGCGGCGGCGCACGCGCAGAACGCGGTGTTCGAGGCGGCGATCCAGTTCGCCCGCAGCGAGGGCTTCGTCATCGCCCCCGAGTCCGCGCACGCGCTGCGGTCCGTCATCGACGAGGCCAACGCGGCGAAGGAGGCCGGGGAGCCGCGGGTGATCCTGGCGAACCTGTCCGGGCACGGCCACTTCGACCTGAACGCCTTCGACGAGTTCCTGGCGGGCCGCCTGGAGGACTACTTCGCCTCGGAGGCCGACATCAAGGAGGGGCTGGCCAGCGTGCCGGTCCCCGAGCCGGCCGCCTGAGCGCGCCCGAGAATCCGGGGTGGCGAAATGGTCCAGTGCAGACCGACTTTGCGCGGCACCTTCGGCGCGGTCGCGTCCACCGACTGGCTGGCGTCGGCGGCGGCGATGGCAGTGCTCGAACACGGCGGCAACGCCTTCGACGCCGCGGCGGCCGCGGGCTTCGCCCTGCAGGTCGTCGAGCCGCACCTGAACGGGCCGGCCGGGGACGTGCCGATCCTGCTGCACGTCGCGGGCAGCGGGCAGGCGGAGGTGATCTGCGGCCAGGGGCCGATGCCGGCGGCGGCGACCCCCGAGCGCTTCGGCGATCTGGGCCTGTCCCGGATCCCGGGCTCCGGACTGCTGCCGGCCTGCGTGCCGGGGGCCTTCGGGGCGTGGCTGCGCCTGCTCGCCGAATACGGCACGCTGCCGCTGCGCGAGGTGTTGCAGTACGCGATCGGCTACGCGGCGGACGGGTATCCGATCCTGCCCGCGGCCGCGAAGACGATCGAGGTCTTCGCGCCGCTGTTCGCCACGGAATGGGCCGAATCGGGGCGCACGTACCTGTCCGGGGGCGCGGCGCCGGCCCCCGGCTCCCGGGTGCGCAATCCCGTGCTGGCCGAGACCTACCGGCAGATCCTGCGCGAGGCCGAGGCCGCCGGAGGCGGCCGGGAGGCGCAGCTCGAGGCCGCGCACGCCGCCTTCTACCAGGGCTTCGTCGCCGAGGCGATCGACCGCTTCACCGGTACCGAGGTGCTCGACGGCACTGGCCGGCGCCACCGCGGCCTGCTGACCGGGCAGGACCTGGCGCAATGGCGGCCGGCCCGGGAGCCCGCGGTGTCCGCGGCGTTCGACGGCTGCCGGGTGTACAAGCCGGGCCCGTGGTCGCAGGGCCCTGTGTTCCTTCAGCAGCTGGCCCTGCTGGACGGCTTCGACCTGGCCGGGATGGGACTGGGCAGCGCCGAGTACCTGCACACGGTGGTCGAGTGCGCGAAGCTGGCCTACGCCGACCGGGAGGCGTGGTACGGCGATCCGCTGTTCACGGACGTGCCGCTGGAGACGCTGCTCAGCGAGCAGTACGCGAAGGAGCGCCGGGCGCTGGTCGGCCCGACCGCGGCCGCGGACCTGCGCCCGGGCGAGCCGGGCGGCCGGCGTTCGTGGATACCTGAGGCGGCGGACGGCGGTCCGCCGCCGTCCGGCCCGGACTGGGAGCGCCAGCTGACCAGCGGCCTGCCCAACCTGGTCAAGCTGACCGAGGCGCGCGGCGACACCTGCTGCGTGACCGTGGCGGACAGGGCCGGGAACCTGGTGGCCGCCACGCCCAGCGGCGGCTGGCTGAAGAGCTCCCCGGTCGTGCCGGGGCTGGGCTTCCCGCTCGGCACCCGCGGCCAGATGGCGTGGCTGGAGCAGGGACACCCGAACTCGCTGGCGCCGGGCAAGCGCCCACGCACCACGCTGAGCCCGACGGTGGTGCTGCGCGACGGCGAGCCGTACCTGGCGTTCGGCACGCCGGGCGGCGACCAGCAGGACCAGTGGACGCTGCAGTTCTTCCTGGCCCGCACCCGGTTCGGCCTGGACCTGCAGGCGGCCGTCGAGACCCGGGCGTTCCACACCGACCACGTGCCGACCTCGTTCACGCCGCGGCAGCGCCGGCCGCTGACCGTTCTGCTGGAGCGCGGCGACGACGACGGAAGGGCCGAGGCCGCTCTGGCCGACCGCGGCCACGAGGTCGAACCGGTCCCGGCCTTCTCGCTGGGCAAGGTCTGCGCCTGCGGGTTCGAACCCGGAGGCGTCGTGCTCGCCGCGGCCAGCCCGCGCGGCGAACAGGCTTACGCGATGGGCCGCTGAGCGGCGGCGCCGCCGCGGCACCGAGAACGAGCAGGGGAGTCGAACGGATGGCAGCGGGGCAGCAGGCTTCGAACGACAGACGGGACGCGGCGGCCGGGCCGCCCGCGCCGCCGCAGCCGGCGGTGCACCACATCGCGGTGCAGACCGCGGACTTCGACGGCAGCGTCGCCTGGTACCGGGAGTTCTTCGGCTGCACGGTGTCCTGGACGCTGGACCGGTTCTCCGAGCTGACCCGCAGCCGGCTGCCCGGGATCACCCGGCTCGCCGAACTGGCGGCCGGCCGCACCCGGTTCCACGTCTTCAGCCGCGGCGCCGGGCTGGACCGGCCGCCGCCGAAGGACACCCAGCAGTTCCAGCACATCTGCCTGGACGCGGGAACCGAGGGCGAGCTCGCGGCGTGGCGGGACCGGTGGCTCGGCATCTACGAGTCCGGACGCTACGCCTTCGCGGTCGCGGAGCCCGCGACGGACATCGTCGTGGACGACGACGGGGTGCAGAGCTTCTACTGCCGGGACGTCAACGGGCTCGAATACGAGTTCACCTACGACCCGGCGGACGGCCGATGACGGCCGGCGACGTCATCGAGGCCCTGCCGGTCGCCGGCCGGTGGGACTTCGGCGGCCTTCCGTACGGGCTCGAACCGCTGACGCTGCCCGAGGCGGCGTCGGACCCGGAACCGGCCGACCGCGCCGAGGCCGCGGACCGCGCCGGCGGCTCCAGCCTGCCGCTGGGCGGGGACCTGGAGTCCAGCCGGCTGGTCCTGCGTGCCCTCGGCGTGGCGCGGGACACGGTACCGCCGCCCGCGCCCGACCCGGTCGAGCGGATCTTCTGGTTCCGCTGGATCACCGGGCATCAGACCACTTTCATCCTCTGGCAGCTGCTGGCCCGGGCGCACGCGCAGGAGGACCTGGAGAGCAGCCGGGTGTTCGTGCGCGGATACTCCGCGATGCTGCTGTACACCGGCTCGTGCCCGCGCGACGTCTACCACCGGGTCATCAGGCCCAGCATGGCGTTGCAGCACCCCGGCTTCAGCGGCTCGTGGGCGCGCGACTTCTGGCCGCTGCGCAGGCTGCTGCGATTCGGGGCCGCCACTGCCCCGGACACCCCGCTCGGTCGGGAGTGCCAGCTCAATATGCTGATCCACCAGGGAATCGCCGACAAGCTGGTCCCGGACGGCCCGTCGCTGCTCCAGTCCGCCACCGGCCAGGACCTGCCCTGGAAGCGCGCGACGCTGGCAGTGCTCTACGACAACTACTTCCTGACGCTGCGCGCCGCGGTCCCCTATCCGGCCGTGGTCCGCCAGCTGATGCGCAGGCTGCACGCGATCGGGCGCGACATCGCCGCCAACGGGCTGTATCCGCCTTACGCCTCCAGCGCCGGCGAGAAGCCGCCGCGCCTGCGCGAGCGGGAGGCCGACGAGTGCGAGCGGACGATCCCCGAGACCCTCTTCGCGATCGCCACGCGCGTGGCGCGCGACAGCTGGCAGCCATGGGAGGCGCGGTGAACGGGACGCGGCGGGTCCACGACGTGATCGTGATCGGCGGCGGGGTGGCGGGCTGCGCCTGCGCGGCGGCGATCGCCGGGCGCGGGCTGAGCGTGCTGCTGCTGGAGCGCGGCCGGCTGGCCGACGGCGCCTCCGGCCGCAACCAGGGCGGCCTGCTGCCCAATCCGCATCCGGCGATCTGCGGCCTGTATCAGGAGGCGATCGACTTCTACAAGCAGGTGGCCGCCGAGACGCAGGTCTCGTTCGGGCTGCGCCCGCATGGATACCTGCTGGTCGGCGCCGACAAGGCCGGTTTGGCCACCGCGGTGCGCCATGCGGGCGCGCTGGCCGCGACCGGGCACGTGATCGAGCGGCTGGACCCCGCGGCGCTGCTGGAATTGGAGCCGGGGCTGGCCCCCGACCTGGCCGGCGGGGTGCGCATCGAGGGCGCGCACGCCTTCCACCCGGTCCTGGCCACCGTCGCAATGGCTGAATACGCGCGGGCGCGCGGCGCGCAGGTGCGCACGGACACCACCGTGCGGGGGCTGCTCGTCTCCGGCGGCCGGGTCACCGGCGTGGTCACCGACGAGGGACCGGTCGCGGCAGGCGCGGTCGTGTGCGCGGCGGGTCCGTGGCTGCGCAGCCTGGCGCTCCAGGCCGGGTCGGACGTGCCGGTCTTCGGCAGCACCGGCTACCTGGTGCGCACCGTGCCGGTCCCGCACGTGGCCTTCCGGCACACCATCATGCAGTCCACCTGGCACGGCACGAAGACCGGGATCGACCGCAACACGCTGCCCGACCTGGAGCGGGTGGCCGGCGGCGAGGAGCCGTTCGGCGCCACCCGGGTGGTCTTCTCGCTCCAGCCGCTGCCCGGCGGGGACGTGGTGCTCGGTTCCAGCAGCGGGCCCGCGATCGCCGTGGACGGCGCGACGGCGGGCGAGACCGAGGAGGCCGCGGTCGCCGGGCGGATCGCACGCGGCGCGCTGCGGTATGCGCCGAGCCTGGCCGGGGTCGGCGTGCGCGGCAGCTGGCACGGCATCCGGCCGATGACCCCGGACAGCATGCCGATCGTCGGGCGCGCACCGGGCGTGGACGGGCTGTGGGTGGCCACCGGCTACGGGATCGACGGCATGCCGCTGGCGCCCGGCACCGCCCGGATGCTGGCGAACCACCTGGTGAGCGGGCGTGCCGACGCGGACGCCGTGTCGTTCGACCCCGAGCGGTTCAGCCGGCCGGACCGGATCGCCGTTTGAACAAGACCCCTGATACAGCGTTGCCCTGGAGGCCCGGATGCACGTCGTCATCGCCTGGTGGGACCTGAGCGCCTCGGCCCAGACGGTCGAGTCGCTGCGCGGCTACCTGCGCGACGAATCAGTGGACGCATTCTCGCGGATCCGCGGGCTGCGGCTGAAGCTGTGGATCGCCGACCAGGCGTCGTCGCGCTGGGGTGTGATCATGCTCTGGGAGAGCGCCGAGGCCGCCGGGGCGCCGCTGCCGACCCGGGCGGCGGCGCTGATCGGCTACCCGGCGACCGAGCGGTGGACCTTCGACGTCGAAGCAGCCGTGGAGGGGCGGTTCGACCAGGCCGCGCTGTCCCGGATCGGCCTCGCCTTCGCCGCCGCCGATCCGGCCGCCCGTGGCTGAATCCGTGGCGCGGTGCACGGTGTCCTCGCTGGTCTCGGCGTCCTCACTGCGCGACGAGCGGCGCGATGACCGGCCGCACCAGGTCGACCAGCGTCTCGGCCTCGATCTGGACCGTGCGGTCGGCGCGCCCGCTGCCGCAGTACACCGAGCCCATCCGCGCCACGGAGTCGTCGAAGACGGTGACGACGCCGTCCACGCCGCACACCGGGCTCGCCCCGCCCGGCACCATGCCGATCCGCTCCAGGTCCTCGGGGGCCGCCTGGCGCAGCGCGCTGCGCGGAACGCCGACGGCGCGGGCGAGCCTGCCGTAGTTCACCCTGCCGTGTACCGGGAGCGCGGCCAGCACCACCGTCTCCCCGGCGCAGAACACCATGGTCTTGAGCAGCCGGTCCACCGGCAGACCCAGCTCGCGCTCCACGTCGGCCTGGCCGAGGATCGGCACGTGCTCCTGCACGGCGTAGGCGACCCCGGAGGCTTCGAGCACGTCCAGCGGGGTCCGGACGGACGCCCCGTCCCGGCCGCCGGTGTCAGGCACGCGCGTACCACCCTTCAGCGGTCCCGCCCTCGGCACCCGCGGCGGGATCATCCCGTTTTCAGGCGATCAGTGTACTCCATCCCGGCGCATCAGACCTCGAATCCCCGGTGTGCGCGAAACGCCCGCCCCGGGCACGGACGGACGGATATCATCCCGATATGATCGACTCGGGCCGCCTCGCGGCGTTCTTCGCCCTCGCGGTGACGCTGATCGCCATCCCGGGCCCCAGTGTGGTGTTCGTGGTCGGCCGCGGGGTCGCGCTGGGCCGCCGCGCCGGGATCGCCACCGCCATCGGCAACGAGTCCGGCCTGCTCATCCAGGTGCTGATCGTGGCGGCGGGGCTCGGCGCGCTGCTGGAGAAGTGGATGGCGGTGCTCACGGCGGTCAAACTGGCCGGCGCGGCGTACCTGGTCTTCCTGGGCGTGCAGCAGTTCCGGCATCGCAAGGACCTGGCGGCCGCCGCGGCCGCGGCGGCGGAGCCGAAGCGGCCGGGCGT
>Ga0070714_100001942_pt1 | contig 15102 bp, 23 predicted proteins | sample LARL83metaG_FD_65450 | JGI IMG/M metagenome (GOLD analysis project Ga0070714, IMG submission 65450) | Corn, switchgrass and miscanthus rhizosphere microbial communities from Kellogg Biological Station, Michigan, USA - LAR L8-3 metaG | ecosystem: Host-associated > Plants > Roots > Rhizosphere ...
GGAATTTTGGCTAGGATTTTAAAAAATCCAATCAAGGCGTTCTTGTCTATTTTCTTTAGTCCATGTTTCCAAGTTCCTTTTGTTATGTTTGGCATATTTGCTAATGCGTCAGGATATGCAGAATTGATGTCATACAAGTAAGCTTGACCAATATATCCACGTTGGATCATCTCGAACCTTCCGCCAAAGTATGAACAGTATGCAAAGTCTTGTAAATCCAAATTCAATTCCTTGAAAAATGGAACTATGATTCCATGATTTATCAATACTTTCTCTGCGAGATATCCAGATGATATCCATCTTTGAGGATAGAATCCAAATGCTTTATGAAAAAGATTAACCCAATGTTCGCATAATTCTTTTGTCAGTTTGCAATCTTTGATACAATATTCTCTTACTTGCTTTCTGTTATCTCTGTAATAATTTGGTGGAAATTGATCTCTTTTTGATTTTGTTTTCAAGTATTGTTCGTCAAGTGGTTTTCTGATGTTTTCGCTATATGCAACATCTAACGGTTTGAAATCATAGAACTGTATAATATCATAAAAAACCCAAGAGTGATGACCTTTTGAGATCCGTAAAGTTTTCTTTGGAATAAAATAGAAATTGTAATCTTTATACTTGAATCGAAAAGCCCTTTTCTTTCTATATGTGGCAAGGATATCTTTTCCTAACAGTTTTAGGATAACACTTGCGTCATAGTTTAGATTCCAAAAGAAATTCCATGAATTTTCATATTTTGACCTAGTAAGGAATTCAATTACCGTATCAATGGTTATTCCTTCCTTGAAAGTGTCTATGAAATCACCATCACTATCAGATAGCAAGAATATGTCGCCTAGCCACGTTTCCGTGTCTATTGCATGAATAGGTCTAAGGTCAGAGCTTGCCTTGTCCCTGTTTTGAGGCATATTTGAGGCTAGACGTTTGAGATTCTTGGTCTTGGTTATCTTGTATCTCATGGACTAGGATTTTCCCATACGAAATCTGGAATGTTGGATTCTTCGCCTTTTTGCTTCTTGGAATATTCCTTTCGCAAATCTTTCCATTTTATATCTGGAAAATTGTTTCGAATCATTCTCAAATATCTATAATGTTTTTTTAATGAGTTGGAAATTTTCTCACTTCTTAAATTAGAAACTTGTCTAGTTATCGGTTCTATTCCTTCAAGTCTTTGCAGTTCTTTTTCTAATCTCTGTCTTAATGCTTTTACTTCCTTGATCTTTGGAAGATTTTTTAGATTTTCTAACTGATCAAGTATTTTTTCTTTGTCAAAAGTTGCCATAAACTCACTTGAAATAAAAAAGAGTTAGAAAACTAACTCGAATCTTCTTATTGAAAATTCTTTGTTAGTTTTTGAAACTCCAAGATATGTTACTATCTGGAATTTCTTTCCAACTTTTATCTTTCCTTCCTTTTTTGCTTTAAGGAATTTTTGTAAGAGCTGTTTGTTCTTGGATTCAAAGTTGTGCAGAGGTATGATCTTTTCTACCTTGTCCACTAGTGCTCTTACATTCGTAGAAAATTCAGTATCAAAGGTTTCATCTTCCAAGACTTGAACCTTTAACACATCCGGATTTTCTTTGTCCTTTGAAGTGTATGAACCCCACTTCAAAAATGGAGGATAGAGTGACTCAGACATTATGATCCACTCTCCTTTTCAGACATTGGAGTAAGTTTGATGTATCTTTCTCCATTGTCTTGAACCAATTTTACATTAACTTTTGTCGCTTCCTTGCCACAGTTAGTTAATGCAGTTTTAGGCAAAGTCACAATTTTTGAAAAATTTTGTGAACTAATTGTCCTATTGCCAAAATCAGTAATCATTGGTGGGTTACTGACGGCAGTCTTGTTTTTGACTTGTTTCAAGCCATTATGTTTATTCATTGTTAGTTATACCAACATCATGCTTAATAGTGTCAAAAATAGAATTATAATGATGAAAAAAGGACTTAATGCAAAGCAAGAAGGAAATTTAATGAATTTAAAAAAGACCTTACCTGAACTCAGTCTAGCATCATATGAGGATTTGGCTCGACTTAGAGACCCAGAAATATTCCCCTACAAAAATAAATCTAGGTTACATAACCGTGTTAAAGAAAGCATACTGAAATCATTTTTAGAATCCGCATATGCATTCCAACATTTACCCAGTTCTGACAAACGAGAAATTATGACAAGTCATTTGTTTCATAACTTGATGAATAACTTTATCAATTCTAGTAAAGATGTTGAAAAACTTCAAAAGTCAGATGAGCCTGAAAAATATTTTGCGTTTGTCATGTACCAAAACTTCTTCACTATTGGAATTGAAGGATTGATTGCAACTATGCCCAATGAATTTAGACCACATCTTGAAAATGAAATAAAACCAATATTACTTTTAATGCAGAGTATTGCTAAATATTCCAAGCGACAGAATCCAAAATCAAAAGTACCACACATCATTTATCCAAAAGTATTATCGTAATCATAATCTGTCTTTATTTTCCAGTACCTCATTGAAGTATCATAGAGGTATCATGAAAAGAGTAGTATCAGTATCTAAAACCTACATTCATCGAGGAAATCACAGACATAAATCTGACACCAAGAAACATTGGTTCATCTATTACTATGACGATGAAGGAAATTTCAAAACAGAAAGAGTAAATGCACTTCAAGCCATGTACTATAAAGCTCACAAGTGGCACAGGGTCAAGTTCACCTGCACTAACTGTTGGCAGGAATTTCTAGGAATAGTAAAATCTGCAAACGATACAATACAGTGTCCTTATGGGTGTGAGACAGAGATTGATGAGTAAATTGGGTGATTTAGGCACGATTTTAAACTGGCAAAAAACTGGCTGAAAACGGCAAAAAATGACCAGAAACTGCCTAAAAAGACCCTTAGAAGTGGCTAAATCGAGCTAAAGTTACTTCAATGAAGAATAGAACCGATTAATTATCAACATGCTTAAGTTTCAATGTAGCTAAATTTTCATATTGTCAATTCCTACAAAACAACCATGCTCAAAATGTGGACGAGGAACATTAGTGACTTACCCTTACGGAAAACCTCTAAGAGTATGTTCAGGCTGTCACAAATTAGAAAAACTGTCAATGCACAATCCGATAAACCAAATGACCTAGAATTAGTAGGTTAAATATCAAAAGTATGTCGTTTTCCAATGCAGAAATCTGCCAAATTGGATAAGGCAATTTTCCCTATTGTGATTTCCTGACATGACTTCATATCGTCAGAGGTCTTCTTTCCATACTTGAAGACATACCTTCTTTCTAGCTGAAAGGTTCTTTCTAATCTTTCCAAGAATCGTTTGATTAAGGAATAATCCATGACAATAGAACCTTCCCTTGTTCTGCCGTAGGAATTTCTGTCTATTCTCAATCCTTTGTGATTATCATCTGCAATCTTCCAAACTGAATATTCTACCAGCCATCGGAACGGTTCAATCATGTCATACACTAATGGTTGAAAACCTGAATGTGTTCTATGATAGAATCCAAAATATGCGTCAAGACCTACCCCATTGATGAATTTTGAGATCTCACCAGCTAGAACTGCATATCCGTAATTCAACAAGGCATTGATTACATCTGTTGCATTGCTCTTTGTTTGAGAAATAAAAGATTGATTTCGTGAAGTAAATCCGTACTTTTCAGGAATCAACTTTTGATATTCCCTGAAATAGATTTTAGAAACTCTATTTTCTGTTGTAATCATGTCAGATTTGTCATCAATCTGATTTCTAATGGATGCAATCTGAGATATTCCCTCATTTAGTTCATGTTTGTTTGTAGATCTTAGAAAATTAATTTGGGAATCAATCTTTGCCTTTACAATCTGCCTTGAAAGATAACCGCTTTTCACAGGATCTCGAAACGTATCATACTGACCAATCCTGTATTTTGTATTTGTCAAGGATTCTGTTACAGGATTAAGATATGTTGTAGCCCTTCCGTATGTATCAACTAGAATCAGATTCCTATGATGTTCTGAAAGTAGGCTTAGTGCTTCCGTTGAGATGTAACCTTTTCCGCTCATGACTATTTTCTCATAAGGCATATTTTTGACAAACCATTCTTCGACCTCAGGTTCTTTGAAAGGGTCAGAACAGTTTTTGAGAATAATTTTAGAATCCTTCACCTTGATTGAAAATCCATACCCTTTGAGAATTTTTATGTTGTAATGGTTTGTTCCACCTTTTTGTGTCAATTCAAAGCATTATGATTACAATTATGATTTATAGAATTTCCAACAAATCATAACGTTCTTCATAACGAGAATCTCGGATTTTTTGTGCGTAGAAACGGGGGCTTCTATTTTTGTCGACAGCGAGTAAAAATAGTAAACCCCCCGCTTAGGCGTGAAAACTGAAGCTACTAGATAATAACGAAAATTATGATTTGTTGGAGATTGATTAAATATTCTAGAACCAATCGACATCTAATGCATAATTTAGATTTTGAACAGTGGGGAAGAATACTGATCTTATGCGCATTTGTCTCAGTTCTAATTTATTCCATTTTTTCAACTGGGATTTTACAGGATCAACTAAAATCACTAGAGGGTATCATACATGTCAAAGTAGGTGGTGTTGAATATGGCAATGGCGAGTTTCAGTTATGTAATGGAAAAGAATGTGTTAACATAATTCAACGAATCGATTCAGTAATTACCGAAATGAATCATTTTGAAATATTCTTAATAATCCTATCAATTGCCATTGTTGCTTTTGAAGTGATTATTGTTTTTAGAAGACGAAATTTAAGTTTGGAATGAGCGCTCAAAATGAAAAAAAAATCCATCATAATATCAAATTCCTAAAAGGCTATGGATTTTCAATCAAGGTAAAAGATTCTAAAATTGTTCTCAAAAATACTGCTGATCCTTTCAAAGAGCCTGAAGTCGAAGAATGGTTTGTCAACAATATGCCATATGAAAAGATAGTCATGAGTGGAAAAGGTTACATCTCAACTGAGGCTCTAGATTTACTCGCCCAACATCATAGAAATCTAATCCTGCTTGACGTTTACGGAAGACCAATCACATACTTGAATCCCGTAGTGGAATCGCTGACAAATACAAAGTACAGAATTGGTCAATACGATACATTTCGAGATGAATCCAAACGAGATTACCTGTCAAGGCAGATTGTAAAAGAAAAACTTGATTCCCAGATTAACTTTCTAAAATCTACAAACAGATCTGAATTCAATGAAAGTATTTCAAAACTTGAAGGTATTAGAAATCAGATAGGACATGGTACACCCATTCTACTAGAGAAAAATTCTGCAACGATATACTTCAAAGAGTATCAAAAACTAATTCCAAAACGATTTGAGTTTCACTCTAGGAATAATGTATCACTTACAGCATCCAAGAGAAATGCAACAGATGTCATCAACGCTTTACTGAATTACGGATACGCTGTTCTTGCTGGCGAAATTTCCAAGTTCATAAACGGCATGGGGCTTGATGCTTATTATGGATTTTATCACAAGACACATTCAGGTTTTCAACCGTTGGTCTACGACATGATAGAACCCTTCAGATGGCTAGTAGATTATTCAGTATGGAAATTAACTGAGGCTCATACAAAGGGTTTGAGAATAGACAAGAATGATTATGCAAGGACAAGAGAAGGTAATGTTGTCATGGATTATTCCTTGATCAAAAGATTCTTGGAAAGACTAGAAAGGACATTTCAGATGGAAAGACGGTATAATTTCAGACATGGCATGAAGACCTCTGACGGATTGAAGAATGTTCAAGAAATCACAATAGGAAAAATTGCAGTATCTAATTTAGCAGACTTCTGCATTGGTAAACAAAAAGAGTTTAGAATTTAATCAGAGAGCAAAGTTGAAACTTTTTTCATTGTAGAGGGTATGTTTTTTAATTTTTCAGAATTCAATTCCTTTTCAATTCCTTGATTGACCAAAATTTTAAGATATTTTTCATAGGATTGCAACATTCCCATTAACATCATTAAAGTGGAAGGATCAACAGTTATTTTTCCGGATTCTAGTTGGAGTTTTGCATAATCTTGATACTTTTTTGCTAACGTTTCTAATTTTGACCTCGTGTCAGAATTACCGTTTTCATAAGGTTTTTTCTGTCCAATGATAGTGATAATATCTACAAGTGAGTGATCCGCAAACAAAATTAGTGCATTGTTTAATGTATCGTCAATTTCTAATTCTACCATAAGAATTTCTCACTTTTTCAATTTAGATTTTAATTTTGTCAGTTCATTTTCTAATGTTAACACTCTTTTTTCTAATTTGTCCACTCTCCTATCATCTGCGTCGGTTCTTTTTTCTAATTTAGCCAATCTTCTTTCTTGTTGTTGCTCATGCTGTTTATTGGTAAGTTTTGTCATGAGTCTGTTTGTGATTTGTAAAAACTTAAGGTTTTAGACCACTTTGAAGGTGTTTCCAAGCATGTAATAAAAACCTCTGAGGGCATAAACCATGTTAGGAAGTCAAGATGTGAATGATTACGGTTAAAAATTTGGCAGATTTTTGAACAGACAAAAACATCGTCTTTGAGATTTAATATAATCAATAAAAGCAACTTAATTTCAGAGTTACGAGGAACGAGTATTGGCCATTTTTCTTCCAGAACCAGATGATATGACATTAGAATTCTGCAGAATATTAGGCATGACATTTCAAGAGGTTACTAGTAAATTTCATCCACTAGGCCAAGCAATTCGTGCAATGTTAAATTATTCTCAACTGGGACAAGTAGAACAACGTAAATTACAACAAGTGAGACTTCAATTTTTATTACAAGATTTACAGACAATTGAACGATATAATGCTGACATATTAGAACAGTTTAAAGCAAAATTACGACATATTACTGCAGAAAATTATTTTGGAGAAAGATTGGAAATAAGAACAACAACTGCGTTAATTAATAAAAAAGTTGCATTTAAAAAAAATGAAGCTCCTGATTTTATTATCAATGGAAAATATTCTGACTCATTTGTAGAATGTGGAAGCATACATCTCTATCGTCAAGCATTGAAAAATAAAGATTTATTTTATAAATTGGAATATGTGATTAGAAAAAAATCTAAAAAAATATACTGCAATCATAAAACTGCGTTGTTTATTGATTTTACAAATATTCATTCTAATACTGCTGAATCAACAAGAACTAAAGAGGATCTTGTGAATTTTGTACGTGAAAATTTGAGAAACTCAAATTATGGAAGTGTACTTTTATTTTCATACAGATTAGAATTGAACACAGATCGTTATCATTCTGCATACATACGAATTGATAACAATGGAATAGACAATAATTTATTAAATTTCTTAAATGATGTATTTCCTTTTGGAAATCTCACTATAGATGCTTCACTTATTCCAGAACAGGGATAGTCATCATATATTGAAATTTTGATCAATTTCTTCATATTCTTCATTAGTAATTTCGCCTTTAGCCAATCTCATTTTCAATACTGCGATAGGATTGTCTTTATCGTGAATTCGTATTTGCTTTGATGCAACACCGATTATGGTTGCAATTGCTAAAAGTATCACACCTTCAGCAATTAAATCGCTGATTACCAGTATGAATCCAACAATGGAAATTATTACAATTAGACCGAGTAGTATTTTAGTCAATATTCGGTTATTTGTCATACCTATTATTCTCTAGAATCTTGTTAAAATCTACAAGTTAATTGGATAGGCAATTTGGTCAAATTTTTGTTAAAGTTATGATTTGTTGGAAAGATCTTAATAATTACAAAAGGTATGATTGTATACATTGTCAATCTTTTCTGGAAATAATAAAACTCGAAAAAGGCTAACACGTCCTACAAAAATACAAGTTGCACGAGGTCAGAATTTTATGTGCTACGGTTGTAAACGACAGATAGAGAGGGATGATGCGTTTGACATTCATCACAAAGACGGAGATCCTTCAAACAATAACATTACAAATCTAAAGGTGATGCATGTTAAATGTCACAGAGGAATCAATAGTAAAAAGAAAAAGAAAAAAATAGACAAAGGATTTCACATTCCAAAGATACCAAAGGTAGATTTAGGCAATTTTAAAATTTGACGCTAAAAGAAAAACAAAATCATTATAACATAAAATTTCTCAAGGGATGTGGTTTCTCAATCAAAGTAAAAGATTCGAAAATCATTCTCAAAAATACATCTGACCCATTCAGCGAACCCGAAGTTGAGGAATGGTTTGTCAACAATATGTACAAACTTGTCAGTTAAATAAACACAAATGTAAGAGAGATTTAATAGCCTTCTAACAATATAATAATATAATATTAGTTATGAAAAACTATTTTGTAATATTTGTATTGATACTTTTAGCATCAGGCATGACATCAAATCATGCTTTTGCAGCTGGAATAGCGCCAAGTCTTGGAACAGCTAGTACTTTTGGTATATTATCTTCATCAACCATAGCGGTTGCAAGTGCATCCACAGTTAATGGTGATCTTGGCATTAGTCCTGGTGTTGCAATAACCGGTCCAATTACCGTAAGCGGAGCAAAACATGTTGCTGACGCAACAGCAGATACTGCTCACGCTGATGCAACTACAACATACAATGCTTTACGAAGTGAGACATGTGATACTATCACTTCTAATCTAGGCGGAAACACACTGACACCAGGAGTATATTGCAGTGGATCCTCGATGAGTCTAATCGGAACACTTACCCTTAACGGTGCGGGAGTCTATATCTTCCAGATTGGAAGTACGCTTACTACGGCCACCGACAGTAAGATTATTCTGACTGGAGGTGCAACTGCAGATAATGTATTTTGGCAGGTTGGCAGTTCCGCAACTCTTGGAACTGCAACTTCATTCGCAGGAACTATAATTGCTCAAGCATCAATTACATCATCTTCTAATACTCAAACGACAGGCAGGTTGATTGCTTTGTCTGGTGCAGTTTCATTAAGCGGTGCATCACCAACCACAATTACAGTCCCAAGTGCATCCTCGACTCAAACCAGTATAACCCCTACTCCAACTCAGCCTACTATAACCCCAACCCAGCCTGTTTATGAACAATCTACATCTGCAATAACTGGTTTGATACAGCAAAATTGCTATACTGGAGATTATGAATACATTGACGGTTCAGGTAGTCATTTCATAAGAAACGTGGGAGAGCAATACCAATACTTGGTAAATGGATACAATAACGCAGCAAATGCCATTAAAAGCTCGAATCCCACAATATCTTTTGATGATTTGCACGCTCATCTTGCTCAAGGTCAAGGATATCAAAAAATGATGGCATTGGAAAATTGTTTTCAGACTAATGGACTTAACCCAGATTCCATAGCCTCAATGAATTCCAATCTTTCTCAGGCTGTTGCAATTCCGGAATTTGGTGCATTAGCTAGCTTGGTAATAGTCATATCAATAAGTGGTATTATTGTGGTGTCAAAACGATTGTATCATCCAATATCGGAGGTAAGACAGCACAAAAACCTAAAGTTATTTTATAACTATTAGATAATTACTCCTGTTATGAATTGTCAGAAAGTTTCTAAATACTCATTTGAGTAGTTTGTAATATGGACATAATTTCAGTAAAAGACCCACAGAAATACAACATCTCAAGAGAACTCGGGTTAGCGTTAAACAATTCTGCATTACTGATGAAACAAGGCAGGTTTAACGATGCTCTTGCTATCTGTGATGAAGGTCTCAAAATAGATCCCACTAATGCTTTGATTCTAACACAAAAAGGAACTGCTCATTTTAGACTCAGTAAATCTGAGGATGCAATACGATGTTTTGATTTGGCAATAAAATCTAGTCCACAATTTGCAGATGCATACTACAACAAAGCAACTGTCAAGGCATTACAAGATGACGTATCTGAAGCACTTTCTTTATTGGAGCAATCTATAAAACTTGATTCAAGATTCAGAAAAACAGCAAAGAGTGATGAGGATTTTTTGCTTCTTAGAGATAATCCTATGTTCATAATGCTTGTTGGAAATTGATGAAAATGATCTATCAAGTTGCCTTAAATGAAGTAACAGCATCACTTCTGTGAGCAAAAACACATCATTATAACATCAAACTCATAGTTATGAAATTTCTATGCAACTCGAAGATAATGGAATCATTCTCAAAAATGGACAACATGATATCACAGGAAAATCCGAAACTACAGAATATTTTGTACCTAGAATGCATTATAAAAAAATTGACAATTCTTCCTGTCAAAGGTCTGGATGTGGATACTGGGTAAATGATTTCTCATAATTTTGCTCACTCATGCATATTAGCATGAAAAATTCAGTTGTTATTGGGTACATTGGGGATTTGTCATCTACTACTCGTAAGCTATCTTTAGACGAAATGTGGAAGTTCATAGATGATCTGACTCGCCCTAATGAATCAGTACAAGACAGAAAAATTCTACGCTATGATGATGTATTTGCAATATATTCAAAGCTAGTAGAGTATGATCAAGTTTTCAGAGAGTTGTTGCAGATTAGACTATTACAAAAAGAGACTGAAAAACTATGAACTGTTTTACCCACTAGGCATTTTTTGTCTTAGATAGTATTTTGTACTAAAACCAAAGTGTTTCAATTCAGTGTATATCTCAAGTAAATCATAATAGCTAAACTTGATTTTTCCAAGGTCTTCTCTGCTTATTCCATACTTGTTTATTACATCCAAGAGAAAATCCCTGTTAACTAGGCCAATAACATGTGAACCATCATCTCTTATGATACAATGGCCTAATCTTACAGTTGTTTCAAGCATAGCTAGTCAAACAATTTTCTGTATTTATGGTTGGTCTTCCAAATTTGGAAATCATGAACGTATAGTACCACTATTCTGGAACTCTATCTCATAGTATTGTAATTTCCTCTGAAGGTATAGCCTCAGGTATGTGCCCTGTTTATTCCAGAACATATGTCACTTAGCACCTGCGAATTATACTGTTGTTCTGGATTGTGTTCAACACTGACTTTGGGAAGCATCTTGCAGAACACATCTGGAACGAGATAATCTGCCATCACATAGACTCCGATTAAGAGGCATCCGATTAAAATCACAAGTCCGAACATTGGTCTCATTAATTTAATTGTCTTGTGTTGCTCTATAATAGTAATTTTAAATTATTTCAAGGGTGATCAACTTTTCTAATGCTATTTTCTTGATTTGGTACTATCTTGTTCTTTTTTTCTTTTTTTGGCTTTGTTTGATGTTTTACTCATGATAATTAATACGTCATAGTACGAATTAAGGGTTTAAAAAATCACTATCAAGATTACAATATGTCATCTCACAGATTTTTGTATTGACCGGAATCTATTTTTGAGATTTAACACTGGGCTTATTCACATTAATACTCTGATATTTTCTTGTTGCTAATAAAAGCCAGAAAACAAATCCCACACCCAATAATATTATGATAGTTACAAGTCCATTCAAAATCATTGATGATAAACTTGATACCAAAATAATGACAAGTATGACATATTTTGTATTGCAATTCATGTTAATTCGTCCATTTTGTACGAATTAAGGCTTTAAAATTTTTTGATACCATCTGTCTTCATTGCTTTTGACAGTTCATGTGTCAATGATAAATATATGATCAATCAAAGTAGATATGAAAAAAATTGCTCGTACAAGTAGTGGATAATCAATCCGTCACGTTTGAGCTTTTGATATACATCACAATTGTTGAGATAAAGTAATAAAAGATATGTACACATTTATCAATTTTATTGACATTTTTGTAAGTCAAGATTATAAGAAATTAAAAATACATTCAAGTTAGCAAGGGCTAGACCAATTTGTGAATATGTGCGCCAAATGGTCATCATCACCCTTGACTATAGATCAAATGTTGCAGTATCTCCGTCCAAGTACTGAAAGTCAGATATGTTATGTAATGACCGAAATAATGCCATGACAATCTTGTATGTATACCAGACACAAATGTAAGCGCGGCTTAATATCTTCAATGAAGCTACACTAACAATGAGAGAAGAACGAGTCACACTAAACAAAATAGATGCTAAAAGATTAATTCATGATGCTAAGAGTCATCTGCAAGAATTGGGACTGAAGATAATCCATGAAGATGCATTCGAAGGTTATCATAGTATTAAGGCACACAAGGGTGGAAAACTTGCACTTGTTACTGGTAATATACGAGATGTAGAACTCATAATTTCTGGAACCGACAAGGACTATGAACTAATACTACGCACTGGTGCGTGGGGTAGAGACGTTGTAATTCCCACCATTTTTGGCGGTATCTTAGGTAAGGTAGGAATGACCATTGCTGCAAGTACTGTATCTATAGGATCTGTTATTGGCCCTGGTACTGCTGGTGTTACAGGTACTCCGATAGCAGTAGGTGCAGCTGTTGCAGTATTAGAGGCATATAGAGCAGGACAGTTTGAAAAGAATTTCTGGGCATGGCTCAATAAGGATATAGTCAATCTTGGAAAAGAAGCAATGATGAGCAATATGCAAGTTGTTGCACCTCCGCTGGCTAGATAATTTTCTTTTATTTTGATAATACAAAATTAAGGGCAATAGTTTTACTAACTAATTTTATTGTGATCATCACATCTTTTCAATCATTTCTTGGATATTTTCAAAATCGGTGACAATTACCCATCATGATAATAGTTTGGTTGTTTTGACCAACCCATCTTTTTACCGAATTCTGTTAACAAATTCATGATTCCATCATAAGAGTCTTGAGTTATCATTTCACGCTCTATTATCTGAGAAAGTATGGACTCTAATTTCATATGTTTACTTTCAATCATATTTGTCAAGTCGTTAATGGACTGTTTAATTTCATCAGACATGATGTGTCTGGACTCATTCGGAGTTCTAAGTCTTTATGAGACCTTACATTTTTGTAAATAAAACTGACAAATACGTAAATGAACCGGACATAAATGTAAGTGACGCTTAATAATAATTTATTCATAAAAAACAATATGGAGACAAATGTCCAATTTGTAATCTGTCCCAACTGTGAAACAATATACTGTCACGAAGTAAAAGTCTGCTCAATGTGCGGATATGAAGAATCTGCTCAGTTATTGACAAATCAGTAAATTGCCTGTATTTGAGTTCTAGGACACCTTTGTCATTATATACAAAACATGGGTTTGCCAAGTATGGCACGTATCATGATTGCAGAAGATTCTGATGCAACAAGAATGGTTCTAAAAGACTCGCTTCACATAGGACACCATGAATTGGTTGCAGAGGCAAAAGATGGGATTGAAGCCATAGAAAAATTCAATCTGATACATCCTGATGTTTTACTACTTGATATTTCCATGCCAAAAAAAGACGGAGTATCGGTATTACAAGAAATAATGTCGTCTGATCATGAAGCAAAAATCATCATGATAACTGCAGATGAAAACTTTAACACAATATACAAAAGTACTGCAGAAGGCGCTCAGGCCTATATAATAAAACCATTCAGTTTCACAGATGTACTAAATGCCATCACAATGGTACTGAACTAGCACATCACAATATCTGATCAATTCATACATTAACTCTAGTTCATATGCCATGAGCTCTTTTTAATAAGAAATGATTTCTGCTAGAAAATTTGTACTGTTTCATAAAAGATATTTCTATGATGTGGTATCTGGCGAGGATGAAGATTCTGAGGACGATGATTAATAACTAAATGATGAAAATTATGCATAATTCTTTATAGGCAATTTTGAGTCATAACTTTGATGAAGATTCTGGCAGGCATGTTTTTCATGTCAGTACTGCTCTTTCTAACTATACCGCATGCTCAAGCCCAAGTTGATCCTGGGAACGATCCTGTAATGTGGAGTTATGTCGACCAAACTCAATTTTGGATTATTCTTATTGTGCTGGTTATAGTAGGCGGAGGGTTTACGATATATTTCCGCAGAAAGCCTGCACCAAAAAATAACCACTAGGCTTTGGATTGTACAGTCTTGCTCATGAGTAATTTTTGCAATCCCGGAATCATCATGGAAATCATTGCAACAAAACCAAAACCAGCTGCAAACCATGCTGCCATGTGAGATTCATAGACACGCATGAGAAGAAATGATGCTGCCGAGAGGCCAAACATTGTCAAAGATATGACAAACATTACATTGATTCTCAAGTTACAACTCCTTTGGCTATACTAGATTTAGCAATTTCTACTGGAAAAAGGCGTGTCAAGGGAAAATGATTTATCCTGTGTGAACTGATGCCTTTTAGACCACAAGGACTCTAGCGGGATGATGTTAGTATGGCAATCCTTTGACCGATTAGATGTACTGTGGTCAAATCCTTTTCTATTATGGGTATGACATATCTGTAATGGGGCTATTTGGAGGCAAAAAAGAAGAATATTGTGCAGTCTGCAACAAGAGGACTCCACGTACCAGTAAACCTAAGAAAGAGTGGAACATCAAAGGCCAACTCTGTGCCAAGTGTTTTGTAGATTTTATGAAAAAACCTGTTGCGAAAAAAAAGAGTGATGATGTTTGTGTTGCATGTGGAGCAGAACCAGGAGGTCTAAACCTATGGAAACCAAAAAAAGAATGGCAATTACAAGGCTGGCTTTGTGAACCGTGTCTTCATGAATGGGAAAAGTCAGATAATGAATTGAAGAAAAACTGTATCGTATGTAATACCAAGCTTGGCTTTTTTCCACGTTATGCAAAAAAAGAATGGAACCTCAAAGGTTATCTCTGCAAAAACTGCTGGAATGTCCAAGAGTCTAAAGTCTGACACTGGTAAATTAAAAAGGGTGAAATGGACTTTTGAAATTGAATGTCAAGTTTAGGATGATGGTTTACAGTACTGGCAATTAGGATGACCTAGATTCCGGCCCTCGCTTAGTAATTCTGCTATAATTTTTGCATTTGCATAAGTAGGTGAGTAAAACCACTCATGATCATGTCCTTCAAGTTTTTTGTGTTCAGGATAAACTACCATATGTATTTTGATGTCTGATGCTCTGCCTGAATCACACTAAATGGCAAAACTACATTCCATGAGTTATTGATAGAATAACTTGTTAAAAACTAGGATCTTGTCTGTAGTC
>Ga0070714_100001945_pt1 | contig 15085 bp, 10 predicted proteins | sample LARL83metaG_FD_65450 | JGI IMG/M metagenome (GOLD analysis project Ga0070714, IMG submission 65450) | Corn, switchgrass and miscanthus rhizosphere microbial communities from Kellogg Biological Station, Michigan, USA - LAR L8-3 metaG | ecosystem: Host-associated > Plants > Roots > Rhizosphere ...
GCAAGCCCTCGGTCATCGGAGCCTTCCGTCATCGCGTACATTCCTCGCCAGGCCTCGTCCTACGTGACCGAGAATGCTGCTGGCGGACCCGCCAGTCAACGAATCCGGGGCAGCTTCCAGGTATCTGGAAGTTGGCGGACGCTAGTCCGCCGACTCCGATGGCGGGCTCGCCGTCTCCGTCGACCGGTGGTGGAACTGAGGCCGCAGGGAAAGGGACGGACGCCACCATGGCTTTTCCTGCGTCTTGCCCGCTGCATCGCCGATCTGGTCCCCCATCCGGTGCTTGAGGCCACGCTCGGCCGATTCACTCTCCGGCTTAGGTGCCTCGATCGCCAGGGTTTCCGGCATCGACTGATCGTCGCTGGCGTAAAGGCTCTGGAGTTCGTGGCTGGTATAAAGTTCGAGCCCTGTGTTGGCGGCGTATCCGATCATGAACTCGCGGAGCAGGAAGGGGGCATCAGCCGGGTCGAGCAGTTGCAGCGAGACGGCCGCGAGCAGGCCGAGGGTCGGAGCGTTCGCCTCGGCGTCGGAGAGGATATCCACGGCGGTACGCTTATCCAGCTTTCCGAATGCACAGCTCAGCAGACTCGATAGGGTATTGATCTGATATTGCTGGTCGTCCGGCTCGCGCCGCTGTAGCAATGGTGCCATGTACCCGTAATAACGCAAGGTCGCCCTGATGCTCGGCATCTGCGCCTGTATCGACGGATCATCCAGCGCTCGGATAATGATTTCAAATATTATCCGCGAATGATGACTTCTCAGCTCTTCATTGACCACTGCTTCGATAAGCTGCCTGACATCCAACTCGCCAGCCCTGAGCTGGTTCATTATGGTACTGTCATTCAGGATCTCATGCAGGATCACCTGCATGAGAATTCCGCTAACCTCCATCAGTTCAAGGGCATCTGCCAAGGGCTGGTGCGGTGGCCCACCAAGCATGTCTTCGATCTGGCAGAATACTTCGTAGCTAATCGGCCGCTGCCCGAACGCCAACCGGAGCAGCGTAGGGTAGAGCGGCATCTCGAAGCCGATGACATGCAGCCGCAGCAGACCCTGGTCGATCATGATCTGCCAGTATCGTCGACGACGGTCAGCGCGCTGCACGTCGGGATTGTCGAGCTTGTTGCTGATCGCTGCAAGGACGTCAGCCAGGCCATTGTGATCCGGTTTTTCCAGGAGCTGGGCGCAGGAGATGAGGAGACCTTCCACGGTGTCTTGGCGGTCTGCTTCCTGGCGGTCCTGCGAGGGCCTGTCGAGTAGCGGCTGATTTGACCAGCTTGGCCCGTGAGACTCATGGAATTCTGGCACATCACCGTGGCGATCGGAGACAGGAGGGTCAGGGGTGGGATCGGGGATCTTGGGCTCAACTGCCGAGCGCTTAGGAGCGGGCAGGGCACGCAGATTAGAGCGCCGGGGCAGTCTGATAGCCCGGTTCAGAACCTGCTCGAAACCCGGATCCTGCGCACTGAAGCTCACCTGCTGATTGAGCTTGGCCAATCCCGCTACGGGAGGCTGATCGCAACTCCTCAACCACTCGAAGTAACGATTGGCCGGTCTCCTGTGGCCAGGCTTCCAGTAGCCAGACGGGACGCCACGGTGATTATCGCGGATGGGTCCGGCCGTCCAGGACACCACGTGGTCCTGCTCGTCAGGAGAACGTGCGATACGAGGCGAATTACTGAAGAAGAGACGGAATTTGTGCCGCTGAGTCGTGCTGCTCGTCCAGGTCGAGGCGGACATCCGGCTGCGAAACCCGTAGGGCAGCAGCGTCATGACGAGGTCGATGAATGCCAGCCGATTATGCAATTCGACTCGGTCCGCATCGATGATGCAGACCGGGCTTCCGCTGAGCAGGAGCTCCACTACCCCCAAGGCGGCCTTCCAGGTCGGCGAAACTTCGAGGCCGCGCCCCTTGAGGTCGACCGTTATCGGCGGCCGGTTTACTGGATCAAGCTGCAACCCGCGAAAATTCTCATACAAGACCTGATAAGAGATGGACGCTTCTGCAAGTTGCCAGTAAGGAGCGCAGAAATATCTTGTGAATACGATCCTGCGGCCATCTAGATCAAATTGCCCGTCTTCGGAGAATTCATGGATGGCGATCGCCTGGTAACTCTTATTTGCCTCGCCAGAAGGAATCCAGCTAACCGTAACCTGAGGCAGTTCCTCTAGTGTGCCGGGTGAATAGCGAGTAAGGATCTCCTCGAAGTTGTGTGCATTGAGATCCCCACTGCTGCACGACAGAAGACGGTACCCGCGGTCACTCTGCAGCTTACCGCGCAGCGCCCACTGAGCAGCGACCCGGACAGCCATTATCGCGTCACGTTCCTAGCCCCGCTGGACTCGTTCACAATATTGCGGCAAAGCCAGGTTACCGGCTCAACGACGTTAATCGGATAAACGCCACCTCTGATCTTGGCGGGCTTCCTTTTCTTGTCGGGCTTGCCGTCCAGATCGACCTGCCTGTCATCAGGCAGTACATTCTGCCAGTCTTCGTCGTCAAAAAACCGCTTACGAGGATTTAGGTAGAATCCGATGGCAGAAGTGACGAAATATTTAATCCGCTCCGGCCTGAAATATTGTTCAAGTGCATTGATTACCATTTCGGCATTTCCGGTGCCTGAGGCCTCGCAGAGCTTGAGGAAGAGGTCACGCGCTTCGTCGTCCCGGACCCGGGGAAACTCATATGGGTCGTCAGGGTCAAAAACAATGAGATTCATCTTGCGAGCGGCCTCGTATACGGCAATCTCGTCGAACTTCGTAACGCATACGGCAACGTAATGCGGTAGCCTTCCGCCGGACCAGCCCGGCTGTGCCGCCTTGAAGCGGGCGAGCTGAATGAGCATGCCATATGTATGGTCGAACGCGTCACCTTCGGTGAACTCGCGCATAGGGTCGAATATATAAACAATACCGTTGCTTTTAACGAGATCTTCGATGAGTTCCTGGCGTGCAGAGTAACCCATCTTCTCTGGGTCAGTGAGCTCGCCCGTAGCATCAACGAGGTCGAGACCGATACTGACAGAGTCGACCAATCCGGCTCTGCGGAACAGGCCAGCTCGCTTCGGCGAGAAGTTTCCGTCGAGCACCCAGTTATAGTATTCAATGCCTTCGGTGGCCAAGGGAAATGTCTGGTCTTTAGTCAGCTCCTTGGTCATATTTATCAATGCCTGTTCTGAAGCTTCATTCGCACCGCGCAGCCGCAGGCCGTGGTTATTGCGAGTCAGCGCTATGCTGAGCGCGGCCAGGAAGGTGGTCTTGCCGCTGCTGGGCGGACCCCACATTGCGATGCTGCGGCCAGCAGGCTTTGGGGTTGGCATGTTCAGCTACCTCCGGTCTCGGCCAGCGGAAAGGGAAGGCCCTCGGCGGACATTCTCAGCTTCAGGTCGGCCGCAAAAGCTCTCGAATTGACATATTTTCCGCTGACGAGGGCGTTGGCTCCCAGTTCACGCCAGACCTCCCCTTCTACATCCTGAGGATAGACGGCATCATCGTAGATGGCGCCGAATGCAATTTCAGGATACGTGCGCTTCAGCAGTTTCTGATCTCGGCGCCAGTCATTGCGGTGCGGACACGGAAGGATCGTGGTCCGCGGGTCCACTCTGGGCGGAAATGCGGGCCGGACGCCCGCGGTCACGAGCACCACCCGTTCGCTCCTCGGCCGGCTATCGACAGCGAGCCGCTTGATCAATAGCGCGAGCACGCACTCGAGCTGTGCCGCCTTCGGGTAGGCCTGCGGCACGGGATCAAGGGTCCCCAGACCGTCCAGCACAGATATCACTGCCTGACGGGATGCCTCCCACCGGATGACCGTGGCCGGCTCGTCGGGCACCCTGCGGTCGAAAGTGTGCGAACCATATGTGATCAGCGACACGCGCAGGCGTCCGCCTACCTCGTCGGTCTGCTTGAGCAGCTGCCGTACGCGGTCGGTCCGGTTGGCAATCTGCTCGCTGTCGCCGCTGATCTCGATCGCGCAGATCAAGTGGGCGGGTTTAACTTCGGCCAGATTCCGCGGAATCTGCGCGACCAAATCCGGCCAATCACGCTGCTCCGCTCGTAGCGAGGTCGGAAGGCCATGAAACCGGACGAACCCTGGTCGCACGAGTTCGGCAGTCAGGTCATAGACGCCGGGGTCGATGTCGGCAGCCTGGGCGGACACCAACTGGAAGTTGCGTGCGCCCTGCGTTGCCACGACCGCCAAAACCGTGCTGTTTCCTTCACCCGGCTCGCATCTGATCCGGATATCTGTCTGCTTAGGACACAAAGTCGATGCGGCAAACAACTCATGACCGTCCAGCATCGGACGTCCGGTCGAGCCCCGGCGCAGCACCACGAGTTCGTACCTATGGGTCAGCGGAGCGTGCCTGATCGCTTGCCGGAGCAATGAGGAAACCGGAACATTCGTCCGGAAAGTTCTCATATCAGGACGTTTCGCCTCAACTTCATCAAGCAGCCTTGCGTCGCTTCCATCCATGGAATTGATCACACAAATCAAGCACCCCCGGCCGTTGATGATCTCGCTCAACTTGGCATCGTCGCCGAGATCTCTGCCAGCCGTCAGGGAAGCCGCCTCAAGCGGCCAGTACCAGGCCCGAGGTATACCGTTGCGATCCTGGCGGACCTGCCAGGCAATAACATCCGACGAGCCAAATTCAATAATGTCAAGGGAAGCTCCCCTGACCAGCTCGGCGACCTCGTCGCGTAGCGCACGTGCCAAGTCGTCGACGCCCACCCATCCCTCCCCACCCAGCCGCTCCCCCACCATTGTCACGCACCCGTAATGATGCTCGCAGGTCCGATAGATGCAGTCTGGGATACAAACGCTACTCTCGATCTTGTAGTTTAGCCATGCTCGGGCAAGAGTAGGCGTCTCGTTGCATGATTGACACTTTGGGCGGCTATGCTTGGGAGTCGCCAGTGCGGCGCTGATGGGGAGGCATGATGAGGCGCGAGTTGCTGCTGACTCTTTCCGGTGCACGGTCTGAAGTGCTCGAGCAGTGTCCGACCGAACGAATCAAGTTCCAGAGCCTTGGCTGGGCGATTCTAATCACCAGCGGCATGGCTACCGTCTCCATGTGGTTTGCGCTAGACAGCGCGATGGGCGTGAACCCCTTCGTGGCCATCATTGCCGCGCTGGCCTGGGGACTAGTGATCATGGGAATTGACCGGTGGCTAATCACGTCGATGCCGCTCAGCGGCAAGCGACGGCTCGCCGTCGCGGCGCCCCGTCTCGTGCTGGCTCTGCTCTTGGGCAGCATTATTTCCACCCCGATTGTGCTGCGGATCTTCCAGTCCGAGATTAACGCTCAAATCACTATCATTAAGCAAGATCGAGCCAGCGCTTTCCTCAGCCAGCAGTCGCACAGCCAGGTTGCCGCCCAGGTCAGTCAGTGGACCAAGAATGTGGCCAATCTTGAGCAGGTGATTGACTCGCGCGGCTCGGTCCCGATCAATCCGTCGGCCGATCCGGTCGTGCAGTCGCTGACCAAGCAGCGCACTAATGAGCTCGCCCTGAAGCAGAAGTATTACCAGCAGTGGCAGTGCCAGCTGTACGGCGGCCCCGGGTGTCCGGCCGGGAACGGGCAGCTCGCTCAGGCCAGCCATGCTAACTACGAGCAAGCGAGCAGCCAGGTCACGTCGCTGACGGACCAGATCCAGCGGCGCGAGCAGCAGCTGTCGGCGAGCGACACGGCCTCCCAGAAATCCAGGCTCGATCAGGCAACCTCCGCGCTGCCCGCGGCCCAGCAGCAACTCAAGGTCGCGACGGCCAGGCAGAATGCCCTGCAAGCCAACTTCGACGCACAGAACGAGGTGACTAACGGGCTCCTGATCCGGCTGCAAGCTCTCGACCAGTTGTCCAGGAACAACTTCACGGTGAACAGCGCCCGCTTCCTGCTGTTCCTGCTGTTCCTGGTGATCGAATGCCTGCCGGTAACGGTCAAGCTCATGCAGCAGCCAGGCAACTACGAAAAGATCCTGGAGACCGAACGGGCTCACGAGCTCAGCGAGGCCAGGCAAGCGTACCGGCGGAACCGCCGGACGTCAGCACAGTCTGACGGCCCCCAGCGGCCGGGAGAGACTACCGACATCCTGGAAATCTTCGAACGGCAGGCCAGGAATAAGATCACTCAACCGGATGCCACCGCGGACGCGATGAGTCCGCTAGGTCGTTTCCATCCGGAGCCCGACCCCGATATGACGGTCGCCGAGGACGAGGACCTTTCTATATCTGACCGGGCGCTTCGCGACTTGCGCGATGAGCGGGTATCCGCTCCGTCCGATGGTCACGGCGGCGGAACCCCGCTTCCGTGGGATGATGATGACCTCTGAGAGGCAAATCCTCAATGACCGCTACCGAGTACTCTCCTCACTCGGCACGGGTGGCATGGGAAGCGTCTGGCTGGCCGAGGATCAACTGCTGGAACGCAGGGTCGCGCTTAAGGAGCTTATTCCGTATCCCTATTCTGCCGATTTGGCGGAAAGCAGGGCACGCGCACTGGTCGAGGCGCGTGCCATGGCTCGGGTACGGCACCGAGCCATCGTACGAATCCACGATTTTTTCTTCGAGGGCGACGACCCCTGGATCGTGATGGAGTACATCAGCGGCCGGTCTCTCGCGGAGATGATCCGCGCGGGACGCCTGGACGAACGGACCATTGCCGCTATAGGGCTATCGGTCGTTCAAGGCTTGCGTTTCGTGCACGCCGCGGGCATCGTCCACCGGGATGTCAAGCCGGCAAACATCCTGGTCGACGCGGATCGTTCGGTTGTCCTGGTGGACTTCGGTATCGCCAAGATCGCCGGGGACATACCGCTGACCGGTCAGAGCAAGATCCTGGGCACCATCGAATTCATGGCTCCCGAACGCCTTCTTGGCCGTTCGGCAAAGCCTCCGTCCGATCTCTGGTCTCTCGGGGCGACCCTCTACTACGCGCTGGAAGGACATTCGCCGTTCGCGGGCCGGGAAGGTGAGTTGAGCCTGCAGGCCATCATCACTGCCATCCTGAACGACAAGCCGCCGTCCCCTCTCAGCGGTGGTCCGCTGGCCAGTCTTCTGCTCCGGTTGCTGTCCAAAAATCCGGTGGAGCGTCCTGACGTTGCAGAGATCACTGCCGTTCTCGAGGCAATTCTCAGGACAAAGCCCGGCTTGCCGGGAAAATCGCGCGCCACTAGCAGCCGGCTCCCACCGAGCCTGGAAACGGTGGGCAAACCAAGTATGCTGGCGATCGGCACAAGGCAGTACACCCGCGCGGGTACCCCGCAAATCCGGTGGGATAGCGAGCGAGTCGACGACAGGGAACTGTCCAGGCGCGAGATGGCCGATGCTATCAGGGGAGCCGACAAGCCGTACGCGGATTCCGGCGCGGAGTCACTGCTCGGTCAGTCCGATGTCAAGGCCGCACAGATATTGGCTGGATGCTCGCTGAACGTCGCTGCCGAGTTGCTGGAGGGCATCACGGCCAAGCAGGCAAGGCGGGCAGGGACGATCCTTCAGATTCTCAGCGCCGGCCGGGCCGGGAAGATACTGGACTACCTGTCTCCCGAGGTCGCGGCCGCGGTCGTCGCCGCGATGCCGATCGATGACGCAGTGCGGATCCTGAGCCGCTCTGACGCTAGGACCGTCGCTGACGTCGTCATGGAATTGCCGAGCCATAGATCCGGTCAGCTGATCGAGGCGATGCCCGGCGGACGGGCGGTGGCCGTACTCAGCCATGCCCGGCCCGCTACCGTAGCCGCCACGCTCACTGTTATCAAGAGCGATCTCAGCTCGAAGCTGCTGACCGGCTTCGGGCCCGACTTCCGCGCCCTGGTACTCCGTCACATGTGACCCGCTCCCCCTTCGCATGCGACGGGCCGGCTCATGGCTCCGGCGATTCCGCGGCGAGCCGACCGCCTAGCCAGATAAACGGCTCCGCCACGTTGATCGGGTGAATCGGCCCTCTGATCCTAGTTGTCGACCCAGGCATGGTATTGACATAGTCGTCCGGGCTGAAGATACCCGTATGCCGGTCAACGTAAAAGCCGATGGCGGAGGTAACGAAGTACCTGATCCGTTCGGGCTGGAAAAATTGCTCGATGGTATCCATCGCCATACGTGCAGTACCACTCTTGGAAACCTTACAGAGGGCCGCAAAAAACTCCCGGGCGTCGGCGTCCGCTACCCGCGGGAAGCGGTACGGATCGGCAGGCGAGTAAGTGACTGTCTTCAGTTCTCCGGCAGCCTCAAAAATTGCCTTGTCGTCGAACTTAGATACACAAACCGAGACGTAGTGCGGCAGTCGCCCAGCTTGGGACGGGTCATGACCGATAATCCGCCGGGCAAGTCGGGTGACGACATTAAGAACATACTCAAATGCGTCGCCGTGCTTGAACTCCCTGATTGGATCGAACATGAATACTATTCCACCACTATGTACCAGGGTGTCGATCAGGCGCTCTACGTCTTCCGGCTGTTGCATGAAGACCTCACCGGAGGGATCCGCGACGTGCATGTCCACCCGGATATTCTTTGGCTTGCGGAACCATAGCCACCTGGACCGGAGATCCTCTCCCCAGAACTGCCAGTTATGGCTGACGTCCGTTCCCACCGTCGCAACCGGGAACGTCTGCTTCGCGGTGATATCCGTGATCATGGTGATCAGTGTTTGAGCCGACCCATCGTCCGTTGGCACGAGACGCCACTGGACACCCTCTTCGCGCTGAGCGAGCGCTGGGCCGAGCGCAGCGAGAAGGGTGGTCTTGCCGCTGCCTGGCGTGCCGAGCATGGTGATGCCATGCCCAAGGCGCCCGATAGTCGCCCCGCTGTCGCGTTCCAGCTGGGCGTGGTGTACGACACGGTCCAGTTCGAGTGGTGCCTGCGACGTCGGACCGGCCTCTGTCGTGTCCCGGTGGACCTGGATCCGTTTCGCCACCCCGGCCGGGCGAAGAACCTTGGCGGGAGCATCGGCCGTCCGGGTCTCCGCCAACCCCATCCGGCGTAGGACCTTGGCCTCGATCGTGCCGTAGAACTTGTCCGCCGTGGTCATATGGCGCACGCCAGGAGTTCCGCTGGGGACCTCAACATACGCTACGTAAACGTCCTCGCCCTTGCCGTACGACTTGGTACGCTCGCTCGACACCAAGTTCATGACCCTGACTGCCTCGGTTTTCCGAATAGTGCCGAGCAGTATCTCACGGACCCCATCTACGAATTCGAAGACATCGTTACGATTCTCGTTAGCCGGCCCGGTCGCTCGTATCGAATGCAGCAATCCGCCAAGGAAGACCTCGGCCAGCTGCTGAGGGCGGGGATCAGGCAACATCGCGTGCTGAATATGCCGCATGAGCGGCAGGTTGAGCGGAACCGCCGCGATCAAGCCAGCCAGCCTGACCGCTTCGGGAGAAGCGTGAGCCATGAACCTCTCGACCACCCGGACTGGGTCGTGTTCCGGCAGTGAGCCGCCGTCGTCCCTGTTTCCGATGGGTGGCGTCGCCGTGAATGCCGCCATGCCGTGTACGGACCCAGTGCCGCAGACAAGCCGCGCCCACGCCGCGAGCCAGCGTGGCGCCATTTCCAGGATTGGGATGGCGGTACCAGCACGTGGCCGACCGATTGACGGCTGACCGACTGACGGACGGTGCCCTGGATCTATGATCAGGCAGTGGTTCGGTGCTCCCGGATAAGGGGCAGCCAGTTCAACCCGCTGGCACGGTACCGCGGACCGAGACCACAATCGCTCGGACAGCGGCTGCACGATAGCCAGCGGTCCGGACCGAGCCCAGGCCTCGAGCACTTTCAACGCGTCTCCGGTTCGCCACATTTCCCCGACGCAATCGGTGACGACGAGTATGGCCTGCCGGCCCGACGGATCGATGAGTTCCTTTACGGCCCGCGGGCTTCCGCTCGAGCTTCCCGATGAAATCGCCACGAATTTTCCCTCGGGCCTGAGATACCAGGTGCGAATGGCGCGGAACGCACCAAGCCGGGCAAGCATCCGACGGAATTCAGCGATCAGGCGATCCCAGATGATCATCGATGGACTCGCGTCGATGACCAGCACTAGATCAAGCCATCTTCCGGGTGACTTGATCAGAGCCGGGACAACGGCGCGGGCGTCTGCACTGTCATTGACCGTGGTTTCTTCGTCGAGGACGAGATCAGGACCTATGTTCATGGTCTTGAGCAGCGGACGGAGCCCACGCTGCAAATCAAGCGGACTACGCAATTCGCGGGTATCCGATAGGCGGAGCGGAAGGGTACCGAATCCGTTAAGCGGCGCTTCGCTTAGACCGTTGCCGGACTTGGGGTACCAGATCTTGCGATCGTCATGCGATGATCGGGGATCACCGTCTGAATCCCCCGATCTCGGCTCGGAACCAGATCCGGACACGCGGGGGCCCGGTAGCCCAGCATCCCCCGGAATCTGGCCAGGAGCAGGCCTGAAGCCGTGCATATGACCGGCCAGCCAGAACATCTCCGCGGCATCCAGCGCGCCCATTGAGGGATTCGCCTCATTCAGCCGGGCCAAGAGTCTCCCGAACCTGTCCACGACTACGGCAACGCAGACTCGCTCAGCGGGGTGAGCAGCAATTTCACCAAGTCATCTTGCTCATCCTGGCTTAGCTCGCGTGTGGGACGAACCACCTTAAGCAGGTGAATAGCGTTGAGCAGCTGATCGTTCGCCAAGTCGTTCTCCCCCGCGCGTCGCTCGAAGTCCTCGATGAGCTTCTCGGCCCGCTCGACCATGTCCCGCCCCAAGTGCGCACGGACGATTTCCTCGAGCTGATCATGCCCTGGTGCGTCGATTTTAATCCGAACGCACCGTCGCAGGAAAGCCGCCGGGAAGTCACGCTCGCCGTTGCTGGTCATGACGACGAACGGGAACTGACGGCAGTGGACATGCCCACCCAGGACCCGAGCCGTATCCGTTCCGTCCGCGGTCGGGACGTCAACCTCTTCCTGGACCGCTGCCATGCGGACGAGCTCTGGGATGTCATACTCCCCTTCCTCGAACGTGCTCAGCAAGTCGTTCGGCAGGTCGAGCGGCGCTTTGTCGATCTCATCGATCAGCAAGACTCTCGGCGTATCGGACGGCAGCAAGGCCGTGCCAAGGGGGCCCAGGCGCAGATACCTGCCGATCCGGCTTTCCGAATCGCTGCCATCGACGCCCTTCAAACGGTCCAGGTTAACGTCGTGCAGGCGACTGACGGGATCGTAGCTGTATAGTCCCTCCTTCCGGGTGGACCCGCTGGTGATGGGCCAGCGCAGCACGGATCCCAGGCCAAGCTGCCACGCCACCGAGTAGGCGAGCCCGGACTTCCCAACGCCTGGAGTACCCGTGACCAGCAGCGGGCGCCGTAGATAAAGCGCGGCATTGACCGGGTTCAGCAACGTCTCCTCGGGACGGTACGTCCTACCCCGGACCAGGTCGGCATGTTTCCATCCCTCAAGGCCCCGCGACCGCGGCGACATCTCCCGGTCCTCATATTTACGCCAGTCAGGCGGCGAAGGCAGGTCTGCAATCCCGCCATGAGGAGTGTCTGTCTGGCGGTAGATATGCCAATTGATGGTCACAACTATTCCATTCTGTCGCTTCTCACAATGCAGCCGGCGTGGGTACCTGGCTGGGGGGAGGGTCAGCCCAGGGAATGCGCTCGGGTTCGTCCCAGAGCAGCGCCACCCCCAGTCCCAATTCTGGGTCCTCATTCTCAGCAGCCTTGGCACGTACTCTCTGGATTTCCTCTGGAAGCTTACCGAAGGACACACCAGACAGGTTCTTGATCATCTCCTGCCGGAAGATGGATCCGGCACAGGTTTCCCTGGCGCCATTACAGACTGCGAGATTGCGCACCTTACACGCATTGTGCCGCCATATGATCACCGGCACGCCAGCCTTCCGGGCCACCTGGACAGGTATCGGTACCGGGTCGCCATCGTGCCAGGCGGTCATCGCGATGAGCGGAGGCCGCTCCCCGTTGTTGAGCATGCCGTAGAGCCCAGTCTCGCTCCGCGTACTCGAACAGTCGGTCCAGTGAGCTGACCACGAGCTTCCCGACGGCATCCGCAGCGACTCGAAACGGCCTCGCCAAGGACGCTCGCGGGTCGAGGCGAAAGGAGATTCGACCTTCTTTCCGTTTCCGCCGCTCTCACCTGGCCATTCCGTGAACCGGACAACGACTGGATACCGTATCCCCAGGGGAAACCCGTCCAACGGCCATTTCTCGACTTCCTCGTCAAGCATATGATCCGGCAGGACCAGTTGAATCATAGTTGGTGGTTCCCCAACTTCCCGGTGCAGCACCTGCAGGATCGCGTCCTTTACATTCTCGACCGAATGCGGCCCGTATTCCAATTCGCTACTGACCTGGCGCTGGGGAGCATTCCAGTAATCATAAGCCCACGCTGTGAGGTTGACCTCCTCTTTCTCCATCTCCGGAGCAGGCTCCAAACGTATTACGATGACGGGTCGGTCATGACGGGTCTGTTGGCGACGGTACTCGGTTAGCGCCATACTTTGCCCACAACGGGCCGCGATGTTTTCGGCGTGTCCCTTCAGGCTACTTTCCAAATCGCCATCGAATGGGTTGGCAAAGATCTCGAACAGCTTGACGAGCGGATCGAGTTTGCCGTCACCCGGACGATCTGAAAGCTCCTCGAGCAGGTCTTCAACTTTTATAAGCGGCCGATCCAACTGGGGGACGTGAGGCCCCACGACAGCTCGCCACAGTTGCGAGAATTTCCGGTTCTGGTAGTCGAGCCTGCCCGCCGCCTCGGTCAGCGCACGCCACTCGGTCTCGGTAAGCCAATAATGGCGTGAATCAGCGCCGTCCCGCAGTGCGTTCCGCAGCGCCCGCCACTGGCCGCCCGGGTCTCCAAACTGCCGATTCCATTCCCAGATGTCGCTGAAATACTGCTTGATGGCGCCAGCCGGAATCGCGAGTCCCTCGTTCGTGCCACGCGCGCCAGTCGCCTTCACCATGCCGCAGACCACACCCTCGGCCCGGTCCACCACGGGTCCGCCGGATAGTCCGTCAGGTACCGAGCAGCCGATGATCCGGCGAGCAGTGCCGTCCACCAGTCCCTGCGATCCGGAAAACCTCGCGCCCACCGTTCCTGGCCTCGAGTTCTCGTAGACGTCGGTGAAGCCCGTCAAGTAAACCTCGGGATCGCCGGACGTCTCGCCCAAGGGGACCACGGGCTGATCTTCTAGCGGGCGGAGAAGCCTGATGACGCAGAGGTCTGGGTAGGCCCATAGGTTCCCGCGCCCGTACTGTGACGGCATTGCCTCCACCGAGCCTGTCAACTGGCTGCCGTGCCGATCCGCGACGATGACGTTTTCCGCCGTAACGGTCTTTCCGGTGGTCACCACATGGGCACAAGTGATGATGGTCTCCGGGGCCACGAAGAAACCCGTGCCGCCACGACCGCTAAGGATCTTGACCACACTGGCCTCGGTAAGCTCCGTCAGCCACGTCGCTGGAGGCCTCATGGCGTCGTGACCATAGAGATTCGCGGTTTCCCACCGGGAATCGCGTCCGCCGCCGCGCTCAGCCAAGGCCTATGCCGCCGCCTCGTATAGAAGCAGCCCGCGACACCCGTTCCGGCGATATGACTCTTCCGCAGAGAGCACTTAATCACCGCGCCGGAGGCTTGCCCAATTAGTACATGATTGGGGTTAACCCCTCGCGTTGCTTGACAAAGACCGCTGGTAACGTCCTTGACCTGCGAAAAGAAGAGAAATTGACCTATCAGGGCAGCACAAAAGCCAGCGGCTGTCTCTTCTTCATGATTTGCCCACTCCGGCATCAGGACGCCAGCGGGCATGTTCATCTCGACGATCTTGGTATCCACCCATCCCCCCAGATCGGCACGCTCTTAAACGTAGCAAACATCTTAGATCTACACAGGGCTGATCCTAAAAATCTAGACCTAATCGCGACCTTGCCGAAACCGTGAGGAGCTCGTGACACGAGAATTCACGTGACCAGCGGAATGAACGCCTACCCACTTCAGGCTAGCTATGAGCTAGGCATGAGCATCCAGATTCCTGGCCGACCAGCCAAGAGTGAGGGTTCTAACGGTGGCTACCAGATGAAGGTATCGGTGAACAGCGGAGCAGTCGCCACCGCAGGCAGGTGGCTAGCGGCGGCTTTCACACATGCTCGGCCCTCAGGATGCCCTAGTCATAAAGCCGTCGCGCCAGGTCCCGAAGGGATGCGAGCTGCGCGGGAAATCCAGCGGAATCCCCCTGGAAGCCGGTATCATGCCCGCGCCCATCGGGCTCGGCCGTGCCGGCCCCGAGCGTTTCCACGGCTCCGGCCAAGCGCATCCCCTTGGCTCGCTCGTCAGCGGCCTCGCTCGCCTTCTGGTCCGCGAGCTCGGACTTCTTGTTCGCCTCGTCCCGGGCCTGGTCTGCATCCTTCCGGGCCGAATCGGCCTGAGCCCGGTTTACTTCCCGGCCGAAAATCCAGCCGACGGCGGTGAATACAATCGACTGGACCGAACTGAATACAAAAACCCGGTTCTTCCACACATCGTCAGTGGCGTTCGCCCAGCGCAGCATGCACACAGTGAGGACTATAAAGGCTACGATCAGCAGGGCCGCGACGTAGAACTGCCACCGCCAGGGCAACGGACCCGCGGACTTCGCCTGGCTCTCGCCCGCTCCGGTCTCTGCCGCATCTCCTTGTGTCATTGCCACTCCCCCTCGATCGGGGCGTCCGGCCCAGCAGCGGCTAGCCGATACGCTCCTGCCATGTCGTAATGCCGATTGCGCCACAAATAGTAGCCAGGCGGCGCGCACATTTACATACCAATCTGGCCTACCGAGGAACACTGTTAATCTACATCTTTCGGGATAAAAGGTGTTTTGGTGCGCTACTTGGCTTCGAGGACGACGGGAAGGCTCGACCCATGTACGGCCGAGACAGCCAGGCCCGGAACACGCTGACGGGCGGCGGGCTGATGGTACGTTTCGGGCAAACGGTTCGACGAGCATGGAGACAGCCGGATGCCACGCCTGGAGGTCCAGATTCCCGCACCCGACGGCACCTGCCCCGGGACGCTGCACGTCCCCGACGGGGACGGGCACCCGGAGTCCTG
>Ga0070714_100001946_pt1 | contig 15085 bp, 10 predicted proteins | sample LARL83metaG_FD_65450 | JGI IMG/M metagenome (GOLD analysis project Ga0070714, IMG submission 65450) | Corn, switchgrass and miscanthus rhizosphere microbial communities from Kellogg Biological Station, Michigan, USA - LAR L8-3 metaG | ecosystem: Host-associated > Plants > Roots > Rhizosphere ...
GCCCGCCCGACGCTCGAGTTCGACGCCCAGGAGCGTCGCGCGGCATTCGAAAAGCGCTGGCAGCTCGGCGGGGTGCTGTTTTCCAAGACTTTCCCGGATCAGTTGACGGACCTGGCCGCCAACGACGAGGCCCGCAAGTTCTACGAGGAGAAGGTTCGTGCCCTCATCGACGATCCGGCCCTTGCCGATTTGCTGATTCCCACCGATCACCCCATCGGAACCAAGCGAATCTGCACTGATAGCAACTACTTTCAAACCTTCAATAAACCCAATGTCAGCCTGGTCAGTGTGCGCAGCACGCCGATCACGTCGATCGACGCGTCGGGAATCACGACCACCGAAACCCGCTTCGACGTCGATTCCATCGTTTTTGCAACGGGTTTCGATGCTATGACCGGAGCATTGGCGCAGATCGACATCGTCGGCCGTGAAGGCACGACGCTCCGTGATGATTGGGCGCACGGTCCACGCACCTACCTCGGGCTCGGCGTCGACGGGTTTCCGAACCTTTTCCTGATCTCGGGACCGGGGGCGCCCGCGGTGCTGGCCAACATGGTGCTGCACGCCGAGGCGCAGGTGAACTGGATTGCCAAGGCCATCAGCTATCTTGACAACCACGGTTACGCCGCAATCGAGCCGACCACCGACGCGGTCGATGGTTGGGCTGCCGAACTGGCCCGACGCGCTGAGGCGTCGTTGTTCACCAAAGCCAACTCGTGGTACTTGGGAGCGAACGTCCCCGGGAAGCCAAGGGTTTTCATGCTCTTCATTGGCGGGTTCGCCGCATACAACGACATCTGCGCCGAGGTTGCCGATGCCGGCTACAAAGGATTCACCTTGGTTAAGGCGTCGCGAATCGCGGTGGAAAGTGATTGTGATGCAGAGTAATGGGCCAGTGACATTAGACAGGAGCGCGTAGATGAATCGACTAGCGGACAACCGGATCCTGGTGACCGGCGCGGCCTCGGGCATTGGACAGGCGACCGCGCTGCGTCTGCTCAGTGAAGGCGCCAGGGTGGTTGCCGCCGACGTCGCCGCCGACGGACTGGAAAAGACCCGCGCCAAGGCCGCAGAAGCCGGCGACGGTGAGCGTCTGACCACGCTGGAGATGAACATCGGCGACGAGCGCTCGGTGATCGATGGGGTGAAATCGGCGGTCGACTCCCTGCGCGGTTTGGATTCCGTGGTCAACGCCGCAGGAATTCTGCGCGCGGTTCATACCGACCAGATGGCTTTGGACCTGTGGAATCAGATCATTGCGGTCAACCTGACGGGCACGTTCCTGGTGGTCCGCGAGGCGCTGCCGAGCCTGCTGGAGAACCCGCGCAGTGCGATCGTCAACTTCAGTTCCACCTCTGCGGCATTCGCGCATCCCTATATGGCCGCCTACGCGGCGAGCAAGGGCGGGGTTCAATCCTTCACGCATGCACTGGCGCTGGAGTATGCGAGTAAAGGACTCCGAGCGGTGTGCGTGGCACCGGGAAGCATCAAGTCCGGAATCACCGATGCCACAGGCGGATACATTCCACAGGACGCGGATTGGGGGCTGTTCACCAGGCTGATGCCGATCCTGCCCACGACCGAGGAATCCAGTGGCGCCGGAATGGCCAGCCCGGCGGCGGTCGCCGGAGTCATCGCGATGCTGGTGTCTGACGACGGCGCGTTCATCACCGGCACCGAAATCCGCATCGACGGCGGCACACACGCGTGACACAAGATTTCACGTACGAAAGCACTCTTCGTGAAATCGCCACCGACGCAGGCGTTCTGCGTTATCACGAAGCCGGCTCGTCCGAGGGCCCGGTGTTGCTGTTGCTGCACGGATCCGGCCCGGGCGTGACGGGTTGGCGGAACTTCCGCGGGGTGCTGGGCGCGTTCGCCGACTTCTTCCGCTGTCTGGTCCTGGAGTTCCCCGGGTTCGGTGTCAGCGACGATTTCGGCGGCCATCCGATGGTCACCGCGCTGGATGCGGTGGTGCAATTCGTCGACGCGCTCGGCCTGGAAACCGTTGACATTCTGGGTAATTCGATGGGCGGCGGGGTCGGGATCAACTATGCGATCGCCCATCCGGAGCGGGTGCGCCGGTTGGTGACCATCGGTGGGATAGGCCGCAATATTCTGACTCCCGCCCCGGCGGAAGGCATTCGGCTGTTGCAGGAGTTCACCGATGAGCCGACCCGAGAGGGACTCGTTCGTTGGCTGCTTTCGATGGTCTACGACCCGGCCACGGTGACCGAGGAGCTGATCGAGGAGCGGTGGACTCACGCCACCGATCCGGCGACGCTGGCCGGCGCGCGACGAATGTATGGCAAGGAAGCGTTCACGCAGATGATGAGGGCTGTCGAGTCGTCGAAAGGCCCGCAGCCGTGGGCGGTTATGCACCGGGTGCAGGCGCCGACGCTGATCACGTGGGGTCGCGACGACCGAGTCAGCCCGCTGGATATGGCGCTGATTCCGATGCGGACCATTCCGAACGCCGAATTACACGTGTTCCCGAATTGCGGTCACTGGGCGATGATCGAGGCGAAAGACGCCTTCGAGAGCGCGGTGTTGGCGTTCTTGCTGCGTAAAGAGGTCAGTTGACGCAGGGGACGCCGCCGCCACCGATCGGTGCACCCTGATCGGGGGAAGGGTCGGTGGTGGTGGTCATGTTCGACTTCCACCCGTAATTGCCGTAAAGCGTTGACGGCGTAGTGGATTCGGTGGTGGATTCCGACAGGGATTCGTCTTGGGTGGGGACCGAGAAGGTGTCGTCGACTACCACCTGGACGTGGCCGTACTGCAGCGTGCGGTTGGCTTTGTCGGGCGCATCGATTCCCAGCAGGCTTGCCACTTCCCGTGCGTCCGAGTCGGCGCCGGGCCCGTATTCGATTGTGGTGGAGGTGGGTTCGCCCTTCACCCGGTCACGCACCGAGCCGGTGGTGTACCCGTCGTGCTTCAGCGTGCGGGCCACCTTGCTGGCCAGCCCGCTGGCGCTGCTGGCATTCACGACATCGACGACGGTCGATGGGCTGGGTGCATCGGCGGTGGTCGATGACGTCGACGCCGAGGACGTCCCGAACGCCGCCGCCACTTCGGCTTTGATCTCCGCGGGGTCGACGATGTTGACGTCTTGGCCGTTGATGTTGTCGTAGCGCACCACCGGCAGGGTCCGGTATTCGATAGAGCCGCCGGCCAGCGCGCCCATCTTGCGGAACATGTCCTCGTCCCAACCCGACGACAGCACAACGTCTTTGCGCGCCACCGCCATCAGATCCTTCAGTTTGCCGATATTGGTGAACGTCCCCGCGTCCTGAAGTTGGTGCATGACCGACGACAGGAAGGCCTGCTGACGGTGCGTCCGGTCAAGGTCACCGTTCTCAAGACCGTGGCGCTGCCGGACGAACGCCAGCGCTTGCGCGGCGTCCAGCCGCTGGCGGCCCGCCGGGAAGTCGGCGCCGGAGTAGTCGTCGTACACGGCGTGCTTGAGGCAGACGTCCACCCCGCCCAGGCTGCTGGCCAGGTCGTAGAAACCGGCGAGGTTGACCTCGGCGAAATAGTCGATCGGTGCCCCGGTCAGCTTCCGCACGGCTTTCAGCGTCGCCGCGCGGGCCGCCTCGCGACCCTTTGTCTCCAGCTCCTTCTGGTTGCTGACGCCCTTGTTGATCATTTTCTGCTCGACGTACTGCTTGGTCAGGCCGTACGCCTCTTTGATCTTGATGTGGCTGTAGCCCGGGACACCGTTCCACGCGACCCAGTCGTCGCGCGGGATGGAGAACGCCGACACTTTGTCGTCCGGGCCGATGTGGGCAAGGATCAACGTGTTGGTGTTGTAGCCACCGTCATCGGAGTCGCCGGCGTGCAGATGCTTCAGCAGGCTCCAGGGCAGGTCGTCGCCGTTCTGGTCTTTGCGCGAGTCGAGCCCGATCAGCAGGATGTTCATCCCGTTCCCGTTGGACTTCGGGTCCTCGGCGCCCAGGGCCTGCGACACGGTGATCCCGCTCAGCATGCCGTGCGCCATCCAGTACCCCGATGCCGTGGTCACCAGCGTCGCTATGGCGACGAACGCACCGGCGACATGCGCCAGCGTGCGGCGCCGCTTGCTGCGCGTCGTCGCACGATGGCGATGCTTGGGGTTGGGTCGCTGCACGTCTCCCATGACAATCTCGGCTGTATTCGGGGTCCGCGCCTGACCCGGGATGAAATCGATGCGCGCTGAAAAGAACTTGACGTCTAGTATGCGGCAGTTTGCTGAGGAGCGTTCTGTGAGCCAGCTAACCGCCCGATTTTGACGGCTCGGTCAAAAAACCATCTCACCTGCGGTGATGCGCACTCACAGGGTTTCTGTGAATGCGTACCAATTGTGGCCAAATCGTGCCGCTACAGCTCCAGAATGGCCCTGTCGACGGCCGGCAGAGCCGCATCGAAGCGGGCTTGGGCGGCCTCGGCGGTGCGTTCGGCCACGCCGGGCAGGGGATGGTTGTGGGTGATCAGGAGGCGTGACACCCCGGCCTCGGCGGCGATCGTGCCGGCCTCTTCGCCCGATGTGTGCCCGCGTTCGGCGCGAGTGGGCTCCCACGCCTCATGCAGCAATGTGGCCACACCGGCCACATGGCGGATGGTCTCGGGATCGAATTCGGTGTCGGTGCAGTAGGCGAAGCGGTCCCCGACGCGAAAGCCGGCCGATGGCAGCGGATGACGAGTCTGCTCCCAGGCCTGGATTTCGTGCCCGGCAAAGCCCAACGTGTCCCAGCCGAATTCCGCCCAGCGCGCCGACGCCAGGGGCGACGTGGTCTGAAACGGGGACGCGAGAAGTTGGTCCTCGACGATCGAGCGGGTGGGCCGGCCGTACGCCATCGAGCCCGGCCCGGCGATGATGAGTTCGCGGCTTCCCAGCGCGCGTGCGCTGACGAAGCCGAGACCGGTCACATGATCGAGGTGGAAGTGGCTGAGTGCGACGGTCACCTTCTCGACGCCGTCGAGCAGTGACGGGTCGAGGTGTAGCGCGCCGAAACCCGTTCCGGCGTCCAGTATTAAGGCCTCGGTGCCAGAGGTGATCAGATAGCAGCTGGTCTGGCGGGCGCTGGTGGGAATCCACCCACCACTGCCGAGAACCGTCAATCGCATGGATAGAGAATCTATGACGTCAACGATAGCCGCAGCGCCGCGACGGTCTCCAGATCAGTCAGGGCGGCCACGCCGCGTCGAACGCCTTCCAGCGCAATGCTTTCGTCCTGCATGCCGCCCATCCCGGCGGTGATCAGCGGCGCCACGTACGCGTACAGCGCGCCTTGCCGGTAGCGCAGCCACAGTTCGTCGGCGTTCAACTCCGGGCCGCCCGCGGCGGCCAATGCGCGACGGTAGATGGCTAGCAGGTCACGCTGGCAGGACTGGCGATCAGCCGTGGTCATCCCGGTGACCAGCGTGTAGGACAGTTCGCGGCCGGGGTGTCCGCGACGCACCGCCTGCCAGTCGAGCAAGCCGGCTTCGCCGTTGCGGAAGTAGACGTTGCCGGGATGTGCATCGCCGTGCATGATCGTGTTCGGTTGCTCGTCAATCAGTTTCGCGACGGCGCGGTAGTTGTCGATGATGAACCGGCCGTCTTCGACTGGGATCGAGGTCCGTTCGGCCAGGCGTCGGGCCGACGTGTTCAGCAGTGGCCCGGTCAGCAGTGACGTGTGGTCACCTGACGCGGAGTACACCCAGCCGAGGGGTCGACGACTTCCGTTGGCGGGCAAGCGCTCCCAGAACGTTGCATGCAACGTGGCGAGCAGTTCGACGATCTTGGCCGCCTGATCCTTGTCGAGCGGATGCAGGGTGTCGGGGAATACGCAGGGGTCGACCGCCAGGTCTTCGAGGACCAGCACGAAGCGACCGGTCAGCGAATCGAACGCCGACCCATACGACGCGGGTAGTCCGGTTAGCTCTGGCGCCAGCTCGCGATAGAACATCACCTCGGTGCGGGCGAGCCGGCCCAGCTCGCCCATCATTCGGGTAGCGGCGGTCTCGGCGGGCATCTTGACGAAGACCGAGGCGGGGACGCCGTCGCCGGTCAGGGCCAGCCGGGCGCGGGACGACGTCCCGGCGTCTCCGCCGATAATCGACACCGAGGTGACCCGGCGGCCCATGATCGTCGAGAGTGCTTGGGCGTCAAGCTCGTTGATCGATCGCGGCAACCAGCGCAGGCGGCCGACCACCGCGTCGGTGGCGACCCGCTGCATGCCACGGCCCAGATGCGCCGCCAGGCCGAGGGCCGAGACCACGTTGTTCACCGAAGCATCGTTACAAAAATAGATAGATCTGTAAAGCGAGGGCTTGCCTTCGCGGTAACCGCCGCTTCAGCCGGCAACTGGTGCGATGATCGGATCGGACAGACCACTTGTGGTAGGGCGAATCGCGATGCTGAACCTTCGGCGGACTTGGGTGAGAGTGTCGCTCGCCGTGTTCAACATTGCCCTCGGGGTCTCTGCGGCATGGTGGCTAGACAAACCTGCTGTACCTTCCCTACTGGAGCAGGTAGGAGATCCACTGCCGCCCGGAGCGGCCAAGTGCGATGTTATTTATCCAGAGGTCAAAGAGCCGTTCAACGCGGCGGCGCGAGGCACCCCTCTCACATCGTGTGCCTTCGCCGAGCAGATCCGTCGGACGGCGCAGGCGGAAAACTTCTCAGTGAATTCTCCGTCTACACAGCTTAAGGTCGTCAGTCCCATTAATCGGAAATGGTATGAAATGCAGTGTATTTCAGCTGGCAGCTATGCAACCTGTACTGGCGGTAACGATGCCGTCGTATATCTTTACAATGCTCCATGACGCCGTGACTAGAGCTTGTTACGCAACGCGTCTTCAGGAGATTCGGTCGGCGGGTTGGGCCAGATCCGAATCGTGCCGTCGACGCTGCCCGACACGACGCATTTGGCGTCAGGGGTGAATGCCACGCTCACCACACCGTTTTGATGGCCCTGCAGTGGCCCGCCCATTTGTTCGCCTGCCGGTGAGTCCGCGTCCCATAACCTCACGTGGTAGTCAGAATCACCCGAGACGATCTGGTTGAGCACCTTTCCTTCAGCCGGCGGGCTGAACGCCACCGCCGTCACACTCCCCTCGGGAGGATGCATCGGCTCCCCGACCGGATCTCCGTTGATAGCCGCCCACCGTTGGATGACCCCACCCGGATTTAGATCGCTGCGCCACATCGAGCTCCCCGACGCGACGCGGGTGCCGTCGAAGCTGAACGAGACGCTCGTGATGATGCCGGGACGTCCGGAGGCCAAATTGAAGCGGATTCTGGTCGGATTCGAGAGCGGATCCATAATTTTCTTGTCCCAAAGCAGCATCCGCGTAGCTACCTGCCAGAGGCGCAGATGTCCGTCCACCCCACCCGCGGTCACCGAGTCCCCACGAGGATTGAACGCCACGGCCAAGACGGCGCCGCGACCATCGCACGGAAGACCGGCCGGCTCGGTTGACGCAAGGTCCCATAAGGCGACGTGACAATCGCCGCCGGAGAATACGAGCTGATCACCCCGTGGACTGAAAGCGACCGAATACACCGGCTGCCCAGTGTCGACCTTGCGGATGAACTCGTGGGTGTCGCTGCGCCATAGTCTGACAGAGCCATCCGCGCTGCCCGACGCAATCACGTCACCTCGGGGACTGAAGGCGACGCTGGTGACTACCCCGGCGTGGCCCGTAATCGGTTGCCCGATCTGCACTCCAGAATGAAGGTCCCAGAGCCGAATGGTTCTATCGGTTCCACCCGAGGCTATCCGATCGCCACTGGAGGTGATCGCGAGGCTGGTGATCGGTCCATCGTGACCCTGCAGTGGTGTCGAAATCGGTTGGCCCACTGTGCCATCCCACACCCGGATGGAGTGATCGTTACTGCCACTTACGATTTCCTTGTCATCGGCGACGAATGCAGCGGCCCACACGATCTCTTTGTGGCCCACCATGGAGTCGCCGATCGGCTCGCCGCGATCCGCATCCCACATCTGCACGGTGTGATCGGCGCTGGTCGAAACTAGCCTGGTGCCGGTGGCATTGAAGGTTACGTTTTCGACCATTTCGCTGTGCCGCTTGAGCGGTTGGTGGAACAACGGCGTTCGGGAATCGGTGTGCCAAACCTGTACCAAGTTGTCGGCGCCGCCGGACGCGATGAGCGACTTCGTCGGGCTGAAAGCCAAGCTCATGACACCGTTTGCGTGAGCGTTGGGGATGGCCTGCTCAGATGTGCCATCGGGTTTCCAGAATTTGATGTCTCCGTCACTGCCGCCCGATGCTAAAAGATCACTTCTCGGATCGAAGGCGACGGCGAAAACCTCGGAGCTGGTTTTTATCGAACGAGGTTGGGATCCATCAACATTCGATACATCAACAATCCAATCGGCGCCGCCGGCGGACGCTACCCGGTGCCCGTCTTGGTTGAAGGCGACGCTGCTGACGACCCCACGGTGGTGATGCGATTTCAGAATCTGGCTGTCGGGCGTGCCGGTATCAAGGTGCCACAGTTCGACCTCTCCGTCGGCGCGACCGCAGGCGAGGAGATTCCCATCGGGGCTGATAGCCACACTGCTATATCCGACCGACCCCGACCCCGACGGCGAGGCCAAGGTCTGCGGATGATCCAGCGGATGCTGACGCCACGCGGGAGTATTGGTGTTCCACAGGCGAATTTGGCTGTCGGCCGTAGCGACCGCGAGTCGATGAGACTGCGCACTGACCGCCACACCGATTACGTTTGCCTGAGCGTCGCCGATTCGGATGGTGCTGACGCGCTTCCTCAGCGCGCTCACCAGGTGCCCGTCATCGGGGACGGTGTCATAGGCACTGAGTAGCTCTTTGAATGCTTGCACGTCGTCGCCCTCGACGTCACCGGCGAGAACGGCCTGAGCGTGGGTGTAGTGCTCCTCCGCCTTGGCCCGCAGCTTTGCTCGGTGAGAGTTGACCATCGAGACCACGGCCACCAGCGCCACGACGACCGCCACAGCCGCGAGCACTACCAGGAGTCGATTCAGCCGCCGCTGCGCACGAGCATGTTGCTCAGCGGTCGCCTGCTTCTCCCGCGCGGCCTCCAATTCCTTGAGCTGGCGCCGCTTTTCCTTTTCTTGTTCGGCTGTCTCCATCTGCCGCGAGGCGACGAGGAACTCGAGCGCGGGGGCGAGCAAATCGCGATAACCCGGGGCGGCGGCGAGGGTTTCTGCTTCCGCGAGCCAGGTACCGCCGATCAGGCGCGACCGATCACGCTGACGGGCCTCCCACCTCTTCGCGTCGCGCTCGATGTCGTCGGCCGCCTTCAACGACTCTTGGTCCTGTTCCAGCCAGGTCCGCAGTTCCGGCCATTGGCGCAGCAGGCTTTCCAGGGCCACTTCGACAACGGTTTCCCGGTCGCGTTCGTCTCTGACCAGCAGTCGCTTTGCGACGAACTCGGCGATGAGCGGGCGCGCGGCTTCTGGCAGGTTGGTCCACTTTGCGACGCGCCGCATCGGCTCGTTGCTGAGCGGGTTGATTCGCGCCAGCCATGGAATGAAAGCTGAACGCAGAAGGTCGAGTTGGTGTGCACGCTCCTCGTCGTCGCTGGACAGCAACGCATCAATTTCTGTCTGAACGACACTGCCCATTCCGCGCTCGGCGTACGGCGCCAAGGTGAGCCGACCTGTCGAGCCGTAGTCGCGATACAGCCACGCCAGAGTCAGCGACAGAAGCGGAAGCGCGTCGGCGCTGCCGGAGGCGTCGGCCAAGAGGCGCTGCACTAATTGCTCGTCGAGATGCAGGGGTCGCCCGCTCTCGGTCGACCGTCGCGCCGGGCCGCTGATGACGTTCTCGAACTGGGTGACATCCATGGCGCACAAGTCGAACTTCTCGGTCTGTAAGTCTGTGCCTCGCAGTGCTTCCTGCAGACGGTCGTATCGGTCGGTTCGGATCGTCGCGGCAACGATCAGCGGCACTCTTGCCTCGGTATCCGAGCCGAGCGCCAGACCACGGATCAGCGTCAAAAGACCTGTTGCCTCTGGAATGTCGCCGGTGAACAGCTCTTCGGCCTGATCCAGCGGTACGACAAGCATCAGAGGTTCACCATCGGCCGTGTCCAGGAGTTGCCCGGCGGCGACGTCACGACATTGGGTGAGCAAGCCACGTAGCGCGGCGACATCTCCGCGAGTGCACGCGTCCTTGATCTCGCCGAGCGGAGGGTCTAGCAAGTCGAATTTCTGCCGAGTGGCGCAAATCGCCTGCGCCAGACCAGAAACGCCGGTCAGTGCCTTCAGCTCAGGACGAATGGTAGGCAGCACAAGATAGTTGCGGTCGTCCTTCTGCAGCCGCGGCACGATGCCTGCGCGCAGGAACGACGACTTGCCAGCACCCGACGCAGCCATCACCACGAAAAGCGTCTTGCCGGACTGACGCATGCCGCGCAGCGCATCCATGGCGAGAACCAATTCGGCGTCGCGCCCGAAGAACACCCCGGCGTCGCCCGGTTCGAAAGGTTCCCAGCCGCGGTATGGCGCGCGGTCGGGTTGACCCGGCGGGGGCCACGGGAACGACGTGACCCCGATTCCCGCTTGCTTGATTCCGCGCAGAAGTCGTTGCAGACCGTTGGCGTTGAAACCCACCGGTTCCGTACCGGTGCTGATCTGGATGACGTTTTCGCCGCCAAAAAGATCGAAGTACTGCCATTCGGACGTCAGGTCCTCGCCGACCCCGGGCTCCAGGCGGGCGCAGAAGATCAGTTTGTTCAGATTCTCCGCTGTGCGGAACTCAGTGCGGCACTCCGTCGACGACTCCCAATTGTTCGACAGCAGGCAGATGACTGCCTCGCAACGATTGTTGGCGCGTTTGAGTGCCTCACGCCAGCGCACCCCGGGCAGGATGCCGGTATCCGGATCGACGTCGACGAAGACCTCGTCGCGGAGGCCGGGGTCTTGTTCTGCGATCCATTCTTTGAGCGCCACCGCGTAGCGCTGATCCCGCCGCGAGTAGCTGATGAAGATTCGCGACATCCGACCTCCTGCGTCGGCCAACGTCAAGGCGCTCAGCTAACGCAGTTCGACGAGTATCTGCTCTCGCATTGCCCCAAGCGCAGCCGTCGGTGCAGCGTATCGCCCGCCGACATACGTCACCCGCGTTTTCGGCCAATGCACGCGCTCGCGGGCAAACTGCGTTAACTGGGAGAGGCTTTGTGGCTGAGATACGCCACGATGCCCTGTGTGACGGCCGCGGCGAAGGTTGCACGGCCGTCGGGGCTTTCCATCTGAGCGGCGTCGGCACCGTTCTTCATGTTGCCCAATTCGACTAGGACAGCGGGATTTTGGGCGAGATTCAAGCCGGCCAGGTCGGCGCGGCCGTACAAGCCGTTCGACCCCATGTACGTGGATGGCTGCATGCCGGCACCGGCCAGCGAATCCCGCATCGTTTGAGCCAATTGGATGGCCGGCCCGGATTGGACGTCATTGACGGGCGGGCTGGAGTAATTGACGTGGAATCCGCGACCGGACGGGGGTCCGCCGTCCGCGTGGATGCTGACAACCGCGTCTGGGTGCATGCTGTTTGCCAGTGCGGCACGCTGGTCGACGCACGGCCCGACTGAACTGTCGTTGCCGCGCGACATCTCGGTTCGGACGCCCATCTGGTTGAGCGCGGCCTGCACCTGCAGAGCGACGTCCCAGTCGAACGCATGCTCTGGGTAGCCGTCGGCAGTCGCCGTGCCGCTGGTGTCACATTCCTTCGTCCCGCCGCGGCCGTTCGGAACCTGCCGGCTGATCGAGGAGTCCTGCGCCCCGTTGTGACCCGGGTCGATGAACACGGCCATCCCGGCAATGTTCGGGGCCGCGGATGCGCTCGGGGCCCCGACGGAGAGGGCGACGAGCGCAGTGATGCTGATCCGCAGCAGTGCCGGCGGGTTCATCGCGAAAGACTAGCAACCAAACAAGTCCACACGTGGCCGAGAATTAACAGTCTCGGCAACGGTGCAAGGCCGGCGTTACGGCGTGGCGCTCGGACTCGGAGTCGTCGTTGCAGTCGTGGTCGGCGTCGCCGTGGTCGTAGGAGTCGGGGTGGTCGTTGGCGTCGTCTTAGTAGAGCTTGTCGGTCCCGGACTCTTTGTCAGGCTTGTCGGGCTCGTCGGACTCGTGGGACTTGTCGGACTCGTGGGAGGCGCCGGCGGTGGCGCGCCCGGAGGCGTGACTCCAAGCCCCGGCCCCACGCCACACCAATCCTGCACATCCTGCGTGTACTGCTCGAGCGGCAGAGGGCAGCGGTACCCCGGCGGGAAGTTGGCGCCGGCGTTGAGCAGATCGCAGGGGACGAGAACCTGCTTCTTGGGGGAGTTGGTCAAGCACTTCACCGGTTGCCCCGGCGGCACCGACGGATCAGCATAAGCCGCGACGGGAATGACGGCCGCCACCAGCGCTGCGGCGAGCGCCCATGCAAGACGGCGATAGGTCATGAGAACTCCTTTGACGATCTAGAGCCCCCTGTCAGGATTGAACTGACGACCTACGCTTTACAAGAGCGTTGCTCTACCACTGAGCTAAGGAGGCCTGATTTAACCGGGCCAGCCTATCGGGTCACTCGTCGTGGGCCGAGTTCTCGTGGTCGATGACGCGCTGCGAGCGCACCGTCCGGCTCGGTGTGCGTCGGCTCGGGCGGCGGCCGGGCAACGGGATCCGCTCGGCGATGCTGCTCAGCGGGTTGACCACCAGCGTTAGCGACATCACCGCATCTTGCAGAGTCGCGATGGCCGGTTCCAGCGCTTCCATCCCGGGCGCGAGCCGGGCCAGCGTGTCGGCGACGTCGGCGAGCTGCTCCAGCGGGCCGTTGCGCGCGGTCAGCTTGTCGATGAGCCCGCCTTCGGCCAGCAGCCGGTCGGCCAGCCCGTCCTCGGCCAGCACCCGTTCGATCAGGCCGTCGTCGGCGGTCAGCTGGTCGACCAGCCCGCCGGGCTTCAGCGCGCGTTCGAGTCCGCCGCCCTCGGCGGTCAGCCGGTCGAGCAGGCCGCCGTCCGCGGTCAGCATGTCGACGACCCCGCCCGGGCGCAGCAACCGATCAATGGGTCCGTCGGTGGCAATGGCGCGCCCCAGTGGCGCGTCGTCGTCCAGCAACCGCGCCAACCGGTTGGCCCTGGCCATCGCGTCGTCGATGCCGAGCATGTGCGCCACCGCGTTGGGGCCGCCCACCGTGTCCGCGTCGCCGAGGCTGCGGTGTGCCATCCCCAGTGCGGTCGTCGCAATGCCCACCCCGGCGTCGGCGGCGGCGAGTCCGACCCGCACCGGCGCGGTGGCGAGGCTGACCAGACTCTTGCCGAGATTCATCCCCCGAGTGTATTCAGGCCAGGTCAAATCCCGTGGTTGTTGGCCATGATCGGCCTCGCAACGAACTCTCAGCTCGGACACAGCCGGCATGCAGATATTCTTCAGCTAAGTAAGAGGGAATTGACGTCATGTCAGCAGCGATGCACGAAGCAGCACCCGAGGCACGTGTTCTGGTCGTCGACGACGAAGACAACATCGTCGAACTCCTGTCGGTGAGCCTCAAATTTCAAGGCTTCGAAGTCCACACCGCCACCAACGGGGCATCGGCGTTGGATCTGGCCCGGGAGATCAAACCGGACGCGGTGATCCTCGACGTGATGATGCCCGGCATGGACGGCTTCGGGGTGCTGCGTCGGTTGCGCGCCGATGGCATCGACGCGCCCGCATTGTTCCTTACCGCCCGTGACTCGTTGCAGGACAAGATCGCCGGTCTCACACTCGGCGGCGACGACTACGTCACCAAACCGTTCAGCCTGGAAGAGGTCGTCGCGAGGCTGCGAGTTATCTTGCGGCGCACCGGGAAAGGCGCCACCGATGCTCACAACGCTCGACTGACGTTCGCCGACATCGAAATCGACGAAGACACCCACGAGGTGTGGAAGGCGGGGCAGCCGGTTTCGTTGTCGCCCACCGAGTTCACGTTGCTGCGTTACTTCGTGATCAACGCGGGCACCGTGCTGAGCAAGCCGAAAATCCTGGATCACGTGTGGCGCTACGACTTCGGTGGCGACGTCAACGTCGTCGAGTCCTACGTGTCGTATCTGCGCCGCAAGATCGACACCGGCGAAAAGCGACTGCTGCACACCCTGCGCGGGGTGGGCTATGTACTCCGGGAGCCTCGTTAACGCCAATGCCGCGACACTTTCGCTTCGAACTGCCGCTACGCGTCGCGTTGGTCGCCGCCACCTTGCTGTTGGTGGCGTGTGGCCTGGCCGCGTCCGGCATCGCGGTGACCTCGATCCTGCGCCAACACCTGATCGCACGGGCCGACCAGACTCTGGAGGAGGCATCCCGCGGGTGGGCGCAGGCCCCCAAGGGCGCGCTGAAGATCCCGCACGGCGCCAACCTCGACCGTCCACCGTCGAACTTCTACGTGCGCAGCGTGACCGCCGACGGGCGTGGCAAGACGGTCATCAACGACCGCCACGCCGAGCCGGTCCTGCCGCCTAACAACGACGTCGGGCCCGAGCCGACGACGGTCGGATCGGTGGATAACTCGGGTGTGCAATGGCGGGTCGTGTCGATGCGCGGACCCAATCGACTGGTCACCGTCGCCTACGACCTGTCCGAGATCCAGCACACCGTGCGTTCCCTGGCGTGGTTGCAACTCGGCATCGGGGTGGCCGTGCTGCTGGTCCTGGGTCTGGCCGGGTCGTGGGTGGTTCATCGAAGCCTGGAACCGCTGATCGAGGTCGAGCAGACCGCTGCGGCGATCGCGGCGGGTCAACTGGATCGTCGTGTGCCCGAGCGTGATTCGCGAACCGAAGTCGGGCGACTCTCTGCGGCGCTCAACGGAATGCTCGCCCAGATCCAGCAGGCAGTGGCGTCGTCCGAATACTCCGCCGAGCAGGCGGTGATCTCCGAAGACCGCATGCGCCGCTTCATCACCGATGCCAGCCACGAATTGCGCACACCGCTGACCACCATGCGCGGCTTCGCCGAGTTGTACCGCCAAGGTGCGGCGCGCGACATGGAGATGGTGATGTCACGCATCGAGAGCGAATCACGCCGGATGGGACTGCTCATCGATGATCTGCTGCTGCTGGCCCGGCTGGATGCGCAACGCCCGATCGAGCGCAAGC
>Ga0070714_100001949_pt1 | contig 15070 bp, 12 predicted proteins | sample LARL83metaG_FD_65450 | JGI IMG/M metagenome (GOLD analysis project Ga0070714, IMG submission 65450) | Corn, switchgrass and miscanthus rhizosphere microbial communities from Kellogg Biological Station, Michigan, USA - LAR L8-3 metaG | ecosystem: Host-associated > Plants > Roots > Rhizosphere ...
CGCACGCCGGGATGTTCCGCCGAACTCATCGCGCTCCTCGTGTCCGCCCTCGGTGTGTCCAATCCCATCAGACCACGCCCGAGCCAGCACGGAGGGTTCGGTCGTGGCTGGCGAGCCGGCACCCGCATGTCCTCGAACAAGCGTTCGATACAATGGTCGCTGTGACACGGTACGTGCCCCCACCCGGGTGGACGGTGCAGGCGTACCGGTTCGCTCTGAACCCGGCCCCCGGCAGCAGCGCGCCTTGTTGTCCCACTGCGGCGCTGGGCGGTTCGCCTACAACTGGGCGGTGTCCTGGGTGCGCGCCGTGTGGGACCAGCGCAGCGCCGAGCAGTCCTACGGGATACCGCAGGACGGGTTGACGCCGTGGCGGGCGTGGAGCCTGCCGGCGCTGCGTAAAGCCTGGAACCAGGTGAAGAGTGAGGTCGCGCCGTGGTGGGCCGAGAACATGGGCGTGCCACGGCGTAAGCGCAAGCATGGCGCCACGCCGGCGTGCCGGTTCACCACCGGCACGATCCGTGTCGAACCCGACCGCCGCCACGTCACCCTGCCCCGGCTGGGCACCATCAAGACACACGAGTCGACTCGGAAACTCGCCCGACGGCTGGAAGCTGGTACCGCCCGCGTCCTGTCGGCCACGGTGTCGCACCGGGCCGGCCGGTGGTTCGTGGCGTTCCAGGTCGAGATCCACCGCGCCGACGCGGCCCCGGCCCATCCGGACAGGGCGGTGGATCGGGACGTCAACGCCGCACGCAATCTTGCCCAGCTCGTACGAGATGTCGAGTCGGGCGGGTCGGGTACCGGAGTGGCCGGAGACCCGGACACAGCCGTCGTGGCTCACGGTGGCGTGTCGAACGGACGTGGAGCCGACCGTCAGACCACGCCTCGCGTGGCAGGTGGCAGGTGGCAGGGAAGCGTCCACCCCGCAGCGCGCCGGCGTGTAGGACGGGGACCGTCCACCGGTAACGGTGGACTGCGGTAACGGTGCTGCTCTCAGACGCACACTCATCCGCAACGGTGTTGAGCTGGTCAGACTTCCGGGTTATCCTGGATTCGTTCGAACACATGTTCGAGCTCGAGCGCTCGGTGGTGGGGCGGGGGAAGCGCCACACCACCGAGTCTCGCCGGCTTCCCCACGGCGACCCGTCGATCCGACGACGTTCCGACGCCACACCAGGAGGCCGCCGATGTCAGCCCTGATCGACTTCCCGCTCGCCCCCCGGCGCCATGCCGACGCGTCTCTTTCCTACCAGGCACCCGTGCCGCCGAGTTCCGCGCTGGGCCTGGTCCGCCAGGCGCGGGTGGGGATCGTCGAGGCGCAGCGGGAGACCGCGCCGGCACAGCGCTACGCCACGGCCTACCTGGCGGCGCTGCGGGCGGCCGCGGCCATGCTCGCGTTGCGCGGCCGCCCGCACCGCGGCCGGGCCCGGCCGACCAGCGCGTGGGTGCTGCTCACGTCGCTGGCGCCGGAGTTCACCGAGTGGGCCGTGTTCTTCGCGGCCGCGTCCGCGACCCGGGCCGCGATCCTGGCCGGCGTGACCAGGAACGTGACCCAGCGGGCCGCCGACGACCTGGTCCGCGAGGCCGCCCACTTCACCGACCTGGTCGCCGAGGCGATCGCGGCGGCCGGGGCCGGGCGTGCCTGACGCGAGCAGCGGATCGACCGGCAGGGCACTGATCGACTACGACCGGCTGTTGCGGGTGATCGAGACCGAGACCGAGACGCTGGCCGTCGCCGTGGACGGCGGCCGGCGGGAGGCCGTGATCCCGGGCTGTCCCGGCCTCACCCTGGCCGAGACCGCCCGGCATGTCGGCAGCCTCTACCGGATGGTGTGGCACTGGCTGCGCGACGGCATGCGGCCGGGGGAGTGGCAGCGTGACCCGGCCGATGGCCAGTCCCTGGCCGACTACGTGCGTACCGCGCTGCCGCCGCTGGTCGAGATGCTGTCCGCGCACGCACCGGACGAGCGGGCGCCGACGTGGTGGCCGGAGGACCAGACCTTCGGCTTCTGGCGTCGCCGCATGGCGCACGAGGCGACCGTGCACCGCTGCGACATCCAGGGCGCCACCGGTATCGCGCCGGACGACGTGCCCGACGACGTGGCGCTGGACGGGATCGACGAGGTGCTCACGCTGTGGTTCGAACACCGGCTGGACGTGCTCGGCGTGTCCGGCACCCGGGACCAGGTGGTCGCGGTCCGGGCCGGCGGCCTGGAGTGGCGGGCCAGGATGGGCATCGGCCGGACCAGCACCCGCCGGCCCGGCGAGGGACCGGCCGGCGACGACCCGGACGCCGGCAACGGCGAGTACGCGTCGCACGCCGTCGTGTCCGGTTCGCCCATGCAGGTCTACCTGTGGCTGTGGGGGCGCCGGCCGGACCGCGCGGTCCGCTCCGACGGGAACCCGGACGCCATCGCCCAGTTGTGGGCGTTACTCCGTTTGGCCACCCGTTGATGTCATACGCCGTTCCCATTCACTGATTAACGTTATGCCGTCCAGCATGCTCCGTACGCCGACGGCTACGTCGTTCAGCGGGTCGTCCAACACCTCGGTCAGACCGGTGATGGCGCGTGTCGTGGTGCCGTGGTCGTGGACCAGATTCGTGGTGTGCCGCAATCGCCGTAATGCGGTGTGAATCAGTCCGCGGCAGTGTTCGGCGAAATCGACGCCGGACCCGACGCGATTGTCGTGCAGCAGGGCCAGCACACTCGGATCGAGTTGGATCACCTCGGCGGCGAACGCGTCGCCGAGGGTCAGCACGTCCCGCGCGGGTTTCATGATCTCGTCGGCGTAGCTGCGCAGAATGGCGATCTGTTCGGTCGCGTTGCTCGCCTCGAACGACGTGTTCGCCATTTCCAGCGTCAGTTTCTCCGTCAACACGTCGATCCGCGTCATGGCGCTGGCCAGCACGTCGAACGCGTCACCCCAGCGTGGCACGGCGTCGGCCAGCGCGCCCACCACGTCCAACGCCCGGGCTCCGTGGCCGCTCCCATCAGGTCCGTTGTGCCGCAACGAGATCGTGGCCAGTCGGGCCGTCAGTCGGCACACCGCCCGGCGATGCGCCGCGGTCGTCTCGTCGTCGGTGCGCAGGTCGTGCCATTTCTCCGGCCGCATGCGCCGCACCAGCGCGACGGCTTCGTCCTGGTTCGCCGGATCGGCCAGCTCGCGGACCTGGGCGTAGACGATCGGCAGCACGAGTTCCGGCGCGCCGTGTGCCCGCGCGGCGGTCGTGAAATCGATCAGTTCACGCCGGCATTCGGGTTCCCGGAAATACCGTGGCGTGACGACCGGAACGAAGAACGTGGCCGAGTCGAAGCCGTCGGTCACCCGGTCCCGCCATTCGGCCGACCACCGCGGATCGTGCCGGGACGTGTACAGGGTCAGATCCGTGCCGGTGGCGAGCGCGTATTCGTCGCGAATCAGTTCGGACAGTCGCAGAATACGATTGTGTGCCGCGCCGTTGTCCGCCGCCGCGTAGCTGAGGAAACCCGCCACCGAGCCGTTCATGGCCGCAGGCTAGCAGCGGCCACGCCCGCGGACGAGGATCAGATTTTGCGTAGGCGTACGCGGTTGATGGCATGGTCCGCGCCCTTTCGCAGGACCAGATCGGCCCTGGCCCGCGTCGGCACGATGTTCGTGACGAGGTTCGGTTCGTTGATCTCGCGCCACAGCTCGTCCGCGCGGGTCACGGCCGCGTCGTCGGACAGGTCGGCGTACCGGTGGAAGTACGAGGCCGGGTCGGCGAACGCCGTCTCGCGCAGTGCCAGGAACCGCTCGATGTACCAGCGGCGGATGTCGTCGGTGAGCGCGTCGACGTAGATCGAGAAGTCGAACAGGTCGGACACGGTCAGCCGCGGCCCGCCTTGGAGCACGTTCAGGCCCTCGACGATCAGAATGTCCGGTTTGCGCACGGTCTGCACGGCACCGGGCACGATGTCGTAGCTCAGGTGCGAGTACACCGGCGCGTGCACCTCGGGCTGCCCGGCCTTCACCTCGGCCACGAACCGGACCAGCGACCGCCGGTCGTAGCTCTCCGGGAACCCCTTGCGGTTCATCAGCCCCCGCCGGAGCAGCTCGTCGCCCGGCCACAGGAACCCGTCCGTGGTCACGAGGTCGACGCTGGGATGGCTGGGCCAGCGGGAGAGCAGCACACGCAGCACACGCGCCGTCGTCGACTTGCCGACCGCGACGCTGCCCGCGATACCGATCACGAACGGCACCTTCTCCGCGCGTTCGCGCAGGAACGTCGTGGTCGCCCAGTGCAGCCGCTGCCGCGCCTCGACCTGGAGGTTGATCAGCCGGGACAGCGGGAGGTAGATGTCGGCGACCTCGTCGAGCGACGTCGGTTCGCCGAGGCCGCGCAGCCGATCGAGCTCGACGTCGGTCAGCGGCAGCGGTGTCGTGGCCCGCAGCTCACGCCACTGCTCGCGATCGAGCTCGACGTACGGTGTCAGGTCGCGGACACGGGCCACCCGACCAGTCTTATCCCGTGATCGCGACCACACCGCCTCGGGGTTGCCGAGTTGTTGGTGGGCCTGGACCGGCGTTAACGTCGCCGTGATCATGCGACTACCAGGAGTGGCGATGCGGTGGATCAGCGCGATGCTCAGCGTGCTTCTGGCCGGCGCGCCGCCGGTCGCGCCCCGGCATCTCCTGTACGACGGCGGCAGCTTCTACCCCAGGGTGATCCGCCTGGCCGACGGCCGGCTGCTGGCCAGCGTCACGACGGCCGTCGACGGGTTCGGCGTCGGCGTGATCGAGGCCAGCGACGACGGCGGCCGCACGTTCCACGAGACGGCGACGATCCACGACCCCACCGCCGACCACGGCGACATGGGCTACGCGAGCCTGTTCGAACTGCCCAGCCGGATCGGCGACCTCCCGGCCGGCACGGTGTTGTGGGCGGCGACCACCGGCTGGGCCACGCCGTCGGCCACCCGCACCAGCCGTCAACGCCTGTGGGCCAGCGCCGATCGCGGTGACCACTGGCGGTTCGTGTCCGACATCGCGGTGGCGCCCAACGCGTACAACACGTGGGAGCCGAGCCTGACCGTGGCCGCCGACGGCGAACTCGTCGCGTTCTACTCCGACGAGACCGACAAGCCGAAACACGACCAGAAACTCGTCCAGGTCCGCTCCGCCGACGCGATCCACTGGACCGACAAGCAGGACACCGTCGTCGACGACACGTTCGTGGTCCGCCCCGGCATGGCCAACGCCATCCGCCTGCCCGGCGGCGGTTGGTTCCTGGCGTACGAGGTGTGCAACAACGATCTCGTGCACCTGTGCGGTGTCTACTACCGTCGCTCGACCGACGGCTGGCACTACGGCGATCCGCACGATCTGGGCACCGAGGTCCGCACCGCGGACGGCAAATACCTGCGGCACACGCCCTATCCGGCGTGGAGCCCGGCCGGCGGTCGGGCCGGCACGATCCTGCTGATCAGCGAGATGATCGTCGACGCGGACGGACGCATCGCCCCGGAGGACGGCGCCACCATCCTGACCAACACGCGCGGTGGTGCCGGCCCGTGGTCGGAGATTCCGGCGCCGATCGCGGTGACCGGCGTGAACAACACGAGTTGCAAGAACTTCAGCCCGACAATTCTCCCGTCCCCGGACGGACGGACCATTCTGGAAATGGCCACCGACCTCGACGGGGCCACCTGCAAGACCTACTACGCGACCGAACCGATGCCCGGCAGCGCAACCGGATAGGCCCGCAAGATCGTCGCCGTTCACTACCATGGCATGCGTGAGCAGCGGGTCCGAGTCCTTGTTCCAGGAGGTGTTGGCGCCCACACCGGATGGGGTGCCCACCGGGTGGACCGCGATCACCGCCGAGTCGCTGGCCGCCATCGCGCCGCGCGTCGATCTCGCCAGCTACTTCAACGGCGGCGGCCCTGACTGGCAGGTCGTCGTGAATCCGGGCCTGCGCCAGCTCCAGGTGACCCTCACGCTGCTCGACCGCACACGGCGCCGCATCCGGGAGAACCGGGCCGGGTTCGAGTTGCTGATCGCGCCGTCCGGCGAGGGCAAGTCGACCGCCCTCATGCAGGCCGTCGTCGCGCTGGCGCAGGGGGACGAGAAGTGCGTCGTGCTGTGGCGGCGACTGAACAACGCCCAGCTGACGCACGACGTGCTCGAGTACGCCGCCCGACTCGGCAGCAAGTGCGTCGTCGCGGCGGACAACGCCCACACGTTGCTCGACCGGTTGCACGAGTTCGTCCGGAACGGGGACATCAGCAGCACCAACGGCGTCCAGTACATGTTCGCCAGCCGGGACACCGACTGGATGCGGGAGGCACAGCGGGCCGGCCTGCCATTGGAACCCGGTGACGCGTGGAAACGCAGCGGATTCCTGGTGGCCGACAAGTTCCGCAGCGGGCGGGTGTCCAAAGAGGACGCGGTGCGCATCGTGCGGAGCTGGTACGCACTGGAATCAGGAGTGCCGGATCCGATCCGCGGCAAGACAGAGGACGAGGCGGCGGAGTTCCTCAGCGCCGCCAGCGCCACGTCCGATCCGAAACACGGGGCGCTGCTGGGCGGCCTGCTGTCCACGCGATACACCGTCGAGGGTCTGCGTGGGCACCTGGTGGACCTCCTGGACGACATGTCCAGGGACGACACGCCGAGCGGACACTCGTTGGCCGACCTCGTGATCGCGCTGGCGATCGTCGACGTCGCCGGCGCCGAGGGGATTCCGCAGGAGATCGTCGCCGATTTCTGCTCGGTGTCGACCGACGAGGTGCGGGCCCACATCGAGACCCGCCTGGCGCAGGAGGCGGTCGCGTCGGCGGCGGGGGAGATGCTGCGGGGGCGGCATCCGCGTGTGTCCCGTGCGGTGCTCTACATCGCGCTGTCCCTGTCCAGCACCATCCCGGCGGAGAAACACGCGATGGAACTCATCGACAGCACCGTGCGGCTCGGCGAGAAACACCACTACCGCGCCGGTTACGGGCAGATCCTCGACGTGGGCCGGCGACTGTCCCGGATCGACGACATGACCGACCTGCCGGAGGCCCGGTTGCGGGCGCTCGCGGTGAAGCTGGCCACGCACAGCCGGGACCGCCGTCCGAAACTGCTGTCGACGCACATCGGGATGTCGACGGCGCTGCGCAAGCGCGACCAGGCGCAGGAGGCTGTCGATCAAGTGTGGCTGCCGGTGGCCGACCAACTGGTGCGGCCGAAGGTCTGGGCCGAGGACTGGCGGCAACGCTCCCGGTCGGCGTTCAACGAGCTGGCGACCGCGTTGGGTGGCGCCCGCCATCACGGCGAGTCGGCCCTCGCGTCCGGCCTCGCGTTGTCCGACCTGTGCCGGCCCTACGACATCGGCGACCACGAACTCGCGATCTCGCTGCTCGGCATCTGCGTCAGCCTCGACAACCTGTACACGGAATCGCCGGACACGGTGTTCGCCCGGGTGCTGGGCGAGATCCACGGCTGCCTGCGGACGCTCGTCCCGGCGGCCACCGACGAGATCGGCAAGCTGCGCCGCATCCTGACCAGGTTGAAGGTCGCGACCGCGCCGTGCCCGCCGCCGGAGGACTTCGTCGACTCGATCGAGAGCGTGCTGACGCGGATCAAGTCCGGCGGCAGCCCGTACGCGGCCTCCGTCATCTGGACGACCGCGCCGGACTTCACCGATCTGCGCGGGGAACTGGTGCGACGTTGGAACTACGCCGGTGCGTAGCCGGCTGCTCGTCCTCGTCGGCGTGGCCTTCGTCGCGTTCCTGTGCACGGCCGGTCCGGCGTTCGGCGCGCCGAGCGCGCCGGCCACGCCGACGATCGAGATCAACATGCCGAGCACCGGGTCCGGCATCGGGTTCAAGGACTTACTGGCGCCGATCGGGACGTTGATCGGCGCCGCGCTCGGGTTCGGTGGCGCGATCACGGCGGCCCGGCTGGCCGCGCAGCGGCAGGACCGGCGTACCCGGCAGGAGCAGGCGAACCGGCGGTTCGACGAGGAGCGGACGCGGCGGGTCCAGCGGCTCGAGTCGTTCGCCGATGAGGCCGGCGCCGCGTTGCGGTCGGTGGTCGAGCTCGCCCGGGTCGGCGATCAGCGCTGGACCGAGTCGGACGCGAAGGCCGCCCGGGTGGCGTTGCGGCTCACGGCCGCCCAGTTGCTCGGCGCCAGCCGGATCCTGCCCGGGACCGAACTCGACGCGGTCACCCAGCAGTTCGTCACCACGATGCTCGCGGTGTGCTCGGCCACCACCGCGACCGCGGCCCAGCCGCTCATCCAACGCAGCGCGGGCGAGTACGACGCGCTGCTCCAGGCCGTCCGGACCGGCCTGGACGCGGCGACGCAACCGGTCAGTCCGCCAGGATCGCCCTGAGTTCCGGCTCGCTCGCGTTGCCGCCGGTGCACACGATGGCGACACGTTGGCCGGCGAACCGGTCCCGGTGGTTGAGCAGTCCGGCCAGCGCGGTCGCGCCGCCGCCTTCGGCCAGGGTGTGCGCCTCGCGCAGCAGCAGCCGTTGCGCCGCGCGTACGTCGACGTCGTCCACCAGCAGGAAATCCGTCAGCCCGGCACGCAGGATCTGTTGCGGCAGGTCGAATGTGCTGCCGGTGGCCAGCGCCTCGACGGCCGAGTGGTTGGGCCGGCGCAGTGCCTGGCCGGCGCGCCACGAGTCGTGTGCGGCCGGCGACGCCGTCGACTGCACGCCGATCACCGCACAGCCCGGCGCGAGCGCCGCCGCGACCAGGCAGGCACCGGCGGCGCCGCTGCCGCCGCCGATCGGCACCAGGATCGCGTCCAGTTCCGGCTCGCGCTCGAAGATCTCCAGGTAGATCGTGCCGACGCCGGTGATCAGGTCCGGCTCGTCGCCCGAGCTGACCAGCCGGGCGCCGGTCTGTTTGGCCAGGTCGGCGGCGTGTTCGCGGGCTACGTCGAAGTTCTCGCCGTACTCGACGAGTGTCGCGCCGAGCGACCGGACGGCGGCCGCCTTGACCGGGTTCGGGTTGGTCGGCATGACGATCGTGCACGGCGTGTCGAACAGCCGCGCCGCGTACGCGAGCGACTGGGCGTGGTTGCCGGTCGAGTAGCCCAGCACGCCGGCCGCCCGTTCGGCCGCGGTCATGTTGTGCAGCAACACGATCCCGCCGCGCACCTTGAACGCCCCGGTGGGCTGCACGTGTTCGAGCTTGACGAACGTGGTCGCGCCGGTCGCCGCGGACAGCCCCGGCCAGCTCCACATCGGCGTGACCGGCAGGTATCCGCTCAGCACGCGCCGGGCGGCGAGGACGTCGGTGATCGTGGGCACTCGCATGCCGCCACGCTGACACCTCGGACGAACCAGCACAAATGCCAGCGGTCGGAAAGTGGCCTCTCCCAGACTTCTCCCAGCGTGCTCACCCGCGAGCGCACCGTGGCCGGGTGTTGTGCCATCGCTTCCGGTTCCACCGCTTTGTCGACACTATTTTCCCAGGTGGTGGCCGGTTTCGGGAGAGATGGGCAGGTTCGTCGGCGAGCGGAGGTGGGATGTGGTTAAGCCGTTTGAGAATGTCCCACTTCTGTCACTGGACCTGTCACCCGGCGAGGGCATACACCGGAGGCGACACATCCATCATCGGCCGGACGGACAGGAGTGACGCCATGCATGTGCCGTCCGCGTTCCGCCGTGAGACCGATGTCGCGCTGCTGGCCACCTTCGCCGAACGCGATGAGGCCGGCCCGATCCTGCTCGACGGCCGTCGTGCCGCGTACCTCGTGACCGACGGCGTGGCCGACCTCTACGCGGTACGCCGGACCGGTTTCTCGGCGCCGCTGGCCGCCGGCACGTTCGTGGCCCGGATCGAGCCGGGCACCGTGCTGCCGAGTTCGACCGTGCTCGGCGCGTGGCAGTGGGTGCTGGCCGGGTTGCCGGGTACGCGGATCCGGCCGCTGCGCTCGGCACGACTGCGGGAGCTCGGTTTCGGCGGTCCGGCCGACGTCACGCCGGACGACGCCGATTCGATCGTCCCGCCGCCGCGCGCGGTGCCGGTCCTCGTCGCCGCACTCGCTCGGGCCGTCGACCGGGGACTGCTCGCGGTCGCCGGCGCGGTACGTGGTGGCGTGCCACCGGTCGGGGCGGTGCCGCTGGGCAACGAGCGGCTGTTGTCGCTGGCCGCCGGCAGTGCCGTCGTCGGGGACGGCGCGGTGAGCTGGCTACGCGTCGCCGGCGGCCACATCCGGCGCAACGGTGAGGCGGGCGCCCTGTTCGGCGGACCGGAGCCGGCGCTGCTGGCCGGCCGGGACTGGATCGTCGCGGACGGTCCGTGCACCGTCGAGGCCGCGCCCACCGCCGAACTGCTCGCCGCCGGTCAGCTGCCGGCCGCGATCGACCAACACACCGTGCTGACGCTGCGCACCCTGGAACGCCTGCTGGCCGAGGACGAACCGTCCGGTCCGTCCTCGGCCTGGCCGCCCCAGAACTGCCCGCGATGCGCTGGGCAGTGACCCCCTCGTGCCGGCTGCGTCAGCGGGTGCCGCTCGTGATCGCGCTCGGCTCGTCGTCGAACTCGAACTCGACCGTGTCCCCGTCGGTGAGCAACTGCGGCACCGCGGTGCGAGCCCGGTTCTCCACCGAGATGCGCAGCACCTCCGACAGCACGTTGACCAGACCTTGCGTCAACGCGGCCGAGTCGGCACCGAGCGCCTCACCGGCTCGCTGTGCGCCGTCGACCGCGCTGGGCCGCAACGCGAGCAGCCGCGTGCCGGCACCCTCGACGAGGTGCTGCGCCGTGCACTGCGTGCTGTCCAACAGTTCCGACAGCAACCGCAGCGCCGCGATCGGGCTCAGGCCGATGCGGTGCAGATCCAACGCGGACAACAGCACCCGCGGCCGGATCACCCGTACCACACCGTCATCCGTCCGGCCGACCACGCCGTGGCGTGTCAGTGCGTACAACAGGGCCGGGTGGTCGGACTCGACCCGCCCGATCAACAACTCCAGTGTGGTGCCACCACGGTCGGATCGATGCGTTCCCAACATCGCCTCGATCGAGACCAGGTTGAAACCCTGGCGCTGCAAGCCCTTGATGGTCTCCAACCGGCGCACGTGCGACTCGTCGTAGTACGCCACGCGTCCGCGCCGCACCGGCGGCGGCAACAGCTTGCGCGCCTGGTGTGCGCGGATGTTCCGCGGTGACATACCGACTTTCCGCGACAGCTCCTCGACCGTGTACCCGCGATCGGTGTCCGCGACGACCGAACCAGAGCCCCCTCGTGGTTCGATGTGTTGTGCGATGCGCTGTGCCGTTACTGGCATCCCGGATCCCCTCCGTCCCAACGTCCTCGGATCCCCCTCGAGCCTTGGCTTCCGCCACCAGGCTCGTGAAGGTGTTGCCCGTCGCCCGTGCTCGAATGGGAAACGGGAAACGGGGGCAGGTCGCGGCAAGTGACCGGTTCGCCCGGCTGCATGTCGCTCTGTGCGACCACCCGGATACAAAAGTGCAGGTAGGTGCGGTATTCACGGTCAGCGTTGCTCTGTTTGGACCCTTCGACTCCGCTACCGTGTGGGTACGGTGATCGAGCGTTCACTGGGGATGCTTTCCGGGGTTGTCCGATCGGCGGGGAACCCGATCGCAGAAAGGGGAGGCCGGGTCAGGTGGACGAATCGCAGGCCGTCGGCAAATCCGGCGTATCGTCCCCGACCTTCGGGGAACGCCTGCGCACGCTGCGCGCCGAACGAGGGCTTTCCCTCGCGGATCTTTCGTCGCTCGTGCATTACAGCAAGGGTTACCTGAGCAAGGTCGAAACGGGGGACAAGCCGCCGACGGTGCAACTCGCACGTGGTTGTGACAAGGCGCTGGGCGCCGAGGGCAGCCTGTTGCGTTTGCTCATCGCGGCGCCGAACTCGCAGCATGCGCCGGGTGCCTTGCGCGCAAACCGAGTTGCGGTACGGCGTGAACCAATGCACCGGCCCGCCCAATTGCCGGCCGCCGTCGCGGATTTCGCCGGCCGTGGCTGGGAAATCGGACAACTCGATGCAATGCTGGCGGGCCGTACGCCGGGTGGGATGCTGATTGCTCTCATCGAAGGGCTCGGCGGGATCGGCAAGACCGCGCTCGCGCTGCATTGGGCACACAAACTGCGCGGCCGGTTCCCGGACGGCGCATTGTTCACCGACCTGCGCGGCTATCACCCGACCGGCGTATCGGCGAACCCGTCGGACGTGCTGGCCGGATTCCTGTTGGCACTGGGTGTCGCCCCGGACGCCATTCCGCCCGATCTGAACTCGCGTTCCTCGCTGTTCCGTAGCGTCATGGACGGAAAGCGAATGCTGCTCATGTTGGACGACGCGAGCGACGCGGAGCAGGTCGAGCCGCTGTTGCCCGGCTCCGCGGGCTGTCTCGTGCTGGTGACCAGCCGGGCTCGGTTGTCCGGTCTCGTCGTCCGGCACGGTGCTCGCCGGCTGTGCCTGTCCGGGCTGCCCGACGCGGAGGCGCTCGCGCTGATCGGCGGCATCGTCGGGGACGCGCGGGTGACCGCGGAACCGCGTGCCGCCGCCGAACTCGTCGCTCGCTGCGCGAACCTGCCGCTGGCACTGCGGATCGTCGCCGACCGCGCCGCCGGACGGCCGGGCCGGCCGTTGGCCGATCTGGTCGCGGAACTGCGGTCGGAGAGCGACCGGCTGGACGCCCTGTCCATGACCGGCGACGAGGCCACCGCCGTGCGTGGCGTGTTCTCGTGGTCCTACCGCGCGCTGCCGGCGGAGTCCGCGCGCGCGTTCCGGCTGCTGTCGTTGTATCCCGGGTTGGAACCCAGTGTCCCGGCGATGGCCGCGATCGTCGGCACGTCGACGTCGACCATCCGCCGGTTGCTGGACAGCCTCGCCGCGGTGCACCTGGTCGAGGAGACCGGCCGGGACGGTTACCGGCTGCACGAACTGGTCCGGCTCTACGCGGCCGAACGCGTGCGCGACGAGGACTCCGACGCCGAGACGGACGCCGCCATCCGCCGCCTCATCACGTGGTACGTCTACACGGCCGAGGCCGCCGACCGAGTGCTGCTGCCGCAACGCCGCCGCCATCCGTTGCCCAAACCCGACGTGACACCGCTGGAGTTCGCCGACCACGCCGCCGCGATGGCGTGGTGCGAGGCCGAACGCCCGACCGTCGTCCGGCTCACGCACGACGCGGCGCAACGCAACATGCACGACCTGGCGTGGCGCCTGCCCACCACGCTGTGGGGCTTCCTGTCGCTGCGCAACCACTGGGCCGACCTGATCAACACGCACCAGGTCGCGCTCACGTCGTCCCGTGCCCTGGGCGACCGCGTCGGCCAGGCGATCGTGCTGAACAACCTCGGTGTGGCCAAGGCGAACGTCGGCCGGCCCGACCACGCGCACACCCTGCTGTGCCAGGCATTGGCGCTGCGCAAGGAGGTCGGCGACACGTGGGGCCTGGCCGCGGTCTCCAACAACCTCGGCTCGTTGCACCGCAGCCGGGGCGAGTTCAACACGGCCGTGGCGCACCACGACCGCGCGATCATGCTGTTCCGTCAGGCCGGCGACAAGTGCGGTGAGGGGCAGGCGCTCAACCACCTGGGCAGCGCGTGCCTGTCGCTGGGCCGGCTGTCCGACGCGATCAGCTACTACCAGCGCGCGCTGGGCGTACTGTCCGAAGTGGGCGATCTGCTCGGCCAGGCCGAAACGCTGGACAGCCTCGGCAGCGCCTACCAGGTGCTCGCCGACTACGACGCGGCCGTGGACTGCCATCTCCGTGCCGTGCTGATGTTCCGCGAACTCGGCGACCGCAGCGGCGAGGCCGGTGGTCTGGACAATCTCGGGCTCGCGCTCGCCGGTGACGGTGCCGGCGCGCTCGCCAGAGACTCGTGGCAGCACGCGCTGGCGCTGTTCGAGCAGGTGGATCCGATCCGGGCCGGCCAGGTGCGTGCGCGACTTGCCGGAACCGATGCCGCCGCAAGCTGAATCGGCGGTTCGCTCGTATGACGTGGTGGTACCCATCTGAATTTGCCGCCGCATTACTTATCCTGTGCCAAAACCGGACCGTCGTGACCTGAACCCGGGAAGGTGGTCACGACGGCCCGGCCCTCCTGTCAACGGGTTTCGGCTGGACCGCCCGTTGCAGCAGCGGGGAATGCGGCTCCCGGCGGCCATGACCTCGTGGGTCGTCCGGCCGTCCTGGTCCGCTGGGCTATCAGTTGCCCCCAGTTGCCCCCTCGTGAAGGCTGGTCTCATCGTCGGTCGGCTGCCTCGGAATTACCAGATGGCCACCAACGATGACATGGAAATCGTCCCCGGTTGCGCATTCACAGGTCATTCTTTCCGGCCTGCACAAATCAGGCGCGCAGCCGCAACCCCTTCGGGGTCGCCCGGAAACCGGCCTCTCGCAACACTTCCGCGAGCCGGGACGTCAGCGCCGCGGTGCCGTCGGCGCGTTGCACGGCCAGTTCCCCGAGCCAGCCGTCGTGCACGGCGCCGGCCAACGCATCGGCACCGGCACGCAATAACGGTTCCTCCTCGGTGAACGAGAGCAACGAACGACCGCCACGCTCCACATAGAGCACCGGCCGACCGTCCACGAGCACCACCAGTGCGCCGGCCTTGCGCCCCGGCCGGTGCTTGGTGTCACCGATCGCGGCCGGCCAGTCCAACGCGGCACCGTAGGGCTGCGCCGGGTCGGCCGCCGCGAGCACTACGACAGGCAGTGTCGTCTTCCCCCCGCCGCCCCACCCAGGGGGTTTCCCGGGCTCCGGCCCGCCCGGTGTGGACAGCGCGCGCAGCCGGTCCACCGCGCCGCGCGCCGCGAACTGCGCCGCGCCCAACCCTTCCACGACGTAGCCGCGGATGACCTGTCCGGACTCCTCCATCGCCCGCAACACCCGGTACACGGCACTGAATCCGCCGCTGACCCGTTCGGTGTCCAGCGCGCCCCGGGTCAGCACGCCGTGGCGCTCCAGGAACGCCTCGGCCCGCGCGTGCGCCCGGCGGGTCGGGTCGATCGCCCGCTCCACCACGAGCGACCACCGCCCGGCCACCGTCGGCGGACCGGTCCGGCTGGGCATCCGCAGCGAGCCCTGGCTGGCCCGCAGCCGGGCGTACCGGCCGCGCGGCGCGGACC
>Ga0070714_100001951_pt1 | contig 15065 bp, 12 predicted proteins | sample LARL83metaG_FD_65450 | JGI IMG/M metagenome (GOLD analysis project Ga0070714, IMG submission 65450) | Corn, switchgrass and miscanthus rhizosphere microbial communities from Kellogg Biological Station, Michigan, USA - LAR L8-3 metaG | ecosystem: Host-associated > Plants > Roots > Rhizosphere ...
GCCGGAAGAACTGGCCAAGGAAATGGAGATGCCCGAGGACAAGATCCGCAAGGTGCTGAAGATCGCCAAGGAACCGATCTCGATGGAAACCCCGATCGGCGACGACGAGGATTCCCACCTTGGCGACTTCATCGAGGACGGCAACGCGAGCTCGCCGATCGACTCGGCGACGGAAACCGGCCTGATGGAAACCGTGCGCGACGTGCTCGCCGGCCTCACCCCGCGGGAAGCCAAGGTGCTGCGCATGCGCTTCGGCATCGACATGAACACCGACCACACGCTGGAAGAAGTCGGCAAGCAGTTCGACGTCACCCGCGAGCGCATCCGCCAGATCGAGGCGAAGGCGCTGCGCAAGCTGCGTCACCCGAGCCGCTCGGAGCAGCTGCGCTCGTTCCTCGACGTCGAGTAATCCGCTACGTCATCGCAACACTGAAGAAGCCCCGCCAAGCGGGGCTTCTTCGTTTCCGCATTCAGCCAACGTCGTAGAAGAACTGCTCGCGCACGATCTTGCCATCGCGCACGCGATAGACGCAGATCTCGCTCATGTTCATCCGTCCGCGTCCCTTCATGGTCACGTCCATTGCCATCGCGATGCTGAACCAGTTGTCTGCAATCACCGGCTCGCTCACGCTGCCGCCATGCACTTCCTCGATCATCGCGCTGAACTGACGTCCCTTCTCGTAGATCGCCGCCAGCCCTTTCACGCTGCCCAGCGCGCCCGGTGGCAGCCCGTCCGGCTCGATGCTCTCCGCATCCTCCGCATACAGCTCGCGCTGCGCCTCCTCGTACTTGCCCTCACGGCACAGTTCGACCAACCGTTTCGCGATCGCCTCGGTGTTCATGCGTACTCTCCGGCTTGTGGGGGGACGACAAGCCTACGCCTCGGACAGCGCCGCGGACCACTGGCTTCCACCCGCCATCCTCGTATGCAGCCCACGCTACAAGTTAAACTTCCAAGCTTGCACGGGCCTATAGCTCAATGGTTAGAGCAGAGGACTCATAATCCTTTGGTTCCAGGTTCGAGTCCTGGTGGGCCCACCAGTTAAGTCACCAGCGACTTCGTGTGTTCTGGAAACCATGGTTTGGCCTGAGTGGCCAACTTGTGATTTCCAGAAAGCCATGGTCGGACCGAAGTCTCGCCAGACAGCCATTTATGGCTCGACCGCTCTCAGCGCCGGAAGCCACCATGGCTGAATGGCCTCTCGCAGCCGGTTTCGCGCATCAAATCCGCCAGGAGCCCTTTCCGGGATAGCGGCTTGGTGTGCCTTTGACGCCAGGTCTGGATTCCATTGAACTTGCCCGCCCCAGCGTGGATCTTCTTCCGGTGAACTCCGAAGTGGAATACGCAAAAGCCTGTTGGCAGCCACTAGCCGCTGGATAGCATTACTCCGGTGCGCGCTGCGCCATCCGCAGGGCCTGCACGACCGCCTTGGCTACCGCGTCTGGCTGATCGATCTGAATGTCATGCGAGGTATGCGGGACGTGCACCAGCATGCCGCGGGAGGAAGTGGCGGAGATCTGCGCCTGGGTACGGGCCCGGGCTTCTTCCAGCCCTTTGCGGTCACGCGGCAGAGCATCGGCATAGGTGTTGGCAGCGGACAGCAGGATCAGGGGCGTCGAGCCGTGCGTCTCCTGCTTGGACACAGGCTGCTTGAACACCGCCACATTGTTTTGCAGTACCGACAGCACGGTGTGCCAGAACGCAGGCTTCGACATGAGGGCCAGGTTCGCGGCATTGAGCTTGGCGCTGGCGAGCGGATCGGCCTTGCCGAGACATTGGCTCAGTTCCGGGTTGGTGGACGGCAGTTCGTGCTTTTCGGCGGCCGCCTCGCATCGGTGAAGAAACGCGAGCCGCTGCACCGAGAGGGTGTCCTCGTCCTTCTGCCAGCCGGGAGCATAGCGGCCGACATCCTGCGCGGGCGGATCGAGCAGGACCATCGCGCTCACGTCCGCCGGGTACCGACCCGCGTACTGACGAACGATGTTGCTGCCCAGCGAGTGCCCCACCATTACCAGCGGGGTCGCAAGGCCGGCGCGCTGGATCAACGCGCGCAGATCCGACACGTCGGCGTCGAGGTCGCGCGGCAACGGTCCCTCGCTGCTGAAGCCGAAGCCGGCCCGGTCATACGCGCAGACGCGCGCGTGGGCGGCCAGCAGCGGCTGCACCTTGAACCACGTGGAGGAATCGGCAACCGCGCCGGCCTCCAGCATGACGGTCTGCGGCCCGCTGCCCGAGCAGCGCAGGTTGAGGTAGCGGCCATGGCCGAGGTCGATCAGCTTCGCTGCATGCGCATAGCCGTCCGGCATGCGTTGCGGCGGCGTGGTGGCGCGGCTGGCTTCGGTGGCCCGGGCGTGGCCGAGCATCACGGCCAGTAAAAGGGCGCTGCCCGCCTTCAGGTAGTTCCTGTTCAAGAGGTTTCTCCCATCGATGGCCCAGGCAAGGACGCCGGGCAGGCCACGTCATCGACTTGAGGTGGCGCAAGAAGTTCAGGGAGTTCAGGTCACTTGAGTAAACCGGGGTCGGTTCATTTCCGGAAGCTGGCCCAGACCTTTTCAAAGAGGGCCACCGTCATCCCGGCGAAGTCGGGATCCAGCTATTACGGGGTCCTGACTTGGCCATCACGCAGAAGTGCGGCGTGCCGCATGGGCGTTTTCCTGACCACGGTCGTGACGAGATCGGCGCCGATGGTCAGGCACTGGTCCGCGATCGCCGCCACGCCGGGCCGATGCGATACGACGATCAGGATCGTATGCGGCAGCCGGCGCTTCAGGGCGGAAACCACTGCGATTTCGGAAGCGGCGTCCAGCGCACTGGTGGCTTCGTCCAATAGGGCCAGGAACGGCTGGCGCAGGATGACCTGGGCCAGCAGCAGGCGCTGCAGTTCGCCGCCGGAAAGGCGGCTCGACGAACTGTTCAGCTCGGTGTCGAGGTCGTGGCGGGAATCGGCCAGGCGCCGGTCCAGGCCGACGTCTTGCAGCACGCTGCGCAGCAGCTCGTCGGTGGCGTCGGGCGCGGCCCACTGCAGGCATTCGCGCACGGAACGCTGCCACGGCCGCACGCTCTGGCTGACATAGGCGCCGTGCCGTACCAGGTCGCGATAATCGTCGAAGTCGATCGGCCGGTCGCCGGCGTGCGCCATGAAACTGTCCGGCCGCATCATGCCGGCGAGCACGTCGACCAGGCTGCTCTTGCCGATGCCCGAATCGCCGGAGATCAGGGTCAGCGCGCCAGGCGCCAGGGCCAGGTCGGTGACCGCCAGACCGGTCGATGGCGGCCTCCAGCGCATCCGCTCGACATGCAGAGGCTCGCCGCGACAACCCTTCGCGCCCGGCCGTGCAGCCGGCGGGCGATCCGCTTCCAGCTGCATGTAACGCTGCCATAGCTCGAACGCCGGGGCGGCCGAGCGCAGCTGCTGGAAGCTTTGCCGCGTCGATACCAGATAGGGCAGCAGGCGTCCCAGCAACAGGCACACCGCGATGAGCGACGACTGGTCGATCCCGCGCCAGCGATGGGCGAGCACGAACATCCCCGCGATGCCCGCCGCCGCCAGCAATTCGAGCAGCAACCTTCCCGAAGCCACCAGCTCCAGCTGGCACCGATAGCCGTCGCAGAGCCGGGCGGATATCGCGCCGAAACTTGCCTTCTCGACGGCTTCCTTTCCGAAGGAACGCACGTGGCGAAGTCGGCGCGGAAAATCCTCGCTGTGCCAGAACAACTGCGTGATGTCGAGCACGTACTGGCGCCCGACCCGCGACTGTTCGCGGCCACAGGCGCGCGCCGCGAGCAGGCCGAGGGCGCCGAACAGCGGCGCCGCCAGCATCAGCGGCGGCGACACCCAGAACGCGAACGCGAGGCTGGCCGCCGCGGTGAGGCCGGCCACCAGAAGCTGCTGCAGCGCGCTGAAACCCTGCACGATGAGTTCGACGTTGTGAGTCAGGACATTGGCGATTTCCGCGGAGGTCGCGTCGGCCAGCGAGGTCAACGGCGCTTCGACCAGGCGGGAGTGCACCCGCTGCCGCAGCTCCATGCCGTAGCGGCCGACCAAGCGTGCGCCCAGCCGCGCCGCCTGCCAGCGCAGCAAGGCAAAAAAAATCATCGCGGTGGCGAACACCGCCGCCTGCGCATCGACGCTGCGACGCGGATCGAACAGCGCGCCGCCAAACGGCAGCGTGTGGCCCGGCTGCACCAGCGGCACCAGCAACACGGCGGCAAGGCTGCCGGCCAGCGCGGCACCCAGCGACAGCACGACGTAAGCCGCCGTCTCCAGCCGCTCCCTGCCGCTGAGCGTGCGCAGCAGCGAACGCAGCAGACCCTGCGTGCGGTCGGGATCCGGCGATGACGCATCCGGCGGGCTCATGCGAGCAGGCTCTGCAATGCGTCGACGGAGTCGCGCGGATGGCGCCCGCGGCGCAGTTCGTGAACCCCGACATGCGCCAGCCGCTGTCCGAAGCGATGCCAGCCCGGCTGCGTGGCGGCATACGGTTGATCGGAGCGCAATCGCGCGGCGATGTCTTCGGCGCGAATCGGACTCAGCAGGGCTGCAGGATCCTCGGCCGGCTCGCTCGAAACGAATACGGCGCCGACCAGCTGCAGCGGCCTGTCCGCGAGCAGGCCGTGGCCAAGACGCAAGTCGGCTTCGAACTTCTCGACGCCGCTGCGGCGACGGATCACCGGCGATCGCCCGATCCAGTGCCGGGTCGCGCCGTCCTCGATGAAGCGCAGCGCATCATCCTGCACGTGCAAGTAGTTGGCGACGCCGGTGGCAAGCAGGCTTTCGGGCTGCACGAAGACCGCGTCCTCGGACAGAAACTCCATCCCTTGCAGCAGGCCGTGCATCGCCAGCGTCGATTTGCCCGACCCGCTGCCGCCCAGCAGAAGGATGCCTCGCCCCTGCCGCCCGACACAGGCACCGTGCAGCGGAACCAGGCCCATGCCGCGCGCCGCCAGCGTGAACGCCGCGAACTCGATCAACTCATAGCGCAGGTGATAGGGATGGCTCAGCATGTCCTGCGATGCCACCACCAGGCCACGGCGCAGCGCGGGCGACAGGACCACGTAGTTCGAGCCGTCCATCACGCCGCTGAGCAGGCCCGCGCCCGACTGCGTCTGCACGGGCGGCGGCTCGGCGTGTTCGGCGCGCTGCCGATGCGGCAGCAGGCGCAGTTCGATGCGGAACTCCGGCCCGGCCATCGGCAGCTGCTGTGGCGGCAGGCCGGCATAGGCGGACTCGACCAGCTGCATCAGCGCCTCGCTGGTGCTTTCGAAACGGAAACGCCCGCCGAGCAGTTGCCGGCGCACGTGAAGGTGCTGGCCGCAACGCTCGCCGAACGGATCGGCGCCGGCATCGCTGCGCAGGCTCACGGCCATCGTCGATCACCGCCATCGGTCGTTTCGATGTCACCACACGGCACGGCACGCATCCCGAGGTTATGGCCGGTGGGTGCGATTCCACGCCAGAAAGGTTGCCCGCCAGGCGCGCCGTTTCGTATCGCGCAAAGATTTTTCGGTGCACGGGCAACCGAAGGCGCACGCCGCGGCACTCACCTGCCGACACCGGATGGAACCATGAAGCCGGCTCCCTGCCCGGCGCGATGGCCGGTGCAGACGGCACTTCGCGCAACGATCGAGGCCCCTTCGAGATGCTGAAGATTCAGGTCGGCCACTCCTATTTCCTGAGGTACGACCGCAAGCAATGGGAGCGCGGCAAGCCGTATCCGCCGCTGGCCACGATCCAGATCGCCGCGCTGCTGCGGCAGATGGGCCACGAGGTCACGCTGTTCGACGCGATGCTTGCCGATGGCGTCGAAGACTACGAAGCCTCGCTCCATGCCACGCGGCCGGACGTGGTGGTCATCTACGAGGACAACTTCAACTACCTCACCAAGATGTGCCTCGGCCGCATGCGCGAGGCGGCCTGCCGCATGATCGCCGAAGCGCGCGCCGACGGCGCCCGCGTGATCGTGGCCGGCTCGGACGCATCCGATCATCCCGATGCTTTCCTGGCGGCGGGCGCGCATGCCGTGCTGATCGGCGAAGGCGTGGCGGCGCTGGCTGCCCTGATCGGGCGGCTGGAGCGCGATCCGGTCGCCGGCGTCGCGGCCTGGGTCGCCGGCGTGGCCGGCGTCGCCACGCTGAAGGATGGCCAGATGCAGTTGAGCCGGATCGGTGCGATGCCGCCCGACCCGCGCGTGGTCGGCCATCCGGCGTGGGACCTCGTCGACATCGACGCCTACCGCACGATGTGGCACGAACGGCACGGCTACTTCAGCCTCAACATGGCCGCGTCGCGCGGCTGCCCGTTCCGCTGCAACTGGTGCGCCAAGCCGATCTGGGGCAACCACTACAACCAGCGCAGCGCGCACGACGTGGCGGCGGAGATGAGCTACCTGAAGCAGACCTTCAAGCCGGACCACATCTGGCTGGCGGACGACATCTTCGGCTTCCGCGTCGACTGGGTGACGGAGTTCGCCACCCAGCTGCATGCGGCCGACGGGCCGGTGCCGTTCACCATCCAGACGCGCGCCGACCTGATCAGCGAACGCATGGCCGCCGCGCTCGCGCAGGCCGGTTGCGCGGAGGCGTGGATCGGCGCGGAGAGCGGCAGCCAGCGCGTGCTCGACGCGATGAACAAGGGCACCACGGTCGCCGACCTCGTCACCGCGCGCACGCGGCTGGGCGAACATGGCATCCGCGTGGGTTTCTTCATCCAGCTCGGTTATCTCGGCGAAGAACTGGGCGACCTGCTGGCCACGCGCGAACTGATCGCCCAGGCCGCGCCGGACGACATCGGCGTGAGCGTTTCCTATCCGCTGCCCGGCACGAAGTTCTACGAGCAGGTCAAGGCACAGCTCGGCGCGAAGACGCATTGGCGGGACAGCGGCGACCTGGCGATGATGTTCCGCGGCGCCTACGACTCGGACTTCTATCGCCGCGTGCGCGACCTGCTGCACGAGCAGGTCGTCCTGCAACAGGCGGAGCCCGCCATTCGGAAAGACCGGCACGCCGCGCTCGATGCGCAGTGGACCGCATTGATCGCATCCGAACAGGCCCATCGCAACCGCGATGCCACGCCCGCGCCGGCGCGGCGCATCGCCCTGCAATTGCGTTGAGCGCGCCATGCTGCCGCCGCTCAAGGTAGTCAGGAACGGCTTGCGCCGCACCACCGAAGCGCTCGCGGCGGAACTGGCGCAACCGGGCACGGCGGCGCCGGCGTGGAGCGATCTCGAATGGCGGCTGGCCTCGGCCGTCGCCGTCGCGCACGGCGTATCGCCGCTGCTGTGCGTGCATTCGGCGTGGACACATGCGCCGTGGCGGCGCTTTCTGCAGGACCAGCGCGAGCAGGTCGAACTGCGCCACCGGCGCATCGCCGCGCTGCTGCAGCGCATCGACACCGACGCCCGCGCCACCGGGCTGGCCCTGGTGCCACTGAAGGGTTGCGCGCTGCATGCACTGGGCATCTACGCGGCGGGCGAACGGCCGATGGCCGACATCGACCTGCTGGTACGCGAGGACGACGCGGCGGCGGCGATCCGGCTGCTGCTGGCGCTCGGCTACGAGGAATCGTTCGCGCAGTGGAAGCATCGCGTGTTCAAACCCGCGTCCGGCCATCCCTTCGCCGGACTCGGCGAGCACCGCGACGCCCCGATCAACATCGAACTGCACACGCGCATCCAGGAGCGGCTGCCGGTCTCCGCCGTCGACATCACCGAACGGATTTATCCGCACGCGCCACGGCCGGGCCTGAACCCCTACCCGTCGATCGGCGCCTTGATGAGCCACCTGCTGCTGCACGCAGCAGGCAACCTCTGCGGGCGCAGCCTGCGGCTGATGCATCTGCACGACATCGCGCTGCTGGCGAAACGCATGCGGGCCGACGACTGGGACGTGCTGTGGAACGGGGAGGCTGCCGCGCCGTGGTGGGCGCTGCCGCCCTTGCGGCTGGTCGCGCGCTACTACCCGGACGCCATCCCGGACGCGGTGTTCGCGCGGCTCGAACACGAAGGACCGCCACTGCTGCGAACGCTCTCGCGCCGGCAGACGCTGACGCAGGTTTCCTGTTCGGAACTGTGGCTGCACGCGTTCGCCGGCATCGAATGGTGCCGTTCCGCCCGCGATGTTGCGCAGTACCTCGGCCATCGCATCAGGCCGTCGGACGAAGCCATCCGCGAGCGCGCCGACATGGTCCGGACCCAGCTCTGGCTGCAGGGCCAGGCGTGGGTCACGTTGAAGCATGCGCGGCGCGTGCTCACCTGGCTTACCCGGCCGGTGCCGCGGATGGACATGCTGTACGTGGTACGCATCGCCTTGCAGGAACCGCACAGGCCGCCGCGCGACGCAGCGACGCGGCCGCGCTCGGGCGCGATCTTCCAGCCGACGCGAAGGTAAGCCGGCATGCATACCGGAGAGCAGTACCACCACGTCATGCTGGCTTCGCCGCGGGATCGGGCCGTGCGCGGCAGGTTCCAGCAGATGGCGCTGGACTTGCTGCCCGCGGGAGCGGACCTGCTCGATTTCGGCGCGGGTACCGGCATCGACGCCCGGGTCTATGCCGCCGCCGGACACCGGACCTTCGTGCACGAGCCGTCGCCGGCGATGCGCGATTACCTCGCGCACTACTGCCGCGACGAGCTGGCGCGCGAGGCCATCGTTGCGACCGCTTCGCCGCTGGCGTGCAAGGTGCAGGGAGTCACCGCGAACTTCGCCGTGCTCAACCATTTCGCCGACCACGCCGCGCTTTTCGGCGAGCTGTCGCAGGTGGTCCAGCCGGGCGGCTTCGTGCTGGCCAGCATGCTCAATCCCTACTATCTCGGCGATGCACGTTACGGCTGGTGGCGGTCGAACCTCATGAAGCTCGCGCGCAACGGCCACTACGCCGTCAACAGCGAAAGCCGCATCCACCGGTTCGCGCCGCGCATGGTGGCGCGGGCGGCGGCTCCGCATTTCAGGCTGGAACGCTGCACGCCGCGCGGCTTCGGTTTGGCCGTCCATCTGTACATGTTCCTGCTCTTTCGGCGGAGCTGACATGTGGAAGGACTGGATCAGGCCGTTCGTGCGCCCGCTGCCGCAATGGTCGACCGTGGCCGTTGCGCCGCCGCAGCAGGTGGTCGTCGCCATCTTGCGATGGGACGGCAGATCGACCGACGTCACGGCCGGCCACACCGTCGCTTCGCTCAGGCCACTGGTGATCGCCACCGATCTCGATGCCGGCGAACACCCCGTACTCGAATATCGCGACAGCGCCAGCGGCAGGCTGCTCGGCCTCCTGCATCTGGCGCGCGCGACACCGGCCACCACCGAAAACACCTCGGTGATCCTGTATCACGTCGCCGCCGGCGAACACCGCTGCCTGCGCTGGCCGCGGCGTCCGTGGAACGAGTGGCTGCAGAACCGGCTCATGCTGAAAAACCCGTCCTCGCCGCACTCGGCGCTGCCGCCCGCCGCGGTACAGCAGCTGATGATCGCCTACCTGTGCCCGCGCCCGGTCGTGCTGGTTTCGGTCGACGCGCCCGGTCACCGCAACATCTTCCCGATGGACCTGATCGGCCCGCTGGAACGCAGCGGCCTGTTCTCGCTGGCGCTGCGCAGCACCAACGTTTCCGTGCCGGTCATCCGCGATACGCGGCGCGTCGCATTGTCCAGCATGCCCGCCGCGATGAAGGACGTCGTCTACAAGCTCAGCGAGCACCACAGGCAGCCCGTGCTGCATTGGGATGAGCTGCCGTTTCCGGTCCGGTTGTCGCACGAGTTCGGCATCCCTGTGGTGGCGGCGGCCTTGCGCATCCGCGAACTGGCCGTCGTGCACAGCCAGGAGGTCGGCTCGCACACCTTGTTCCTTTGCCGCGTCGTCTCCGACCAGGCCCTGGCGGACGGCGTCCAGCTGCATCACACGGCAGGCTTTCACCAGGCCTATCGGCGCCGCCATGGCATGCCGTTGACGGAGGCCTAGTCCATCCGTACCCGAGCGCGGCAAGGCCTGCCGGCGAGGCCGCGACTTCTATGCCGTCGCCACTGCGATCGTGAGCGTCTGCAGGAAATGGAAGTCCGGTCGCCGCAACGCATAGCGTTCATCGCCGGGCGTGCACAGGCGGGTCAGTTCGGCGAAGTCCGCCGCGTCCATGTGCCTGCGCAGGCGTTCTCCCCATGAGTCGCGGAAGATGCATTCCAGCAGGTATCGACGGTCCGCGTCGGCGAGCGGCTGGGTGCGCTCGATCATGCGTGTCCGCACGCTCACGTTGCGCAGCCCGGCCCGCTGCAACCAGCCCACCAGCGAGCGCACCGCACCGAGTTCGTGCTCGCTGCGGCCATAGCGCTCGCGGTAGTACGCGCGGACCGCCTCGTTGACGTTCTTCTCGAGGCGCGCGTCCCAGGCGAAGTACATGTCGGGCAGCAGGGAGCTTTGCCCGATGACGATGCGCCCACCGGGACGCAGCAGGTTCGACAGCACGCGCACGCCGGCGACCGGATCGGCCAGGTGGTTGATGGCATTGACGGCCCACACGAGATCGAAGCTGGCCTCGGCGAAAGGCGGCTGCAGCATGTCGGCCTGCAGGATCGGCGCATCGGGCGGTGCCGTGCGGTGCGCAGCGCGGACGTGCGCGGTCGCCAGATCCATGCCGATCACCTGCGCGCGGCCGCCGCTTGCCTGCCGGAACCAGGCCATGGCCTCGCCCGTGCCGCAACCGGCGTCGAGCACGCGCGAACCCGGCGGCACCGACAGCGCATCGATCGCATCGCACAGCTCCGGTCGCGCGAAGGCGTTGAACATCCGCAGCTTCTGCGCGTAATCGCGCTGCGGCGTATCGCCGAGCATGCCGCTGCGGACGTCATCGGGAGCGCCTTTCATGCGCATGCGGGCAATCTCCGGTAGAGCGCATCGAAGGTCCGCGCGGTGTGCTCGGCATCCTCGGCCAGCGCAAGGCGCTGCGCCGCTGCGGCCACGCGCAGGCGCAGCGGCTCGTCGTCGAGCAGGTGGCGAATGGCCTCCGCGAGCGCCGTTGCATCCGCTACCGGAACGGCCACCGCCGCCGAAGGCGCCCACTCCGCGATATGCCCGACCGCGGTGCCCACGGTGGGCACGCCGGCCACTGCGGCTTCGAGCAGTACCAGTGGCCCGGCCTCGTGCAGCGACGACATCACCAGCAGGTCGGCCACTTCCATCAGCGGACGCAGCTCGCGTTGGGTCCGGAATCCCAGGAACTGCACGTGCTGCTCCAGGCCGAGCCGGGCGGCCAGTCGCTGCAGTTCGCCCTGCAGCGTGTCCATGCCGACGATGTCCATGCGGAACGCCACGCCGTCGTCGCGCAGGATCGCCAGCGCGCGCAGCAGGGTCGACTGGTCCTTGACCCGATTGAGGCTGGCGACGTGGATCAGTTGCGGCGGCGCGTGGCGTTCGCGCGGAGCCAGCGGCGGCCATGCCGCGAGGTCGACGCCTAGCGGCACGCGTTCGGCGTCGATGCCGAGTGCGTGCAGCGCATCGATGATCGGTGCGCTGGCCGCCGTGACCGCACTGGCGCCGCGCAGCACGCAGGCCTCGCGCAGCCGCCCTTTCCATTTGCGCCGTCCGCCGTAATCGATCTGGTGCAATCGAACGAGCTCGCCGCCAGCGACATGCACCACGCTCGGCCGCCGCAGCAGCTTCGCGGCGGCCACGGCGACCAGGCCGCACGAGCCGGAGAAGATCGCGTGTACCAGATCGAACGGCGCGCGGCGATGCTCGCCGCGGATCGCCGCAATCGCGCGCAACCGGGTCCAGCGCTGGCCGATGTTGTGCACGCTGGCGCCGGCAAGCAGCCAGTGGCCCGGCAGCGCTTCCTGATGCAGGGCGAACACGTGCACCTCATGCGTGCGCGCTAGCCGCTCGATCAGCGCCAGCAAGGCGGGAATCACGCGCTGATCGCCGCTGCGATCCACCCCGCCGGGCACCACCAGCGCGAGTTTCACGGCAGGCTCCGGCAGCGCGCCGCGTGCACTTCGGCGTACGCGTCGGCCCACTGGCGTCCCAGCGCGGCGAACGACAACGCGGCGTCGAAATGAGCGCGAACCTGTGCCGGCGACAGCGGGCTCGCCGCGGCATCGACCAGTGCCTCGCCCAACCGCGCCGCATCGCCGCAAGGCCACAGATGGCCGACGCGGCCGCCGTCGGTCAGCACGCGGAACGAGGGAATGTCGGTGACCACCGGCAGCAAGCCGCAGGCGAGCGCTTCGAGCACGGCATAGCCGCAGCTTTCGCCGCGGCTGCCGGTCACGAACAGATCCGCCGCGCGCATCAATGACTGCACGTGCGCGTGCGCCACCCTGCCCAGCAGATGCACGCGGCCGGCGAGCCGTGGATCGCGTTCGATGCGCTGCTGCACGGCGCCGAGCAGCGGCGCGCTGCCGAACGCGCACCACAGCTGCAGGCCGGGCAGGCGCGAGCTGGCCTGCGCCACGCCGTCGAGCACGCTCAGCGGATCCTTGCCCTCGTTCAGATGGCCGACCCACAGCACGCAGGGGTCGCCGTACAGCCCGGTGTCGGCACGGGCGTATTCGCGATTTGCCGGCGTGAAGCGCGTGCTGGATTCCGGTATGGCGAACACGCGCGGTGGCGACCCGAGCAGGCCGTGGCGGAGGAACGGCCGCGCCAGCTCGGCGGCCGTGAAGGCGACCCCGGCGATGGCCGCATACCGGCGCCGCCACGGTCGGCGACGCCACCAGCGTGGCGGGCGATCGGCGTGGTCCTGCATGATGATCGGCAGCTGCGGCAGGCGCTGCGCGACGGCGAACGCGTCGCCGATGAAGCCCAGGCCGTGCCCGTGCATCACGTCGGGCCCGATGTCCGCGAGCGCGCCGGCGATGCGGCGCCCGCGGCGCGCCGGCGTGTCCGCGGTGCCGACGGCGACGAAGTGGTAGTCGATGCCGTTGCGCGTGATCAGGTCGTCGCGCGCGGCCGCCTGCACCACCGACACCCGGCTTCCGCCGCTGGTTGCCGCCTCGGCGACATCGACCAGCGAGTGCCACTGCTCCAGCAAGTCGGTGTGCGCCAGCTCCTTCGGCGCCGGCAGGAAATTGACCTGCGCGACGTGCAGGGCCGGCATCGCTAGAGGCCCGAAACCTGCGGCATGCGCAGGCGCACCAGCCGGTTGGCCAGTTCCAGTTCCCACGGCCGGTCGTACTTGCCGAAGTGATAGCGCCAGCTGGCGATCGCGCTCAGGCTGCGCTTGGCCCAGGGCGGCGAACGCAGGTCCTGCACGGTGGGATAGCGGCAGCGCAGCACGGTGACGAAATCATGGATGCGCCGGCGCAGCTTGTCGTCGAGCCAGGGCGCGTCGGCGTGGCAGGTGTAGTCGACCCAGCGCGGCTGCGCCCATTCCTCCGGCGTCGTCGGAAACACCACCGGCTCGCCATGGAGATCGAACAACGGCGTCCCCGGCCGCTTCGCGCGATCCTTCTCGTGCCGGCTGTTCTCCGGCAGCGGCGTGTAGACGTAGATGACGATCTCGGACTGCGGGTTCACCCGCTTCAGCGCGCGGATGAAGTCGAAGGTGCGCTCGGTTTCCTCCTCGGTGTCGTGCGGCGGCGCGACCATGAAGGACAGCTCGGGAATCACGCCGTGCCGCCGGCACAGCTCGACCACCGCCATGGTCTGGTCCGGCCGCGTGCCCTTGCGGATTTCCTTGAGCATCTGCCCGTTGGGCGACTCCGCGCCGATGTACGCCATGCGCAGGCGGCTCTTGCGCACCAGCTTCCACGCGCTCTCCGACAGGTTGAGCAGCGCGTCCGAGCGGGCGAAGCACCACCACGGCATCTCGAAACGCGCCATCACTTCGAGCAGCGGGATCATGTCCTTTTCGTGATCGAAGAAATTGTTGTCGAAGTACTGCACCGAATCCGCGCCGAGCTCGTACTTGAAATAGTTGAGGTCGCGTTCCAGCCGCTCCGCCGCCGGCAGCACGGTGGTGCCGCCGAACATCGCGGCGACGCCGCAGAAGGTGCAGCGGAAGCGGCAGCCGATCGCCGCCTGGTGCGCCACGGTGCGGCGTCCGAGATACGTGCGCGCCAGGTAGCGCCGCGGATCGCCGAGCTTGTCGTAAGGCAGATCCAGCGCCACGCTGCCCAGCGTGAAACGGCGGTTCGGGTTGTGCACGGCCACGCCGCCGTGCTTCCACGACAATCCGCCGATCAGCGCCAGCTGCGCGTCGCCGGCACCGCGCCCCAGCGCGGCGACCAGCTCCGGCAGGGTTTCCTCGGCTTGTCCGCGCACCGCGTAGTCGACGTACGGCGCGGCCAGCGCCGCCTCCGGATTGAGCGTGGGAAAGTAGCCGCCCCACACGATCGGCACGGCCGGAAAGCGCGCGCGTATCGCGCTGGAAACGGCGATCGCCGGCGCCAGCTGCGGCCCGCCCATGACGCTGATGCCGACCGCGTCGAACGCGCGCTGCTCCATCGCGCGCAGGGCGTCGTCGACGAACTGGCGGTCGACGTTGCCGTCGATGATCTGGCTGGTGCTGCCGGTGCGCTCCAGCGCCGCGGACAGGTGCAGCAGCGACAGCGGAAACCGCGCGCTGCGGCGCGAGGTGATGGTCGGGTTGATCAGCAGGATGTGCGGCGCGTTCATCGCAGGGGCCTGAAGGAATCGATGGTCATGTTTCGCGCCGCAGCTGCAGCACCAGCGCGACGGGAACCTGCAGCGCCCGCTCGTCGAAGTGCGCGCCGGCGGGAATGTCGGCCGGATCGAGCATCGGCTCCAGCACCCGCTGGATGCTCAGCCCGACGTCCGCGCAGGCGGCGTGCCAGTCGCTGTAAAGATGCGCCGTGTGGCGTACCGCGTAATGCTTCTCGCCGGCCTTGAAGTCGCGCAGCCAGCCCAGCGCATGGCCGATCGGATGCACGTCGCTGCACAACAGCACGCCGCCGGGCCGGGTCGCGCGGCGCAGCTCGGCCAGCGCGGCGCGGAGGTCCTCGAGATGGCCGACGACCAGGCCGCAGATCGCGAGATCGGCCCAGCCGTCGGCTATCGGCAGCGCCGTCAGCGTGCCTTGCCGCAGTTCGACCTCGGCATTCGCCGCCGCCAGTTCCGTCCTCGCGC
>Ga0070714_100001952_pt1 | contig 15058 bp, 16 predicted proteins | sample LARL83metaG_FD_65450 | JGI IMG/M metagenome (GOLD analysis project Ga0070714, IMG submission 65450) | Corn, switchgrass and miscanthus rhizosphere microbial communities from Kellogg Biological Station, Michigan, USA - LAR L8-3 metaG | ecosystem: Host-associated > Plants > Roots > Rhizosphere ...
ATTCGTTTTCCCCCGTCCTAGGCTGCGACGCGTGAGAGGAGAGGTGCGTCGCAGCCCGTCTGGGAAGCGCCGTTACCGTCTCAATCCACCAGGGTCTTCGGTCCTCCTTCTTAGGGGAACCTCGTCCCCCGGCTTCCTCGCCCGCCGGCCAGTTCTCTGCAGAGAGTCAGCTCACGGCGCGCGATGGCGAAACACTGCCCGCCGCACCCGGACGCCGCAAGGGGGGTGTGGAGAATCCGGCCGGTTGGGGCACGAGCTGTGGAGGGAAAACAAAACGAGTCTCTCCCCGAAGGAGAGCGGGGAAGTCCGATTGTTTTAGCCCTCGCCCCGGAGGGGGAGAGGGTTGGGTGAGGGGAGCCCGCAGCAAGCCGCTTTCTTCTTCGTCATTCTCGCGCGCAGGACTGACGACCGACGCCGGCGCGCGGCACCGCTACCGCACCGGCAGCAGCGGCTCCTGCCCTTCGGGCAACTGCGCGTCGAAGGCGACCAGCAGCAGCGCCGTCGCGGCGTAGTTCCCCATCAGCGCGACGATATCCACCAGCGTCCGCCGCCCGAACACTTTCAGGGCGCGCGCGAACGTCTCCGGCGACACCTTCTTCTTGCCGATCATCTCGCGGCCGAGCGCGATGATCGCCGCCTCGGTCTCGGGCAGCCTGTCGAGCGGCTTGCCGTGCTTGACCGTGTCGATGATCACTTCGGACAGCCCTTCCTTGCGGGCCTCGGCCTCGTGCTGGAACCACTCGAACTGGCTGCCCATCTCCCGCGCCGTCACCAGGATGACGAGCTCGCGGATCGGACCGGAGAGCCCGGCCTCCCAGCGCAGATAGCGGCTCGCCGGACTCTGCAACGCCGAGAGGCGCGGGCTGTGCAGGCGGATGCCGCCCGGCCCCGTCAGTCCGGCCAGCGACTGGCCGTTGGGATCGACGTGGTGGTCGTAGATTTTCCGGCCCGCATCGTCGAGCTCCTCGCGCTTGGGCAGCGGCAGGCGGCAGCGGGAATCCGGGTAGACGTCGCTCGGCAGTTTGTCGGTCATGGCGTTTTGCTTTCGCTCCTGTTCACACTCACGTTCGCGCGCCGGTGAGTTGGCTGTCGACGATCTTCTCGTACGTGCTGTCGGGCGCAAGCAGTCCCCAGCTCACCATCCAGTCGTAGATGTGCTCGTACTCGTCGCGGGTATACGGGCGCGGATAGAGATAGCGGAAGCGCGCCAGATAGAAGTCGCTCTCGGCGAGCGCACAGATATCCGGCGGCACCTCGCTGATCATGTACTTGAGGAACGGGCGGAGATCGCCGTTGATGACATCCACCGCCTTCCTGACGGCGCGATCGATCGCGGCGTAGGTCTCCGGCGCCAGCGAGGGCACCGCGACCTCGGCGCCGTCGTAGAATCCCTCGCAGATGATCTTATGGCCGCGCTTCACCGCGACCGTGATCCATGGCTCCATCAGCGCGGCCGCGCCGATCCTGCCCTCCTCGAGGAAGCGCAGTCGTTGCTTCGGCCCGCCGACATGACCGACCCGCACCTCGCTCTTGGTCATGAAGCCGCCGAGCAGACCCAGCGCCGAGTAGTGCGATCCCGCGTGCATGTTGACCCCGACCAGCACGTTGCGAAGGTCGGAGGGAATGTTGTGCGGCGAATCGCCGGCGACGACGATCGCCTGGGTGGCGACTGCCGCCCGCTTGGTCACGACCCGGGCGCCCTGGCAACTGTCCTGGGTGCGGCGGATCTGACCCCACTCGCACGCGCGATACATCGCGAACTCGCCCTTCTCGATGCCCTCGTGCCAGCCGTAGGACGTCACCTGCGTGTGGTCCTCGATCGGCGCCTCGGGCACGTCCTTGTCGCGATCGCGACCCGATCCCGCGGGCACGAGCGTGACGTCCAGGCCCTCGGCCCGGAAGAGATCGCGCTCCAGCGCGACGTGGTAGGGCAACGAGAAGACCGCGTTGTTCACCTCGATCTTCGTCTTGGTCAAGATCATGGCTGCCTCCGCTACGGTTCCAGTGGGCTTCTCCCCGCGTCCGCTCCGGCAGGCCGGCGGACCCCGTTGCGAACACTAGCATCGCCGGAGGTGGCTGGCGACGGCGAGCCTTCGGCCACACCCGTTCCTGAGCCTTCGAATTTCAGAAAATCTTTTCGCTTGCAAGAGCGGCCGATCCGCTCGAAATACTGCAAAGCATGGGCGGCACGGCCGCCGTGGGGAACGAGAACACCGATATCCGAGCGCGACGATCTTGAGATCGCCATCGACGAACTCGTCATCGCCAACCGCATCCTCGGCAACGAGAACGTGATGGACGCATCGGGCCATGTCAGCGCGCGCCATCCCCACGACCCCAACCGCTACCTGATGTCGCAGTCGCGCAGCCCGCAACTGGTGGACGCGTCCGACATCATGGAATTCACCCTCGACAACGAGCCGGTCGGCGGCAGCGACCGGCCGCTCTACCACGAGCGTTTCATCCATGGTGCCATCTACAAGGCGCGCCCTGAAATCAAAGCCGTCGTTCACGCTCATTCCGAAGACGTCCTGCCGTTCACCATCACCAAGGTGCCGCTCCGGCCGGTGATCGGCTCGGCCAGCGCCATCGGCCATCATGTACCGCTGTGGGACATCCGCGACCGCTTCGGCGACCGCACCAATCTCCTCGTCTCGAACGGCGACCACGGCGCCGACCTCGCCCGATGCCTCGGCGAGAATTCGGTCGTGCTGCTGCGCGGCCACGGCTTCGCCGCCGCCCGCGACAGCCTGATCGGCGTGGTGCGAATGAGCATCTTCCTGCCGCGCAACGCGCGCGTGCTGATGAACGCCATGCGTCTCGGCGGCGACGTCAATGCGCTCAGCCCCGGCGAGATCGACGTCAAGACCAAGGCCTTGGCCGGCGACGCGGCGGGGCTGGCACGCGGTTGGGAATACTGGGCGGTGCGCGCGGGCTGCGCCGATCGGCTCGCGCGCACCCGCGCCAAGACCGGCGAAAGCCGTCGCAAGGAACAGTCTCGAAGCCGTTAGGAGAGCATCATGGAACGAACACACAGTCGGCGCGGCCGCATCCTGCGCAACGCGAGAGCCGCAGCCGTCGGTGGAGCGGCGCTTCTGTCGGCCAGCCTGCTCCCGGTCGCGCCGGCCGGCGCCGAGGACTTCCTCGGCGGCAAGCCGATCAAGCTCATGGTGGCGACGCCGCCGGGCGGTGGCTACGACGCCTATGCCCGCCTCGTCGCGCGCCACATGCGCGACTACCTTCCCGGCCGGCCGACCATCGTCGTCGTCAACATGGCCGGCGCATCGGGCATCACCGGCACCAACTGGCTCTACGAGGTGGCGCCGCGCGACGGCACCACGTTCGGCACCTTCAACAAGTCGGAGCCGTTCTATCAGGCGATCGGCCAGAAAGGAGTCCGCTTCAAGTCCGAGACGTTCTCTTGGATCGGCAGCATGAGCCAGGCGCCCGATACCGTGAACGTGTCCGATCGCGCCGGCGTCAAGACCATCGACGACGTGAAGAAGAAGGAGGTCATCATCGGCGCCGATTCGGGCGGCACCATGACGCTCTATCCGGCGCTCCTCAACGCGACGATCGGCACCAAATTCAAGATCATCACCGGCTATGCCGGCAGCGCCGCCGTCTACCATGCGATCGAGCTCAATGAGGTCCAGGGCGTCGGCTCGACTCCGTGGACGACGTGGAAGGCGACGCGGCCGGACTGGGTGCGCGAGAAACGCATTCTCGCCCTCGTCCAGGTCGGGCTCAAAGTCGAGCCGGATCTTGCCGACGTGCCGCGGCTGATCGACCTCGCGCAGAACGACGAGCAGCGCAAGCTGTTCACCTTCGTCAGCGAGGTGGCGGCGACCGAACGCCCCTATGCGGCGCCGCCGGGCATCCCGGCCGACGTTCTCGCGACCTACCGGAAGGCGTTCGACGAGACGGTCAAAGACCCGGCCCTGATCGCGGAGGCGAACAAGATGAGCCTCGACCTCGACCCGCAGAACGGCGAGACGGTGGCGAAGCTGGTCAAGGACATCGTCACGACTCCGCCGGCGATCGTCGCCAAGGTGCGGGCGTTCATCGACCAGGGACGCTGAGAGGGTCGGCTTCTCCGGCATCGGAAGCCGAGCCGCGGCGCCATAGCCGGCAAGCCGAATGCTCGGACGGCGCCCGTCGAGCAGATCGACGAGCCGCGCTCCAGGACGGAACGGTCCCGCCTCTGTCGCCGGGAGCGCCACCCGCACGGGCTTCGCGCCGTAGTTCAGCAGCACCAGAACGCTGTTCTGCGCGTCCGCCGCCGGACGGATGTAAGCGAGAACCTGATCGCCGGGCGCCACGTCCAGCATCCGGATCGACCGTCCATGGAGGGCCGGATAGGTGCGCCTGAGAAACAGCAGCTGGGCGTACTACGCGCGCAAGGCGTCGGGATCGTCCCAGGAAATCGGCGGTCCGAGACTATAGGGCTGAAACGCCGCACCGACCTCGTCGCCGGTATAGAGGGCGGGCAACCCCGGCAGCGTCAGTAGCATGGCCGCGGCAACTCGCGTCCGCGCCGGTCCATAGCGGGTGATGAAGCGCGCGCCGGTATCGTTGTTGTCGAGGAACCGCAGGATCAGGCCGTTGCGGCCGGGCGTGGCGGCGGCAATCGCCGCCCGAAGCCGGCGCGCGGTGTGCGCCGCGTCGTCGAATGCCTTCCGCCATGCCCCATTCGCCGAGATTCCCGGTCCAGTCGTACGCCGCATCGAAGCCGTGGCGGACGTAATAAGGATCGCGCGCCGAGGCTTCGGCCAGCAGCAGCAGATCGGGCTTGATCCGCTTCAGCTCGGCACGCCAGCGCGGCCAGAATTCGGCGGCGCGGCGGCGGGGCCCCCAGGCGGCGTCGACGCGGAAGCCGTCGACGTCGAACCGGCGCACCCAATAGCTGGAAGCGGCGATCATGAGGCGCTGCACCTCGGGGTTGTCGTAGTTGAGGTTCTCGAGATTCTTCCAATCGAAGTAATGCGCCGCATTGCCGTCGTCGGCGCGCGCGAAAAAGCTGAAATACGGCGATGCCCGCCCGTGAGCCTCGGCATCGGCGAAATACGCGTTCTCGTCGGAGGCGTGGTTGGTGACGAAGTCGATGATCATCTTGAGTCCGCGCGCATGGGCGGCCTCGATGAGGCGGTGCAAGGCGGCTTCGCACCCGGAAATGATCGGTCACCGCATAGCCGAAATCGTCGTCGGGGCTCTCGGTGACCGGCGACAGCCAGAGAATCGTCACCCCGAGCGCCGCCAGATCGTCGAGCCGCGCCGTCACGTCGTCGAATCCGCGTGGCCCGAAGAAGAACGGCGCGACGCCATAGACCACGCCGGTATCGACCCAGGCCGGGTGATCGCGAGCGAGATCGACCGCTTCGAACCGTCCGCCGCGCACCCGGAACACGGCGGTGCTCTCGTCGCTGCGGCCGGCGGCGTCCGTCACCCGCAGGGTGACGTAATAGGCGCCGTCCTTCGCTCCGGCCCCTCCTCCCCCGTCCGGCAGCGGCAGCACGATCCGCTTGCCTTCAGCGGGCAGTCCGACGAGCGTGGAAGGATTGCCGGCGCGCGCCTGCTAGGCATAGGAGACGATGGGCGCGGGACGGGCCGGCGCCAGCGTGGTGGCGCCGGCGTCGAGCAGCATGCCGGTGCCCGCCACAAGCGTGCGCAGCGCCGCGTGCGGGCGATTCTCGATGCGCACCAGCCAATGCCGCTCGGCAATCCCGCCCACGCGGCGGTCGGTTTTGCGGCACTCCGCCGAAACGCGATTGTCGCCGCCGCCGAGCGGAACACGGGCGATGAAGCGCCCGCCGTCCGGGCGCGCGGTGACCGTGGCGAGAGGCGAGGCGATCGCGACCGTGTCGCACGCGCCGACCGGAACGGCTCCTTGAATCACCTTCTCGAATGTCCAGGCTTCGCCGCCCGGCGTATCGAAGGCGACCGGCGTTCCCGGCGTCGCGCATGCGCCCGCCAGCAGCGCCACGGCCGCGCTTCGCCAGAGAAAACCGTAAAGCTTGATCACGTCACGCAGAGCCCCGGATCGGTGCCCCTCCATACGATCGGATCACCGGCGGGGAAAGCGAAAACGGGAGGTTCGGCCGACGCGGCCGCTCGACGCGGCGGAAGGTTAGTACCTTCCGCCGCGCGAGCGGACCGGTCAGAACGCCATCGGGTATTTCTCGATGCCTTGGCCGACGGCCCAGATCGCCGCCTGGGTGCGATTTCCGGCGTTGATCTTTCGGAGGATGCCCTTGAGATGCACTTTGACCGTCGATTCGGTGATGTGCAGCCGATCGGCGATGATCTTGTTGGGATCCCCGTTCACCAGGCAGCGCAAGATCTGAACCTCGCGCTCCGACAATCCGCCGCAGGCGGACGAGGAAGACGATCCGTATTCGCCGGCGAATCCGCCTTGAATGAGAATCTGCGCGAGATTGGTCGGAAAAACCTTCTCTCCAAGAAGGGCGAGCGTCAGCGACTGAATCAACGCTTCCGGCGACATGTCTTTCAGCAGATAGGCGTCGACGCCGGCATCGAGGGCCTTCGCCAGCGTTCGCGTCGAGACCTTGTTGGTCAGGACGACGATGCGCAGGTGCGGCAGATCGGCGCGTAGACGCCGGATGCTGTCGAACTCCTGATCGCCGTGCTCGTGAATGTCCAAAAGGAGCAAGCGGGGCGCGAATCCGTCCTTGATCAGCGCAAGCGCCGATTCGAGGCTTTCGGTCTCCTTTTGGATTTCATATGGCGTGTCCGCCAGGATGTGACGCAATCCCTCGCGGAACAATCCGAACTGCTCGACGAGAAGTGTTGGAATTCGTCCCGTTATACCGTCGATCTTCATCTTTTTCCCCCTGGGCGAAAACGAGTTAAGAAAGACCATTCAGGCTCTTTCGGCACGCTCTCGGGCCATGCGAGTAACCGCTTTTCCGTTTCCGTTATCCGCACGACATCTTGGAAGAGATTTTAAGATGCGACTCCCCTTACTCAGAAATCATCAAGCGAGGTAGTTCCATTTCATTGGTCTTAGACGCTCGACCATTCGGAACATTCCTCGTCCACCCGGGCTCCTTCTTTTCTCTTTCATGACCGGAATTCTCCGTTCGAGGTTCCGGCGGCCGCCGCAACGCACAAAGCTCGCTATCCGAAGACGCGCTTCAGACTACGAACTCGGACACATGCGGAAAAAACTAAGCGAGGCTCAACGGCGAAACCACGCAACGCTTGTGGCAAATGACAGAACTATCATCGATCGTTCACGCGTGCCGACTCGCAACGACTCCACGCCGACGCATGGATGCCAACGTATCTCGACGCTTGGCGCGGAGCTGTCACGGCGACAACCCTACGGCTTGAAATTTTATCGTTCGGTTCGCTGAGAGAGACCGGCAACGGCATCGAACGCGATGAGCGTCGTCGCCTCTCTTCTAAAGCCCTTCGACTCTGGCCAACAGGTCCAGGACTTGTGCGCGCTTTGCACGTGGAAAGATTATAGAACCGGTCGCAGCGTCTAACACAGGAAATAATTAACAATCGATTAACGATTTGAGTCTTTTAGATGGGTTCTCTTGAAGTGGCTTCTTAGGACTCGAACGATCGACGCAACCTCGCCCACGAACATCGATCAGTCCCGCCAACACGGGCTTTTCAAATCGTTCGTAAGCATACGCAGCATCGCACGCGCGGTTCGCAGAACCGCGCGGCGGCGTCGACCAGTGGGAAAAATCTCGACCGGCTCCTGCGATCCGTGCCGTCGCTAATGCGCCCAGACCCACTTCTTGGCTTCGCCCACGCCATCGCTGACGATATCGGGCGCCTGGCGCTGGGCGACGTAGACAATGGCCTTCTTGGCGGTTTCGCTGACGGTCTTGTCGGATGACGTCGATGCCAGAGCGAACCACTTCACGGCCTTCACCAACTGATCGCGGACGTCGCCGCCGCCTTCGCCCTTGGCGTAGATGAAGCCGACGTTGAGCTGAGATGGAGCATAGCCGTTGTCGGCTGCCTTCAGGTACCAGCGCATGGCCTCCCCGGGGTTCTTGTCCACGCCTTTGCCGTTGTCGTACATCCAGCCGAGATTGTGCTGCGCCTCGACGAGGCCGGCATCGGCCGCAACGCGCGTCAGATCGACGGCCTTCTTCTCGTCCTTGGCAATGCCCAAGCCGTTGACATACATGTAGGCCAGATTGGCCATCGCCGCCTTGTGATCCTGGGCGACCGCCTTCTGAAACCACGCCACCGCGGCACGATCGTCCTGCACGCCGCCCTGTCCCTCGTGCAGCATCTGGCCCAAAGCGTTCTCGCCGTCGGGATTCCCCGCATCGGCCGCCTTTCGGAACAGCTCCTTGGCGCGGACCGGATCCTTGGTCACCCCCTCGCCGGCGAGATACACGGTGCCGAGCAGGTGCTCCGCCGGCGCATAGCCCGTTGCCGCGGCCTGCTCGAGATAGCGAACGGCGAGCGCGTTCGCCTGCTTTTCGTCCTTCACCGACGGCACCACATCGGTCACGCGGTCGACGAGGACAAGGTAGCTCAGGACGTATTGTGCCTGCGGATCGCCGGCTTCGGCTTTCGTCACAAGTTCCTTGGGAGCCGACTTGCTGGTGGCGCCTGCCGGCTGCGCATGCCCCGTTGACGGAAGGGCGAAGCCAGCTGTTCCGATCGCCAGGAGGAGCGCAACCCGCGCCGCGAACCGAGCTCCCGTTCCCGAACGGTGCGTCCCATTCGGGGCCGCAAGTCCTTCCAATGTCTTCAGCACGGCACGCTCCCACTTGCCTCGTTCAAATCTAGCCCGCCGCAGCGCTCACGGGGTGCTGGGCGGATTGTTGTTTATCGTCTTGTTCGTGGTGCTCGTCGAAGCCGTCGACCCCTGGTTGCCCGTGGTCGTCTGCGTGCCGTTGACGGTCGCCTGCGAGCCATCGCCGACGTTGATGTTGTTGATGTTCCCGACCGTCGTCGACGACGACAGGTATTCGTTCAGCGCCGCCATGCCGCTCGACGATCCGCCGTTGGCGTTGAGGCGCTCGCTGATGTGCGCCTGCGCGGCAAAGGTGCTGTTGGCTGGGAAATTGTAGGCGCTGCTTCCCATCAGCACTTGCGCGAACGCCGGGCCGGTGAAAAGCGCGAATGCCGCCACGCCACCGGCGCATAAAGTCTTGCTCATCATGACGCTCTCCTGTGGTCGAGCCGCACAGCGGCTTCGTTGATTGAAGGACGAAAAATCTGGAGGTGGGCTGCACCCACCTCCAGCGTCAGGCCATTACTTCGCCTTCGTCACGGAAACATTGAGGTTGTTGCCGACCGCAGTGGCGACCGAGCTGATGACCGGGGAGGTGAGGCTGCCCAGGTTCTTGTAGTTCTTCAGATCGATGTCCTTCACGATCGATTTCGCCTCGACGTCCATGTAGCTCGTCTGCTCGACGTTGACGACGGCGGTGGTGTTGGCGAGCGCGCTCACCACCTGGCTCAGGTTGATGTTGTTGGCAACCGCAGTCGCCGAGCTGTCGACCTGAAGGTTGTCGATGTCCTTCACGATCGACTTGGCATTGACCTCGCCAATGGCGCTTTCATAAAGCGGCTCGCCAACCCCACCACTCGCCGTCTGCTCGAGATTGACGAACATGGCGTCGGTGTTGGTGGTGACGTTGACGTTGTTCGCCACCGCCGTCGCTGCGCTCACCAGCTTGCCGAGTTGCGTCAAGGCATCGAGAGCATGCGACATATGGTCCTCGTCCTCGTCGTCGCCTTCGTGATGCGTCCGAGGCTGCTTGACCTCGATATCCTTCACCACGGAAAGCGCCGTGATCTCGCCGATCGACGTCTGCTCCGCTTCCAGCGTCGTCATCGACGCCGGATCCAGATCGAACGCGATGTCGACGCACGGATCGATGTGGAGGTCGAACGACCAATCCACGTCGTCGAACGCCTTTGCCGAACCGATGGACACTCCCACCGCGAGCGCCGCACCGGCGGCACTGGCGAGCAGGGTCTTCTTGAGCGACTTGTTCATGTTAGCTCTCCTTGTGGGTTGGGTGATCATCGAAGGGATTGGCATAGATCAGCTTGCATTGCGGCGTGCTGGGCATGCCAAGGAAATCCGTCATGATTTGGTAAACCCCCATTTCGACGACGGAGCGAACGCCGAGCTGAAGCGGTTCGTTTTGAATGCGTCCCGCATCGAACTCGACGAGTCGACTGCCAAAGAAGCGGAAGACGTTGGCCGAGATTTCGTAGCCGTAGATCTGCTTCTGAAGCGTGGCGACGTATTTGACCTCGAAGCTCTTCGTGTCGATCACGCGAAGATCGAGGGCGACATTGATGATCACCGTGCGGGCCCCGCCGCCGATTCCCGAAACCGCCAGCCGCGCGCCTTCACTGACGATGTTGTAGTTGAGCTCGGTCAGCGCGCCGACGACGACGAAATCGCTGCCCCGAATCGTACCCCGGAGCGAGTTGCCGGAACGATTTCCGAGAAGACCCTGTTCGGCCATTTTCATTTCGGCCAATGGAACACGAAGGTCGAAGCGCTCGCTCAGATGCACCTTTTTGGTCTTGTAGAAGGCGCTCATCACCATCTCGGATGCGCCCTGACTGAGCACCGTGCTGTATGCGTTCCCGGATTCGCTCTGCACCTGGCCCGTTTTGTCCGCGACCTCTCCGACCGAAAAGATCGGCAGGTTGTTTCCGGGGATCGACCCCAGGCTGCGGAGGCAGGTGCTGTACGGCGTTTCGTTGCTCGTCACCGGAAAGCTGAAATTCGGCTTCACGCCGTTGTCGGGATAGAGACCCGGTCCCCCGCATGCGCTGAGGGCGAGGGCCGTTACGAGAGCTGCTGCGCTTGTTCCGAGCCGCATGGCGTGTCCCCGAATGTCTCGGTCCCCGATGTCGATCTTTCGATTGACGATTCTCGATTTCGGGAACTCGGTTTAACTCGGGCCAGAATACGGAGCGCGCGCCGCTCATAAATTGCTCATGCGGATGAACCGGCGGTTCAATCGGATTCGTCGAACGATGCCGGAACGATCAATGTGGCTTGCGCCTCTCGCCCGAATGGCGCGACGTCTCGTTCGGACTAGCTCCACAAGAATCGCGTCCAACTCGGATTATTTTCGCGGCGGAACGCGGCGCGTTCTACGGTGCGGTCTGTTCTCGGCTCCTTCCGCAACCGTCCGAGACGCGGGGTTTGCATGCAGAGAAACCGCGAAAGGGACGCTTCGCTTTGGCGCCGCGTGCCATGACACGAATGCGGCCGTTGATCGCGGTCGGGAATCGCCGCATCGCCAAGCGCATCCGGCGAGCGTTCGAGGCGCTCGCCAATCGCGGCAACGGTGGCGCAGCGCGGCCATCCGCTTCGGTGCCGGGAGCGAACGGCGGCCGCCGCCTTGCCATCCTGAGCACGAGCAAGGTGGCGCAGTTCCGGGCGAAGCAGCCGGCGCGCCTGCGCACCATCGAACGGCATGCGTGGCTGATCGTCGCGATCGAGGATCGGGATCCGGGGAGCGTCATTGACGCGGCAAAGATCGGGAACGGCATCATCTTCACGCGCATCCAATCGGATCGATTGCCGCTTGTCCTCAGCCTGGCGCAACTGGGCTACTGCGCGATTCCCTCGTCCCTGGCGTCCACCATTCTGCGCGGGCCGCTGCACTGCGAGCTTCTGCATCTCCTGAATCCGGCTCAGGCCAAGGCGCTTCGCCTGCTGGGACTCGGGTTCACCAATCGCGGCATCGCCCTGGCGCTGCAGATGGATATCGGGCGAACGAAATATCTGATCCGCTCGCTCCTGAAGGTGCTGCATTTCCGCAACCGCACCCAAGCCGCCGTCTTCGCCACCCGGGATGCATTCCCGCCGGCCGGCGGCCCCGGCGGCGGGCATGACACGACTGCCCACGACGCGACGGCGCCCGGCGCGGTCGTTCACTGACGGCGCCTCGCCGGCCGGCAAAGCGGGAATTCGATCTTTCGGCCAACGGCATGGGGAATAAGGACGAGCGGCTTGAACGCCGTGGAATTCGCCATAGGTAGAGAGCATTCTAGGACGCGAGTCGCGCCGAGGACGTCCTTGGGCCGCCGCGCAAATCGAGGAGCAACACGATGAAACTGTTTCCTTTGATGTTCGTCGCCCTGTTTTTGGCTTTTGGCACGACCGTCGAGGCCCAAGCGCAAATTTCGAACCGACCCTATGCGTTCCAGGGCGGCGGCGTCGGCGCGGGAGCCGGATTCGGCTCCTGGAGCGCCACCGGAATCAGCCCGGCCTATCAGCAGCTCATCCTGCAGCGCAAACTGCTCGGCCATTCCACCAATAACGGCAGCTTCATTCAGGCCGGCGACGGCAGCCTCATCAACATCACGCGCGGCGGCAGCCAGGCATTCCCGACAGCCATTGCCGGGCCGTTCCTGACCGCCTCGTTCGGCGGCGGCGCAAGCGGATTCTCGGTCGGAAGCTTCGGCTATGGCGGCGGCGATGGGACGGCGGACTACGGAGTCACGGGAATTGCGCCGCGCGGCGCGCCTGCGGCCGCTGTCCCGATCGACGGCTGGATCGGCCAGCTCAATTCCATGGACAAGCCGGCGTCCTGAGGCATCGGGATCGCCGGGAACGCGATCCTTACCTCTTTTTATCCGTCGGCTGTGCCTTTGTCCCATCGCCAATCGGCGTGCGATGTCGTTGTAATGGCGTTGTCGACACGCGGTTAACTCCGGGTTTCGGCAGCGGCAAGCGGACCGGCGAGGACTCTCAGCCCCCGATCCCCAAGTCCATCGCCTCCGCTTGCCGCTCCCTCCGGCTCTCCCCGAACAAGGATGGCAAACCCCACGCGGTCTCAATCCGCCGCGGCTCGAGCGGGCAGCGCCGATTGCGGCGTCGTGCTACCCGTCGAATCGGCGGCTCCGGCCGCATCGCTCGCTCCTTGACCGTTCTCGCAGACGAGCATGACGAGCGGGCTGGAACGGCCGGGCAGGCAGATGGGGCGATAGCCGCATTGCCGCTCTGGACCCGTCGCCGGGGCAGCTGTGGCGCGCGAATCCTCCGCCGTCGCAATCGGCGCGCGACTCATCGCCGGAGTCGCGCTCGAGTCCTTGCCGACATCGGCCGCGCAGGTCTCGCTGATGGTGCGCGACAGGGCATCGTTCAGCGCCTCGATCGCCTGCGAATGGTCCTGAGCAGCAAATGGAGCGGTGTTTCCGGACGGAGTCGACGGCTGCTTTCCCCCCGCCACCAGTTGCAGCCCTTCCATCGCCAGCGAGCCAAGACCGGCTGCCGTGCAGCCCGTCAAGATCAAGAGGGCGACAAAAGGAGCGTATCGGCCGATGTGCACCATCCTTCTGGTGTAATCGACCGGCTCAGGCCCAGGCTGCGCTCATTCGGGTCGAACGCGGTTCTTCGGAGGTAGAGGCCCGCCCGAAGGGACAGGAACGCCATTGATGCCTCTGCGGAGAATCGGCCGAGGCCGAACAGTCATTCACTTCGCGAACTGCGATAACGTGTTGGCGAACGCGTCGTCGCGACGCCCGCCACGTCCGCGCGGCGAACCGTTCAGGATTTTTTATGCGACGCGGGTGATGGACTTGATCGGCGCGCGCGGCTGGCCGGAGAGATCGGCGATCTTGCGGTCCTGATCCTCGATCGCCTGACGGATATCGGCGACGTCATCGAAGCCGCTGAGCTGAGCGCGTGGGATCTTGCGGTTCGATCGCTGCGAGCCGTCCTGATAGAGGACGTTGACGACGACGAAGTCGCCTTTGTCGTCCTGTTTTCTGCTGCGGCCCATGGGGCTTACTCCGCTGGAGCGAACGATCGACGAGCGGCGTCGTGGCGACGGGTTCTAACGCGCCGGGCCCGTGGTCGCCAGGTCTTCCTCGAGAATGGAAATCTGCAGGGCGTAGGAAACCTCGCCGTCTTCGTCGTCACGATGAACGACGCCGACGAATTCCTGGCCGACGAAAAATTCCACCGGAGCGCCCCGCTTCACGGGCGGATTGATGCGGATCTTCTCGTTGCCGAACAGCTTGCGAAGGTACGCCTGCAGCTTAGCGATTTCATTGGCAGTCATGACCGCCCCTCCTCTACCACCGTCTTACGCCTGAATGGCACGCTCCGCTGTCGGCCGTATCGGGTCGCGTGCGGGTTTCGGCTAACGAAAAACCCGCAAGACCTTGATCTTACGGGTTTTTGTTGGTTGCGGGGGCAGGATTTGAACCTGCGACCTTCAGGTTATGAGCCTGACGAGCTACCGGGCTGCTCCACCCCGCGGCAACCTTGTTCCTCGTTCCGGATAGTGCCCGGCTCCCGTTTCTTCCCGCGCCTCGCGCTCGGGCGTCTGCCGGCGCAAACCGCCAACGAGAAGTGCCGATTCGCCAGCGGGAAGGATTGAGAGCCGATCGTCATCGCGGAGAGTGTTTCTTCTGTGTCAGCATTCGATGCTTTGTCCTTCGGTTCGGGCCTGCGCTTGGAAGGCCTGGCGGCGACCTACTCTCCCGCGTCTTAAGACGCAGTACCATCGGCGCTGAGAGTTTTCACGGCCGAGTTCGGAATGGGATCGGGTGTGGACCTCTCGCTAAGACCACCAAGCCGTCCAAGCGCAGGAATGAGAACCTGATGACGGCAAAGGATCGCGTGCGTTCTGTTCTGCAGTGAAATTTCGTGCGTCGGGCTTGTCGCTGCGCATGACGGTACGCGAATCAAGCCAATCGAGCGATTAGTACCAGTTAGCTCCATGCGTTGCCGCACTTTCACACCTGGCCTATCGACGTGGTGGTCTTCCACGGCTCTCAGGGAAACCTAGTTTTGAAGGGGGCTTCCCGCTTAGATGCTTTCAGCGGTTATCCCGTCCGTACTTAGCTACCCGGCGCTGCCGCTGGCGCGACAACCGGTACACCAGAGGTACGTCCACCTCGGTCCTCTCGTACTAGAGGCAGCTCTTCTCAAGTTTCCAACACCCATGGCAGATAGGGACCGAACTGTCTCACGACGTTCTAAACCCAGCTCACGTACCACTTTAATCGGCGAACAGCCGAACCCTTGGGACCTGCTCCAGCCCCAGGATGTGATGAGCCGACATCG
>Ga0070714_100001955_pt1 | contig 15048 bp, 11 predicted proteins | sample LARL83metaG_FD_65450 | JGI IMG/M metagenome (GOLD analysis project Ga0070714, IMG submission 65450) | Corn, switchgrass and miscanthus rhizosphere microbial communities from Kellogg Biological Station, Michigan, USA - LAR L8-3 metaG | ecosystem: Host-associated > Plants > Roots > Rhizosphere ...
CACCGCTACTCGGTCGGCGCGGGCTACGCCACCGACACCGGCATACGCGGGACCTTCGGTTACGAGGATCGCCGTATCAACTCCCTGGGTCACAGCCTGAGTATCGCGGTGCAGGCCTCGCAGGTGCAGCGCTACAACGTGCAGAGCCACTACCGCATCCCCTTCGGCGATCCGGCGGTCGAGAACATCTCACTCAACGCCATCATCCAGCAGGAGACACTTGCGGATGTAACCGCCACCACCCAGTCGGCGGGTTTCAGCTTCACTAACGTCACCGCCGGCTGGCAGCACGTCTGGCTGCTCAACGGCGTGCACACCATCAGCGATAACAGCGCTCCCACGGTCGTGAATACCGACACGGCGCGCAGCGATGAGCTGCTCGTGCCGGAGCTCGACCTCGCCAGGGTGCCGAAGGGCTATCTCGGCGAGCCGCTGTTCGTGCGCCCCTTCTTCGCCACCATCAAAGCCTCGCACAGCGCGCTCGGCTCCCAAGCCGACTTCATCCAGGTGCACCTGCAGGCCGAGCGCGTGTTCAATCTCGGCGGCAAGTGGCATCTGCTGCTGCGCGATGAGATCGGCACCACCTTCGTGAAGGACTTCAACGACATGCCTGCGGTGTACCGCTTCTTCGCGGGCGGCGATAACAGCGTGCGCGGCTTCGCCTACAACGAGCTCTCACCGCTCGAGGGCCCGGTGTGTGCGACCAATACTGCGGGGCAAGTCCTGCTCACTTCCACCGGTGGCTGCCAGCCCAAGCCCGGGTACTATCTGAAGACCGGTGGCAAGGATGTGCTCACCGGCACGGTGGAATTCATCCGTGAGCTTCCGCGCAGCCTAGGTGTCGCTGCCTTCTTCGACTACGGCAATGCCCTCAACAGCTTCCATAAGCCCGACTGCGTGCCGGGCGCGGAAATGGGCACGACCATATGCCCGCCGTTCATTCAATACTCGGTGGGCATCGGCCTGCGGGTACGCCTGCCGGTCATGACGCTCGGCGTCGACATCGCGCAGCCGCTCTCGACCAACGCCGGCCCGCGTCTGCACATCAACTTCTCCCCGAAGCTTTGAGCGGGATCACCCCGGCATGCGCCGCCTGCTGCTCACCCTCGCCATCCTGATCATCTGCAGCGCCATCGCCGCACCGGCGGTACTCGTGTGGGCGGTGTTGTTCACCAACGGCGGACTGCAGTTCGTGATCCGGCACATCCCCAGACAGCTCGGGCCGGTGCGTCTCACGATCAGCGGGGTGAGCGGCACGGTGGCAAGCGGCCTCACCATCGAGCGCGTGGAGGTCGAGCACGAGATCGTGCACCTGACATTCACCGGCATCGAGGGGCGGGTCGCCCTGCGCCCACTCGTGCTGCAGACCATCCGCGTGGCGCACGGCAAGGTGCAGAGCGCGCTCATCGAGGTGAAGCGCCGCACCAAACCCTCGATGCCCGGGCCGCCGAGCTTCCTGCCCGCCTGGCTCAGCATCAACGCCGAAGACGCGCAGGTCCGCAGCGCACAGCTTTCTGTCTACAACGGCTTTCAGCTCGCGCTGAGCGACATACGTGGCGCGGCAATCATCCGCCACAGCTACATTCGCTTCTTCGGCCTCGATGGCATGCTCGAGGATGCTCACATCAACGCGCTGGGCACCTTGCGCGCGACCGATCCGCTCGGCATGGAGGTCAAGGGTCATGTGGACTGGACCCCCTCGGGGCAGCCGACGTGGACGCTTGCCGGCAGCGCTCGTGGCAACCTCGACGCTTTGAACATCGTCGCGCATGTCAGCAGCCCTTTCCGGGCCGATGTGTCCGGCCAGGCGCTCGAGCTCACCGGACACTGGCACTGGGCCGCCGATGCAGCCGTGCAGAGCTTTGACCTGAGCGCGTTCCACCTGAGTAGCCCCCTCGGCAGCATTACCGGGCACCTCGCGGGCTCGGGGGATGGGAGCGGCTTCAGCGCGCACGGACCGGTGAACCCCACCGGACTGCGCGCCGGCGAGTTCGAAGTGCAGTTCGCTGGTAGTTACGCCGCGCATGTCCTCACTGCGCGCAGCATGGAAGCGCGCCACGTCGCCTCTGGGGCCCACGCCACCGCTGCGGGCACGATCGCCATCGTCGAGCATGGTCCGCGGCTCGATCTGCAGGGAGAGTGCAGCGACTTCCGCTGGCCGCTGACCGGGCGTGATCCGGCGGTGCGCAACGTGACGGGCTCGTTCGCCCTCGCCGGCATCATGCCGTACCAGGTGCACGTCAACGGCCATGGCCGTGCGGCAGCGCTCCCGGAAATGGCCGTGGAGGCGAGCGGCACCCTCGGCAAGGACGGCGTGACTTTCGATCCCGCCGCGGTCGATCTGTTCGGCGGACATGCGCTGCTCAGCGGCCGCGTGCTGTGGTCACCATCGCAGAGCTGGTCTGTCAGCGGGCACGCTACCGGCATCAACCCCGGGGAATTGCGCGCCGACCTGCCCGGCAGTGTCAGCTTCAACCTGACAGCCTCAGGTCGCAGCTTCGATTCCCGCGGCGAGATGAGCGCTTCCTTCAGCGAGATCGGCGGCCGCCTGCGCGGGCTGGCGGCGAGCGGCGGCGGTACAGTCAGCCACAGCGGCACCAGCTGGAGTTTCGACAACGTGCGTGTTGGGCTCGGCAGCGCGAGCCTCGCGCTGGACGGTCGCATGGCCGAGCGCGTCGACCTGCGCTTCGCGGCCAACATGCGCGACCTGAGTCTGCTGGCGCCGAATGCGCACGGCGAGTTGAAAGCCTCGGGAGCGGTGAGTGGCACACTGGCCGAGCCCGCCATCGTGGCGAGCGCGCACGCGGTCGATGTCGCCTGGCAGGGCGTTACGCTCAAGGCATTCGACGCCGAGGTCAACTTCAACCCGGCAGCCAGCGCGCAGGAGTCGAATATCGATGCACGGCTGCGCGAGCTCACCTTTGCCGGCCGCACGCTCAGCACCGTAGCGTTCACCCTGACCGGGCCTCCCTCTGCCTATGCTTTGCATGTCGCCGCGACTGCCGCCGGACTCGCAGCGGGCGCACAGGCGGTGGGTGCCTACGCTCACGGGGTCTTCAATGGCATGCTGACGGCCTTGTCCGTCACCGGCACCGAGCAGCTGCGCCTGTCGCTCGAGCATCCGGTGCCACTGAGCCTGGCGCTCGATCGCGTGACTGTCGACTGGCTGTGCCTGGTCGGGACTCCGGGCAGCGTGTGCGAGGACGCAAGCTGGACCCCGGGCGAGTGGTCCGCAACGGTCTCGGCCAACCAGCTGCCACTCGAAACACTCACTGCCGGAATGACACCGAAGGTCGATTACGAAGGCACGGTCAGCGCCTTCCTGCAACTCGAGGGCCACAGCGATAAGCCCGTGCAGGGAATGCTCACCGCGCAGCTCGCCGACGCCGAGATCCTGCACAAACTCGTGAGCCACAAGGTGGAGCACACCCGCGTCGGCTCCGGCACCGTGCAGGTCACGGCGACATCGGAGGTCGTGAGCGCGCGCGCGGATCTGGGCGATGGGACAGTTGGCACCGTGCACGCCACGCTGGAGCTGCAGCGTAAAGCGCCATCATGGCAACAGATGCCTCTGAGCGGCGAGTTGCATGCGCAGACCGCCGAGGCCAGTCTCGTGACGCTCTACGTGCCGGACATCGACCGGGCCGAAGGTCAGGTGAGTGCGGATGTGCGGCTCACCGGCACTGCCGGATCACCGAGTGTCAGCGGAGCCGTGAAAGTGAGCGACGGCGCGATCGATGTGTACCAGATCAATCTCAGCCTGCGTGAGCTGGCGATGCAGGCGCAGCTCTCCGACAGCGGCGTCGATTTCAAGGGCAGCGCGCATGCGGGCAAGGGCGAGGTGAGCGCGAACGGCCATCTCGAGTGGCGCCAGCTTCTGCCCTACGGTAAGTTTCACCTCGAGGGGACCAACCTGCGCGTAGCCGATCTCCCGGAGGCGCAGATCGACGCCTCCCCGGCACTCGACTTCGATGTCAACGGACACAAGATCGAAGTCACCGGCAAGGTCGCGGTGCCGTACGCGAAGATCCAGCCGAAGGACATCACCGGCGCGGTGCGCGTCTCGTCCGATGAGGTGATCGTCGGCAGCGAGCCGGATGACGCGCGTGAGCGCTTTGAAGTGCTGAGCTCGATCACGCTGGTCCTCGGCGACAAGGTGAACGTCGATGCGCTCGGACTCACCGCACGTCTCGTCGGCAGTGTCACGATCCGCAACGGTTATGACCCCATCACCCGTGGGACGGGCGAGCTCGCGGTCGCCGAGGGCAAGTATGCTGCCTACGCACGCCAGCTCGACATCCAGCGCGGCCGATTGATCTTCACCGGCGGACCGATCACCAACCCGGGTATCGATGTGGTCGCACAGAAGGTGTTCCCTGACGTGACGGCGGGGGTGAACGTGCGCGGCACGCTCGCGCAGCCGCACATCTCGTTCTTCTCCGATCCGCCGCTGCCACAACAGCAGGTCGCCTCGCTCATTCTCGCCGGCGGCTCACTCGAGTCGTCGCAGAACGCGAGCAATGCCGCGCTCGGCCAGGGCGCGGCGCTGCTCGCGGCGCAGCTCGGCTCGCACGTGGGCATTCCGGATGTGAGCCTCGAGACCGATCCGATCGTCAATGAGACCTCGCTCGTGCTCGGCCGCTACCTCTCGCCACGACTGTATGTGAGTTATGGCGTGAGCCTCACCGAGCAGCTCAACACCCTCAAGATGCGCTACACGCTCGGCGATCACTGGACGCTGCGCACCGAGGTGGGTCAGGCTTACGGCGCCGATCTGGTGTACTCGATCACGAAGTAAGGAGTGCTCGTGAGCGCGACCTTGGTGCTGCTGTCGAGTCTGCTACTGGCACCGGCTGCGCCGGGCGCAGCACCCCCACGCGCGGCAGCCTCCTGTCAAAGCTTCGGCCGCGATGCGCACCCGGTACCGCCGCTGGTGCGCGCATGGTTCGAGCATTCTGCTGATGAGCGCGTCGTGGTGTGCCCGCAATCCGCCGGCGCAGCGGGCGAGACCACGACACCGCTTTACTTTGGCGAAGGCGCGGTGAGCCAGCATGGCGCCGTATGCAGCTACCTCAGCCACGGCCTGACGCTCAGCGGCAGCGGTGATGCCGCGCGGCTGCAGCGCTACGAGCGCAGCGAGGCTACCGACATGGCAATGGTGGGTGCGGGCGGCTGCCCGCAGCCGCACTCAGCCGCGGAGCACGCCACCTACGTCGAGACCTACGATGTAACCGTGGCGGCGTTCGAAGGGATCATGCGACTCTGGACGGCGGCGATCGCGGCGGGGCCGAATGGGCACTGCTGCGCCGCGCACGCCCGCGACCACATCGCGCCGGAGGCGCGCGAGCATATCGAGGCCGCGCTTGGCCCCGACCACCAGCGGACTACCAGCGTCACGCGCATCGTGCGAATTCCCGGCTCGGTGCTGCGCCACCGGTATGCGATGTTTCTCACCACTACCGAGGCGGCTGCAGGCAGCGCGGCACTCTACGTGATCTATGTAGACAAGGCGCTGCGCGGTCCGTACGAGATCAGCGCCTTCGCCGAGACCAACTGACCCCCAGCCGGCAAGCCGCGCGCTGCGCCACCCGGCCAACCCAACTCGCTGTGCCACAACCGCCCGGCCGCGGCGGCCGCCGGTCACACGCCGCGCACCGCACGTTGACCGTGCCTTGACCGCTTGTGCATGAATATGCACAATGCGCGCATCTTTATGCGGACGGGTCCCGGTCATGCTGAGCGATGTCGAGCAGCTCGAGCGGCGCGGCGCCATCATGCGCATCCTGCGCGAGGGCCAGGTGCGGCGGCAGCAGGACCTGGTGCGCCTGCTGAAGAAGGCCGGCCATCCCGTGACGCAGTCCTCCATCAGCCGTGACCTGCGCGATCTCGGGGTGCTCAAGGCGAGTGGCCGCTACGTGCTGCCGCCCGAGGAGGTGACGCGCACCAACGGCGACTTCGGCACGCTCGCGCAGTTCGTGCGCCAGCTGCGCCTCGCCGGACCTACGCTCAGCGTGCTGCGCACCACCATCGGCGCCGCGCAGAGCGTCGCCGTCGCCATCGACCGCGCGGCCTGGCCGGAGGTGGCCGGCACGCTTTCCGGTGACGACACGATCTTCATCGCCACCGCCAACGCACGTGCCCAGGAAAGGCTCATCGAGCGTCTGCGCACTCTCTTTCCGGTTTGACCATGACCCACACTGCTGCTGCCGCGCCGGGCGGGCCCATCGTGCTCGCGTACTCGGGAGGTCTCGACACCTCCTTCCTCGTGCCCTGGCTCGCCGAGCACGAGCGCCGTCCGATCATTACGGTCACCGTGAATACCGGCGGCATCGACGCGGCGGCGGCCAACACACTGGCCGAGCGCGCACGCGCACTTGGCGCCGTCGCGCACCGGCAGGTGGATGCCCGCAGCGGCTACTTCGAGCAGGTGCTGCGCTTTCTCATCATGGGAAACGTGCGCCGCGGCCAGCTCTACCCACTGTGCGTGGGTGCCGAGCGGGTCGTGCAGGCGCAAACCCTCGCCCGTGTAGCCATGGAGCTCGGCAGCGACACCGTCGCCCACGGCTGCACCGGCGCGGGCAACGACCAGGTGCGCTTCGAGGTCGCGTTGCGCACGCTCGCGCCCGATCTGAAGGTGCTCGCGCCCGTGCGCGACCAGGCATTCCGCCGCGCCGACGAGGTGAGCTTTCTGCGCGAGCGCTCGCTGCCGGTTCCGCCAAGCGGCGCGAGCTACTCGGTGAACCGCGGTCTGTGGGGCGTCACCATCGGCGGCACCGAAACGCTTACCTCCGCCGCCAGCCTTCCGGATGAGGCATGGATCCTCACCCGCGATGCCTTCACGAGCCTGCGCACTCCCGAGCGGCACACGCTCAGCTTTCGCGAGGGGATCCCGGTCGCGCTCGATGGTAAGAGCCGCGATCCAGTGGCGCTCATCGAAGCGCTCGAGGCGCTCGCCGCACCCTTCGGCATCGGACGCGGCATACACCTCGGCGACACCATCATCGGCACCAAGGGACGCGTCGCCTTCGAGGCACCTGCGCCCGAGGTGCTGCTCACCGCGCATCGCGAGCTCGAGAAGCTCGTGCTGACGGGGCGTCAGCAGCGCATCAAGGAGCTGGTGGCGCAGCCCTACGGCGACCTGGTACATGAAGGACAGCTGCTCGATCCGGTATGCCGCGATATCGAGGCGCTGCTCATCTCCTCACAGCGACGGGTGAGCGGCGAGGTGCATCTGCTGCTGCAGACCGGCAGCCTGTTTGTCACGGGGGTCGAGTCCCCCTATTCGCTCATGGCGGCCTCGCGGGGCGTGTATGGCGAGGCGGCCGGCGAATGGTCGGCGCGCGATGCGCTCGGATTCTCACGCATCGCCGCACTTCCCGGCATGTTCCACGTGCGCGCCGGTGAGCGCGCGGCAGCGCTGGCCCAGCGCGAGTGAGCATGACCGCCGGCATGCGCAGTGTCGTGGTCGACAAGCTCGCGTCCGTCACGCTGGCGTGCGGGCTCGCCCACGAGGTGCGCGTCTCCACGGACATCCCCGCCGAGGAGGGCGTGGTGGTCGTCGTGGAGGTGCTCACCAACAAGACCACCTACAACACGCTGGAGCTCACGAGCGGCCGCATGGCCAAGCTCGGCAAGGGCGATGTGGTCGCCGGTGCGCTCGGGCACCGCCGCGCGCTGTTCGGCTACTCGGGCCACGTACCCGAGCGGCTGCAGCCGGGCGATGTGCTGCAGATGCTCAACATCGGCGGTGTGCTCGGTGTTTGCGACTCCATCAATCCGGAGAAAGGCCGGCCGTTCGACTGCCGTGTTCTCGGGGTGGCGCTCAATTTTCCCTACCTCGGCGAGCGCATCGGCGTGCCGGCGCGTGTCGGCCACAGGCCGCTCGACACCGCGGCGCCGCTCGAGGTGCGCGGTGTGCCGGTGGTGGCGCTCGCCGGCACCTGCATGGAAGCCGGCAAGACCGCCGCCGCCTGTGCCGTCATCGCGCGCATGCGCCATCGCGGGCTCACGGTCGATGCATTCAAGGCGACCGGTGTCTCGTTGCGGCGCGACATCCTGGCAATGGAGGACGCCGGCGCACGGCGCTGCGCGATCTTCACGGACCTCGGGGTGGTCACGACCACCCGCGCCAATGGGCCGGCGCTCACCCGCACGATGCTGAGCGAGCTCGCCGCGGGCAAGCCCGATGCGCTGGTGTTCGAGCTCGGCGATGGCATCCTCGGCACCTACGGGGTCGACGCCATCCTCGAGTGTCCTGACATCCGCAGCGCGCTCACCGCGGTGGTGCTCTCGGCAAACGACCCGGTCGCCGCCTGGGGCGGCGTCAAGCTGCTGCGCGAGCGATTCGCAATCGAGCCCTGCGCGGTCACCGGGCCAGCGACCGACAACGAGGTCGGCGTGGAGATCATCGCCGCGCACATGGGCGTGCCGGCAGTCAACGCGCTCAGCAGCGGGGCGGCGCTCGGCGATCGAGTCATCGAGGCGCTCGGCCTCAAAGCGGCAGCGGTGGCATGAACGCACCTATCCCCGCCGTGGTGCTCGGTGGCACCGGCTACGTGGCCGGGGAACTGCTGCGTCTTCTCGCCGTGCATCCTCACCTGCAACTCGCCGCGGTCATGTCGGAGAGCGCCGCGGGCGAGCCGGTGGCTGGCGCATTTCCGCACCTGCAATCCATCTATCCGCAGGAGCGCTTTCGCTGCGAGTCGGAGGTGCAGAAGGTGCTGTGCGAGGCTCCGTGCACCGCGCTCTTCTCGGCGGCGCCGCACGGCGTTTCGGCAAGCCTGATCGACCGGCTGCTCACGGCCGCGGAGCGCGCCGGTATGAGACCGCGCGCGGTGGACACCTCCGCCGATTTCCGTTACGCAACTGCGGAGGCCTACTCATCGGTGTACGGGCACCCGCACGCAGCGCCCGCGCGGATCGCGCAATTCACCTGCGCGCTGCCCGAGCACCTCGCGCAACCGCCCAGCCGTCACATCGGGCATCCGGGCTGCTTCGCCACTGCGATCCTGCTCGCGAGCGTGCCGCTGCTGGCTACCGGCTGCGTGAGCCCCACCTTGTTCGTGAGCGGTGTCACCGGCAGCACCGGCTCGGGCAGAAAACCGCGCGACGGCACCCATCACCCGCTGCGGCATGCGGATCTCTACAGCTATGGCGCTCTCGTCCATCGCCATGTGCCGGAGATCACCGCCTGTGCGCGTGCGGCGAGCGGCATCGAGGCGGAGTTCGCGTTCGTGCCGCATTCGGGGCCGTTCGCGCGCGGTATTCATGTCGCGGTGCAGGCGACACTGCGCCGGCCACTCGAGAGCGCGTCGCTCCTTGGGATGCTGCGCGAGTTCTACTCGGATTCGCCGTTCGTGCAGGTGAGCGAGCAAGCGCCGCGCGTGAAGGATGTCGCCGCGAGTAATTACGCACATCTTTCCGGCGCCGCGCGCGGCAACACCGTCGCGGTGCTGTGCGCCATCGACAATCTCGTGAAGGGCGCAGCCGGCGGCGCCATCCAGTGGATGAACCGCTTACTGGAGCTGCCGGAGACCGCGGGCCTCATGAGCCCCGCCGTGGGCTGGAGCTGACGGGAAGCTCATGCACGCCAGCGCTTCGCCTGCGGCGCCCTCCGTTGCCGCCGATGTCCTTGCACCGGTGTTCGCACGCTACCCGTTGGAGGTGAGCGCTGCACAGGGGGTATGGCTCACCAACAGCCGCGGCGAGCGCGTGCTCGACCTGTATGGCGGCCACGCAGTGGCAGCCCTCGGCTACGGCCACCCGGCCTGGACCGCCGCGCTCGCGCACCAGGCGCAGCGGTGTCAGTTTCAGTCGAACGCGGTGGCGATGCAGGTGCGCGCGCGCGCGGCGCAGCGCCTCACGCGCTTCGCGCAACTGCCGCAGATGCGGGTGTTCTTCGTCAACAGTGGCGCCGAGGCCAACGAGAACGCATTGCGCATCGCGCTGCGCGTGACGCGCCGCACGCAGATCGCCGCCATCGAAGGAGCATTTCATGGGCGCACCGCGGCGGCGGGCGCCGTGACCTGGGGTGCGCAGGCGAACTGGTACGGCTTTCCGCGCGCGCCGTTCAACGTGCAGTTCCTGGCGCGCGGCGCGACGGCAGCGATCCGCGCGCGGGTGACGCGCAGAACCGCGGCCGTGATCGTCGAGCCGGTGCAGGGACTCGCCGGCGCGGTGGACCTGGGGAGGGAGTTTCTCGCCGCGCTGCGACGCCGCTGCGATGAAGTCGGCGCGCTGCTCATCTTCGATGAGGTGCAGTGCGGCGTCGGTCGGACCGGTCAGCCCTTTGCCGCCAACCTCTACGGCATCGAGCCGGATCTGCTGACGACCGCCAAGTCGCTCGGCAACGGCTTCCCGTGCGCGGCGCTGCTCATCGCTGCACCGCTGTCGGCGCAACTGCCGGCAGAATCGCTCGGCACTACCTTCGGCGGCGGTCCGATGGCCTGCGCGGCCATCGAGGCGGTGCTGGAGGCAATCGAATCGCAGCGACTCCTCGAGCGCGTGCGGCATCTGGGCGCGCTGATCCGCGACAGCTGTATCGTCGGTCCGGTGCACGCTCACCAGGGAGCAGGCCTGCTCGTGGGGCTGCGCACGACGCGCCCGGCGAAACTCGTGCAGGCAGAGCTGCTCGAGTGCGGCATTCTGACCGGGACCTCCAGTGACAGCCATGTGCTGCGCCTGCTGCCCCCCTTCATCCTCGAGGACGAGCACGTCGAGCTGTTGCGTGATGCGCTGCGCGAGCTGCCCGCATGAAACGCTTCCTCGATCTCGCCGATTTCACTCGCGATGAGGTGCTCGCACTGCTGGAGCTCGCACGCCGGCTCGAGCGCACTCCGGAGCCGCGCGCACTCACCGGCAAGCTCCTGGGACTGCTGTTCTTCAACCCCTCGCTGCGTACGCTCGCATCCTTTCAAGCCGCGATGGCGCGCCTCGGCGGCCAGTCCCTGGTGATCAATCCCGGCCAGGGAAGCTGGCAGATGGAGACACGTCGCGGGGTCATCATGGATGGCGCAGCCGCCGAGCACGTCCGCGAGGGCATTCCGGTGCTCGGCTCGTACTGTGATGCGCTCGGCATCCGGTTGTTCGCCGAGGGGCGCGACCTCGCGAGCGATCTCGCCGAGACCACCTTCGCCAGCATTGCGAGTCTCACCGACAGGCCGCTGGTGAACCTCGAGTCGGCGGTCAACCATCCGTGCCAGGCGCTCGCCGACTGGAAAACCCTCGACGATCTGGCGGTGCCGCGCGGCGGACGCTTCGTGCTCTCGTGGGCGTATCACCCGCGCGCCCTGCCGCTCGCGGTCCCGGCGGCCGCGCTGCACATGGCAGCGCTGCGCGGCATGCAAGTGATCGTGCTGCGCCCGGAGGGCTTCGCGCTCCCGGAGGAGATCATGGAGCGCGCACGGCGCGCCGCCGCGCACTCGGGCGGCTCGGTGCAGGAGACGAGCGAGCGCGCGCAGGCGCTGCGCGGCGCTCATGTGCTCTATGTAAAGGAGTGGGGTGCGCCGAGCTGCTACGGCGATGCGGTCGCGGATGCGCAGTTGCGCAGCACGTTGCGCAGCTGGTGCGTGAGCAACGAGTGGCTCAGCGCGTCGCCCGACTGCCGGGTGATGCATTGCCTGCCCGTGCGGCGCAACTGTGCCATCGCGGACGAAGTGCTCGACGGCCCGCGCAGCGTGGTGCTGCGCGAAGCCCACAACCGGCTGCCCGTCCAGATGGCGGTGCTGCACCAGCTGCTCAGGTCCTAGCACAGAGAAGGAGCAGGCCTACATGATCACCTACCGCGGCGACCAGGCACTCGCCATACGTGCACTGAGGAGCGCCGCTCCCTACATCCGCATGTACAAGGGCAAGACCTTCGTCGTGAAGGCCGGCGGGGGCGTGTTCGCCGAGATCGCCAGCACGCGCGCGCTGGTCGAGCAGATCGGCATCCTGCACTACTTCGGCGTGCGCGTGGTGCTGGTGCACGGCGGCGGTCCGCAGCTCACCGCGCTCGCCGACGCGCTCGGCATAGCAACGCACATGATCGAGGGGCGGCGGGTCACGGACGAGAAATCGATCGAGCTGACCGCCATGGTGCTGAATGGACTCATCAACACGCGCGTGCTCGCCATATGCCGCGACCTCAACATCGATGCGGTCGGGATCAGCGGCGTCGACGCCGGACTCGTGCGCGCCCACCGGCGCCCACCCGTCGCGCTGGCGAGCAACGGCGCCATGGTCGACTTCGGCTTCGTGGGCGACATCGATGCGGTCGACACCACCGTGCTGCAGAAACTGCTCGACAACGGACTCATGCCGGTGGTGAGCCCGCTGTCGGCGGATGCCTCCGGCACACTGCTCAACATCAATGCCGACACCGTCGCTGCGGCCATCGGCGCAGCCCTCGGAGCCGAGAAGCTGATCCTGTGCATCGACGCTCCGGGGATCCTCGCCAGCATGGACGATCCCGGCTCACTCATCTCCTACACCGATCTGCGCGGCCTCGCGCGGCTGCACGAACAGGGGCGCATCGCAGAGGGCATGGTGCCGAAGGCCAAAGCCATCGAGCAGGCGCTGCGCGCCGGAGTGCGCCGCGTGCACGTCGTGTCCTATCTCTCGCCCGAAGGGATCCTGGCCGAAGTATTTACCAATGAAGGCACGGGCACGCTGATCGTTCCCGATGTCAACGCGCTCAGCCCCGCTGAGCAGCAGGGTGCGCCATGACCCGTCTGTGGGACAAAGGCGCGCCGCTCGATGAGCGCGTGCTCAGCTACACCGCCGGCGAGGACCACGCACTCGATGAACGGCTCGTGCGTTACGACGTGCGCGCCTCGATCGCCCACGCCGAGATGCTGCACGCGCAGCAGCTCCTCTCGGCGCAGGACCTGGCCGCGATCCGCGACGCCCTCGACGTGCTCGCCGCCAGCCACGCTCGCGGGGAATGGCACATCGAGCTGGCGGATGAGGATGGTCAGACCGCGCTCGAGCGGCTGCTGAGCGCGCGGCTCGGCGCCGTGGGTGAGCGCATTCACCTCGGGCGCTCACGCAACGACCAGGTGCTCGCTGCTTTGCGGCTGTACCTGCGCGACACCGTCGCGCAGCTCGGCACAGGCGCCACGCAGGTGGCCGAAGCGCTCGAGGTGCTCGCCACGCGCAGCGGGCACGTGGTACTGCCCGGCTACACCCACATGCAGCAGGCCATGCCGAGCTCGGTGGCGCTCTGGGCACGCGGGTTCGCCGCGGAGATCCGTGATGATGCGGCGGGTCTCGGCACGGTGTTGCGACGCATCGACCGCAATCCGCTGGGCTCCGCGGCCGGTTACGGCACGCCGGGGTTGGCCATCGATCGCGAGCAGACGCGCGTGCGGCTCGGCTTCGCGAGCGTGCACGAGCCGGTGACGGCAGTGCAGCTCTCGCGCGGCAAGGCGGAGGCGCAGCTGCTGTTCGAGCTCACGCTGCTCTTTCAGGACCTTGGCCGCTTCGCCGCGGACGTGCTGTTATTCTCCACGCGCGAGTTCGGCTTCCTCGCCCTGCCGGAGACATTCACCACCGGCTCGTCGATCATGCCGCAGAAGCGGAATCCCGATTTGTTCGAGCTCGTCCGTGCCCGCTCGGCGAGCGCACAGGCCTGTCTGCTGGAAGCGCTCGCTATCTGCGCCAAGCTGCCCTCCGGCTACCAGCGGGATCTGCAGCTGCTGAAACAGCCGCTGTTCCGCGCAATCGACCTGGCATCCGCGACGCTCGACATTTTGCCGCCGGCCATCGCAGCGCTCGAGTTCCATTCGCAGGCGATCCGTCTCGATCCGGCGATACACGCCGCCGAGGAGGCCAACCGCCTCGTGCTGAGCGAAGGCATTCCCTTCCGCGAGGCCTATCGGCGCGTCGCGGCGAAACTCGCCCGCTAGCGGACACGCACCGACACATCGCGGTTGCAAGCCCGAGGCCTGCAGCGCACGCTGAGGCGCTCGAGGGAGGAGCATGACCAAGCTGCTGGGTATATCCGGGAGTCTGCGCCGCGGCTCGCACAACAGCGCGCTGCTGCGCGCGGCCACGCGACTCATGCCCGCGGATGCAACACTCGAGGTGGCCAGCATCCGTGGCATCCCGCTCTACGATTACGATGTGGAGGTGCAGGCCTTGCCCCCCACGGTCACTCAGCTCAAGGACGCCATCGTTGCCGCCGATGGCGTGCTGCTGGTCACCCCGGAGTACAACAACAGCATCCCCGGAGTGTTCAAGAACGCCATCGACTGGCTCTCGCGCCCCTCCGCGGACATCAAGCGCGTATTCGGCGGACGGCCGTTTGCGGTGATCGGGGCGTCCCCGGGCGCGTTCGGCACGACCCTGAGTCAGGCTGCGTGGCTCCCCGTACTGCGCACACTCGGCACGCAAGCCTGGTGGGGCGGGCGGCTGATGGTGTCGCGCGCCGCGAGCGTGTTCGATGAGTCCGGAGCGCTGAAGGATGCCGCGGTCGCCGAGCAGCTGCGCCAGTTTCTCGCTGGCTTCGTCGGCTTCGTGCGGCGCCCGGCAGGGTAGCTCCGCTCAGCCTTTGCGTAGTGCCGGCGGCGGCGGCGTGTATTGATACATCCAGGTCTCCGTGAGCGCCTGACCTTCGAGCGACAGGAAAAGGCGCAGGTTCACCGGCTCGACGACATCGCTGCCGAGCGCCAGGTCGAATATCACGCGCCATTGGTCCGGAAGCGTCACGATGCGCCGCGCCGAGGGAATCTCGATCCGGCCACGCGAGGCGTTGATGACCGGCACCACGTGCGCTGACTCGCTGAGCGCAGCGAGGTCGCCGCCCGCGAAGTCGACGACGAACCGCCAGGCGAAGTGGCTGCGCTTCACCCCGACGACGCCGCCGATGCCGGTACGCGTGGCAATCACGGTCGCCTGCTTCGGCCCATGGGGATTCTCGCGGCACCAGTAGAGCCGGTAGCCATACAGGTATTCGGTGCCCGGCTGCGGCTTGTCCTCCGGAGTCCAGAAGGCGACGATGTTGTCATTCGTCTCATCCGGGGTCGGAATCTCCACCAGCATCACCGCGCCCTTGCGCCAGCTCGACTT
>Ga0070714_100001956_pt1 | contig 15045 bp, 10 predicted proteins | sample LARL83metaG_FD_65450 | JGI IMG/M metagenome (GOLD analysis project Ga0070714, IMG submission 65450) | Corn, switchgrass and miscanthus rhizosphere microbial communities from Kellogg Biological Station, Michigan, USA - LAR L8-3 metaG | ecosystem: Host-associated > Plants > Roots > Rhizosphere ...
GCGTGCGCTTCACCAACCTCTTCTCGCCCGGGCGCTACGACGCCACGCCGGCGGTCGCGCTGCGTGGCAGCGGTACGTCGTGGCTCGACCGGCGTGAGCGCTTCCGCTCGATCGTCGTGACCGGCACGCAGGCGACCGACGCGATCGTCCAGCTCCCCTACGAGATCGACGTCGAGCGCTCGCCGGCAGCACACTCGGAGGCGCTGCGGTGAGCGTCGAGGTCGAGGCGCCCCAGGTGCAGCCGCTCGGCACGCCGATCAAGGGGCCGGCGGCAATCGGCGTCGACGCGCGCCGCTTCTTCAATCTCACGCGTACGCTCGCCGTCACCGAGTTCAAGCTGCGCTTCTTCGGCTCCGCGCTCGGCTACGTGTGGCAGTTGGTGCGGCCGCTGCTGCTGTTCAGCGTGATGTACGTCGTCTTCACGCACGCCCTCCACGTCCGCAGCAGAGCCACGTTCTTCCCGGTCGCCCTGCTGTCCGGAATCGTTATGTTCGTGTTCCTGTCGGAGACGACCGGCGCCGCCGTCACGAGCCTCGTCGACCGCGAGCCGCTCGTGCGCAAGGTGCAGTTCCCACGCCTCGTCGTGCCGTTGTCGGTCGTGCTGACTGGGCTGATGAACCTGGCGCTCAACATCGTCGTCGTGCTCATCTTCCTGCTGCTCTCCGGCGGCTCGGTGGGTCTCCGCTGGCTCGAGATTCCGGTGCTGCTGGCGATCCTCGTACTGTTCTCGGCAAGCGTCTCGACGCTGCTCTCAGCGCTGTACGTGCGCTACCGCGACATCAAGCCCGTGTGGGAGGTGTTCCTGCAGGCGCTGTTCTACGCGACGCCGATCTTCTACACCGTCGACCTCGTCCACAATGAGACGCTCAGACGCCTCATGCTGCTCAACCCGCTCGCGGTCGTGCTGCAGCAGTTCCGTCATGCCGTGATCGACCCGAGCAGCCATCCGAGCGCGGCGACGGCCGTCGGCGGCTGGACGTTCCTGCTGATCCCTGCCGGCATCCTGCTGCTGCTGGTCGTCTGGAGCTACCGCTACTTCGACCGCGAGGCGCCGCGGATCGCGGAGGACCTGTGAGACCGTTGGCTCCGACTGCCGCGCAGCCCGTCGTCGTCGTGCTCGGCTTCCACCGCAGCGGCACGTCGATGGTGACGCGCATGCTGAATCTGCTCGGCGTCGACCTTGGCGCCGAGGAGGCGCTCCTGCCGCCGGAGGAGCGCGACAACGCGCGCGGCTACTGGGAGCCGCGCTGGATGATCGAGCTGAACGAAGAGCTGCTCGCCGCGCTCGGCTCCGGCACGTTCGAGCCGTTCCGGCCGCAGCCTGGCTGGGAGCGCTCGTCGGCGCTGACGCCGGTGCGCGAGCGTGCGCAGGCGCTGCTGGCCGACCACTTCGCCGACCGGCCGCTGTGGGGCTGGAAGGATCCGCGCACCTCGCTGACGCTGCCGTTCTGGCGCGAGCTGGTCGACGCGCCGCTGCGCTGCGTCGTCTGCGTCCGCAGCCCGGCCGACGCACTCGCCTCGATCCTCAAGCGCAACATCGGGATCAACCGCTGGACGTACGCGGAGCGCTGGCTCGACTACGTCGGGAGCGCGCTCGAAGCGACCGATCCCGACGAACGGATGCTCGTCTTCTACGAGGACGCGCTGCACGATCCCGCGGGCGAGGCCCGCCGGCTCAGCGAGTTCATCGGCATCGAGCCGCCGTCGAGTGACCGTCTCGCCGCGATCGAGGAGAGCGTCGACCCGGACCTGCGCCACCACCGCTCCAACGCCGTGGATGTCGCGGTCGATCCCGGGCTGCCGGTTGAGACGCGCGCGCTCTATCTCCAATTGCGCGCAGGCCGGCTGCTCGAGCACGCCGGGCAGCTCGACGTGGAGCGCGTAGCCCGGGAGCGGCTCCCGCTCGCGCTCGCGCTCGTCGGCGCCGAGCAGCGGGCATCGCGCTCCAGCGCCCTCGAGGCCGACGCGCGCGCGGCGCGTGCGGAGACGCAGCTCGCCGAGCGCGATACCGAGCTGGGACGCCGCGATGCCGAGCTCGATCGCCGCGACGGGGAGCTGCAACGGCGCGACGCGGAGCTCGCAGAGGCCGAGGAGCAGCTTCGGACCGTCAAGGCCGACTGCGACCGGCTCGAGCAGGACCTGGAGCGCTGCCGCGCGACGCTCACCGCGGTCACCACCTCCACCAGCTGGCGGCTGACGCGGCCGCTGCGGGCAGTCGCGCGCCGCATGCGCGGCTGAGCGCTCAGGCGGGGAGCCGTCGCGCGATCACGCGGTACGCGGAGGCCAGCCGGTGAACCTGCAGGTCCGAACGCAGCGACGCGCGCCGCAGTGCGGGCAGGATCGTCCAGCGGCCGAGCCACCCACGCCAGCCCGGCACCTCGGCGAGCCACTCCATCACGATCCATCCAAGCGTCGTATACACGGAGTGCACGCCGTCCGCCTCGACCACCTCGAAGCCATGCACGCGGGCGAGCTCCTGGAGACCGTCAATCGTGTAGCGCTGGAAGTCCGTCGGATCGAGGTGCTCCGGCTGCATGAACGGCACGACGAGGTACAGGATCCCCCCTGCTCTCAGCACCCGGCCGAATTCTGCCATTGCCTCGTGCGGGTTGCGGACGTGCTCCAGCACCGCATTGCAGATGATCGTGTCGAAGTGCCCGTCCGCGACCGGGATGTCGTGCAGCGGCGCGAACATGTCGATTCCGCTCGCATCGTGCAGGCCCTCCGCGATGTCGAGGTTGACGAGCTCGCCGTCCACCAGATGGCTGATGTCGCGGTCGCCCGCACCCGCGTTGAGGACGCGGCCGGTGAGCCATCTGCGGTGCGCGCCGACCTCGTCCTCCAGCGTCGGGAAGAAGTCGGACGTGCCGATGCGCGGCTGCGCGGCGCGGACGCGGTCGAAGAGGGTGCCGATCTTGCTCACTTGCTTGGCGTCGAGACGCTCGACGGGGAGTCGGGGGACTAGGATCCGGCCGAGCATATGGCATCCGTCGTCTTCGACAGGGGCGGGACGGACGGGTTGGCATCGACGCTGCCCGCCGATCTCATCATCACCGTGCAGCGCGTGGTCGCGCGCGTGGGCGGCAGCGTCCGTCCCATCGGGCCGGCCGCCGCGCAGGTCGTCGAAGCGGCGGACCTCCCCGGTTCCGCAGCGACGGACGACGGCGCCATTGGGCTTGTCTGCGACGGCACGCCGTGGCCGGCGCCGGACGCCCTGCGCGCCGTCATCGCGACCGACTTCGACGCGGGCCGCTCAGCGCTCGAAGCGATCGCCGACATCGAGAACGATGCGTGCGACGCCGGGTGGCGCGTCGTCTTCACCGGCCTGATGCACGCCGGCAACGGCACGTGCCTCGGCCGGCGCGAGCATCCCCTCGTTCTCGCCTGCCGGCCCCCGGACAAGGAGGTAGCGGACCTCCTCGCGGCGGGTCCGCTCAGCCTCGCGCTCGACCCGGCGATCGGCGATGGCGACGCGACGGCCGCGCGACCCGCGCGCGTCCTGATCGCCTCCTATGAGGTCAGCGGCCCGACCGGCAACGGCGGCATCGGCACCGCGTACCACTCGCTCGCCCACGTGCTTGCGGGCGCGGGACACGATGTCACGCTGCTCTTCACCGGCTGGCTCGATCCAGACCGCGCCGCCCACGAGGCCGAGTGGCGTGCAACCTTTGCTCGGGAAGGCATCGCGTTCGCCATGCTCGGCACGCCGTGGAACGTGCCGGTGCGCAGCCCCCACCACGCTGTGCGCCGCGCCTATGAGCTGCACCGCTGGCTGGCCCAGGAGCACACGCGACGTCCTTTCGACGTCGTGCACGTGCCCGAGTGCCTGGGGCACGGTGCGTTCGCACTCACGGCGAAGGCGCTCGGGCTCGCTTACCACGACGTGGAGTTCGTAGTCGGAACGCACTCGTCGACCCGCTGGGTCGCCGAAGCCAATCGCCAAGGGCTGCAGCAGCTCGACGATCTCGTGACCGAGCATCTCGAGCGCGTCAGCGTCGAGCGGGCGGACGTCGTGCTGAGCCCGACCGCGTACCTGCTCGAGTACATGCGGTCGCGCGGCTGGCGGCTGCCGGAGCGGACATTCGTGCAGCCGCTCGCGCGCCCCCAGGCGGTGCGTCAGATGAGCCAAGCCGCGGACGAACCCGGAGAGACGACGCCACGTCGCGAGCTCGTGTTCTTCGGCCGGCTGGAGACCCGCAAGGGACTCGAGGCCTTCTGCGATGCGGTCGACCTGCTGGTCTCATCCGGCGATTGCCCGTTCGAGCGCATCACGCTGCTCGGCCGTCCCGAGCAGGTGATCGGCGAGGACGCGGGCACCTACGTGCATCGCCGCGCGCAGCACTGGGAACGCGCTTGGCAAATCTTGCCCGACCTCGGCCACGCCGACGCGATCGCGTATTTGCGGTCGTCCTCCTGTGTCGTCGCGATCCCGTCGCTCGTCGACAACTCGCCGAACACCGTGATCGAGGTCGTGGCGCTCGGGGTCCCCTTCGTGGCCTCCCGTTCCGGCGGCACCGGCGAGCTAATCGCCGCACGCGATCTGGCGGACACGACGTTCGACGGCTGGAGCGCCGCGACGACGCTCGAGCCGCCGCGCTTCTCCGACGTACAGGAGGCGTTCGACGTGACGACACTGGCGGCGATGCTGCGCGAGAAGGCGACCGCGCCGGCGGGCTCCGTCTCGCCGGCGGTGGACGACGTGACTTGCGATCGCGTCTACGATGCGTGGCACCGCACGATCGCCGGGCGCACCCGCCCCGTCCGGCCGGTTCCTGCGGGGGCCTCGCCGACGGCGGACGTCTGCCTCGTGGGATGTGACGAGGCAGACATCGGCCGTGTGGCGCACGCGCTGGCGCACGGCACGCGGAAGCCGGCGCGGGTCGTCGCCCTCTGCGACGAGCCGATCGCCGAACCTCCGACCGGCGTCGAGATCGTGGTCGCTCCTGGGCGGGGGGCCGGGCCCGCTCGCGCACGGATCGCCCGCGAGCTCGACGCCGACGTGCTGATCGTCCTGCGCGGCTCCGAGCAGCCCGATCCGACGTTGGTCGAGCGGGTCTGCAGCGCGATGCACGCCGGCGAGGCTGCGCTGCTGTCGCTCGTCGTGCGGGACCACGACCGTGCACGGCCGACGGACACGCCGGAGGCGCTGCGACGCGGAACGGTCGACCGCGACGTGTGCGCGTTCGTGCCCGTCGGTGGACCGGCGCTCGCCCCCGCCGCCTACCCAGCCCTCGCGGTTGGCCCGTACGCGATCCGCCGTGCGGCGCTCGCCGAGCTCGGCGGCTTCGAGCCGGACGTCTGGGGCGAGGCCGTTGACCAGGAGCTGCGATCGCGTGCTGCACTCGCCGGGCTGCGGATCGACGTGCTCCCGGACCCGGTCGTGACGTCCGTGCGCGACGACCGTTGGGCTCGCGTGCGCGCGCACTACTGGGGGACCGTCCCGCTCCCCGTCCTGACGAGCGAAGAGCAGATCCTGTTGCTGCGTCCGTTCCGGAGGCTGCTCGACGAGCGGCTTGCCGACCTGCCCGCCCAACTCGTCGGCGTGCTGCGCGCATGGAGCGACGCGACGGAGCGCACGGCGGCGGAGACCAAGAGCCGAGCGCAGCTCGTCGAGACCTACGAGCAGCGTCTTTCCGAGCACCGCGAGCTGATCGAGCTCTACGAGCGCCAGAAGGAGGAGATGCGCGCTGCGCTCGCGTCAGGCCACCTCGCTCGCGACACGGCGAGCCGGCGGATCTCGCGTCGCTTGCGACGAGCGGTGCGACCGCCGCTCTCGGCGCTCCCGATACGCGCCGTACGCTTCGCGCGCTGGCGTCTGGAGGTGTTGCGGCGGAGGTCCGGATGAGCTGCGACGAGCCGGGCGTCGTCGCGACGCGTCTGTCCACATGCCTTGGAGCCCCGCTGCACCGGGTCTCAGAGCAGCCCCTCGCACCAGGCGCGGTGCTGCTGCTCGACGACGACCAGCTCGACGCCGTGGCGTCCGACGAGCTTCTCGGGGCAGCCGCCGTGGTGGTCGCCGGCACGACGCCGGGCTCTTCTGCCGCGCTCCGTGATTTGCGCGACCGGGTGGCGCAGCGAGGGCTCGCCGTTGGGTCGGCGACGCTCGCCACCCGCGCGCCGGACTGGGAGGGCGCCGTCGAATGTCCGCTCGTCGTCGCCGGATCCCCCAACGACGCACGCGTGCTCGAGCTGCTCGCGGCAGGACCCCACTCGCTGCTGCTCGACGCCGGCGTGCGTCCCCAGGCGGTTGGGCCCGGCGACGCCCCTGCGCGCGTCTGCGTCGTGTCGTTCGAAGCCTCCGGCATGACCGGCGGCGGCATCGGCACGGCGAGCAGCTCGCTCGCCGAGTCGCTCGCGCGTCACGGGCACGATGTCACGCTGCTGTTCACCGGATGGCAGGACGCCGGCAGCGACGAGCACAACGCGCGTTGGCAGGCGCACTACGCAGAGCGCGGGGTGCGCCTGGAGCTGCTCCGGGCGCCAGGATCGAACTCGGTCAAGAGCCCGCACTTCCCGGCGCGCTCGGCGTACGAGGTCTACTGCTGGCTCTGCGCCCAGCCGCCGTTCGACGTCGTACACCTGCCCGAGAACATGGGCCATGGCGCGTACGCGCAGCAGGCCAAGCGCTGCGGCCTGCGCTTCGCCGAGACGACGTTCGTCGTCGGGACCCACGGCCCCACGCGCTGGGCGGCCGAAGCGAACCGCATCGCCCTGACACGCGAGGAGCTCCTGATCAACGACGCCCTCGAACGCTTCAGCGTCGCCCACGCCGACGTAGTGCTCGGTCCGAGCCGCTATCTGCACGACTACCTGCGCGCGCGCGGCTGGACGCTTCCCGAGCGCGTCCACGTGCAGCCGTACGCGCTGCCGTCGGTCGTGCGCGGCCGACGGGACGATGCCGCGTCCGCCGACGCGACGGCTCGGCCGATGCCGAGCGAGATCGTGTTCTTCGGGCGCATCGAGACGCGCAAGGGCGTCGCAACGCTCTGCGACGCCCTCGACCTGCTCGCGGCGGAGGATCCACCCGCGGTCGAGGTCACCTTCCTCGGTCCGGTGGCTGAGGTGCTCGGTCAGCCGGCCGACGCGTACATCGCCGCGCGCGCGAGCGCATGGCCCTGGACCTGGCGGATCGTGAGCGATCGCGACCAGCAGGGAGCTGCGGCGTACCTCTCGCGCGAGGGGGTCCTCGCGGTCATGCCGTCGCTGGTCGACAACGCGCCCAACACGGTCAGCGAGGTCGTCGCGCTCGGGATCCCGTTCGTCGCCGCCGCGTCCGGAGGCACCGGCGAGCTGGTATCGGCAGCTCAGCGCGACAATCACATGTTCGGCGCGTCGCGCCCGGGCACGCTGCCGCCGCCGCTGTCGCATCCGACCCCCGCGATCGACGCGAAGCCGCTCGCCGAGCTGCTCCGCCGGCGCCTCGCCGCGCCCGTGCCGCACGCTGAGGCGCCCGCGGACGCCGATGCCGTCGACGCGGCGTACGACCGCTGGCATCGCGCGGTCCGGCGCGAGCGCTCAGCGGCGAGGGAGCAGCGCGAGGCGCGCCCGCTTCCGGAGCTCGCAGCGTGCGTCCTGTTCGCCGGCGACGAGGAGATGCTCGCTTCCCAGCTCGACGCGCTCGCGGTCGATGGGGTCGAGACGGTGGTCGCCGACCTGCGTCCCGACATCGCCCCGGTCGCCACAGCCGGCGATCGCGGGGTCGCGGTGGCGCGTCCGGCCCGCACCGGACATGCCGCCGACGCGCGAACGGCAGCGATTGCCGCGACCAGTGCGCCGCTCGTCGCAATCGTCCCTCCTGGAGACGTTCCTCTTTCCGCCTTCGCGGAGACGCTGCGACGCGCAGCCGCCGCGACGCGCGCCGACGTGTACGGCTGTGCGGTGCTCGACGGGCTGTGCCTCGGCGACGCAGCCGAGGCCATGCGCCACGCCTTCGTGCCGATCGCAGGGCCGCCGGTGGCCGGCCTCACGCATCCGGCGTTTGCCGTCGGCCCGTATGCGATCCGGCGCGAGGCGCTCGACCGACTGGGCGGCTTCGCCGCAGACGCGGAAGCCGACGAGGTCGACCATGAGTTGCTCAATCGGGCGGCCGTCGCCGGCCTGGTCCTCGAGGTCGTCCCAGAGCCGCTCGCCGCGAAGCGGCGAGCCGATCGATGGTCGACCTTCCGCGCGGTGTGGCCGCACGATGCCGCCGAGCTGCCCTACGACGCCGAGCAGTGGCTCCGCGTCGAGCGGCCGTTTGCCGAACGGCCTGAGGTATTGGCCGACCTCGTGGCGTTGCAGCGGGGCTCGCGCGGCGAGGCGCTGCGGCTGCATCGTCTCATCGACGTCCAGCAGCGGGTGTACGAGAACCGCATCGCAGAGCACCGGACGTGGATCGACAACATCGAAGTACAGGCAGCGTACCTGCGCGACCAACTGAGCCGTGCGGAGGCCGCGCGCGGAATACGGGGCACAGCCCAACGTGTGCAGGCCCGCATCGTCCGCGTGTCGCACCGCGCGACTGAGGCGCTGCGCTCGACGGCCGGCGCGAACGGGAACCAGGACCGCGGATGAGTCACGCGCGACGCGGCCGGGGCCCGTCTATGCGGCAGCCCAGCCTGAGCGCTCGAGCACCTGCCGCGTGACGGCGGCGTCGGCCAAGACCGAAGGCGCGTCCGCATACTGCGCTTCGACGTGCTCGAGCAGCGCGCCCGCGGTCGCCAGCTCGCCGTGCGCGCGCAGCAAGTTCGCCTGCGCAAGCAGCAGCATGCCGCGCGTCTCGCCCCAGGTGGCACCAACGATCCGCTCCATTAGCACATGCTGCTCGGAGGTCGGCACGCGCTCGTCGAGCGGCAGGATCTCCGCGAGACGTTCCGCCGAGATCTCCCCGATGACCGCGTAGACGCGGCTGCACGGTACGTCGGCGACGTGCTCCACGCAGTCGCCGAGCAGCTCCATCGTGAGATGGATCCACGGCAGCAAGCCGTGCACGTAGTCCTGTTGCACGATCACGCTGCGCCCGGCGACGAGCGACGGCAGGAAGCGCGCCAGCACCGCGTCATTGATCTCGCGGGTCTTCAGTAGATCGAGGAACAGGATCTCGATCGGACCTCCATCCCACTCCTCGGCCGCAATGTCGCCCTCGCGCACGGATGTGAAATCGGCGAGATCAGCGAGCAGCTCCTCGAACGCCGGGCGGAAGCTGTCGCCGAGCGCGATCTGCGACCAGCGGTCGAGATGTCTTGAGGCGATCGCGGACTCGTCGGCGACGAACAGGTCGTACGTCCGCATCGGCGGCAGCGGACCTGTGGGTTCCGGCGGCGGCGTGCGGGCACGCAACCCGCTGGCGAGGGCAGCTGTGGAGCCGCCGAGGAAGCAGCCAGCATCGACGATCTCGCCCCAGCCCTCCCACACGTCGCGCGCCAGCCAGTGCAAGAGCCGGCGCTCGTCGTGCGCGAGCATCGTCGGGTAGCGCTCCAGGCAGTCATTGAGCACAACGCCCTCCCACCCGCCGGCGCGCAGTTGCTGAAGGTTCGCCACGGCCAGGAGGCTACCCGCGCGCTGTGCCGAACGCCCGCAGATCGAGCAGCAGATCGTGCATCAGGCGCGGGTAGACGTGCGAGGCGCGGAACCGCTCCGCCTTCATCCGGCCGCGCACGCGCACCCGCTGGTGGACGTTCGGGAAGCGCTGCAGCAGCGCGAGCGCGTCGTGCAGCATCGCCGGGCTGCCGACCTCGAGGTAGTCGATCCCCGGCTCCAGCCCGTGGGTCGGGTCGAGCGGCTCGCTGAGGACGAGGTGGCCGGCGGCGAGGTGGAGCGACACGCGGTTCTCGAACGAGGGATACGGCTCGTTGTGGAGGTTGATGCCGACGTCGTGCTCGCGCATCAATGCGTCGAGCCGCTCCGCGTCCACGCCGAAGGCGATGTGGAGCAGGTCGAAGGCGTGCTTGGACGGGGTCAGCAGACGCTCGCGATGGGTGGTCGAGCGCCCGACGAACATCGTCCGCGGTCTGCCGGCGATCGGCCGGACGTCTTCGAAGAAGCGGTCATCGACGGGCAGTGGTAGCGAGCGCCACACCGGCAGCACCCGCTCGGCGGTCTCGACGACGTTCGGGTCGAACGCGACAATGCGGTCGAAGTTGCCCGCATCGACGCGCTCCAGCGCCTTCAGCCGCACCGCGAGGTCGGGATGCGCGTCGCCGCTCGCGCGCGGCAGTGGTTCGGTCAGGAAGCCGACCGTCGCCGCCGGCAAGCCCTGGAACAGGCCGGGTGGGACGATCTCCGGCCGGAACACGAGCACGACGTGCGGGCTCCACGCCCACACGGTCGCGAGCATGCGCTCGGCGTCGCCGTCCTGGCGGAACTCGACGAAGCGCGTCTGCAGCCCGGCGGCGTCGCGCATCAATGAGCACGCCTCGAAGAACGTCGCCTGCCCGACGAAGGCGAGGCGCAACGGCGCCCCGAGCGGTGGCGTCGGATAGGGCAGCCGCCCGCGTGAGAAGGTCAGGCTCATCGCGCCGGTAGATTACGGAGCCGCCTCCCCGGCTTCCCCTATGCCCGACTGGCAAGAGCGCATCACCCGAGAGACCGCCCCGGCGATCCGCGTCGAGCACGAGCTGCGCTACGCGGCCGCCGCGCCGCTCGTGCACGCGAGCGCGGCCTGGTGCGATCTCGGCTGCGGCACCGGACTGGGGACGGCCGGACTGGGCGCCCCGTACGCCGGCACCGCCATCCTTGTCGACGTCGACGAAGGCGCCGTCGAGCACGCCCGCACCGCCGTCGAGGCGAATGCGCTCGTCGCGCTGACCGCGGACCTCACCAACCCCGCCGATCTCGAACGCGTGCGCGCAGAGCTGCTAGACGCCGCGCCGAATGGCCGCCGCTGCGTCACGTGCTTCGAGACGATCGAACACCTGTCGACCTTCGCGCCGCTCATCGAGCTGCTGCTCGGGCTAGCGGCCGAGCACGACACGAGCGTCGTCGCGAGCGTCCCGAACGACGCGTTCTGGTCGATCGAGAACCCACATCACCGCACGACGTGGGGAGAGGGCGCCGTCGAGGAGCTGCGCAGCCTGCTGCCGGACGACCACGTCGTCGCCCGGCAGGTGGCGCTCCAGGGCTCCGCGCTCGCGCTCCCGGGCGCGCCGGCCGAGGAGGTCGCCTCCGTGCGGGTGGAGGCCGGCGTGCCGACGCACGTGCTGCTCGCGTTCGGCCCGGGCGCCGACGCGCTCGCCGCCGCGCCCCGCATCGTGCAAGCCGACCTGTCCGAGCAGCGCCGCTGGGAGCGCCAGCGCGAGAGTGACCTGCAACTGCTCGAGGCGACAACCGAGCGCCTCAAGGAGGAGACCGCGCGCGTCGCCGAGTTCCGCGCCTACATCCACGAGCTCGAAGACCGGCTCGGTCTTCCGCGCGCCGGCGACGCCGCGACGGGCGACGCGTCGTGAGAGTCGCGTTCCTGCTGCACGACCTGCAGCTGTCCGGCGGCGTCGGCGTCGTCGTGCAACACGCGCGCGAGCTGGTCGAGCGCCACGACTTCGACGTGACGCTCGTGCTGACGCACGAGCAGGAGCAGGAGCCGTGGGCGTTCGACGGCCTCGCGCACCTGCACGTCGAGGGTCTTGCGCAGGCGCGCGCGCAGCGCTTCGACCTCGCGATCGCAACCTGGTGGGAGACGACCTTCTCGCTGTTCGAGCTGCACGCCGACCGCTACGCGACGTTCATCCAGAGCCTGGAGGATCGCTTCTATCCGCCGGGCGTACCGGAGCGCAGCAGCGCCGCGCTCACGCAGGGGCTGCCGATCGCGTTCGTGACGGAGGCGCGCTGGATCGCGGACACGCTGCGAGCGCTGCACCCGCAGGCACCGTGTCTGTTCGTCCGTAACGGGATCGACAAGCAGGTGTTCGCCTCGCCCGAGCGGATCGACGTGCGCCTCGACGAGCCGCTGCGGATCGTCGTCGAGGGCAATCCGGACGTCTGGTTCAAGAACGTGCCATCGGCGCTGCGCTGCGTCGAACACATGCGAGAGCCACGCCACCTCACGCTCGTCACCGGCAATCCGGGGCGGGTCGACAGCGACGCGCCGGACAAGATCGTTGGCCCGCTGAGCCACCAGGGGATGGCGCAGCTCTACGCATGCAGCGACGTCGTGCTGAAGCTTTCGCGCGTGGAGGGGATGTACGGGCCCCCGCTGGAGGGCTTCCACATGGGCGCCACGTGCGTGACGACGCCGGTCACGGGCCATGAGGAGTACGTCGAGCACGGCTGGAACGGCCTGGTCGTCGACTGGGACGACGAGCGTGGGACCGCGCGCGCGCTCGACCTGCTGGCGCGCGACCGCCGGCTGCTGCACTTCCTGCGCACGAACGCACTCGAGACCGCGCGCAGCTGGCCTTCGTGGGAGCAAGCCGGCACCTTTATGGCGGCCGCGCTCGGCACGATCCAGCGCGCGCCCGCGCCAGCCCTTGGCGGCACGCGCCTTCTGATGGCCGACGCACGCGTGCAGCTGGAGTACGACCGCCGCCTCGCCCACGAGCAGATCGAGCTGCGGCGCGCCGCCCGCTTCGCGCGCGTGCTGAAGCGCGTGCCGCTGATCGAGCGGGCGTGGCGCGCGCGACGCCATCCCCTCCTGCGGGCGCTGCTGCGACCGCTGCGCCCGCTCCTTCGGCGGCTGCTCAGCTAGCGCGCCGCAGGCCGAGGATGCTCAGCAGGAAGGACGAGAAGAAGACCTGGATGCCGACGATCACGAGCGTGAACGCGAGGATCGAGAGGCGCTGCTCGCTGAGCGACCCGAAGCCCCGGTCGATCCACTCAATCACGATCACGGCGCCCATTGCCAGCCCGGCGAGCGCCGTCCCGCCGCCCAGCAGCAGCCCGTGCTCCAATCTGAAGCGGCGGCGCATGCGGTCGAACCACGGGTCGCGCTCGTTCATGAAGTACGTGCCATAGGCGTGGGCGCAGAGACCGAGCGCCACGACCTGCGTGCCGACGACCGTCAGCAGCGAGCCGGCGATCAGCGCGTGGATGTCCCATTGGCGGCCGAACACGTCGACGCGCGCCAGGACGAGCGCCGACACAAGCATTCCGAGCAGCGCCATCAGCGCGCCAGGCAGGATGAACAGGTGGTTCGGCGAGTGCACGAGCAGGAAGCGCAGGTGCCGCCAGCCGTCGCGGAAGCTCGACAGCTTCGACTCGCCCCCGCGCGGGTGGTACTCGATTGGAAACTGGCGGATGTCGAGGCGCTCCTTGGCCGCGCGGATCACCATCTCGGAGGCGAACTCCATCCCCGTCGTGCGCAGGTCGAGCTGCGGCAGCGTGCCGGCGCGCAGCGCCCGCATCCCGCAGTGCGCGTCACTGACGCCGGTGCGGAACAGCACGTTGAGGAAGCCGGACAGCAGCGGATTGCCGATGTAGCGGTGGAGCCACGGCATCGCGCCGGGGTGGATGTTCTTCATGCGGTCGCCGATCACCATGTCGGCGCCGTCTTCGAGCTCGGCGAGGAATCTCGGGATCTCGTCGAAGTCGTAGGTCAGATCCGCGTCCCCCATCACGATGAACTCGCCGCGGGCGGCCGCGAAGCCGGCGAGGTAGGCACTCCCGTAGCCGCGCCTCGGCTCGCGCACGACGCGGGCTCCAGCGGCCTCGGCCAGTTCGGCGCTGCCGTCGTCGGAGGCATTGTCGGCGACGACGACCTCGCCGGGGATGCCGTTGCGCTCAAGCGCCTCGCGCGCCTTCGTCACGCACCGCACGATGTTCTCCGCCTCGTTGAGGCAGGGGATCACCACGGAGACGCGCAGCGAAGCCGCAGGGTCCTTGGGGACGGTGGCCGTGTTCTCGATCGTGCTCATGTGTAGGCGCGGCCCCTGCGCCGCTTCCCTACCCGGTGCAACGCATCCGGCATGCGGAAGTCGCGTGCTTTTCGGCCGGCGATGCTAGCGCACGAAGCGGAGGCGACGACATGGCCGCGGCCCCAGCTTCGGGGGAAGCACGCGCTACGCTCCGGCGCGCGCATGCGTGCCGCTCAACGACCCGAGCCAACGATCGACGGGGATCGCGCGAGGGCATCTCGTGCGCGGGCATCGGCGGCTCGTGCCTTCGCACGCGCTCGGACGACACCTCGCCCGCTCGCGCTGCTGCTCACAGTGGCGGCGGTCCTCGGGCTCGCATGGGCGATCGTCCTGCCGCCCTTCCAGGGTCCAGACGAGTCGGAGCACTTCGGATACGTCCAGCACCTCGCCGAGACAGGCCATGCCCCGTCGCCGACAACGTACGGCGGCGCGGGCAGTCATTCGACGGAGCAGACGCGGGCGATGGACGGCCTCGGCCTGCGCGCGCTGATGGGCACACTCGGCGCGCGACCGTCGTGGAGCGAGGCCGATCAGGCGCCGTGGCGACAATTCGAGCGCACGCTGCCGGCGACCGCGCGCAAGGACGGCGACGGCCTCAACCCGATCGGGAAGAACCCACCGCTGTACTACGCCTACGAGGCGATCGCATATCGCGCGAGCCCCTCGTCCTCGCTGTGGGGGCGCCTGCTGGCGACGCGCATCGCCAGCGTTCTGCTGCTGCTCGCGACCGTCACGCTCGTGTGGATCGCCGCGAGCGAGCTCACTCAACGCACGTGGGCGCGCACACTCGCCACCGGCCTCGTCGCGCTGCAGCCGCAGCTCGTGTCGCTGAGCGCGATCGTGAACGCCGACGCGATGCTCGTCACGATCTGGACCGGGTTCCTCGCGCTCGCGATCCGCACGCTCAGACGCGGGCCCACGGGGCCGCGCGTGCTTGGTTTGTGCACGCTCGCCGCGGCCTCGGCGCTGACCCATGGACGCGGCATCGCGATGCTGCCGGCGCTCGTCGTCGTGCTCGGGATCGCCTACTGGCATCACCGCCCCATGCTGCGCTCGGCGCTGCGCTGGACCGGCGCAGGGATGGCGATCCTCGCGGTCGCGCTCGTCGCGTTCCGCCTCTTCACCGCCGGGAACGGCTCGTCGCTCTACGGCGGTCAGACGAACTACATCCACCAGGGCGGCTTCAACCTGCGTCAGTTCGCCTCGCTCGTCTGGCAGTTCT
>Ga0070714_100001957_pt1 | contig 15041 bp, 11 predicted proteins | sample LARL83metaG_FD_65450 | JGI IMG/M metagenome (GOLD analysis project Ga0070714, IMG submission 65450) | Corn, switchgrass and miscanthus rhizosphere microbial communities from Kellogg Biological Station, Michigan, USA - LAR L8-3 metaG | ecosystem: Host-associated > Plants > Roots > Rhizosphere ...
GTGCTCCTCAAACCACAGGCAGCAAGGACTTCAGACACCCTCACTGTCCCAGGTTGGGAGCACTTTTTACATCAGACGCGCTGCACCGGCCCCAGTCCCGGATGAAAAGACAGGGCTAGCCCGCGAATTTGGCACCATTTCCCCTTTAGGTAGGAAATTGCCGAGAACGGCGGTTCAGGAGACCGCTCGCTGTCGGGGGCGGATCGCGAGAATCGCCGCACCGGTCGGCCGGCCTGAGACGCAGCGAGTACCGCAAAGGTGATCACTGTGGAGCTCGCTTGCTCCCCGGCTGCTCCGCGCAGGTGGCTGAGTGCTGCTGTCGCGGCCGGTAACCGACGGTCACCGTCCACTGCGCCTCGAGCAATTGTATTAACAAGCTCGAACGCACGCGTGCTGCTGATATGCCCCGGTTTACGGTGATGAAGGCGCAGGGTGCCGCCGACCGGCTCTTCGTTGGGGGGAACATGACATGACCGCTCCCACCCACGACGGCCTTGTCGCGGGCCGGTACCAGCTCGTCGCGCCAATCGGCAGCGGCGGGACCGCGACCGTGTACCGCGGGCTGGACATACTGCTGAACCGCGAGGTCGCGGTGAAGCAGCTGACGCTGGCTCCCGCCGCTGACGCCGGTGTGCGGGCCGACGTCGGCGTGCATCCTGATGCCGGCGTGCATGCTGACGCCGAGACGGTTCGGGAGGCGCGAGCCGCGGCCAGGATCCAGCATCCTGGGGTGGCGGCGATCTATGACGTCGTTTCCGGCGAGGACTCGCCGTACATCGTGATGCAGCTAGTGGAGGGCCGTCCACTGGCGGAACTGCTGGCGGAGCAGGGGCCGCTCCCGCCGCACCGCGTCGCCGACATCGGCAGGCAGATGCTCGCCGCACTCGTGGCGGGGCATCTCGTGGGGGTCCCGCACCGGAACCTGAAACCCGGGAACGTGATGATCACGCCCGACGGGCAGGTCGTGCTTACCGATTTCGGCATCGCGGTGACGGTCCCCGATCCGTCGGGCTACCTGGCACCTGAGCGAGCGATGGGCATGCCCGCCACGCCGGCCGCCGACCTGTGGTCCCTCGGCGCCACCCTCTACGCGGCGCTCCGCGGCAAGGACCCGGTCGCCAACGAGGACCCGCCGCAACTCAGCGGCAACGGTTCGCTGTACGAAATCGTTAACGCCCTGCTGAATCGCGCTCCGGCCGACCGGCCTACCTTCCACGAGATCGCCCGAGCCCTCGACGTGGCTGCGGCGGACGCGCCAAGCACGGACGCGCCAAGCACGGACGCGCCAAGCACGGCCGAGCCGCCGCCGGGCTTCGGACAGGAACCGGATATAACGGCGGCAGCTCCGGCGGCCGTCGCGCCGCCATCCGCCTTCCCGCCGCCAACCCCGGACACATCTCCGTCTCCGTCCGCGAACGCCGGTCCTGGCGAGCGCAAGGCCACTCGCGCGGACCGTCTCGGCAGGGCCAGTCTCGTGCTGGCGGCCATCGCGGGCCTGGCTATCGTGGCTTCGGCCGTGGCGGCGTTCGTACCCGGCAGCAATCACGCCGCGCCGGTACCCTCCGCGCCATCCGCGCCGGCCCAGAGGTCGCCCGCGGCGGCACTGTCGTCGGCAGCGCCGGTGCCTTCATCACCGGACTTGGCGGGCCCGCCCGCACCGCCCCCGATCGGACAGCAATTCCGGGTGGCCGCGGCGGCCGGTGCCGACGGCAGTCCCGAAGTCGTCGCGGTGGTGGCCAACGGCACGCTGATGGCAACCCGCTTCGTCCGCGGCTCGTGGTCAGTTTGGACCACATTGCCGGGCGGTCCGGTCTACACCGCCGACCCGGCCGTCGTGACCGCGAAGGACGGCCGCCTGTTCGTGTTCGCACGGGCGAAGTCCGGGCAGGTCGCCGAAATCTGGCAGACGTCGCCTGGCGCCGCGTCCTGGCAGGGCCCCGCAACGCTGGGCGCGACGATCACCCACAGCAGTCCGGCGGCGGTCGTCTGGCCGGACGGGCATCTGGAGGTATTCGCGCTGCTCAGCGACGCCCACGTCGGCCATGTGTCGCAGTCATCCAGCTCGGGTGGCGGTACCTGGGCCGGCTGGACCTCGCTGGGCGGCCCGGTTAGCGGTCCGCCCGCGGCGGCGCTAGACGCGACCGGGCATCCGCAGGTGTTCGCCGCGACAGCGGGTCGCCAGCTCGTGCACGATTACTACCGCGACGGCAACTGGGCAGGCTGGGCCCAGGCTCCAGGAAATTCGCGCTTCGTCGGGGTACCCGGCATCGCCACGAATGCGGACGGAAGGCTTGAGGTCTTCGCCCGCAGCACCAACGGTGACCTACTGCACATCTGGCAGCTGTCCAGGACCGGAACCCAATGGGGCGGCCCAGGTCGGCTGGTCGAGAACGGCTGCAGCACCGACCCGGCCGTGTTCAGCGGCGGCAACGGTGAGCATGGCGGCCGCATCGAAGCCTTCTGCATGGACTCGAACTTCGGCCTCAGCGTCTTCCACGCCGTTCAGCTTTCCGCGAAGGCAGGGACGTCCTGGTCACCGTGGCAATCGCTGAAGGGCAGCTCCAACGGCGCCGTCACGGCACTGCAGACCCCCACGGTCACGGAAATCCTCGCCCGTACCGCCTCCGGCGCCTTCGCGTACGAAACCTGGACCGCTCAGCACGGCTGGTCACCCTGGGCACTGCTCCCAAACCCCTCCTGAGGGTTGATCCGCCAGGTTCGCCCCGGCCCCCGGCCCGGCCAACCTCAGGCCCACAGCGCTGGCCGGCAGGTGCATGGCCGCCAGCGCCGCTCCGTAGTGGGAATGATTTTCATTGCCAAACTGTTACTGGCATACGTACGTCGAGTTCCGTGAGGAGAGGTAACCATGAAGCAGGGCATCCATCCGGACTATCATCCGGTTGTCTTCCGCGACCGCGCGGCGAATCTTGCGTTCCTCACCAGGTCGACCGTGACCAGTGAGCGAACCATCGCCTGGGCGGACGGCCGCACCTATCCCGTCGTCGACGTCGAGATCTCGTCGGCGAGCCACCCGTTCTACACGGGGCAGGCGCGCGTCCTCGACACAGCGGGGCGGGTGGAGCAGTTCCGCCGCCGCTATGGCAGCAACGCGAAGGGCGCCTGAGCTAGCCCACGACGCAGACGGCCGGGTGGCGTCCGTTCGGACATAATTTTCCCGAACGGACGGTGGTTTCACGCGCTGGTAAGTCCCTGGCAAGTTGCGTCACATATGGACAGCGGCCGCGAGGTTGGCTGATGGTGCAACACCAAGCCAACCGAAAGGCGCACCGACATGACCAACTCATCGTCCGTCCGGCTGGACGTCAGCCGCTGGACACGCGGCGACTGGATCACCGGGATCGGCACCCTGATTTTGCTCGTCTCCCTGTTCCTGCCGTGGTTCGGCATCAGCGTGCTGGGCTTCAGCGCCGAGGCCGACGGGCTGACCGCGCACGGCTACCTCTACCTGGTCCTCGTCGCCTGCCTGGCGATCATCGGTTACCTGGTGGCGGCGGCCAGCCTGGCGGAACTGCCCGCCGGGTTCCCGCTGACGCACCGGCAGCGGCTGCTGGCCGCGACCGGCCTGAACGCCGCACTCGTGCTGCTCGCCTTCCTGATCAAGCCGACGGCGACGAGCTGGCGGTTCGGTGCATTCGCGGCGGTCATCGCCGCCGTGGCCGCGCTCGCGCCGCAGGTACGCCCGGCCGCCAAGACGAGCCCAAGCGCCGTCACCGCGGGCCGGGAGCCTGGCCAGATCGGTGAGCACTGATGGCGCGATCGCCGCGCGGCCGCGGTCGAGCCGCCGCGCTGTCCGCGCTGGCCCCAGTCGCCGCGCTGGCCGCCCTCACCGTGACCGGCTGCGGCGGCCAGGCGCCGCTCGCCCTCCCCGCCACACCGCCGGCGTCGGCCGCGACCGCCCAGGCGCCAACGCAATCAGCACAGTCAGCACGATCAGCTCAGTCCGCACAGTCCGCACAGTCCGCACCCGCCGACACCAGCCTGTCCGGAGTGCACGCCTGCGCGCTGGTCCCGAAGGCCACTGTCGCCGCACTCGGCCAGCTGAGCTCGCCGGCCGCACCCTCATCGGACGGCCTGACCTGCTTCTACAACCTGACCGGCGGTCCAAGCTACATCGTCAGCGTCATCTCGCGCTCGCAGTACGAGCTGACAAAGACCATCGACACGAGCGAAGCCCAGGCAGGCCTCGTCCAGCTGACCAGGACGCACGGCCTCGGCGACGAAGGCTTCGCGATATCCAGCACCTCCGGCGGACCGGTGTACAACGTGGTGGCCGCCAAGGGCGGCGCGGCGGTCAACGTCACGCTGGACAGCGTCGAACCGGCCAACGAGCAGCGGGCCGATCAGCTCGTCGCGGCCGCGCTGGCCGGCTTGTGAGCAGGCTGCGCGTCCTGGGGATCGCCGGTGACCCAGATGAGGCGGGGGTACGTGGCGGGGGAGTGCTCCGCCGCCCCCGCCCGGGCCGCGCTGACCGCGGCGGTGAGCCTGCTGGCCGCCGCGGCTTCCAGCACCAGCCCGCGCGCGGCGGCCAGCCGGCCCAGCTCGACGGCACCCGCGTCCGCCGAGTCCAGGTCGCCGCTGGCGAGCGCGACGCAGGCCGCCACCGCGAGCCCTTCCGGTTCGGCCCGGTCGGCATCGCGGTCGGCAAGCTCGCGGTCGGCGAGCTCGCGGGCCGCCGGCACGTCACCGGTCATGAGCCGCGCCAGCGCGCGATGCAGCCGGACCTGCGTGCCGAGGCGCGCCTCGCTGGTGGCCTCGGCAATGTCAAAGGCTTCGTCCAGGTACCGGTCCGCGGCCATGGCGTCCCCGTCCACCAGCGCGATCATCGCGAGGGAATCCAGGTAGTGCCCCTGGCTGCGGGGCTCGGCGAACGTGGCGGTAGCCGCGAGCGCCGCGGTGATGAGCTCTCGCGCCTGCGTGGTCTTGCCCAGGCTCAGCAGGACATGGGCGTAGGCGTGTTCGGAATTGGCGGCACCCTGGATGTCCCCGAGCCGGCGGCGCAGCGCGGTGGCCTCAAGCAGCAGCGCCATCGCCTCGTCGGACGCGCCGTGCCGGGCGTGGATCATGCCCTGCGCGTGCAGCACGCTGGCGGTGCCGAAGCTGTCGCTGGCCGTTCGCATCTCCGCCAGCGCCTCGGTGTACCGGCGTTCGGCGGCGTCCAGGTCGCCGCGCTCATGCTCCATCGCGGCCAGGTTGAACAGTGCCCGTCCGGCCAGGTTCGGCAGCCCCGCCGAGCGCGCCTCCGCCACCGCCCGCAATAGCAGCCGCTCGGCCTCAGCGGCCTGACCGCGCAGCCGCGCCACGACCCCGAGCGCGCCGAACGCCCGGCAGCGCACGCTCGCCGCGTCCGCTGGGCTCACCGCACCGAACCGATCCGCGAGCTCCGCCGCTTGCCCCGCCTCTTCGGCCGCCTGGCCGAACTCCGACAGCAGCACGTGCCCCTGGCTCCGCACGGTCGCGAGCTGCGCGCGCAGCACCACGTCCTCGTCCCGCAGGCCGGCGGCGTATTCCTCGCACAGCCGCAGCGCCGCCGCGGCCTGGCCGCGCAGCAGCAGGTTCTGCGCCAGCCGCCAGCTGATGTCGGCCAGCACGGCGGGTGTGGCGGGCCGCGCGAGGGCGTCCCGGTAGGCGCGTTCGGCCACGCTCGCCTGCTCGGTGAGCGTGAGCAGGTCGCCGCGGGCCACCAGGAGCTGCCGCGCCAGCTCTGGATCGAGGTCGCCGCCGTCGAGCAGCTCCGCGGCGAGCGCGGCGCCGCGGACCGAGCGGCCGGTCGCCCCGAGCCACTTGACGTTGCTGACGAGCAAATCGGCGGCGCGTCCTGGTTCTGCGGCGCGAGTGCGGTGCCAGGCGGCCTCCAGCGGGTCGCCGAGGTCGCGCTCGCAATGCGCGGCTGCGATCCGGTGCAGGCCGCGACGGCGCGCCGCCGGCCCGGCCAGCGCCGCGTACACGTAGTCGCGGACCAGGGGGTGCAGGGCAGCGCGGGCGGCGTCGTCCACCAGCTGGCGGCGGCGGAGCTCCTCGACCGCGCTGATCGCGTCATAGCCGCCTTGGGCGGCCTGGCTGGCCTCGTTCAGCCGCGCATCCATCAGGTCGACCGGATGGCGGAACACCGCGAGCAGGTCGGTCAGCAGCCGCCCCGGCTCGCTCAGGCTGGCAAGCGTCGCGCTGAGCAGGTACCCGGACACCGCGGACTGCGCCTCCAGCCGGTCGACCAGCGCGGCCAGCCCGGCCGCGTCGGGCGTCCCCGCCCCCGCGCGTCCGCCCTGCTGGATCACCGGGCCGAGGGCCAGTTTGAGCAGCATGGGGCTGCCGCCGGTGCGGTCGATCAGGCGGCTGGTCAGGCTCACGGACAGCGCGTCCCCAGCCAGCTCGCCGACCAGCGCCCTCGCCTCGTCGCGGTCGAACCCGCCGAGCATGAACTGCTCGAAACCGGCCAGCTGGATGTCTTCGCGGCTCATCGCCAGCAGCGTGGCCCTGGAGCTGGCGGCCAGATGCTCGACGACGGCGCGGGTGCGCGGCTCGGCATCGAGCAGCTGGGCGTTGTCCAGGCAGATCAGCGCCTCGCCACGGCTCAGCGCGGTGGTCAGGAGATACATCTGCTCGTCGAACGGCAGCGGCCGGGCGACCTGGCTCGGGTCGAGCAGCGGCCCCACCGCTGCCACCCCCAGCCGGCCGAGGAAGCGGGCAAGCCGGCGGATGACCGCCTCCGCCGGCGTGGTGATGCCCTCGGTAAGGGGCAGCCAGCACACCGGGTTCGTCCGCGCGAGCGCGGTGGCCAGCCCGGCGCCGAGCGTCGACTTGCCCGTTCCCGGCGGTCCGCAGACAACCACGCACCGCGCGGCGGACAGCCGCTCCCGCAGCAGTTCAGTCGTTGCCGTCCGGTCCACGTGCGGGTGCGGTGCGGCCGGAATCGCGGCAAGCTCCTCGGGATGTGTGGCCGCCTCATCCGGCCCGCCGCCATCTCGCGCGGCCAGCGCAAGCTCGTGCAGCCGTCCGGCCAGCTCCGCGTCACCGGCGAGCCCGAGCGCCGGCACGAACAACGCGGCGACCAGCGCGGGGTCGGGCAGCCGGGCACCCTGTTCGAGCCTGGAGATCTGCGCCTCGCTGTAGCCGACCGCGATGCCCAGGTCCCGCTGGGTCAGCCGGCAACGCCGCCGCAGTACCCGCAGCAGCGTGCCGAAACTGGCGAACGCCCCGTCCGGCAACCTGACGTCACGTGTGGCCATCGGCGACATCACCCGCGCTCAGCCGAGAATTCACGGTCTAGAACACCGTACAGTCCCATCGTCGCCTTCCTGGCACCGACATTGCGGTCTTGATCTCCGCCGTTCGCGCCACCAGGCGAGCTTATCCGGCGAATTCTGCGGGAACACGATGCGCAAGCACAACGTCACGTAATGGCCGCATACCGCCGTGACGACTGGCGCCGCGAACACGCAGCAGGCCCACCACGGAGCGCCGGCTGCCCGCCAGCCGAACGGCATGACCTCGCCCAGAGCGAAGGGCCAGCCCGGGACATGCGGAAACCATCGGGGTGGCCGCGAGCCCGCCGCCTCGCCAAGGTCGTCAACCTGCCGAGCTATCGCCTGCCGAGCTGTCGCCTGCCGTGCTATCGCCTGCCGTGCAGCCGTCATGAGGCGCCCTTTCCGCCAGCCTTCCGCCAGCCTTCCGCTTGCGCCAGCCTTACGCCAGCCTTACGCCAGCCGCCGACCGTGCCGCCAACAATAGCCGATCATTGTCGACTATGGTCAGTGGCCCTAAAAGAAAGGCGATAGTTAACATGGAAGCTATTAATAATGATAGATATTCGATCAATATTGATAACCGATCGAACCGCGCCGTCAGGACACCTCTGCAATACGGCTCAAATGGCGCGGGATCCGTTAGCCTGTGGCCCGGGACGCAGCGCGGAGGGGTTCGTTGTCAGAGGATGCGCCGACGGCGGAGGCCCGGGCGGAAGCCGCCAGGGTCGTGCGGCGGCGCATGAAAAAACTCCGGTTTTCCGCGGCTGAGTTTCGCAAGGTGTCCGGGGTGTCGGTAAACACCCTTCGCAATATCACCGAGGGAACGGGCAACCCCAATCGGACCACGTGGATTGCGGTATCCGCGGTGCTGGATCTGCCGTGGGATTACCTCACCAACATTGTGTACGGCAGGCCAGACAAGAATGTCGCCACTTCCCCGCTGGAGATGCACTTGGCGAAGCTGGCCGACCAATTTGCCGAAATCGGCGCGCTGCGACGCGAGGTGGCCGGACTGACGGACATCGTCCACGAGATCAACGGAAAGCTCGGCGACTCTGACAAGGATTGACTACGGCACGGGGATGCCGCGGCTGTCCTTGCCGACGGGAGAGCCGACGGCACCCGGGTACTGCCGCCTCAGGTGCTCGAGCCCGACCGCCGCGCGCCGCACCCGCTCCCACGCCGACGCGAGGACAACCGGCTTCAGGTGCTCGCCGGCCGGGTAGATCCCTGGCGCGTTCCGCAGGCCGAACTTCAGGTACACCGGCGCCGCGATCCGCACGATCTCGCCTAGATCGTGGTATCGCATGAACCCGCCGAGCCCGTCCGGCGCCTCGATGTACAGATCGAGGAAGGCCGGCGCGGCGGCACGGTACGCGGCCAGCTCACCGAACGGCGTGTCGGCGGGGATGTTGAGCGAGTCGACGCCAAGACCGGCGAGCACCGCCGCGCCGACCGGATTGGCGATGCCGAGCAGGGCCGAGGCCTTCACCACCAGGTCACCGGGCACTACCCCAGCCGCCTTGTCCTGGCTGATCAGGTACGCGAGCCCTTCGTCGGCGATCAGCACGCTGCGGATGCCGAGCGCCGCCGCGCGCCGCACGTCCTCTCGAGCCGCGAGCAACGACCGCATGCCCACGTTGCGCCATCCGGTGAACCGGCCGTCTGGGGTGAGGGCCGACGCGGACGCCCCGTCCCACGGCGCGCGCGGTCCGGTGAACAGGCACACCTCGACCCGCCGCTCCGCCCCGAGCCGCACGTAGTCACCGATCTCCGCGTCGCTGAGCACCATGATGCCGCTGCCCTGGGATATCCGGTGCACTGGAACGCCGGATTCCGCGGCGCGGTCGAGGACCGTCAGCGCGGCCTCCGCGCCCTCCACGCTGGGGATCTCTATCCGGTACTGGCCGCCGTCGGGGAACCGGTGCGCGGAATCGGGCAGCCGCGACGCGGCGGCGACGAGCTCCTCAGCCGAGGGGATATCAGCCACGCCCACCACCGTACTAACACCTCACGCGGCAGTCCCGCGCGTCACCTGTGCCGGCAGGAACACGCACTTCGTCGCCAGGTAGCTGTCGAGGCCCTCCGGCCCGTACATGCTCCCGATTCCGCTCGCCTTCCGCCCGCCCCACGGCGCCCCGATGTCCGGGACATAGAGGTTCACGCCGAAGCTGCCGACCCGAGCCTGCCGCGCGATGCTCAGTCCCCGCTCCGGGTCCTCCGTCCACACGCTGCCAGCCAGCCCGTATCTCGAATCGTTGGCGATGGCCACCGCTTCGGATTCAGAGCTGTACGGGATCACCGTGACCACCGGTCCGCAGATCTCGTCGGTGGCGATGGCCATCCTCGCCGAGGCATCGGCGAACACCGTGGGCTCGAAGTAGTACCCGCGCACCGGCGTGGCCGGCCGGCGGCCGCCGGCCACCACCCGGGCGCCTTCGACCGTCCCGTGCGTGACAAAGGACTCGACGGCCGCGCGCTGCGCCGGGTTCGCCAGCGGGCCCATGGTCGTCTCCTCCCCCATCGGATCGCCCACGATGAGCGACGATGCCTGACCGGCCAGGGCGGCGACCGTTTCCTCGTACCTGGCGCGCGGGGCCAGCACCCGGGACATGGTGAAGCACGCCTGGCCGGCATTGGCGAAGCACAGGCAGCCGAGTTCGGCGGCGACGGCATCCAGGTCCACGTCATCGAGCATGATCGCGGCCGAATTCCCGCCAAGCTCGAGGGTTACCGGCTTCAGGGTCTCGCCGCAGATCGCCGCTATCCGCCGGCCGCTGGGCGTCGGGCCGGCGACGGACACGATGTCGACGCCGGGATGGGCGGCCAGCATCTCACCGACCTCGCTGGTGCCGGTGACGAGGTTGAACACGCCAGGCGGGAAGTCCGCCGCCTCGAACGCCTCGGCCAGGATGTACGCGGACAGGGACGTCCCGGCCGCGGGCAGCAGGACGACCGTGCAGCCTGCCGCCAGCGCGGGAGCTACCTGGCAGAACGCGAGGATGAACGGATAGCTCCACGAGGCGACCACGGCGGCGACTCCCGCGGGTTCCCGCCGGACCATCGTGCGGCCGTCAAAACTGATCGCCTCGCGCGTTTCCTCAAGGCACGTCTCACGCGCGAGCCCGGCGTAGTAGCTGATGATCGCGCATGGCACCGTGACGTTGTTCTCCCTGGACAGCTTGATCGGCATGCCCATCTCGGCCGTCACCAGCCGCGCGGTGTCCTCGCCGCGCGCCACGATGGCGGCCGCGAGGCGCTCCATGGCGGCCGCGCGCTCAGCCGGGCTCATCCTGGGCCAGGGCCCGGTGTCGAAGGCGGCCCTGGCCGCCGTCACCGCCACCTCGACGTCCCGCTCGGTCACCGACGGGACCGCGCCCGCCACCTCTTCGGTGGACGGGTTGATGACGGTGATTACCTCGTCGGATCCGGATGCGACGAGGCGGCCTCCGGCATACACATCCCGGTACTCGAGCAACATGCTCCCTTCCCGAGTGAACGGGCCCTCACGGTGAAGTCCTGTAAATCTCCACGCCCGGCGCGCATTTTGTCAAGGGTGCGCCCTGGGGCCTTGGTCATAACGACATTTATGCCCCGGGTTTGTGTTCCGGCACAACGATTTAGCGACATATATCGCCGTATGATCGCGAGCATGGCGCTACCTGACTGGTCGCCTGCTCGTCCAGGCGACGGCCCGGCGCTCGTGGCCGAAGTGGCGGGTGCCGCGGATAACGCCCCGCCCGCCGGCCGCCGGCTCGATCGCGAAAACGCCGCGCTTCGCGAGCTTGTCACCGTGTACCGCTATCTGTCCGGGTTCGCGCTGCAAGACGCCGACCTGGCCGGGGTGGTGCGGCTGATTTCCGACCGGATGTCCGCGACCGTGGCCGTCACCACCCAGCTGCTCGACGTGCTGACCGCGGCAGCGCCCGGCGTGCCCGCGGAAAAGGCCGCCGCGGACGTGCGCGACCAGGTGGTGCACCCCCGCCTCGGCCAGGTCCTGCGGGCGTCCGGGCTGAGCCAGCGCGCCCTCCGCCTGCCGAAGGTCGCGAACATGCCGGCCATCATCGTCGCGCCAGTGGTCGTGGGGGATGAGGTCCTGTCTTACCTGATCACGATCGACCCGGCGGACAACGTCTTCGGCGAGGACGTGAGCCTGCTCGTCACCGAGCACGCGGCCACCATCTGCGGGGTCATCCTCGGCCGCGAGCGGGTGGTCGCCGCGGCCGCGCGCCGGGTCCGCGACGACCTGGTCGAGGGCTTGCTGCTCGGCCGTGGCCGCGACAGCGCCGACGTGATTCGCTGGGCCGCGCATCTTGGCTACGACGCCGCCCGCGATCACAACGTGATGTCGATCGCCTTCGACCTCGGGGGCGCGGTGCTCGCGGACGCCGCGGCGCAGCGGCAGCGGATCGCGGAGAGCATCGAGCACTTCGTCACCACCCGCGCTCCGGAGGCCATCATCTCGGTCCGCGAGTCCGAGGTGGTCGTGGTCACCTCCTCGCCCGACTCGCCTGTCGAGGGCGCGGCGGTACCGGAAGCCCGCTCGCACGCACGCCGGCTGGCCGCCGCGTGCCTGGCGCGGCTCACCGAACTGTTCCCCGCTACCCGCGTGTTCATCGGCATCGGCGGGACCTGCCGCGATCCGCATGACCTGACCCGCTCGTACGCCGAGTCGCAGCGCACCACGCAGACCCTGCGGCGGCTGGGCCGGGCCGGAACCGCGTCGGCGTTCGGTGACCTCGGCGTCCTCCGGCTGCTCCTCCAAGTCCCCGACCTGGCCGAGCTCAGGTCGTTCGCCATCGACGTCCTCGGCAAGCTCAGCGTGCACGAGCACGAGCACAAGTCGGAGTACCTGACGACGCTCGCCTGCTATTTCCGCGAGAACAACAGCCCGCAACGGGCATCGCGCATCCTGCACGTACACCCCAACACGGTGGCGTACCGGGTCAAGCGGATCGAGGAGATCACCGGGCTGCGGCTGGACAGCTACGCGGACCGGCTCATCGCCCAGGTCGCGCTGGAGATCCTCGACGCGCTCGGGGACGAACCTTGATCGCTGTGGGGCAGCGCGTCCTGGTCTGCGATGGCGCGATGGGCACGATGCTGCACGCGTCCGGAGCCGCGCTTGACCGGTCCCTGCCCGAGCTCAACCTGTCCGACCCGGGCCTGGTCACCACCATCCACGAAAGTTACCTGGGCGCGGGCGCCGACATCATCTCGACCAACACGTTCGGCGCGAACCGGTGCTGGCTCGGTGATCACGGCTTTCCCGACAAGGTGGACGAGATCAACCGCGCCGGAGTCCGCATCGCGCGTGCCGCCCAAGCGCGATGCGACCGGGAGGTCCTGGTAGCGGGCTCGGTGTCGCCGGCGGTCACCGCGCTCCAGCGGCGCCGCGTCGGGTCAGCCGAACGCGTGGCGGTGATCAGGGAGCAAGTTCTCGCTCTGGTGGCCGGGGATGGCGTGGACGTGGTCATCCTGGAGACGTTCGGCTACCTCGACGAGCTGGCCGAGGCGGTCGGCGTCGTCACGTCGCTGTGCGGTGTGCCGGTAATCGCGCAGGCCACGTTCGCCGACGACGCGCACACGCTGGGCGGGGAGACGCCGCGAGAGGTCGCCACCGAGCTGAGCGGCCTGGACGTGGCGATGCTGGGCACCAACTGCACGATCGGACCGCAGCGCATGCTGGCCGTGGCCGAGGACCTCGTGCGCTACTCGACCGTGCCGGTCAGTGCCCAGCCGAACGCCGGCCAGCCGCGGCGGACCGGGGCGCGCACGTTCGAGTTCAGCGTCGACGGCGGGTACTTCGCCCGGTACCTGCGCAGGTTCGCCGACGCGGGAGCCTCGCTCGTCGGCGGCTGCTGCGGCACCACCCCGACTCATATCCGGGCCGCCGTCGCCGCGGTGCGGTCAGCGCCGGCGGCGACGGTGCCGTCCTCACGGCCGCGGCCCGGCGGCACGTCCAGCGCGGCCACCTCAGCCGGCCGGTGGCGGGCGGCTCCGGTGGCGGGCACCCTCGCCGGCCAGCTCGCTGCCCGGCGGTTCGTCATCGCGGCCGCGCTCGCGCCAGGGGACGCCGGCCGGGCGGGGGAGATGGCGCACGAAGCGGCGGCGCTGAGATCACGCGGCATCCGCGTGCTCGGGGTTGAGGCGCCGGACAGCGCACGCACCCACACCGACTCACTGGACACCGCGCTGCACCTGGCCCAGCACACCGGCTGCGAGACGATCGCGACGGTGGCCACCTGGGACAAGGCGATCATGACGCTCCAGGCCGACCTGCTCGGCGCGCACGCACTCGGCATCCGCAACGTGATCTGCGCGACCGGCAGCCCGCCGGTGCTGGGCGACTACCCGGCGGTCGACGGGATCTGGGAGGTCGACTCGCTCGGACTGGTCACGCTGCTCGCGGGCCTGAACGCCGGCCGGGACTGCGGCGGCCTGCCCCTGGTCACCCGTACCTCGTTCTGCATCGGCGCCCGGGTCAACCCCGGCGCCCGCGATCTGGCGGCCGAGATCGACCGCGCGCGAGCCAAGGTCAGCGCCGGCGCGCACTTCCTGGTGAGCAGGCCCGTCTACGAGCTCGCCTCGCTGCGGCGCGTGGTGGCCGCGCTCGGCCCGGACGACGTGCCGCTGCTGCTGTCCATCGCGCCGCTGCGCAGCTTCGAGGCGGCGGACTACCTCGCCAACGAGGTGCCGGGCGTCCGGATACCGGCGGCCGCGCTTCGCGCCATGGAGCGGGCCGGCCCGGGTGCCGCGCGCGCGGCGGGCATCGAGCTCGCCGCCAGCCTGCTGCGCGAGGCGCGCGAACTCGTCGGCGGCGTGATCCTGACCGCCGCCGAAGACGACCTGACCGCGCTGCTGCCTCTCCTTGGCTCATAACGACCTATGTGCTTCCTCCGCGCCCCTGCAATTCGCACCCACCGGCCCCGCCGCAACGTGCCGATGGCGCCATCGGCACGCTGCACCCCGACCCGATGGCGCCATCGGCACGCCGTCACCCCGACCCGTTGGCGCCATCGGCACGTCGGAAGGGCGGGCCCCCGGGTTAGCGGAACAGGCGGTCGATGTAGTCCACGCCGATCCCGGCCTTCTGGTAGTGCTCGCGGCACAGCGCAATGTAGTCGAACACGTCGAAGTGACCGGACGGCTGGCCGTTCTCGTCGAGCCAGATCAGCGGCCCGGTGACGTTGAACGTCACGCGCATCGGCGCCTCGCTCTCGTAGGCAACCAGCGTGTGCGCCTCGCCGGGCGCCTCGTACACCCAGTCGCCCGCCGTGGCGGTCCAGTCGTGCTCCAGGTATCCCCATTTGCCGGAGATCGTGTACGCGAAGACCTGCTGCGGGTGATAGTGCCGGTTCACCAGGCCGGCGCCGCGGCACATCAGCACGTCACACCAGCGGTTCTGGCTGGGCGAGATCCACAGCGGCCGGGTGCCGACCGTCTCCGACAGCGGCGCGTAGTAGCGCTCGTCGTCGGTGGCCGCGTTCGCGATGTACGCCTCCGGCATCGCGCCCGGCCGGAATGCCTGGGCGACCGGCTTGAGCTCGCGCCAGAACTCTCCGCTCGCTGTCTCCGCCATCGGTCCTCCCGTGCTCGTGGTGGTACGGCCAGCTTCAGCGTCCCGCGCCGCCCGGCCCGCGGCAAGGCCGAGCGGTGACCGGCCCGATCGCACCCGGCCCGATCGCACCCCGGCCCGATCGCACCCGGCCCGATCGCACCCGGCCCGATCGCAACCGGCCCGATCGCAACCGGCCCGATCGCAACCGGCCCGATCGC
>Ga0070714_100001959_pt1 | contig 15034 bp, 17 predicted proteins | sample LARL83metaG_FD_65450 | JGI IMG/M metagenome (GOLD analysis project Ga0070714, IMG submission 65450) | Corn, switchgrass and miscanthus rhizosphere microbial communities from Kellogg Biological Station, Michigan, USA - LAR L8-3 metaG | ecosystem: Host-associated > Plants > Roots > Rhizosphere ...
GCTTGGACACCAGCACCATGGCGTGGTTGTGCGCCGGCAGCACCGAGTCGTCCGGCGTGACCGCGGCGAGTTCCTCGGCGACCCGCGAGTAGTGCCGGCGGATGCCGCTCATCAACACGAAGAACACGACCATCGCGGCGATCGCGATCCACGCGCCGGTGAGGAACTTCGTGATCACGACGATCACCAGCACGAGCGCCGTCATGCACAGGCCGAACGTGTTGATCGCCTGCGAACGACGCATTCGTCGCCGGACCGACCGGTCCTCCTCGGTGCGCAGCAGCCGGTTCCAGTGCCGGATCATGCCGGCCTGGCTGCAGTTGAACGACACGAACACGCCGACGATGTAGAGCTGGATCAGCCGGGTGGCGTCGCCGTTGAACGCGACGATCAGCACGCCGGCGAACACGGCCAGAAAGAGGATCCCGTTGCTGTAGGCGAGCCGGTCGCCGCGGGTGTGCAGCTGACGCGGCAGGTAGTGGTCCTGGGCCAGGATCGAGCCGAGCACGGGGAAGCCGTTGAACGCTGTGTTCGCGGCGAGCACCAGGATGATGCCGGTCACGAACGAGACGTAGTAGAACGCGGGCGGGAAGTTGCTGAACACGGCCGCCGCGATCTGCGCGATGATCGTCTTCTGCTGGTAGCCGGCCGGCGCGCCGGCGAGTTGGTGCGCCGGGTCGTCGGCGAAGTTGACGTGCGTCAGCCGGGCCAGCGTGATGATGCCCATCAGCATGGTGACCGCGATGGTGCCCATCAGCAGCAGCGTGGTGGCCGCGTTCTTCGACTTCGGCTTGCGGAACGCCGGGACGCCGTTGCTGATCGCCTCGACACCGGTCAGCGCGGCACAGCCGGAGGAGAACGACCGCAGGATCAGGAACGCGAACCCGAAGCCGACCAGCCCCGAGTTGGACGCGGTCAGGTGGAAATGGGCGCTCTCGGCCTGGATGTTCGCGCCGGACGCCGACCGGATGATGCCCCAGATGACCATGCCGAACACGCCGACCATGAAGCCGTAGGTCGGGATGGCGAACGCGGCGCCGGACTCCCGCACGCCACGCAGGTTCATCATGGTCAACAGCGCGATCACGGCGATGCAGAACTGCGGCGTATGGGCGCCGATGTACGGGATGGCCGAGCCGATGTTGGCGATACCGGACGACGTCGACACGGCGACCGTCAGGATGTAGTCGACCATCAGCGCGCTGGCCACTGTCAGGCCGAACTTGCCGCCGAGGTTCGTCGTCGCGACCTCATAGTCGCCGCCGCCGCTGGGATACGCGTGCACGTTCTGCCGGTACGAGGCGACCACGGTGAGCATCACGATGGCCACCACGAGACCGATCCACGGCGCGAACGCATAAGCGGTCAGGCCGGAGATGCTCAGCGTGCGGAAGATCTCCTCGGGGGCGTACGCCACGCTGGACAGGGCGTCGGACGCGAACACGGGCAGCGCGATGGTCTTGGGCAGCAGCGTGTGCGCCAACCTGTCACTACGTACCGGCAGGCCGATCACGAGCCGCTTGGCCACCGTCGAAAGCTTCGACACGAATCCGAAGACTAGGCGCTCGCCCGCTGCCGTGTCGCAGGGGTGGAGGGCCGTGGGGACAGTGTCACCAGTATCGCACACACGTTCGATATGATCGTCCGCGTGGAGGGCGGGCGGGTGTTGCAGGCATTCCAGTTCGCACTGGACCCGACACCGGTCCAGGACGCCGAGTTGCGGTCACACTGCGGTGCCCAGCGGTTCGCCTACAACTGGGGCTTGGCGCTGATCACAGCGAACCTCGCGCAACGCGCGGCCGAGCGTTCCTACGGCATCCCCACCGATCGGCTCACCCCGCAGATGCACTGGTCGGCCTACAGCCTGCGCAAACACCGGAACCAGGCCAAGGACCAGGCCGCCCCGTGGTGGCCGGACAACAGCAAGGAGGCGTACTCCTCTGGCCTGGCCAACCTCGCCACGGCGTTGACGAATTGGCAGGACTCCCGCACCGGAAGGCGGCGCGGCCCCACGGTCCGGTTCCCCAGGTTCAAGGGCAAGCGGGCCGGGATGTCGTGCCGGTTCACCACTGGTGCGTTCGGCATGGCCGACATCGACCGCAGGCATGTGAAGCTGCCCCGCATCGGACTGGTGCGCACCCACGAATCCACCCGCACCCCTCGCGCGGCATGTCGAGCGGGGCACCTCCCGCGGCCGGTCCGCCACCGTGACGCATCGCGGCGGCCGGTGGTTCGTGTCATTCTGCGTAGAGATCACCCGCGCCGACCCGCCGACCATGCGGCCAGCGCCAGCGGTGGGCGTGGACCTGGGCGTTAAGTCCCTCGCGGTGCTCTCCACGGGTGAGGTGATCGCCAACCCGAAGCACCTGGAGATTGCCCTGCGGGAGTTGCGCCGGGTGCAGCGTCAAGCCGCCCGTCGGGTCGGGCCGGATACACGCGCCGGGCGCAAGCCGTCGCGGCGGTGGCGCAAGACCCATGCCCGCATCGCCATGCTGCACACCCGGATAGCCAACGCCCGACGCGACGGGGCTGCACAAGCTGTCCAAGCGGCTGGTTCGCACCCATGGCGCGATCGTGGTCGAGGACCTCAACGTCGCCGGCATGATCAAGAACCGCCGATTGGCCCGCCACGTTGCGGGAGTTGGCATGGCCGAACTGCGGCGGCAGATCGAGTACAAAGCCTCCTGGACCGGCGTGCGCGTACACGCCGCCGACCGGTGGTACCCCAGTTCCAAGACATGTTCGGCTTGTGGCGTGGTGAAAGCCAAGTTGCGCCTGTCCGAACGGACGTTCCGCTGCGACCAGTGCGGTCTCGTGCTGGATCGTGATCTCAACGCCGCCCGCAACCTCGCGGCGTTGGTGTCCTCCCACAGTTGGTGGGCGACAGAAAACGAGCCCGATGGAAACCCACGTAAGACCAGCACCGCGCTGGCAACGGGTACTGCCACGGGAAGACCCGACCCCCACGGGCCGGGCCAACGCCGACACCGCAAGGTGACGGCTGCCTGAACACAGTGGACGCACGTTCACTCACACTTCAGGTAACGGCGGCACTACGTTTGGCCCAAGGTGACCCGGCCGGTCGGCCGGACGACCTTGGTTCGGTACGGTCTGCGCCGGTGCGAGGAGGAGGCAAGTCGTGCACGTGGTCATCATGGGCTGCGGCCGGGTGGGGTCGTCGCTGGCACATGCGCTGGAACGGCTCGATCACACCGTGGCCGTGATCGACAAGGAGGAGCGGTCCTTCCGCCGCCTCGGCGCCGACTTCCACGGCGACCCCATCGTCGGCAACGGGTTCGACCGGGATGTGCTGGTCAAGGCCGGGATCGAGCGGGCGGGCGCGTTCGCGGCGGTGTCCAACGGGGACAACTCGAACATCATCGCCGCCCGGGTGGCCAGGGAGACGTTCCGCATCGACAACGTCGTCGCCCGCATCTACGACGAGAAGCGCGCGGCCGTCTACGAACGGCTGGGCATTCCGACGGTGGCGACCGTGCCGTGGACGACGGACCGGTTCCTGCGCACGCTCGTGCCCGAGGGCACGGCCAGCGCGTGGCGCGACCCGACCGGCACCGTGGCGATCATCCAGATGCCGATGCACCCGGGTTGGGTCGGCCGGTCGATCCGGGAGATCCAGGAGACCACCGGCGGGCGGGTGGCGTTCATCATGCGGTTCGGCACCGGCGTGCTGCCGACCGCGAAGACCGTCCTGCAGGCCGACGACGTGGTCTACGCGGCCGCGGTGTCCGGCACCGTCACCGATGTCACCGCCGCGGCGGCGCGGGCGCCAGAGGAGGATCAGCACTGATGCGGGTCGCGATTGCCGGAGCCGGCGCGGTCGGCCGCTCCATCGCGCAGGAACTGGTCGCGGGCGGCCACCAGGTGATGCTGATCGAGCGGGATGCCAAGCAGTTCGACCCGCCCGTGGTGGAGCAGGCCGAGTGGGTGCTCGCCGACGCGTGCGAGTTGGCGTCGCTGGAGGAGGCCGGTCTGGCCACGTGCGACGTGATGATCGCGGCCACCGGTGACGACAAGGTCAACATCGTGGTGTCGCTGCTGGCGAAGACCGAGTTCGCGGTCAAGCGCGTGGTGGCCCGGGTGAACGACCCGCGCAACGAGTGGCTGTTCACCGAGTCGTGGGGTGTCGACGTCGCGGTCTCCACGCCACGCATCCTCGCGGCGATGGTCGAGGAGGCCGTCAGCATCGGCGGTCTCGTGCAACTGCTGACGCTACGACAGGGGCAGGCGAACCTGGTCGAGGTCACGTTGCCGGAGGACACGCCGGTGGCCGGCACGCGGGCACGCAGCCTCGACCTGCCGCACGACGCGGCCCTCGTGGCGATCCTGCGCGGCGGCCGGGTGATCGTGCCGACCGAGGACGACACCATCGAGGCGGGCGACGAGCTGCTGTTCGTCGCGGCATCGGAGGTCGAGCCGGCGATCCGCGAGGCCGTCGGCCTACCCGAACAGGCGTAGGCCGCGCGGCCGGGCGAAATCGATCAGGCGGGTCCGGGCGTCGCGGCTGGTTCCGGTCCGTCCGGTCCGGCCAGTGCCTTCTGGCGCTGGTCGGCCTTGCGGACGGCCCAGACCGTGACGAGGGCGGCGATCGCGGTCAATGGCCACCCCATCGAGATCCGGGCGAAGGCGAGCCAGCCGACCTGGTTCGCCGCGTACAGCCAGTGCTGCACGACGAACCGGGCACCGAACACGAGCACCCACACCGCCGTGGCCACGTCGTAGTAGCGGCGGCCGATCCGGTCCGCGCGCCAACCCATGCCGGTGCCGTTCAGGGCCGACCACGCCACGCCGGCCAACGGCCACCGCACCAGGATCGACACCAGGAAGGCACCGCCGTAGGCGAGGCTGGTCCAGATGCCGAACAGGAAATAGCCGCGGGCCGATCCGGTCCGGTACGCGATGAACGCGGCGATCGCGACACCGAAGATGCCGGAAATGGCCGGCTGGACCGGTTCCTTGCGGACGATCCGCCAGATGAGAATCGCGATCGCACTGGCGACGGACGCCCAGATCGCGGCCGCGAGGCTCTGCGACGGCAGGTAGACGCCGACGAACACCAGGACCGGGACGGACGAGTAGATCAGCCCGGACAGGCCGCCCATCTGTTCCAGCAGCGTCGGCGCCGGCCTTTCGTCTTCGTCTTCTTCGACCGACTCCGGCGCGGCGGAGTCGGCGATTTCGTCGATTCTGTCGATTTCGTCGGAAGGGACTGGGGACTGATCTGCGGGCGTGGGCCCAGGTTGGGTCATGAAGTCGTCTGCAGTTCGTAGTAGGGGTTGTACAAGACCTTGCGGCCGTCGCGCAGTGCCATCCGGCCGGTCGCCTTGATCGTACGGCCGGGCTCGATGCCGGCGATACTGCGCCGCCCCAGCCAGACGAGTGTTACCCCTTCGGTGCCGTCGTAGAGCTCCGCCTCGAGGGTCGCGTTGGCGTCCTTCGGGCACAGTTCGACGCTGCGGAGGCGACCGCGGACGGTGACCTCGTCGCCGCACCGGCAGTTACTGGCCGGTGTCGCGCCGGTCTCCTCGGTCGCGCGGGACAGATCATCGGTATCCAACTCGCTGACGTCACTGCTCATCCGACGTACCAACCGCCGCCAGTAGCCGTCCTTCGTGGTGGACATCTTCCTGCTCCCGGTCTTCGTGGGGCTACCCCGACTCAGCCCTTGTAACGTCAGGGTAACCGGGGAAATGCCCGGCACGACCCCCCGAAGGCAGGGTGATCCGCGTGACGTCCGGCGTGCTGCGCCCAGCGGTCACGGCGGCCGTTCTGCTGCCCGGAACGGGCTCGGACGAGGTGTTCGTCCGGAGTGTCTTCGGCGTGCCGGTGGCCGCCGCCGGGATGCATCTGGTCGCGCCGCGGCCCCGGCCGGGGCCGGCATTGGCCGAGTGTCACCTGGCCGCGCTGGACGACGCGGCCGCCCGGTACGGCCCGGTCGTGGTGGGCGGGATCTCGTTCGGCGCGCACGTGGCCGCCGAGTGGGCGCTCACGAACGCGGACCGCTGCGCCGGCCTGCTCGTGGCGATGCCGGGCTGGCACGGCGTACCGGGCGACGCGCCCGGTTCGGTGGCCGCACGGATCGGCGCGGACGCGGTGGACGCCGACGGCGTCGACCAGGCACTGGCCGCGGCGACGGCCGGCGTACCGGCCTGGCTGGCGCGCGAACTGAGCCGGGCATGGCGCCGCGCGGGCACCGGCCTGGCCGACTCCCTGCGCACCGCGGCGCAGCGCCCGGCGCCGACGTTGTCCCAGTTAGGTGTGCTGGACGTGCCGGCGGGGGTGGCCGGCTGCGTGGACGATCAAGTGCACCCGCTCGCCGTAGCCGACGCATGGGCCGACGCCCTGCCGTGCGCCGACATCGGGACGATCACGTTCGCCGAACTCGGCGCCGATCCGGCCGCATTGGGCCGGGCCGCGCTAACCGCGTTGGGGCGCGCCCGGCGGCGTCGGGTGCAGGATCAGGTCGCTGACGGCGACGCCGACGACCACCAGCACCGTGAGCGTGCCCAGCACCATCGGTGACGTCACGGCACCCAGCGGCAGGAACGCCAGCAGCACCACGATCGCGATCACGCGCGGCAGCGACAACCGGCCGAACACCGCGCGTTTGAACAGGAAGTGCCCGAGCAGGAACAGGATCGGGCCGCCCAGCAGCACCAGCGTCGTCGACGTGCTGCCGTGTCCGGTGGGGTGCGCGATCACGCGCTCGTCGGCGACGGCGGTGAGGATCATGCCGGCGACCATCGGCAGGTGGAAGTACGTGTACGCGGACCGGCCGAGCCGGCCGGGATCGGCCGACGTCGCGATCGTGCGGCTGCTGTCCTCGGCCGCCCGGTCGAAGTACACCCACCACAGGGCGACCGTCCCGACGAAGGCGAACGCGAACGTCGTGACCCTGGCCGGCGTGAACGGCAGCCCGGCCAGCGTCGCGCCGATGTCCAGAATGGACTCACCGAACACGATGATCATGAACAGCTGGCAGCGCTCGGCGAGATGCTCGCCCGCGATCGTCCAGTCCGCCGTCGTGGAACGGCCCAGCCATGGCGTGTAGAACCCGCACACCGGCGACATCACGTCGATCAGCACCGCGACGAGCCACAGCACGTCCCGGCCGGTCCCGGACACGAAGCCGCCGATCAGCCAGAACACGCCGGAGAACACCAGCCACGACAAGATCCGCTGGAAGTTGGCCAGCAGGCCGGTCCGGCGCACCGCGAACAGCACGAAGAACGTCCGGCCCACCTGCATCACCACGTAGGTGATCGCGAACACCAAACCCCGGTCGCCGAACGCGGCGGGCAGCGTCGCCGACACGACGAGGCTGGCCAGCATCACCGCGAGCAGCATCACGCGGACCGCGCGCGCGTCCGGGTGCAGCCAGTTGGTGGTCCACGCCGTGTAGATCCACGCCCACCACACCGCGAGCAGCAGCAACGTCGCGCGCAGCGAGGTGTGCCAGGTCAGGTCCTCGCCGAGGTAACGGGCCAACTGCGTGATGGCGAAGACGTAGACCAGGTCGAAGAACAGCTCGGTGTTCGTGACCCGCTGCTCGCCGTCGGCCCGCGACCGCAGCAGCCGGTTGATCGCGTCGACGCTCATCCCTGGTTCTGGGGGTTCTGGGCCTGCGCGATGTACTGGGCGATCTCCTCCGGCACGCTCAACGGCAGCGGCGTACGCACCGGCATCGGCTGCTCGCCGCGCGCCACGACCGTGCCGCGCACCATGTCCCGCAGTTCCTCGGCCGCCTTGGCCGACGTCTCCTTCGGCCCGGCCGACACCGCGCGCAGCATCCAGCGCGGCCCGTCCACGCCGACGAACCGCAGCAGCACGTCGTTGACGAACGCGACCAGCTCGGCACCCCACTCGCCGAACTCGCGGCGCACCCGCGCCCCGTCGCCGTGCAGCTGGTCGGCCAGCTCGCGACTGATCTCCGGCCACAGCTCGCCGGACTTGGGTGCCGCGTAGGCGCTGACCGTGAACCGGCCGTTGGGCGTCAGCACGTGCACCGCGCGCAGCGGCCCCTGCGGATCCATCTCGACCTGGACCTGCGCGTCCGGCGGCAGCGGCAGCCGCACCGAGCCGAGGTCGAGCCGCGTCACGCCGTCGTCCGGGGCCTCGTCCTCGTCGTACGGGCCGGCCAGCGGCCCCTCACCGGCGTACTCGTCGCCGGACTCGTCGTAGTAGCCGTCGTCGACGTTGTCGTCGTACGGAACGTCATCGGCATAGGCGTCGACGGAGTCGTCCGGTGCGTATCCGGCATCGGAATCCGCCCCGGTGTGCCTGCCCCGCCGGGACCGCCCGAAGATCGCCACTCAGTCCTCCAGCCCGCTCAGGTGGGCTTCCACCCGCTCGCCCAGGGTGGCATGGCCGCCGGTCGAGCCGTAACCGCCCGCCCCGCGCACCGTGGCCGGCAGTTGTTCGACGTCGGCGACCTCGCGGAAGACGGCCTGTTCCACCCGTTGCACCACGAGTTGGGCGATCCGGTCACCGCGCCGCAGCGTGATCTGTTCCCGCAGATCGTGGTTGACCAGGCAGACCTTGATCTCGCCCCGGTAGCCGGAGTCGATGGTGCCCGGCGTGTTCACCACGGAGAGGCCGACGCGCGCGGCCAGCCCGGACCGCGGATGCACGAACCCGGCATAGCCGACCGGCAGCGCGATCGCGATCCCCGTCCCGACCACCGCCCGCTCCCCGGGCGGGATCACGACGTCGCTCGTGGTCACCAGATCCGCACCGGCGTCGCCCGGTTGGGCATAGGACGGCAGCGGTACTCCCGGGTCGAGCCGGGACAACAACACCTCAACGCTGGACACGGCGGGCGAGACTACCCTGAGCCCGTGACCGACAGTGCTAGTACGGCGGCAAACGACGCCGCGGCGGCCCCGGTGAGCGGGAAACCGGCGTTCCGGGAGCGGCTGTACGTGCCGTGGTACCACTGGCCGCTGCCGCTGCTGGCCGCCGGTCTGCTCGCGGCCGAGGTCGACATGGGCTACCCGGGTATCCGGGGATGGCTGCCTTACATCGTGACGTTCACGCTGACGCTGCTGTTGCTCTGGCGGTTCGGCGCGGCCAAGGTCGAGGTGCGCGACGGCGAGCTGTGGGTCGGCGAGGCGCACCTGCCGCTGGAGTACGCCGGCGAGACGCAGATCATCCCGGTCACCCTCAAGCGCAAGGTGCTCGGTCCGGCGTTCGACCCGGCCGCGTTCGCGCTGCACCGGAGCTGGGTCGGGCCGATGGTCTGGATCCATGTCACCGACGAGAGCGACCCGACGCCCTACTGGTTGATCAGCACGCGCCACCCCGACCAGCTGGTGGCCGCGATCGAGGCCGGCCGGCCGAGCGGGCCGAGCGAGTAGCACGAATCTGGGCACCCACCGGATCGAGGTGGGTGCCCAGATTGTTATTTTGTCGCGGTGTCGAACGGTCAGGCGCAGTCGCGGCAGATGAACTGGCCGTTGTGCTCTTCGGCCAGCCGACTGCGGTGGTGCACCAGGAAACACTTCGAGCAGGTGAACTCGTCGGCCTGCTTGGGCAGCACCTTGACGGTCAACTCCTCGCCGGACAGGCCGGACAGGTCCGCGCCTGGCAGCTCGAAGTTCTCGTCAGGAGCGTCCGTGTCCACGTCGACGACACCGGACTGGTTCTCGTTGCGCCGGGCCTTCAGCTCCTCGAGGGAATCCTCGGCCAGCTCATCGGCCTCGCTCCGGCGCGGCGCGTCGTAGTCGGTTGCCATCTTCCTCACCCCTGCGGTCACACGGAGACTTGGTGTTGTGCGCTGCTCAACGTCTCAACGCAGCATTTTGTGCCCGCCATCGAAATTGACCAGCGTGTGCTGCGTCTCACCGCCGGACCCCCCTCCCCCGAATCGATCCGGGTGAAGCCGCCGACATGTGGAGCGGCCAGAGGGTAGCCCACCTGAGCAGGAACCACACCTCGGATCACCCGGTTGGGTCCAACTCGATGAGATAACGGTCTCGAGGCAACGTGCGGCGGGTTGCCGACGTCAACAGACAGTGGTGCGATACGACTGGACTCACCGAACGCGGTCGCCCGGTCGCCACCAGCGACAAACCAACGACACTCAACGACACACCGGTACGGGTGAGCCAGGTGCATCGCCTCGAGGCGGAGCGCCTAGGCTGATCAGCACCGACTCGTCCACACTCGTCGTTCACACGTCAGGCGCGATGCCAGGGGAGGAAGGTCCGTGGTTTCCGGAGATGTCACCCGGGAGCGCCAGCGGGCGCGGTACCGGAGGCGGAAGCCCATTCCGGCAGTGATCGTCGTCTGCCTGCTCGTCGTGGCCGTGATCATCGTGTGGACGAAGGTGTTCGGCAAGGCGTCGGACGTCAACGCGCTCATCGCGTGTGCCCCGTCGTCGGCGGCCAAGCAACAGTCCGGGACTCCGGTGGCGTACGACTCGCTGGACAAGATCGCGCCGGAGCCGGCCACCGACGTGAAGGTCCAGGTGTTCAACGCGACCTCCCAGCGCGGCGCGGCCCTCCAGGTGTCCAACCAGTTGACCCAGGCCGGTTTCCAGGTCGCGGCGCCGGCCAACGACCCGCTGTACCCGAAGCAGGACATGGCCTGTCGTGGCCAGATCCGGTTCGGCGCGAACGGCGAGTCGGCCGCGCGCACGATCAGCATGGTCGTCCCGTGCACCCAACTCGTCCGGGACAACCGCCAGGACAGCACGGTCGACCTCTCGATCGGCAAGACGTTCACCGGCGTGGCACCCAACAGCTCGGCACAGCAGGCGCTGCAACAACTGGCCTCGTGGGCCGCGAGCCACCCGGCTCCCCAGGGCGGCCAGCAGGCACTCAACAGCGTGCTGCCACAACTGGCCCCCGACCTGCTGGCGGCAGCCCACTCCAGCCAGTGCTGAGCTAGCCCGGACAGCTCAGCCTTCGCTGTCCGGGCTAGACCTTCCCGGCCCCACACTCGATCAAGGCCGACCGCAGCGCGTCCGCGATCCCGGGCGTGGCCACGAAGACGGCGTCCGCACCGAGACCGTCCTCCGGCCCACCCGGTAGGCGCACCACTGCGCCCGCCTCCTGCGCGATCAGCGCGCCGGCCGCCCAGTCCCAGCGGTGCAGGCCGTGCTCGTAGTAGGCGTCCACCCAGCCGGCCGCCACCGAGCAAAGGTCCAGCGAGCTCGCGCCGGGCCGCCGCAGGTCACGCACCCGGGGCGCCAGCGCGGCCCACACCGCGGCCTGCCGCGCCCGCCGTTCCGCCGCGTACGCGAACCCGCTCGCCACGAGCGTGAGCTCCAGCCGGGTCGCGCCGGACACGCGCAGTGGCCGGCCGTTGAGCCGCGCCCCGTCGCCCCGGGACGCGGTCCACATCCGGTCACCGGCCGGATCGGCCACCGCGCCCGCCACCGAGACGCCGTCCACCTGCGCCGCGACCGACACCGCGTAGCACGGATATCCGTACAGGTAGTTGACGGTGCCGTCGATGGGGTCCACGACCCAGGACAGGCCGTCGGACGGGGTCCGGCCGCCCTCCTCCTCGCCGAGCACCGGCACGCCGGGCCACATCTCGTCCAGCCGTTCCCGGATGAGCCGCTCGACCGCGCGGTCACCGGCCGTGACGACGTCGGTCTCGGTCGATTTCGTCGAGATGTCGGCCAGCGCGGCCTCGCGCGCGTCGGCCACGAGTTGGGCCGCCTCACTGGCGACCCGGACGGCGTGCGCACGCAACATCCTGGGGTCGAACCCGCCCGTTGCTCCACTGGTGGTAGGCACACCACCATCCGACCACAACCCGCTATGGTCGGCAGCTAACGTGCTGAATCGAGTAGGAAGGCCGGCGCATGGCCAGCACCCGTGGCTTCGGGATCGACATCGGTGGTTCCGGTATCAAGGGATGCGTCGTCGACCTCGACGCCGGTGCCCTCGACGGTGAACGCGTCCGTATTCCCACCCCGCAGCCGTCCACCCCGGACGCGGTCGCGGGCGTCGTCGCCGACATCGTGAAGCAGTTCGGCTGGGACGGCCCGATCGGCGTCACCCTGCCGTGTGTCATCAAGAAGGGGACGGCCTACACGGCGGCCAACGTGGACAAGGCGTGGATCGGCACCGACGCGGCGTCCCTGTTCGCGGCACGGCTCGGCGTCGACGTCAGACAGGTGACGGTGCTCAACGACGCGGACGCCGCCGGCATGGCCGAGATGCGCTACGGCGTCGGCCGGGACCGCGACGGCGTCGTCGTGCTGCTGACCTTCGGCACCGGCATCGGCAGCGCCCTGTTCCAGCACGGCAAGCTCGTGCCGAACACCGAGTTCGGCCACCTCGAGGTCGACGGCCACGACGCCGAGAAACGCGCCGCCGCGTCCGTCAAGGACGAGAAGGGCCTGTCCTGGCACGAATGGTCCGAACGCGTTTCGAAATATCTGCGCACGCTCGAAGGACTCATCTGGCCGGACCTCGTGATCGCAGGCGGCGGCGTGAGCAAGAAGGCCGACCACTGGCTCCCCCTGCTGGACGTGCGGACCGAGGTCGTGGCGGCAGCCCTGAAGAACGACGCGGGCATCGTCGGCGCGGCAGCCGCGGCATACGAGGGAATAGCCCACTGACCAGCAAGTTCGACAAAATGACCAGCGGGTTCGTAGATCGAGGCGAGCGCAGCGAGCCGGCGCCCTCAGCCCGCCGCCACGGCGTCATCCGGCCTGGAGCGAAGCGGAGCAAGCGGAAGGCTGGATGACGCCGCGCCAAAGCCGGCGGGCACGCGAGCGGAGCGAGCCAGTGTGACAGTTACAATGGAACGCGTGCTTGCGGCGTGATGCCGGCGGGCGCTATTCCTCCGAACTGACGGCTCCGGGGTTCGCTCGCCTCGGTGGCCCGATGGACCGTTTCGAAAGGGCGTACGTGGCAGCCGCAGACACCGCAACCCGACGCTCCAGCGCAGCAGCGAGCGCCGCGAAGACCAGTGACAAGTCACAGGCACCGAACGCGGACGGCAGCGAGGTCGACATGGACAGCGCCGACAGCGCCGAATTCGGCGGTGCACCGGCCAAGAAACCAGCGCCAGCCAAGAAGCCGGCCGCGGCGAAGAAGACGACAGCGGCGAAGAAGCCGGCCGCCAAGAAGGACGGCGAACCGGCCGAGCCGAAACCGAAGAAGGACGGGGACGAGAGCACCGAGGGCGAGATCGACCTCAACGATGTCTCGCCGGAGGACGTCGACCTCGAGGACGTGGACGTCGATCTCGGTGAGGACGTCGTCGAGGACGTGGCCGTCGAGGAAGAGGTCGCCAAGGAGGCCAAGGACGGCGACTTCGTCTGGGACGAGGAGGAGTCCGAGGCGCTCCGGCAGGCGCGCAAGGACGCCGAGCTCACCGCGTCGGCCGACTCCGTTCGCGCCTACCTCAAGCAGATCGGCAAGGTGGCGCTGCTCAACGCCGAGGAGGAGGTCGAGCTCGCCAAGCGGATCGAGGCCGGCCTCTACGCGGCCGAGCGCACCCGCAAGGCCGAGGACGAGAACGAGAAGCTGACCACCCAGATGCGCCGCGACCTGCGGTGGATCATCCGGGACGGTGAGCGCGCCAAGAACCACCTGCTGGAGGCGAACCTCCGGTTGGTCGTCTCACTCGCGAAGCGCTACACCGGTCGTGGCATGGCGTTCCTGGACCTGATCCAGGAGGGCAACCTCGGTCTGATCCGCGCGGTCGAGAAGTTCGACTACACCAAGGGTTACAAGTTCTCCACGTATGCCACGTGGTGGATCCGGCAGGCGATCACCCGGGCCATGGCCGATCAGGCCCGCACCATCCGTATCCCGGTGCACATGGTCGAAGTGATCAACAAGCTGGGCCGCATCCAGCGCGAGCTGCTTCAGGACCTCGGCCGCGAGCCGACCCCGGAGGAGCTGGCCAAGGAAATGGACATCACCCCGGAGAAGGTGCTGGAGATCCAGCAGTACGCCCGGGAGCCCATCTCGCTCGACCAGACCATCGGTGACGAGGGCGACTCGCAGCTCGGTGACTTCATCGAGGACTCCGAGGCCGTCGTGGCCGTGGACGCCGTGTCGTTCACATTGCTGCAGGACCAGCTCCAGTCCGTGCTCGCGACGCTGTCCGAGCGCGAGGCCGGCGTGGTGCGGCTGCGGTTCGGCCTCACCGACGGCCAGCCGCGGACACTCGACGAGATCGGCCAGGTCTACGGGGTGACCAGGGAGCGCATCCGGCAGATCGAGTCGAAGACGATGTCCAAGCTGCGCCACCCGTCCCGTTCACAGGTGCTGCGCGACTACCTGGACTAGAACTCGTTCCACTGAAGGCCGTCGACCTCAATATGGGTCGGCGGCCTTCAGTGTTGTCTGGTCGGCCTCAGCCTTCGGCCTCTAGTCGCGCCAGGGCATGTGTTGCAGGGTCCAGGTGTTCCCGTCGGGGTCGGCGAAGGTCGCGTAGTACACGCCGCCCATGTCCTCGACCGGCGCCACGTCCACGCCGCGCCCGATGAGCTCGGCCCGGGCCTGTTCGATGTCGGCGACCACCAGGTGCAGGCCGCGCAGGATGCCCGGCGGCATCTTGACCATGTCGAAGCCGGTGACGAACGCGATCGAGCAGTGCGACCCGGGCGGCGTCAGCTGGACGACGCGCACACCGTCGCCGGGCGTGACGTCGACGTCGGGATGGAAGCCGAGCCGGTCGACGTAGAACGCCTTGGCGCGGTCGATGTCGGTCACCGGAACCGGGACGAGTTCGAGCATCAGCATGCCCGGCCGTACCGGATCCGGCGGTGCCTGGGCGGGCAGTGGTTCGGTCATCGGGGCAGTATGTCGTGTCCCGGATCACGGAACGATGGGGTCTGTTCTCTTAGGGCGAACTGGCGGCGGAACACAGTCGAAAGTGACCCCCATCACCAAGCTATGGCAGCAATCCAAGACAAACCCGCAGGTAGCGACTACCGAGGGGAACAGTTGTGGCGCACACCGTTGCTGCATCCGGGTAGATCCTGATGTGAGCACCGCCGCAACGGCACGGGAACACTTGCGGCTCCCCAGGCGTCTGCAAG
>Ga0070714_100001960_pt1 | contig 15031 bp, 21 predicted proteins | sample LARL83metaG_FD_65450 | JGI IMG/M metagenome (GOLD analysis project Ga0070714, IMG submission 65450) | Corn, switchgrass and miscanthus rhizosphere microbial communities from Kellogg Biological Station, Michigan, USA - LAR L8-3 metaG | ecosystem: Host-associated > Plants > Roots > Rhizosphere ...
TGAAGGTGGCGTAGAACATGTCGTGGAGCGTCCCTTGGGTGAACGTGATCGTGTCGCCGGTGCACGGCACGAACACCTGGAACCCGGCGAACGGGATCTGTTGATTGGTCTTTGAGTGGCTTACCGAAGCAGCGCCCGCAGGGCTTGCTGCGATCGCCAGAGTGGATGCGACAGCACAGAGCGCAAAGACGGCACGACGCATCGGCTCCCCCTTCCCCTAGTAGTGCCAGAACCCCAGGCGACCATATCGCTGCCACGTGGCCACTGCAACTGATGCCGGAGCCTTCCTCGCTGCATCCTGGAGCGAGCCGCCGGTACCGGATCCTCGCCCGGTGGTGAGCTGGGAGAGCGGCTCGCAGGTATAGGCTCGGCCTGCTCTACCCAGGCTGACTCATAGGACAGGAGCGACGACATGGCAGAGCACAGGATTGGCACACAGGAGGACTGGCAGGCGGAGCGCGACGCGTTGCTGAAGGATGAGAAGGAGCTGACGCGGCGAAGCGACGAGCTGGCCGCGAAGCGGCGCCGGCTGCCCTGGGTGCCGGTGGAGAAGGACTACCGCTTCGAGACCGAACAGGGAGCGAAGAGCCTCGCCGATCTCTTTGACGGCCGGAGCCAGCTGATCGTCTACCACTTCATGTTCGGGCCGTCGTACCAGGCGGGCTGCCCGGTCTGCTCCTCGATCGCGGACACGCTCGCCGCCCAGGTGCCGCACCTCAACGCCAGGGACACCACGCTGATCCTCGCCTCGCGAGGGCCGCTCGCGAAGCTGATCGCCTACAGAGAGCGGATGGGCTGGGACATCGACTGGGTGTCGAGCGGCGGCAGCGAATTCAACCGCGACCTCGGCTTCCTGCACACCGAGGACGAGCTGAAGCCGTTCCTGGAAGGGGATATCCCGGTCACCGTCGCCCAGAACGCGGAGATGTGCGGCACGAGCGCCGGCGGCTACGTCTCGGAGGGGCCGGGCCTGAGCGCGTACACGCTCGCGGATGGGGTCGTCTACCGGACCTACGTCAGCACCGCGCGCGGCCTCGAGTTCGCGATGCCCTACTACGCCCTGCTCGACCGCACCGCGAAGGGTCGCGACGAGCGCGCCGGGACGCCGCTCTGGGTCCGCCGCCACGACGAGTACGACTCGAGGGCGCCTGCGGTCTGAGTCGCCGGCATCCGATCGCTGCTCACCCGCCGGGAAACGGCGGATCCGCCAACACCACCGAGGTGTCGATCTGGCGATCCGGGATCGTCCAGTACCGCCGCAGCAGGGCCGCGGTGTGCTCGGCGGGCACAGTTTCGAACCCGTGCCGGCGGTAGAACCGGATCGCCCAGTCGGCGGCGGCCCAGGTTCCGACCAGCATGCGTCTGTCGGCCTTCCCCCTGAGGTGTCGCAATAGCGAGCCGCCGACTCCCTGACCCTGGCTGTCAGGAAGTACATACGCGTGGCGGATCAGATCCACGTCCGGCATGGCCTGAACGCCCATCACGCCCACCAGTGCCCCGTCGATCTCCTGGCCCCAGAACACCACCCCGGTTGCGACCTCGTCGTCCAGCTCCAGCGGCCCCATGTACGGCTCATGCCAGCAGTCGTCCGGAATGACGCCGCGATACGCCTGGGCAGCCGTGTTCACGATCGCCAGGATCGCCGGCCGATCATCGTCGCGGCATGGCCGAATCCGTCTCATCGCTCGATCCTAGCCCCGACCTTCGCGTCGACGGCCGCGCCACCACGGGTGTTGTCGGTGACGCCGCTAGCAGCCGCCGAGCCCTCTACGGCCCGAAGGCGTAGAGCCCGCTCGATTCAGTCGCGACGTAGAGGCTCGTTCCGGCGAAGACCGGCTGTGAAAAGACCTTTCCATTGTTGACCGGGAGGGTGGCGAGGCTCGCGCCGGTGCTGGCGTTGAGCAGGTATGCGCCGGTCTTGCTGGTGCTCGGCGTACACCCGGCGTAGGTGCCGACCGCGAGGACGCCCGCGGCGTCGAGTGAGGGCGTGCCCATGACGGCGCAGGGGAGCCCGCGCTGCCAGATGTAGGCGCCGGTGGCGGGGTTCACCTGGCGGACTGAGCCGCCATACGCAGTCCCGCCGATCGTGGTGCCGTTGCCGCTTGCATACAAGGCGCCGGCCTTGCCGTTCCAGACGCCTGAGGCGATGCACATGCTGAGCGAGCCCGCCACGGCCCCGAGTTGATCCGTCCAGAAGGGGGAGCTGCCAAGCGGGTTCGCGGTGAGCGCGAAGTACCTGCCGTTCTTGTTGCAGGCGCCCACATCCGGCGGCGTCGACCCGGATCCGAAGAGCGTTGGGGAGGAGCCGAAGTCGGAGTCCTGGCCGCTTCCGAGCGTCCCTGGAGCCTGCCAGGCCTGGAGCCGGGTCAGGCTGCCGGAGAGGTGGACGATCGAGTTGGAGTCGCCGACCTGATCCCCGCTGGGACAGGTGTTGATCGTCGGATCGCACTCGTTACCGGTCGAGACCCAGACGTTCTTGCCGTTCGCAGTGGCGGCCACACTCGACCACACGCTGCCGCCGAGCGAGCCGTCCGGCACGCTGTGCCACGTCTTCAGGATGCCGCCCGTGTGCTGGTCAAGCTCGACCACGCCACCCTGGATCAGCGGGGTGTCGCAGCGCGAGGAGAGGCCCATGTAGATGTGCCCGGCGACCACCGTCGGGGATGACCAGTTGTACGACCCGTTCACCATCGGCGGGTCGGCAGGCCCGATCATCGTCTTCCAAAGGATCGCTCCGGTCGAGGCGTTCAGCGCGTACAGGAAGCGAGCGCCGGCGGCGTAGACGGTGAGCTTGCCGGTCGTCGGATCCTTCACCACCGCGGCCGTCGCGGAGATCCCACCGGCAGCGCATGTGTGATGCGTCTGCACGTCCAGCTGCCGTTGCCACACCACCGTGCCAGCGCCTGCATTGAGCGTGTAGAACATCCCCGCCTGCGACCCGATGTAGAGGCGGGAGCCGACCACGGTCGGGCTCGCATCAAGCTTCGGCGCGGGCTTCCCGCTGACCGCAGCCGGCGAAAAGTGCCACAGCCGGTGCACCGACGATGCATTCGCCGTGGTGAACGCCGTCGTGGCGCTCAGCGACGAGTGCTGCGGCCCGTGCAGGTACTGCGGCCAGTCCGACGACGCGGCCATGGCCGACGAGGGCGCCGCGAACCCCAAGATGACGAAGACTGCCCACCCGATCTGTCGCATCACGCCTCCCATATATGCGTCGGACGGGGCCGACCCGCCCCCGGTATTATGGCTCGCCCCATCAACCCGCGCCGTCTGGGCGCTGATCGTGGGGCTCCGACGAGACATTTGCGCCGGCACCGTTCGCCGCTCCGGGGACGGGGCGACGGTGAGCTTCGGCTCGGGGCATCAGGCGGAGGTGGGTGCATCCTCCGATGTCACGTAACGCTTGTGCGGCCACCACGCCGCCTCCGCGGAGCCGGCCCGGGGTAGACTGCGCAGTGGTCCAGCGCGCGATCCGGCTGAGGGGGAATCATGGTGACGTATGTGCAGATGCTCGTCGGATTCGTCAACGAGAGCAGCACGGAGATGATCGGCCGATGGGTCAGGCGGGTCGAGGACGCGGATCGAGCACGCATCGGGGACTGGTTTCCGACCGGGGTGGACCATCCGTACGACAAACGCCTGGTTGTATACGTTGCGCCGGATATCGAGGCGGACTCACAATGGGTCGCGCTCGAACCGGTACGGAAAGCTCATGACGCGGAGCTTCAGGTTGCAGGATTCCTGAGCGCCTTGTGGAGCGTGGGCTGGGTTGAGCTTGAGCGGCTACCAGTCGAGGGCGCCAGCACGAGGCTCTGATAACTCTGTACGGTAGGTCGGTGGATCTGGACCGTCCTCAGGGGACGCGCGATGGCGTCCCCTGAGGACGAGGAACCTAGTGGGCGACCAGCTCGCCGGCGACCTTCACCGGCTTGCTCATCGACGGCAGGTTCGAATGAATCCAGTCCTCGGCGAGCTTGCCCGAGGCCTCGGCGTCTGTGCGCGTCGTGAACACAGAGATCGAGGCAACGGAGTCGACCTTGTCCTCCGGCTGGATCAGCTCGTAAGAGACAAACCCGGGAGACTTCGCGAGAAGCGGGCGCAACTCCAGGTTGACCTTCTTCGTCGCAGTCTCGCGCATGGTGGGGTCGAGACCGTCGTACTGTCGGATCAGGGCATACATAGTCCTGCTCCCTTCCTTGGTTGGATCCAGAGCGTTTGTGTATTTACGTTCTGCGGCTGCCCTGGGCGAGCCGTCTGTACTGCGACCCTCAGATGGTTGGGGTCCCCGCCTCTACTCAGCGGCTATCACCCAACGGAGGTGGCGCCATTGCAGTATCGCAGGTCGGACTCCATAAAGCAAACCACGTCTGTTCATTATCTCTAACGGAGCGTCGCTTCTGGTGATTCGACGCACCGGTCCATCGGTAAGAAATGAGACTGACCGATTGCCGGACGGTCCGTCGTGATAGAATGACGTTTGTCCGTGTTGCTGAGCGATCGGCGCGGCGTGAACTCAGACGTTCGTCGTGTTCTCATGAGTTGCCGCCACGAATCCGGTAACCGCCGACGCGGCCAGATGAAGGGTGTGCCCCATGGCCACAACAGAACACTCCTCCTCGCCGAGACGCGACGCCCCGGCTGACCCCGGGTTGGGTGGCGCCGAGCAGAGGAAGCGCGCGCTCGATGAAGCCCTGCTTGTCAAGGACAGGATGGGGTATGAAATCGAGTCTCAGACGGATTTCGAGGCGGTTATCTTTACACCGAGTCCGCGCCGCTGGCTGTGGACGCGGACCGGCCACGCCAACGACCGCCTGGTCATGACGGTCGACGACGAATGCCGGGTGACCACTCGCAGGCGCTAGGTCGCTGCCCCGGTCCGCGGTTGATACCGCTCTGTGCTTGAGGTCGTTCAGGGAGAGCCCCGATGCGGGTTGGTCGACACGGATGGCGCGCTCCCCGACGGAGGATGGACCCGGAGCGTCACTGCTGGAGCAGCTCGTCGCGGTCGTAGCCGGCTGCCGCTATGGCGCCTCGAAGTTCGTCAAGTGCTGCTCGCGTGCGGCTCTTGACCGTGCCGATGGGGATCGAGAGCCGAGCTGCGATCTCTGACTGGCTAAGGCCGCCGAAATATGCCAGGGCGAGGATTTCGCGATGCGTGCGCCGGAGGCTGGCGAACACGCGTCGCACCTCGGAGCGTTGGTGGTCGAGCCACCCGGATTCGACCCAGGGCTCGCTGCTTCGCGGGTGCTCCTGGTCGCGGGACGGAGGACGGCGACGCTCTTCACGGCGAACAACATCGACGGCCTTTCGATGGGTAATCGTCAGCACCCATGTCATCGCCGAGCCTTTCTCGGCGTCGAATGCGGCCGAATTGCACCACACCGCGATAAACGTGTCCTGGACGATGTCGGCGGCGAGGTCGCGATCTCTCGCGACGCGGACAGCGAGCGAGAAGCAGGCCCACGCGCAGGCTTCGTAGAGGCGCGCAAACGCCTGTTCGTCGCCCTTTCGGACCTCGATCAGAAGGTCAGTAAACCCGCTTGACGAGGCAGCCGTGCGACCCCCACCACCACGCACCGGATAGAGGCCAGGTTCCGGGCGCGGCGCGGCCGGCGAATGGGCCGCGTCGACTTCAGCGCGCATCGCGAGCGCCCCGCTTTCGCGCGCGTTGTTGGTCGGTGATGCGACGAACGTTTGTGGCGAGTCCAACCCGCTCGAACGCTGAGATGCACATGCCGGAGATGTCGAGCTGCCGACCGAATCCGTGGTAGGCGGAGGACGGAAAGACGTGGTGGTTGTGATGCCAGCTCTCACCGAGCGACGGCAGTGCCAGCAGCCAGTTGTTGGTTGATTGGTCGTTCGCAGTGAACGGTCGGCGGCCGAAGACGTGGCAGATCGAGTTGATGCTCCACGTGACATGGTGTCCGATGAACATCCGCACCAGACCGCCCCACAGCAGGCCGGTGAGTGCGCCATGCCACCCGCCGAGCAGGCCTCCGATCGCAAACGGGAGCGCCAGGCCGAGGGCGGCCCAGATCACGAACGTGCGATCGACAAAGCGGATGATCGGGTCCTCCAGGAGATCCTTGGCCCAATGCCTTCGATCGGCGGCACGCTCGTGGTCAAACATCCACCCCACGTGCGCGTGGAGAAGGCCGCGGAACTGGCCCACGATGCCAGACGCGAATCCGGCATGGGGCGAGTGAGGATCCCCGTCCTGGTCTGAGTGTGCGTGGTGTTCGCGGTGATCGATTGCCCAGCCGATCGCGTCTCCCTGAACCGCCATCGAGCCAAGTACCAGGAGCACCGCGCGAAGTGCCGGATGTGCCTGGAACGCTCGATGCGTCAACATCCGGTGAAACCCGACGGTGATTCCGAGGGCGCACAGCACGTAAAACACGCCCAGTAGAGCAAGATCGGCCGGGCCGACCGCGGAGTCCCAGAGCAAATAGATCGCCGTGACGACGGCCGCGAATGGCACCACGGTGGTCGCGACCATGATTCCCCGTTGGCCTCGGCGGGTCACGGCCGAAGCATCCGCGGGTATCGCGTTCACCTCCGCCTCGGCAGCCGCGCGATCGATCGGCGGGTCGGTGGCGCGCCCACGCACCAGCACGCGCCCAGCCAACGGTCCCCAGCCTCCACGGCGCACCTCCAAGCTCTCAACCGAGAAGACCGGGCTTTAGGGCCAGACGTGGCGCGGCAGGGGTTTGACCGCGCGCAGCACAACCTTACCACCAGCCGCTGCTTTCAAACACACTCAAGACCGATGCGGCCGTCGATCCACGCCGGGACCGCGGGCGTCGTTGAGTCCGGTGCTACTCTGGCTAATGCCGGTCCAACCGAAGCGAGCGTGTGACGCTCCTGTCCGAACCGGTTCGGGCGAGTCGGCCACCTGCACCTGGCCGACAGGAATGAGCGTCTCATGACCGCTCTTTACGTCGTCGTCGCCGTCGTGGCGGTGATCGGGCTGCTTGCCCTCTTTGGCTCCATCCGGGTCCTCAAGCAGTACGAGCGCGGAGTCCAGTTCCGACTCGGAAAGGTGAAAGATGGCGCTCGTGGCGCTGAAGCACTCGCCATCAGCGCGGTGACCCCGTCCACCCCCAACGGCGACTCCCCGCACCTGGGGACAGCGACTCAGTCCGCGTGAACCGCTACGTCGTCACCTATCACCGCACACCGATCCGGCTTCCGGACGGGCGGAATACGACGGACAGCTTCCAGGTGGTGGACAAGTCGACGGCGCTGCCGCTCGTCGTGTCCCAGCACATCACCCGGGACGCGGCCGTTGCGGCGGCCAAGGCGCTCAACACCGGCTGACCGGTTAGGCACCGGTCAGCCACCACTCGGGAAGCCGTGCAAGCCGGTGCGACCTGGCGTCGGGGTCGAGCTTTCCGCGTCCAGTACGACGTCGAACGTGTCCGGGATCGAATCCTGGAGCGCGAGTGGGACGTGGCTGGTAGGCCAGTGGTAGTCGAGACGCCTGGAGACCGGCCGGTAAGCGGCGGTGAATAGGGTGGCGAAGCCCTCGTCCCACCGCCTGGCGAGAAGCGGCGGAGTGAGCATCGCGGCTGTCATGGCGTCGGCGTCGGCGCCACCGGCAGCGAGGTCGCGAAGTATCTGGAGGCGCTCGACGCTTCGCACCCACGCCGCGTGCTCGGGCCATTCCACAGTCTCGGGATGGTTCGTGATCGCACGTTGCGCGGACACGGTCGCTGGACGATCGGGTGCGACGAGGACGGTGGCCACACGGCCGGATGGATCGCACAGCGTGACGTTGTACGAAAGCTGGTGCGGCACTCGCCGCAGAACGTCGATTCCGTCTCCAACGTTGCCCGCGACCTCCAGCAGGTAGCGGATGACCAGGGGAATGCCGAAGCCTTCGCCGATCTCTTGCCGTCCACCGAATGTCAAGGACACGGCCAGGCCATCGTCGTTCAGGCCGTCCACGAGCCCCCACAGGCAGTCGCCCGTCCCGACCACCCGCCGTGACGACCAGCGAGAGCGATACACCGTCGCCTCAAAGAGTCGCGGGTCGTAATCGTAGTTGCGTAGGAGTACCGGCTCGCCTGTGTCGCCATCAGGCACGACAGTCTGCGAGCAGGCCACGATGAACGGTGGAGGATTCCACAACGTCAGCATGGCGCTCGCCGTGCCGTCATCACCAGCCAGCTGGACGAGCTTCTCATGGGTGCCGACCAGCTCCGGCATGAACCGGCGAAGCGCAGCCTCACAGTCTGCGCGGCCAGGCCGCTCTTCGCCGCCCTCGCGGAGCCACCAGCGACGGTACGCCTCCCAGGTCTCAGCATGCAACGCTTGCCAGCGTGCGCCCGGCGTTGCCTCGTCAATACCGACGAAGCGCAACGTCCGCGACTGCGGCCGCGGAGCGGGAGAGGCGTCGAGCCACGTCCGCCACCCGGGAGGGACAAGCTGCCGCCAGTCCTCGGCTCCCCCGGTCGTATCGACAGCATGCCGGACGTGCTCTCGAAGCGCCGCCGGCACCCACCGCAGCCATCCAGTCAAGGCCGGCTCCACGGAGTCGAGCGCTGCTCGCTCCTGGCGGCTTCCGGGTTCATCAGGCGGAGCGTCGGCACGAGGTCTGCCTCCTGGTCTTTCTCAGCCAGCGCCGGCACCTGGGGAGCCCATTCGCAGTCGCACCCAACCACGAGAACCCGGAGGCCGAAGTCGTGATCGGTGAACACGCGCGCTTCACGGTCGTCGAGAAGATCACCGCGGGCGCCCGGCGGATCATCCGCGAAACCGACCCGCGCAGGATCGGCAGAGGAGATCTATGACCACCCATGGACCTGGCGCCAGCACGCTCACCCGGCGCGGCGAGATCCGGATGCTCATTCTCACCGGAGAGCGCGACCTCACCACCATCAGCGATCTCGACAGGGACATGGAGCACGTCGCGGCGTCCGGCACTAGTGTCGTCATCGACCTCTCCGAGGCGACCTTCATCGACTCGCAAGTCCTCAGCTGGTCGTGCTTCCACGGGGCCGTCAACGCTTACGACGCGGCCGGTTGCCGCAGCACGTAGCGGATGTCGCGCTCGACGGTCGGGAGAGTCCACCCCGGCATATGCGTCATGTCGTACTTGCCCTGGGCGCTCAAGAGGGTCAGAAGCGCATGGCTCAGGTGGCCCGTCATCCCGGTCGCCGAGCCGGCGAGGATGACGCGCTCGCGGCCGCGGGGGTCGATCAGGAACAGGGCGTCGGTGTGCTGGACGTCGAAGTGCAGCGGACGATGGGTGAGCCAGTCGATGTCCGGCGGCTTGCCCTCGGGGACCTTCCGGTAGCCAACGCCGAAGAACCGCCAGAAGGCCGCGATCTGCTGCTTGCTGCCGGTCAGCAGCGGGAAGCGGGCGCCGGTGCGGCGGGAGTACGCGCGCAGCCGGAAGGGCGAGTCGCGCCAGGGGTCGACCGTGGCCTCGACGAAAACCACCCGCCGGGCGATCGCCGGCGGCAGCCTGTGCTGGAGCTCGATGAACGCTCCCGTGGTGATCGGGCAGATCTCGCCGCAGAGCGTCAGGAAAGGCGAGAGGACGACGACCTTGCCGCGGAATGCCGCCAGCGACGTCGGCCGTCCGCTGCGGTTCAGCATCGGCAGCGAGGGCAGGCGCCGATCGACCGGATAGCCGTGCAGCTGCCGCGCCAGCGGGCTCCCCTGCGGCTGTGGGGTCGCCGTCGCGGGCGCGGTCGAGCGCCCCGGCAGGACGCCGGTCGCGACCAGGGCGAACGCCGCCACCGCGACCGCTGCCGCGCCCCAGGCGAGCAGCGTCAGCGTACGTTGGCGGCCCCTCACGCGGAGGTCCTCGCGACGGACGAGCCTTCGTCGGACCCGGGGTCGAGAATTGGGATTCCGGTCACGGACGTGGCCCCACCGTAGCACCGGCGAGGGCCGAGACCGGCCGCAGAAAATCACTCCCGAATCGCCCCGTCAGAGGGAGGGTCGGCCGGATTCCTTGACCGCCCGGCCGGTGTGCGATAGAAACGGCTCCATGTCCGAGGAGAAAATCGTCGAGGTGGTCAACGAGGCGTTGGCGGGGGCGGACATCGAGGATACCGTGACGGTGGCCGGAGAGTTTGCTCCGCGCGGCCATTCCGGCGCGGGCTTCGCGGGAGCGTTGATCGGGGGCGACTCGCTGGGCGGCGCAGCGGAGGGCGTCGCGACGGTCGGCGGTTACGTGGCGGGCACCCACCTCCACGACGCCACCACCGGCCTTCCCGGGCGGATGGTCGTCGGCGTGTCCGACACCACCGTCTACGGCTTCGCCGGCAGCCGCGCCCACCCAAAAGCGCTCGTCTTCCGCGTGCCCCGCGACGGGCTCGAGATCAAGGTGCACCGGCGCATCAACGTGCGCGTGCTGGAGCTGATCGACTCCGACGACGGCTCCCGCATCGAGCTCGAGGGCATGCGCTTGCCGATCACGCACTCCAAGGACGTCATCCAGGAGCTCGTCTAGCCGTGAGCTAGCTGAGGGTGCCCGTGAAGGTCGTGCTCGGGTGCCTGCGGATGACGGTCGACGTCGTGACCCTGTGCGAGACGGTGAAGCGAAGGCTAAGGCTGGTGACATCGCACTGCGAGAAGTCGTTCCTCGACCCGTGGGAGAAGATCACCGCCACATGCCGGCGGTGAGTCGGGTTTCGCCTCACCCGCCACGCCTTGCCTCGGCAGGGGGCAATTCCACCGGTGACCGTGTGCGTGGCCACGATGTTCGTCGCCCCTCGGCCGACCATGAACTGGTAGGTGACGGCCTCTTTGGCCGCGAGACAGGTGAAAATCTGCCCACCGCTTCCGTCGGGGCCGTGTCCCCGGCAATTTCCGCCTGACACGAACGGCGTCACGACCCGGGTCGAGTAGCCGCCGGGGCGCTTGGGTTTGATCTGGCGGGTGGTCACGGTCCTCGTCCGGACGGAGATCCGCTTCAGGTGGCAGCTGGCGGTCACCGTGATCGGGCCGGGCGCGGTGACTACCCCCGACGGCATCGGCGTTGGCAGCAGCAGCATCCCGTTCAGCCCGTTCGCGTCGGGATTGGTCGTGTCGGGATCGGTCAGCGTGTACGGCTGGGAGTCGGTTCCCGTCACGTCAGCGGAGGCGGTGCAGGCGCTGGTGACGTCACCACCGTCGCGGTGCCAGCCGGCGGCGTTCTGGATATGGATGATGACACCGCCGCTGGTCGCGTCGATCGCCGCGCTCGTGACCGTGATCGAGGCCGGCGCGACGGCTGCCGCGCCTGACGCAGCCGAGAGCCCGACCAAGGCCATCGTGAGAAGCGTGAACGCGATGACTCGCCTCATGACCGTACCTCCTCCTGGAGCCCCGGGTCGCCTGCCGCGACCACGAACGTCACTCCTCCCACATGCGACGGCCGCCAGCATACCAAGCGGCGCCAGTAGGCTTCCTGCCGGGGCCATGCCGACTGTGCAATCCACCCTCGTCGCCGAGGACGACCGTGTCCGGGTCAGCACGCTGACATTCACGGACGGGGCGGAGACGGGGCACCACCGGCACGCGTACGACTACATCGTCGTCCCGATCACCGGCGGCACATTCAGAGTCGAGGAGACCGATGGGTCGACCAGGGAGCTGACTCAGGCGGCGGGCGTGCCGTATCAGGGCCCCGCCGGCACCGAGCACAACGTGGTCAACACCAGTGGCGCTACGGCGAGCTTCGTCGAGATCGAGCTCAAGCGCTGAACCGACCGAGCTCTGATGCGCGCCGGCTGCGGCGGTCAGCGGGGCGGCGTCCGCCGCCACGGCGTCCGATTGAGGCACTCCACCAGGACCCGAGCGCCGTCGCGCACCACCGGCTCGCCGTGCGTGACCAGCACCCGCTCGACGTCCAGCTCGGTCAGCGGGCGCAGCGTCGGCAGGAACCGCTCCTCGTACCAGGCCTGCCGGCGCTCGCTGTCGATCTCCGCCCACACCCGCAGCTGCCCGTCGATCTCGAGCACCGTGTCGCCGAAGGCGAGTGCCCGGTGCGACGGCAGCTCGAACGGCATCTCGGAGCGCTGCGGGCGCCCGATCGTGTGGACGCGGATGCCGCCGCCGAGCAACTCGCCGCCCTCGAGCGGCTGAAAGCCGGAGTCGTCGTCGAGCCGGGACAGGCACTGGCGATGGCCGAAGATCGTCACCTCGTGGCGGTCCCGCCAGCGGCGCCAGAGAAGCTCCGAGCCGCGGACGTGGAACGGGATCGTGACCAGGATCCGCACGCTTCCGCGGACCAGTTCGTCGAGCGCCTCCAGCACATCCGGGTCACGCGCGTCGGCCAGCGGGTCGACAAGGATCGTCCCCAGGTCGTCGTGCAGGGCGTAGGCGGTCGCCAGCGGCGGGATCCCCTGCCGCCGCCGGCTGAATCGCCACAGTCCGCGTGCGAGCTCCTGGAGGGGTGCCACGATCGGATGATTCCAGGCACCGGCCGCGAGTGCGGCACTCTCCGGCCAAACCACGGGATCCAACGCCCTTGCACGACGCTGGATCGTCTAGATCATTGTGTGCCGCCGATCGCCGCGACCGGCGAGAACCGCCGCGATGACGCAGACCAGGATGCCGCCGACCTCGACCGCTGCCGCCCACTCCTGCCAGGCGCCGCGGAGTGTTTCCTGGTAGCCGAAGAGCCCCCAGTGGACGCTGACAAGGAACGCGCCCAGGGTCGTCGCGCAATAGCCGGCTCCGAGCAGCGGCCAGATCCATCCGCGGCGCATCAGGAGGAGCGCTCCAAGGGTCACCCCGGCCACGAAGTTCGCCAGGAAGAGGCGGCCGATCGTGGGGACGGCGGAGAAGTAGTCGTTGTACAGGTAAAGATGGATCGCACCGGTCGCCACCACCAGCACGGCGCCGAGTATCCCGGCCGCGCGCGCGGCCCATCCGTGCCGAACCGTCTCGTGCGTCTGCCTGACGTCCGTTCTGGGACGAGTCCGCTGTTCGCTTCGCAGTGCCATGTCGAACCTCCTCTTGGGATTGCCTGGCCGCAGGGCAGTACCCTGGTGGTGGGCAGCGCCTTGTGGCACCGACCACATCCGGCGTGAGGGTGTGAGCGCGGGTACTCGCAGGCGCTGAGCGGGTACTGCCAGCCTGAGCCAACCAACGAGGAGGGTGTCGTGTTCGCACGAGTCGCGGAATTCACGAGCGATCCCCGCCAGGTGGACGCCTCGGTCGAGATGGTGCGCCGCACCGTCGAGTCGGGCGAAACCCCGGAGGGGCTGAAGGGCGCCAAGATGCTGATGCTGGTCAATCGAGAGTCAGGCAAGGGCATCGGGATCACGTTGTTCGACAGCGAGGACGCGATGCGCCGAGGGGACGAGGCCCTGAACGCGATGAATCCCGAAGGCAGCGAGCGGCGGACGTCGGTCGAGTTCTACGAGGTGCCGGTGCAGACGGTCGCAACCTCCTAGCCGCCTCGCCTGGCGGATAGCATCGGCTGCATGGATGCGGTCGAGGTCAGCCCTGCCGAGGCGCGGCAAATCGCCGTCCGCGCGCAGCTCCTGGACGGAAGCGCGACCGACGTTCTGTCCACCGTGCGCCGGCTCGGCTTCCTCCAGCTCGACCCGATCTCGACCGTGGCGCCGCCGCAGTACCTGGTGCTCTGGAGCCGGCTCGGCCGCTACCGGCGGGAGGAGCTCGACCGGCTGGTCTGGCAGGAGCGGGCGCTGGTCGAGTGGAACGCGTTCCTGTGGCCGGTCGAGGAGCTGCCGCTGCTGCGAGCCCGCATGCAACGTCCGGCCAGCGCCGACTCCTACGCCCGCCGGGAGGACGCCTACCTGCGCCAGCACGCGTCACTCCGCCGCTACCTGCTCCGCGAGCTGGAGCGGCGGGGGCCGCTGCTGGGCCGTGAGATTGCCGACCACCCGCCGAGCCGGCGCGAGCCGCACCGCTGGTGGGGCGCGCGCAAGATCGGGCTGATGCTGGAGGTCATGAGCGCCCGCGGGCAGGTGGCGGTGGTGGGCCGGCGGGGAACCCAGCGGGTGTGGGACCTGGCCGAGCGCTGGTACCCGCCGACGGAGCGGATTCCGTGGCCGGAGGCGTCGCGCCGGATCGACGCCCGCCGCTTTCGCTCCCAGGGCGTGCGACTGAAGCAGGGTCGCTGGCTGGCGCACCCGGAGGCGGCGGCCGGCGCCGTCGGCCGACGGCTGACGGTGCTATCGCCGTTCGACCAGCTGGTCGCCGACCGGGCCCGGGCGGAGGCGCTGTGGGGCTTCCGCTACCGGCTCGAGATGTACGTCCCCGGCCCGCGCCGCGAGTACGGCTACTACGTCCTGCCGATCCTCCGCGGCGACCGCCTGATCGGCCGTATCGAGCCGGTGCACGACCGACGGGCGGGCCGGCTCGAGGTGCGCGGCGTCTGGTGGGAGGACGGGGTGCGCCCGCCCGACCTGGGGCCGGCCCTGCGCGGTCTCGCCCGCTGGCTGGGCGCCTCCCTGGACGGTGGCTGGACTGGGTATGTACCTTGACAGTTACGTAACCATCTTGGTACACTAGATTTCATGGAGGCTGTCCTGCGGGCACTGGCCGACGAGAGCCGGCGAACGTTGGTGGAGACGCTGGCGCGCGGCCCGGCGACCGCGGGTGAGCTGGCGGAGCTGTTGCCGATCGCCCGGCCGGGTGTGTCGCGGCATCTGCGCGTGCTGCGCGAGGCGGGGCTCGTCGAGGTCCGCCCAGAGGCCCAGCGGCGCGTCTACGGCCTTCGCCCCGAGCCGCTCGCCGAGCTCGATCAATGGCTGGGCCGCTATCGGGACATGTGGGAGCGCCGGTTGGATGCCCTGCATACCGAGGTAGCCCGGGGAACGCGCGAGAGAAGGAGCACCACATGACCAGCAATGCACCCGGAGCCGATCGCATCCTGGGCAGCCTCCGCTCGGCCGAGGGCACGGGCATCGTGCGCATGGAAGACCGGTTCCCGACCTCGATCGACGACCTGTGGTCGGCGCTCACCGATCCCCGCCGGCTGGCCCGCTGGATCGCCGATGTCGAGGGCGACCTGCGGCCAGGTGGGGACTTCGGCGCCCGCTACCTCGACGGCGCGCTT
>Ga0070714_100001961_pt1 | contig 15030 bp, 14 predicted proteins | sample LARL83metaG_FD_65450 | JGI IMG/M metagenome (GOLD analysis project Ga0070714, IMG submission 65450) | Corn, switchgrass and miscanthus rhizosphere microbial communities from Kellogg Biological Station, Michigan, USA - LAR L8-3 metaG | ecosystem: Host-associated > Plants > Roots > Rhizosphere ...
TAGGTCAGACCGAAGCGCTGCGGCATCTGGGAGTCGAGCTGGATCGTCCCCATCTGCCACGAGCGGCCGAGGACGTCGGTCATGTGGAGGTCGATCTTCGGCCCGTAGAAGGCTCCGTCGCCCTCGTTCAGGTCGTAGTCGATCCCGCGACGATCGAGCGCGGCGCGCAGCGCGCCCTCGGTGAAGTCCCACTCCTCGTCGGTGCCGAGCTTCTTGTCCGGGCGCGTCGAGAGCTCGAAGCGCGCGTCCATGCCGAAGAGGTCGTAGAGGTAGGACGCATAGTCGAGGCAGGCGAAGATCTCGTCCTCGATCTGGTCCGGGCTGACGAAGATGTGCGCGTCGTCCTGGGTGATGTGCTTGACCCGCAGCAGGCCGTGCAGTGTCCCTCCCTTCTCGTCGCGATGGAGGGTCGACGACTCGGCGAAGCGGATCGGCAGATCCCTGTAGCTGCGGAGGCGTGCGCCGAAGAGAAGCATGTGGCCCGGGCAGTTCATCGGCTTGAGCGCCATCCGCCGCTCGCTCTCGCCGTGGGACTGCACCCAGAAGATGTTTTCCTCGTAGTTCTGCAGGTGCCCTGACGTCTCGTAGGTCTGCTCGTCGTAGAGCAGCGGCGTCTTCACCTCGAGGTAGCCACGCCTGAGGTTCTCGCGGCGCCGCACGTCCTCGAGCTCGTTCCAGACGACCATCCCCTTCGGGTGCCAGAAGGGCGAGCCCGGCGAGTGGTCCTCGAGATGGAAGAGGTCGAGCTGGACGCCGAGACGCCGGTGATCGCGCGCCCGGGCCTGCTCCAACCGCTCGAGGTAGAGGTCGAGGTCCTTGGGGTCATAGAACGCGGTGCCGTAGATCCGCGTGAGCTGCTTGTTGTGCTCGTCGCCGCGCCAGTACGCGCCGGCGAGGCCGGTCAGCTTCAGCGCCTTGATCGGCTTCGAGTCCTGGAGGTGCGGGCCGCGGCAGAGATCCGTGAAGTCGCCCTGCGTGTACAGGGAGATGTCCCCCTCGGCCGTGTCGACGAGCTCGACCTTGTACGGCTCTTCCTCGGCTTCGAAGCGTTCGCGCGCCTCGTCGCGGGAAATCTCGCTTCGTTCCCAGCTGCGGCCCTCCTTCAGCTCGCGCTGCATCTCCTCCTCGATCCGCTCGAGCTCCTCCTCGCGGACGGGCTCCGGGAAGTCGAAGTCGTAGTAGAAGCCGTTGTCGATCGGCGGGCCGATCGCGATCTTCACACCCGGGTAGAGCCGGCGCACGGCCTCGGCAAGGAGGTGCGCGGTGGAGTGGCGGAGCACGGCGAGCGCGTCGGGATCCTCCCGGTCGCGCGTCGTCAGGAGCTGGATCTTGTCCCCGTCCGTGAGCGGCTGCCGCAGGTCCTGGACGCGGCCGTCGACGCGCACGAGCACGGCCTGCTCGGCGAGCTTCGGGCCGATGGCCCGCGCGGCGTCCAGACCCGAGGCGCCGTCGGGAAGTTCGAGCTCTGAGTTGTCGGGAAGGACGACCTTCATGACAGAACCGGCCAAGGATATGCACCCCCGTGAGGACGATAGGAACGAGAAACTGGAGGAGTCTCCGGTGCCTGACCCGACCGCGAAAGACACGGACGGAGAGGACGACCCGGAGGCCGACTAGCGAGGTGTCCTGGTGCGCTCGGAGCGCATAGCACGAGTCTAGCCGCGGAACTCCATGAGGATCCAGGGCGCGGTGTGTTCGTCGTCGGGTTCGTGCCGCGAGATCTCCACGAAACCCGCGCGCTCCCAGGCGTGCACTGCGCCCTGGTTCCAGGCGTAGGGATCGACGGTCACCCGCTCGCGGCAGCGCTCCTGGAGCAGATGCTCGGTCATCGCCCGCGCGGCGTCGGGTCCGAGCCCGCGCCCGCGCGCGCCGGGGATCAGGAACATGTCGAGCCCCTCGGCGTGGACCTGGAGGAAGCCGACCGGGGCCCCGGCCTGCTCGACGATCCACGCCTCGACGTCCTCGCGTGCGAGCCTGTCCTCCATCTCCGCGTGGGTGAAGGTCTCTTCGTCCCAGTAGCGGGCTACCTCGGGATCCGCGTGCCAGGCGACGAGGCGGTCGACGTCCGCCGCGCCGGCCGGCCGCAGCGTGGTCAGTCGTCCGTGTACGAGAAGGTCCATTCGACATCCGTCTGCGATGTGCCGCCGAGGCTCCGATAGAGCGCATTCGCGGGCTCGTTGTCGGGCTCGGTCAGTACGAAGCCGACCCGGATGCCCCGCTCGCGGGCGAGCGCGGCGAGCCGTGTGAGCAACGCCGAAGCGATCCCGCGGCGCTGATGGCTCTCGGCGATGTCCACCTCGTAGACGAAGAGGTTCGCCCGGTCGCCATGCCGCCGCGGCAGCTCGTGGGCGAGCACAAAACCGACCGGCAGATCGCCGTCGAACGCGACGAGCATCAGCGTCCGCGGATCGGCGAGCAGGCCCTCGGGGTCGCCCGGCCCGTCGTACGTCGCCAGCTCACGCACCACATTCTCGTCGCCCGGCTGGAGCGGGCGAATCGCGAGGCCGGGAACGTCCGTTCTTTCTTCGTCCACTCCAAGGAGGATCGCATGCCCGGCAAACAACCGACTGTCAAGAACGAGAAGCAGTACGAGAAGCTGAAGGACAAGGGGATGTCGAAAGAGCGCGCGGCGAAGATCGCGAACTCGCCCGGCGCCTCGAAGCGCGGCGGCAAAGCGGCGCACTCCTCCTCTTCTCGAGGCAACTCGAGCCAGGGCGGCACGACCGCCCAGAAGAAGGCCGCGGGCCGCAAGGGCGGACGCGCGACCGCGCGCAAGGGTTAAGTCCTCCGTTGGGGGGGTCGTGTGCGGCTCGCGAAGACAGCTCGCTGCAGACGTCGTTCGTTAAGGACGACGCGGCGCTGAACGTCAGCCGACCTGAAAAGAATCGACGGGGCGCCTCGCAGGAGGCGCCCCGTCACAAACCCGTTAACCGACGGGGACGACGTTCCGAGCCTCGGGCCCTTTCTGACCCTCGGCCGGCTCGAACTCGACGCGGGCGCCTTCGGCGAGGGACTTGAAGCCCTCGGACTCGATCGCGCTGAAATGGACGAACACATCCTTGCCGCCCTCGTCCGGGGTGATGAAGCCGTACCCCTTCGCATCGTTGAACCACTTGACGGTTCCTGTTGCCATGTGAAACACCTCCCTCCGCGGAAGTCCAGAGCGGTGGGGAGGCGCAAGGAAGCGCGACCGGAACTCGCTCAGTGCTAGTACAGGGAGAACCGTAGCGGAGAATGGCCGCCTGATGCGCGCTCTCGCAGCTCCCGACAAGTTCCGCGGCACGCTCACCGCGCGGGAGGCCGCGGCCGCGATCGCCGCGGGTGCCGAGCGCGCGGGCTGGGCGGCGGATGAGCTGCCGCTCGCCGACGGTGGCGAGGGCACGCTCGACCTGATTGGCGGCGGCAACCGGCTGACGACGGTGACCGGGCCGCTCGGGAATCCGGTCAAAGCCGCGTGGCGGCTCGAGGCGGACGGCACCGCGCTGATCGAGGCGGCACAGGCGTGCGGGCTCACGCTCGCCGGCGGGCCGGAGCGGAACGATCCGCTCCGCGCGACGAGCCGCGGGGTCGGCGAGCTCGTCGCAGCCGCGGTCGCCGAGAGAGCCGGACGGATCGTCGTCTTCGTCGGCGGCGTCGCGTCCACCGACGGCGGGGCCGGCGCCACGGAAGCCGTTCCGCATCCGCTCCGCGTCCCGCTCGACGTGGCGTGCGACGTCGACGCGCGCTTCCTCGATGCCGCCGACGTCTTCGCGCCGCAGAAGGGAGCGACGCCGGAGCAGGTGCAGATCCTGCACGAGCGCCTCGAGAAGCTCGTCGTGCCCGACGTTCCGGGCTCCGGCGCGGCGGGTGGGCTTGCCGGCGGGCTCGCGGCGATCGGCGCGCGGCTCCTGCCCGGCTTCGACCTCGTCGCCGACCGGGTCGGCCTCGACGGGCACCTCGCGCAGGCGAGTCTCGTCGTCACCGGCGAGGGCCTGGTCGACGCGACCTCCGCCACCGGCAAGGTCGTCGGCCGCGTCCTCGCGCGCGCGCAGGAGGCCGGAGTCGAGGCGCTCGTCGTCGCGGGAGACGTCGCGCCGAGCAGCCCGATCGAGGCGCTTTCGCTCGTCGCGAGCTACGGTCACGAGCGCGCGCTCGCCGAGCCGGCGGAGTGTCTCACGGAGCTCGTCGCAACGACCCTGGCGGCCCGCCGGAACTGACCCTATTCTGCAGCCGGAAAATGCCGAAGCCCGTCGCCAACGCACCGCACATCGCCTACCGCCCCGGACTCGACGGCCTGCGCGCGATCGCGGTCGCGGCCGTGTTCCTCTACCACTCGCGAATCGACTGGCTGCCGGGCGGCTTCCTCGGCGTCGACCTCTTCTTCGTCCTCAGCGGCTACCTGATCACGTCGCTGCTGCTCGTCGAGTGGGAGGCGCGAAACCGGATCGACCTGCGCCGGTTCTGGATGCGCCGCGCGCGCCGCCTCCTCCCCGCTCTCGTCGTCGTCGTGCTCGGCTCGCTCGCCCTCGCCGCGATCTTCGCCCGCCAGGATCTCGCCCACACCCGCAGCGACGTGGTCGCCTCGCTCTTCTACTTCCAGAACTGGCACCTGATCGTCGCGAACCACTCGTACTTCAACCTGATGGGCAACCCGTCGCTGCTGAACCATCTGTGGTCGCTCGCGGTGGAGGAGCAGTTCTACATCGTCTGGCCGCTGCTGCTCGTGCCGTGCCTCGTCCTCGTCGGGCGCAAGCGACTGCCGATGATCGTGATCGCCGGTGTCGCCGCCTCGGCCGCGCTGATGTGGATCCTCTACACGCCCGGCACCGATCCCTCGCGCGTCTACTACGGCACCGACACGCGCGCCTTCCTGCTGCTGATGGGGATCCTGGTCGCGCTCGTCTGGCCGTGGATCATGCGGATGCGGCGCGCGGTGCCGCTGCTCGAGCTCTTCGGCATCGCGGCTCTCGTCGGCTCGGTCCTCCTCTTCCGGCAGATGCAGGACTTCAACCCGACGCTCTATCGCGGCGGCGACCTCGCGGCCGCGTTCTGCTTCGCGGTGCTCGTCGCGGCGGTCGCCCATCCGAAGACGGGAATCGGCGAGGCGCTCGGCGTCGCGCCGCTGCGCTGGGTCGGCGAACGCAGCTACGGGATCTATCTCTGGCACTGGCCGATCGTCGTCCTCGTCGCCGGAGTCAATACGCGCCCGAGCGTCGGTGTCGTGGTCGGCGAGGCCGCTCTCGTTCTCGCGGTCGCCGCGCTCTCGTACCGGTACGTCGAGCAGCCGATCCGGACGGGGCGGCTGCAGCGGTGGCTCGCGCAGCACCCGCGCCGCACCCGGCTCGAGGTCATGGGCGCGGGAGCGGTGGCGCTCGTCGCGACCTTCGCGATCCTGTTCGTGGTGCCACGCTCGCTGAACCCGGTCTCGGCGTACGTCAATCCGACGAAGGCGCACGCCGGCACCCACCACCAGCAGCAGCACCAGCGGACGACCACCGTGGTCTCCCACGAGACCACGCCGAAGCACAAGAAGAAGGCCGCGCTTCCGCCCGGCCGGATCCTCGCGCTGGGCGACTCGGTCATGCTCGGCTGTTCGTCCCAGCTGAAGATCGCGCTCGAGCACCACGTGCGTGTCGACGCGACGGTGGGCCGGCAGATCGAGGACACGGTCAACGAGCTGCAGACGCTACGCCGACACCACAAGCTCACGAAGATCGTGGTGATCCAGGTCGGGAACAACGGCCCGCTCTGGTACCACGACCTCGTGCGGCTACGTCACGCGCTGCACGGGATTCCGGACATCGTGGTCGTCAACGTCCGCAACGACACGAGCTGGCAGGACGAATCGAACCACGCGCTCGTCACCTGGGTGCATGGCTGGCCGGCGGCGCATCTCGCCGACTGGTACGCGCACTCGACGCCCAAGATGCTCCAGGACGGAACGCATCCGCTGCCGTACGGGTGCACGATCTATGCGAACGTGATCGCCGGCACGCTGCGATCGACCTGAGCGGCGTCAGGCGGCTTGCTTGGCGGTGCGCTCGTAGACGACGGGGTCCGACGCGGCGAGCACGTACGAGCGGCCGTCGAGCACGAACACGATCGCCAGGAGATCGAGCTCGGCTAGCTTCTCCTGTGCCTCGCGGAGCAGCAGCGCGAGACCGTCGGTCTCGTCGCCGATCTCGGCGGCGAAGAGCCAGAGCCCTTCGTCGTCGTGTGACCAGCCCGGCCAGCGCGGCCGCAGGCTGACGCGGAAGGCCTGTGCGGCCTCGAACGTCGGGAGCTCGAAGAGCACGACGTCGCTGAGTTGGGTATCGAGCTGATCCATGGCCCCAGCATGCGTGCCGGAGGCGTCGAGCGCCCTGACGCGGTTGGGGCAGTTTGTCTAAGGAAACTGTTAGCCGACGGGCTCTGTGGCCGTCTCCAGCTCCTCGCGCGCCGACCTCGTGAAGAGGAACGCGAGTGCCGCGCCGACCCCGTAGCCGACGAGGACCGCTGCGATCGATTCGCCCCACCCGGGCTTCTCGGTCATGTTCCAGACGATCCCGAGGACGATTCCGAGGTTCGCGAGCTCGACCACCCAGAGGCCTGGATGGAGCGTCATCCGCCGCGCCTCGGCGCCGATCGGCCCGGGGCCGTTGGCCATCATCGCGGCCTGAAGCTTCTTCGCGGTGTGCTCGGCGACGCCGCCGCCCTGGGCACCGAGCACTACGAGCCCGATGATCCCCATGACGATCCACGGCGTACTCCACGTCCAGAGCTTGTGCGTCATGTAGGCGCCCGTCAGGAAGAGGAGGACGATGGCGACGGGAAAAAGGCGCGCGACCTTGCCGGACACGATCCCCCACGGCATGGCCTGCTCGACCGTGCGCGCGGCCTTGAGCTGGAAGAGGCAAGTGAGCAGAACCGACCCGGCCCCGATGCCGATGAAGAGCGCGAGCAGATGGACGTAGAGGACGTAGTGGTACGTGTTCAAAGCCTTCCCCCTGTGGTCGCGTGACGCCTGCTGCGGAGGCTAGGGCAAGGCGCCGCCAGGTTCAAGAGCCATTCCGAAGCGCTCTGATGAATCTCAGAATGCGCTCGGCGGTCGCCCGTGGCGCGGCGAGCATCGAGAGGTGGCCCGACCGGGGGACCAGCTGCAGGCGTGTGCGGAGGGCGGCCGCCGTGGCCCGGCCGCTGGCGAGCGAGTCGACGGTGTCCTCCGCGCCCCAGATGACAGCGCGCGGGACGCGCAGCCGGGCGAGCTGCTGAAGCGTCAGGCCGGGGATGCCTCCGGCGACGAGATCCTTGAGCGCGGAGTCGGTCCCCTGCACGCGGAACGGGCGCTCGAACTGCGCAACCGTCGCGTGGCCGGTCGGCGCCCGCTTCGGGCCCCAGGCATTCCGGACGGCGCGACCGACGATCCAGTCCGAGCCGGTGAGCAGCCGGTACACAGCGGTGTAGTAGGGATAGACGAGCAGGTCGGCGAGCCACGCACGGTCGCCGCCGAAGGCGAGGGCATCTCCGTCGAGGAGCACGACACCCTCGACCTGGTGCGGGTGCGCGAGGCCGGCGGCTGCCGCTACGCCCGCGCCGAGCGAGTGTCCGACGAGGACCGGGCGCCTGATGTGAAGCCTTTGCTCGAAGCCCCGTACGAGCTGGAGCCAGTGCGGCATCGTGTAGGGGCCGCGGCGCTGGCTGTAGCCCCACGGCGGCAGGTCGACCGCGAAGACCCGGTGGCCTCCTCGCGCCAGCAGCGGGCCGACGTCGTGCCAGACCCAGGACGACTCGGCGGCGCCGCCGAGCAGTACCACGGGAGAGCCGTGCCTGCCCCAGCTGCGGTAGGCGAGCGTCGTCCCGTCGACCCGGACGAACGGGCCGTGATAGAGGTCGGTCGCGGATTGCTCGCGCCCGTTCGTGGCCAGGTCGTAAGCGACGGCGGCGAGGGTGACGAGCACGACGAGAACGAGCAGGGCCAGTAAGAGCCGCCGGCCCCAGCGGCGTAGCCAGCTGCGAGGCGGCACGTGATCCTGGCTCAGCACAGGGTCCCGGACCATAAGTTCGCCGAGCCGGTGGCGGTTTCGTCCACCTCCGAGCAATGCATTCGGCTTCCGCCTAGCTCATCGCCCGGGGGCTTCGGTCTAGTCCCGCTCCGTGCTCGGCGCGACGCCAATGCTGCCGCCTTCCGCGCCCACCGTCAACCACGCGCTTTGCGCAATTTGCGAGGTTCGTGTGGCGGCCTCCGCACAGAAAATCCGCTGTTTGCGGAAACCGGGTCGCGGGCCATCACTGCGCCACGATCGTCCGGCTCTGCTCCCGCGCGAACTGCTGGACGTAGTACGGGCCGAGACCGCCCTTGCCGGTCAGACCGCTCGCCTTCCAGCCGCAGAAGGACTGGATCCCGGGCCACGCACCGGTCGTCGCTCCGGCCCGGCGGTTCACGTATACGACGCCGGCCTCGATCTCGTCGAGGAAGCGGCCGAGCTCTTCCTCGTCCCGCGAGAACACGCCCGCCGTGAGCCCGTACGGGACGGCGTTCGCCTCCGTGAGGGCGGTGTCGAAATCCGGCACGCGGACGACGGTGACGAACGGAAGGAAGAGCTCGTCGCGAGTGAGCGGATGCCCGAGCGGCAGGCCGGAGACGACGGTGGGCTGGACGAACCACCCCACGTCATCGCCCCGGAAGCCTCCGGCCGCGACGACGCCGTCGCGGCGAGCGGCCTCGACCGAGCTCTCGAAACGTGCGAGTGCCTGCTCGTTCACGACCGGGCCGGTGGCGGCCTCGGGATCGGCCGGGTCGCCGACGAGCGTCGTCCGGCCGAGCTCTGCGAGCCGTTCCACGAGCTCGTCGTGGGCCTCGTCCACCACGATCGCGCGCGCGCAGGCGCTGCACTTCTGACCCGAGAACCCGAAGGCGGCTTTCGCGATCCCCTCCGCGGCGGCTTCGAGGTCCGCGCTCGCGCCGACGACGGCGGCGTTCTTACCGCCCATCTCCGCAAGCACCGGCCGCGGATACGGGCCTTCCGACAGGCGCCGCCCTATCTCGCGGCCGACCTCGGCCGAGCCGGTGAACGCGACGCCGTCGATAGCCGAGCCGACGAGAGCCTCGCCGGTCGGGGGGCCGCCGTGGACGAGCGAGATGACTCCGCCGGGGACGCCTGCCTCGGCGAGCAGTCGGGCAACGGCTCCGCCCGACGCCGGAGCCTCCTCCGGTGGCTTCAGGACCACGGCGTTCCCCGCCAGGAGAGCCGCGGCCGTCATCCCGAACCCGAGCGCGAAGGGGAAGTTGAAGGGCGCGATGACGGCGAAGGCGCCGTACGGGCGGAGCACGTCGGTGTTGCGCTCGTCCGGCGACAGCCGGCCGAGCGGCGTCTCGAATCCTTCCGCCGACTCGATCTGGAGGCAGTACGTCTCGATCAGGTCGATCGCTTCCTCGACCTCGGCGATCGACTCCGTCCGCACCTTCCCGGTCTCGAGGCTGACCGCCGCGGCGAGATCGAGCTTGCGCTCGTCGATCAGCCGCTCGGTCGCGCGCAGGACTGCCACGCGATCCGCGTGCGGCAGCCGCCGCCAGTCGCGCTGTGCCACACGCGCGGCGTCGACCGCCTCTGCGACGACCTCGGCACCCTCGTGCGCACGGCTGGCGACGTGTCGGCGACGCGACGGATCCTCGCGCGCGAACGGCTGTCCCGCCGTGACTTCGCGCCCGGCGACGAGATGGGCGAGCGGTTCCGCGTCGCGCTCACGCGCTTCCGCAAGCGCTGCTTCGAACGCGCGGTCGAGCTCGGCGCTGCGGGTGCCCGTCGTGTACGTGAGTCGGGTCGCCATTTCCGGAATAGCATCTCACTCGATGGCCGGCAGGTCACTCTTCGTCGCGGCACTGCAGACGGCGGGCGTACCCGGAGATCCCACGGCGACGCTCGAGCGGTTCGAGCGTCACGTGCGCGCGCTCCGCTCGACGTTCGATGGGCTGCAGCTGGTGCTCGCCCCTGAGCTCCATTTGATGGCTCTGACGTCGCTGCTCGATGCGGCCGGCCTCCCGACGGACGAGGAGCTCGCGGTCGACATCCCGGGCGAGCTCACCGAACGGCTCGGCGCACTCGCGCGCGAGACGGAGCTCTGGCTCGTGCCCGGCAGCGTCTTCGAACGCGTGGACGGCGGCGTGGCGAACACCGCGCTCGTCCTGTCGCCGGCGGGCGAGCTCGTGGCGTCCTACCGCAAGTGCTTCCCCTGGCAGCCGTACGAGACCAGCCAACCGGGCACGCAGACGGTCTGCTTCGACATCGAGCGCATCGGCCGCTTCGGGCTTGCGATCTGCCACGACGGCGCGTTCCCGGAGATCTTCCGCTCCCTCGCGTGGCAGGGCGCCGAGGCGATCTTCCAGCTGGTGTTGACCGAGACGTCCGACCGGGATGCCGAGACGGTCGTCGCCCGCGCAAGCGCGATCGTCAACCAGGTCGCGGTCGTGAACATCAACGCGGCGGCGCCGGTCGGCAACGGCCGCAGCCTCGTGATCGATCCCGAGGGCGCGGTGCGCTACGAAGCGGGAGTCGGCGAGGAGGTCGTGACAGCGGTGCTCGATCTCGATCAGGTGGAGCGCGTGCGCGAACGCGGCAGCTTCGGCATCAACAAGCTGTGGGAGCAGATGGACCGCGTCGGGCCGGGTCTCGACCTGCCGCTGTACGGCGGCTCCTACCGGCCGCGGCCGCGGTAGAGCTCGAGCACCTTCTCGCGCGGCAGCGCGCGTACGAGACGTCCTTCACGTCCGGCGGTGTCCACCGCGGCCCAGAGCGAGCAGAGCACCGCCTCCTCGGTCGCGTCGACGACGGCCTGGAAGAGCGGGTTGAGCTGGCGATCGGAAAACGAGCGCTCGCCGGAGGTCGCGAACGCGACGAAGATCTCCCCGCTGCCGTGGTGGGCCACCGAGCCGGTGCGCGCGAGCCCGAGGCCCACCCGGCGCGCGAGCCGCTCGAGCTGCGGCGGCGTGAGCGGCGCATCGGTTGCGACGACCGCGATGCAGCTGCCGTCCGGCTCCGACGTGTCGTCGGGCCGCTCGTCGAGCAGGCGCCCGATCGGCACTCCGTCGACGAGAAGTTGTTCCCACGACCCGAAGTTCGTGAGCAGGAGGACGCCGACGGTGTGCTCGCCGGCCCGCCGGCTCGACGAGCCGATACCGCCCTTCCAGTCGAAGCAGCACATCCCGGCGCCGGCGCCGACCGCTCCCTGTTCGAATTCGGCCGCCGCACCGGCGACAGCCCGGGCGACGTCCCCCGGCTGGACGTGCGCGACGCGCGCATCCGACAGCCAGTTGTCGTTGCACTCTCCGACGACCGGGATGACGACGCTTGCGACGCCGACCCGCGGGTCCGCGGCCATCGCGACCGAGACGGCACCGTCGTACACGCGGCCGACCGCATGGGTAGAGGTCAGGTAGACCGGAGTCTCGAGGATCCCCCATTCCTTGATCTCGAGCGAGCCGGTCAGCTCGCCCGCGCCGTTCAGCACGGCCGTGCCGGCCGGAGCCGGGAGCGACGGCGGGACGACGGCGGTCACGCCGGTGCGCTCCACCGTCACATGACCGACCGTGACCCCGGCGTCGGCGATCGAGTTCCGGGGCCCGGGCTCGAGCGTCCCGATGACGATGCCGTCCTCGCGCGGCCATGACATGGTGCGACCCTAATGCTGCCGTTCGTCTGGAGCGACGACTGCCTGCGACACGAGCCTGATGCGGAGATCTGGGTCGGGACCCGGACGCCGGCGACGGAGGTTCCGGCGCGCGCAACGGCGATCCGCGAGACGCTGCTCGACGCCGGCGCGCGGGTGGTCGCGTCCGTCGCGCACGGCGACTCCGCGCTGCTCACAGTGCACGATCGCGCGCTCGTCGAGTTCCTGAGGGGGGCCTGGGAGGAATGGGCCGCGGCCGACCTCCCGTCGGACCGCGTCGTGCCCTACGTCTTCGCGCGATCGGAGCTGACGGGCGGACGCGAGCCCGCCGCTCCCGCCGCCGTCTGGGCGCGGCCGGGACTCTTCGCGTACGACACGATGACGCTCATCGGCCCGGGCACGTGGGAGGCGGCGCGCGCCGCCGTCGACGTCGCGCTCACCGCCGTCGACCTCGTCGCCGAAGGGGAACCGCTCTCCTACGCCTGCTGCCGCCCGCCGGGCCACCACGTCACGCGGTCGCTCTACGGCGGCTCCTGCTACCTGAACAACACGGCCGTCGCCGCAGCCGAGCTCGTCGCCCGCGTCGGCGGCCCGGTCGCCGTGGTCGACATCGACGCCCACCACGGCAACGGGACGCAGGAAATCTTCCTCGGCCGCGGCGACGTGCTCACCGCGTCCGTCCACGTCGACCCGGGCGCCGGCTGGTTCCCCCACTTCCTCGGCTTCCCGGCCGAGAACGACGACGCGAATCTGAACCTCCCCCTCGCCCCGGGCACGGGCGACGAGGGCTGGCTCGCCGCCGTCCGCGAGGCAACGGCGTTCGCGGCACCGGCGCGGGCGCTCGTCGTCGCGCTCGGCGTCGACGCAGCAGCCGGCGACCCCGAGAGCCCGCTCGAAGTGAGCGCTGCAGGCTACCGCGAGGCGGGCCAGATCCTCGGCGAGCTCCAGCTGCCGACCGTCGTCATCCAGGAGGGCGGATACGACCTCACGACGATCGGGCCGCTCGTCCTCGAGACGCTCACGGGCCTCGCGCGGTAGAACACGCCGATGAAACCGCTTCCCGAGGGGGGCACGATCGGCGTCGGCGCCTTCGCCAGCTCGTACGACATGCGCTCGGAGGTCGAGCGCGGCGTCGAGTGGTGGGAGAGCCACGGCTATCGGGTCAAGCTCGCCCCGGGCGTCTACGCGCGCGACGACTACGTCGCCGGCGACGCGCGCAGCCGCGCCGGCGACCTGCACGAACTGTTCGCCGATCCGGAGGTGGACGTCGTCCAGACGCTGCAGGGCGGGTTCGGCTCGAGCGAGATGATCCCCCAACTCGACTTCGACCTGATCGCGGCCAACCCGAAGCCGTTCGTGGGCTACTCCGACATCACGTCACTGCACGTGCCGATCCGGCAGCGGGCGGGCTTCCCGACCTTCTACGGCTACGGCCTCATGGGCGTCGGCTCCCCGGAGACGACGGACTTCACGACCGAGCGGCTCCTCGCCGTGCTGTGCGGCGACGTGACGGGCGAGGTGCCACGCGACCCGGACGACCCGTACGTGCGCGCGATCGCTCCCGGCCGCGCCACGGCGCCGCTCGTCGGCGGCTGCCTCTGGCTCCTGCTCCAGACACTCGGCACCCCGTGGGAGCTGCAGACCGAGGGCACGATCCTCTTCTTCGAGGACACGCACGCGCCGCCGTACTACGTGGACGGCCAGCTGACCCAGCTACGACACGCCGGGAAGCTCGAGGGCCTGAAGGGCGTCGTCGTCGGCGAGATGAACAAGTGCGACTACGGCGACCTGTCTCGCGACGTCAGCGACTGGCGCGCCACGAAGTCGATCGAGGACGTGCTCGAACAGCACCTGGAGCCGCTCGGCGTGCCCGTGCTTTACAAGCTGCCGCTCGGTCACGGCAAGCACCAGGCTTCCATTCCGCTCGGCGTCCGTTATACGCTCGACGCCGACGCACGCACGTTGACGGTCGACGAGTCGCCGTTCGAGGGCTGACGAGGGAGGTCGTGAAGATGAGGAAGTGGCTTGCGGCTCCACTGCTGGTGGTAGGAGCGCTGATCTTGGCCGTCGCCGCTACCGGCTGCGGTGGGTCGGGGAACAGCGGCGGCAACGGCGGAACATTCCGCCTCGGCACGTCCAACGGGATCGACTCCCTCAACCCGTACGTCGCGTTCAACCAGGACGCATACAGTGCTTTCGAATACACCTATCCGATCCTCGTCCAGTACGACAGCAAGCTCCACTACGCCCCGTTCTTCGCCAAGTCGTGGCACTCCTCGAACGGCGGTAAGACCTGGACGTTCAAGACGCAACCGAACGCCAAGTGGAGCGACGGCAAGCCCCTCACGGCGGCCGACGCCGCCTGGACGATCAACACCGACATCAAGTACAAGGCCGGCGGTGCTGCGAACGCCGCGGGCCTCGTCAACCACATCACGCACGCGACCGCCCCGAACCCGACAACGCTCGTCGTCAACTACGACGAGGCACCCGGACCGACGTGGGTGCTCGGGCAGTTCCAGCAGTTCTTCATCCTCCCGCAGCACATCTGGGCGCAGCACACGGGCAACAAGGGCGCCGACCTGAAGACGTTCCCGAACAACGCGCCGGTGGTCGGGTCCGGCCCGTTCAACCTCGTCAAGTACCAGAAGAACAATGTCGCGATCTTCAAGCGCAACAATTCCTATTGGGGCGTGAAGCCGAAGATCGACGAGTTCGGGCTGCAGCAGTTCTCGGACGACGACGCGATGGTCACGGCGCTGAAGGCGCACAGCCTCGACTCGATCGAGGCGGTGCCCGCGACGGCGATGAAGACGCTCAGGGACGCCGGTTTCGACGTCTCGGATGTGCCAGGCCTCGACCAGACCGACTTCATCATCAACTCGAACCCGCAGAAGAAGACGCATCGCGAGCTCCTCAACCTGAAGGTCAAGGAGGCGTTCGACCACGCGATCGACCGCCAGAAGATCGACAACGTCACCTTCCTCGGCGCGGCGCGGCCTGCCAGCTCGATCATCCCCGTGCCTGCCGGCGCCGGCTGGCACAACCCGCATCTGAAGCCGGTCAGCTTCGATCTGGCGCTCGCGAACAAGCTCCTCGACGAGGCCGGGTACAAGCGCGGCCCGGGTGGGATCCGCGTCGCGAACGGCGAGAAGATGTCCTACAGCGTCATCGCGCCGACCGACGTGCAGAGCATCCCGCGCACGTTCCAGATCATCCAGACCGACTTCGGCAAGATCGGCGTGCAGCTGAAGGAGGAGGCACTCGACTCCAGCGCCGCCTTCGCCAAGATGTCGGGCCCCAACAACACGTACCAGGGCTTCGACCTGGCGATGTGGGACTGGACCGCCCTCATCGACCCCGACTTCATGCTCTCGGTCGTGACCTGCGACCAGTACGGCGGTTGGA
>Ga0070714_100001962_pt1 | contig 15026 bp, 11 predicted proteins | sample LARL83metaG_FD_65450 | JGI IMG/M metagenome (GOLD analysis project Ga0070714, IMG submission 65450) | Corn, switchgrass and miscanthus rhizosphere microbial communities from Kellogg Biological Station, Michigan, USA - LAR L8-3 metaG | ecosystem: Host-associated > Plants > Roots > Rhizosphere ...
TCTGGCACGAGCACCTCGCTCCCGGGCTCCACCGTCGCCAGCATCGCGTAGAACACCGCCGTCTTCGCGCTCGGCGTGACGATCACCTGGTCGGCATCCGCGGCGATCCCGCGCGAGCGCACGTCGGCAGCGATCGCCTCGCGCAGCTCGGGCAACCCCTGCGGCGCCACGTAGCGCGCGTCGCCCGCGCGCAGAGCCGCGACCGCTGCCTCCACCACGTGCGGCGGCGCATCGACATCCGGCGCGCCGAGCTCGAGGTGCACGATCGAACGGCCCGCGCGCTCGAGCTCGGTGGCGCGGCGAAACACATCGAGCGCGCCCTCGCCGGAGAGTTGATCGACGCGCGCCGCGAGCGACGGAACATCGTCGCGCGATGCGCGCGCGACGGGAGACGACGGGGACGAAATAGTCTGCGTCATGTGCGCCTCAGAGAAGGCTCTTGATCCAGCCACCATCCACCGGGATGGAGGCGCCGGTCGTGTAGCTCGCGTGCGCCGAACAGAGAAAGGCGACCATCGCGCCGAACTCCGCCGGCTCGCCGAGCCGGCCCATGGGAATCTGGCTCTCCCACGAGGCAAATGCCGCATCGCGCGTGGTGCCCTCGAGCGTCGCCCTGCGATCGGCGAGCTCCTCCACCCGCGCGGTGCGCGTGAATCCGGGCATCACGTTGTTGACCGTGATGCCGAGTGGCGCGACCTCGTTCGCGAGCGTGCGCGCGAAGCCCGTGACGGCGGCGCGCACGCTGTTGGAGAGAATGAGTCCGTCCACCGGCTGCTTCACCGCGATCGACGTGACGTTCACTATGCGTCCCCACTTTCGCTCGCGCATGCCGGGCAGCACGCCCCGCACGAGCTCCACCACGCTGGTGAGCGTCCCGCGCACGGCGGCGTCCCACGCGTCCGGTGCGTGCGACTCGAAGGAGCCCGCGGGCGGTCCGCCGCCGTTCGTCACGAGGATGTCCACGCGCCCGAACTCGCGCTCGGCCGCGGACAGCACGGCATCGATGCCCGTCTTCGTCGCGACGTCCGCCACGACGTCGATCACGCGCGCGCCGGTGGAGCGGCGGATGTCCGCGGCCGCGTCGTGCAACGCCTGCTCGCCGCGCGCGCAGAGCACGAGGTCCACGCCCTCGGCCGCGAGCGCTGCGGCGGATGCGCGCCCCAGCCCTCGGCTCGACGCGGCGACGAGCGCGACCTTCCCGCGGATCCCGAGGTCCACGCTACTTCTTCGCGTCCGTGTGGAAGTAGCCGTCCGTGTGATCGAGCCAGTCCTGGCGAATCGGGCTGAAGATATCGACGTCGAGCGTGTCCTCGAGCGCTTCCGCCTTGTGCGGCACGTTGGACGGGATGTGCAGCACCTCGCCCGCTCGCACGATCACTTCCTCCGTGCCGTCCTCGCCGATCCAGAACTTGAGCGCTCCCTCGACGATCCAGGTGATCTGCTCGTTCTCGTGCGAGTGTTTCGGGACCACGCATCCCTTGTCGAGGTAGACCTGCGCGAGCATCATGCGCTCGCCGGTCACGAGGCGTCGCGAGAGCTGCCCGGTGACGGACTCCTTGTGGATGTCGGTCCAGCGGAGGTGGCGGACCGTATTGTGCGCAGACATGGCAACCGGATAGGAGAGGGAAGGAGGGGCATTCACGGATGCCCCCGTAGTCGCGATACTCGAACGTAACGCTGCGGATTGCGAGTTGGCAGACCCGAGAACCAGGCGGTAGGGCACGATGTCGAATGCGAATGAGGACGCAGCACTGACGAATGCGGACGGCGCGAAGGCGTGGGCCACGATGGCGTCCGACCTCTTCGCGGGCCCCGGCGAGATGCGGTCACGGTGCCGGGCGTTCGATTGGGCGTCTACCCCGCTCGGGCCGGTCGATGGCTGGACGTCCGCGCTGCGGAGCGCCATTCGCATGTGCCTGGACTCGGGCTTCCCCACCGTCATCTGCGCCAGTCCCGAGCTGCTGCTCGTCTACAACGACGCGTACCGCGCCACGCTCGCCTCGGGCAAGCACCCGGGAGCGCTCGGCCGCCCGGTGCGTGAGGTATGGGTGGAAGCATGGGAACAGATCGCGCCGGAGTTCGCAGAGGTGCTCGGCGGCGGCGCGACCGTCGTACGCGAGAATCAGCGCTTCGTGCTCGAGCGCGGCGGTCATCCCGAGGAGGCGTACTTCACGTACGCGTTCTCGCCGGTGCGAGATGAGACGGGCGCCGTGATCGCGGTGCACAACATCGCCGTCGAGACCACCTCGCAGATACTGGCGGAGCGTCACCGCAAGGCGGCGCACGATGCCCTCGCCGCCGAGCGAGCGCGCCTCGCGGACATCATCCGCATGGCGCCCGCGTTCATGGCAGTGCTGCGAGGGCCCGAGCACGTCATCGAGCTGTCCAATGCCCAATACGACGCGCTTGCCGGGCACCGCGACATCCGCGGTCGTCGCGTGGTCGACGCCCTGCCCGAGGCCGCGGGTCAGGGCTTTGTGACGCTGCTGGATGGGGTGCTCACGACGGGCGAGCCGTTCATCGGACGCGAGATGCCGTACCATCGGCCGGACCGCGGCGGCGCGGACGACGTGCGCTACCTGGACTTCGTCTACCAGGCGATCAAGGAGGCCGACGGCGTGCGCTCGGGCGTGTTCGTGCACGGCGTCGACATAACGGACCAGGTGCGCGCCCGGCGCGAGGTCGAGCGTCTGCTCGCCGAGAGCGAGGCTGCGCGCACCGAGGCCCACGCCGCGCGGGTCGAGGCGGAGACCGCGAACCGGTCGAAGGGCGAGTTCCTTGCGGTGATGTCGCACGAGCTCCGCACGCCGCTCAACGCCATCGGCGGATACGCGGAGCTCATCGAGATGGGAATCCACGGTCCCGTCACACCCCAGCAGCGCACCGCGCTCGAGCGTATTCAGCGGAGCCAGCGCGCGCTGCTGTCGGTCATCAACGAGGTGCTCAACTACGCGCGTCTCGAGACCGGAGCCGTGACCTACGATCTCACGGACGTGCCGATGATCGAGGTGGTGGTCGCGTCCGAGGCGCTCGTCGTCCCGCAGCTCCGTGCGAAGGGGCTCCGCTACACATCGGCGGGATGCGACCCCACGCTCGAGGTGCGGGCCGATCGCGACAAGCTGCAGCAGATCCTGCTCAACCTCCTGTCAAATGCGATCAAGTTCACCGACGGCCAACCCGGACATGCCGGCCTCGAGGTGAGTTGCACGGTCGATCCCCTGACGGCCGACCGCGTGGTGCTCCGGGTGCGCGACACCGGAGTCGGGATCCCGTCCGACAAGCTCGCGGAAATCTTCGAGCCCTTCGTACAGGTGGATCAGGGGCTCACGCGTACGCAGCAGGGCACGGGACTCGGACTGGCGATCAGTCGTGATCTCGCGCGCGGCATGGGCGGCGATCTCACGGTCGAGAGCGCTCTGAACGTCGGGAGCACGTTCACCCTGACGCTGTCGCGCGTAGCGGGAAATCCGACGCGAGCTCCCGCTACGATTCCCGACTCTCTGGTGTGCTAGCTTCATCCCAGGGCAACGCGGGTGAAATCGGAGAGGACGGACATGAAGAGCGCCGCAGCATCGACGAGAAAACGGGACGCGAAGGACGCGAACGAGAAGGCGAGCCCCGGCTCGCAGTTCGCCTCCTTCGACCTCGATCCCCGCGTCCTCGCCGAGCTTGCCGCACTCGGCTACGAGGAGCCGACGCCCGTGCAGCGCGAGGCGATCCCGCCGCTCCTCGCGGGCCGTGACCTCCTCGGTCAGGCGGCGACGGGCACGGGGAAGACGGCGGCGTTCGCGCTCCCGCTGCTGCAGCGCCTCACTCCGGATGCGCCTCCACGCGAGCGCACGGTCGCGCTCATCCTCGTCCCCACGCGCGAGCTCGCGATGCAGGTGGCCGAGGCGGTGCACCGCTACGGCCGCGGGCTCGGCGTGCAGGTGCTCCCCATCTACGGCGGCGCGCCGATGGAGACGCAGATTCGTGCGCTCAAGCGCGGCGTCGACGTGGTGGTGGCGACTCCCGGCCGCGCGCTCGATCACATCCGCCGCAAGACGCTGCGGCTCGCGAGCGTGCAAGTGCTGGTGCTCGACGAGGCCGACGAGATGCTCGACATGGGATTCGCCGAGGATCTCGAGGCGATCATCGCCGCCACGCCGGCGGAGCGGCAGACCGCGCTCTTCTCGGCCACGCTGCCCCCGCGCATCACCGCGATCGCCGCGGCGCATCTCCGCGATCCGGTGCACGTCCGCATCGACCGCGAGGTGGTGCCCGCCGGCGACGCGCCGAAAGTGCGGCAGGTGGCGTACATCGTCTCGCGCGCGTACAAGAAGGCGACGCTCGGGCGCATCCTCGACATCGAGAGCCCCGTCGCCACGATCGTGTTCTGCCGCACGCGCACGGAGGTGGACGAGCTGACGGAGATGCTCAACGGCCGCGGCGTGCGCGCCGAGGCGCTGCACGGCGGGCTGTCGCAGGATCAGCGCGAGCGGGTGATGAAGCGCTTCCGCGCCAAGACCACCGACCTGCTCATCGCCACCGATGTCGCGGCGCGCGGGCTCGACGTGCCACACGTGTCGCACGTGATCAACTACGATGTGCCGTCGGCGGCCGAGGCGTACGTGCATCGCATCGGGCGCACGGGGCGAGCGCGCCGCGAGGGTGTGGCGATCACGCTCGCCGAGCCGCGCGAGCGTGGCCTGCTCCGCAACATCGAGCGGCTGACCGGGCAGCGCATCGAGATCGCCACGGTGCCCACGGTGGCCGATCTGCGCGCCGCCAGGCTCGAGCAGACCAGGGGCGAGCTCCGGGCGACGCTCCTCGCGGGCGACCTCGATGCCTATCGAGCGGTCGCCGAGTCGCTCGCGGCGGAGTTCGACCCGCTCGACATCGCGGCGGCCGCGCTCAAGCAGGGTGGAGGACGCGACGGTGTGGTGACGGAGGAGGAGATCCCGATCGCGCCGACGCGGGAGGCGGGGCGCGGCGCTCGCGAGTCGAAGCCCGGCGCCGGGGGCGCGCGAGAGCGGAAGGATCGTCCCGAGCCGCGCGCCCGGAGCTCAGGATCGCGCGCACCGTCTCCGAGCACGCGCCTCTACATCGGCGCGGGTCGCAAGGCCAAGGTGCGGCCGGGCGATCTGGTGGGCGCGATCGCCAACGAGGCGGGGCTCGACGCCGGCTCGATCGGTGCGGTGCGAATCAGCGATCGCTATTCGCTGGTGGAGGTGCCGGAAGAGAGCGCCGACGACGTGATCGCGGCGTTGCAGGCGACGACGATCAAGGGGAAGCGCGTGCAGGTGCGGAGGGATCGGGACGAGGGTTAGCTTGTCGACGCGCGATCACCAGCAGCGCGCAGTTCTTGCTGACGGGTCCGGCGCAGGACGTCTCGTTCATCCCGTCCAGACCCCATACAGTAGTCCCCCGCCGTATGAGCGATACCAGCGCGTCCATCTCGTCCGTCAACTCCGCAAACTCTTCGAGCGCCCAGGCCAGACAGGGCGCGGTCGTCGCTTCGACCGTCGAGTCCGACGCTGCTGCGCTCTTTGCGGGTTCCGGCGAGATGCGGGCGCGGAGTCACGCCTTCGACTGGTCCGCCACGCCGCTCGGGCCCGTCTCCCAGTGGTCTCCGGCACTCCGCACGGTCGTCGGCCTCGTGCTGGCTTCGCCGCTGGGCATGATCGTGCTCTGGGGCCCGGAGCTCGTGCAGATCTACAACGACGCCTACCGTGCAGTGATGGGCGCCAAGCACCCCAGCGGCTTGGGGCAGCCAACGCGGGAATGCTGGCCGGAGGTTTGGGCCTTCAATGCGCCACTTTATGACGGAGTGCTGCAGCGCGGCGAGTCGTTCACCTTCGAGGACCAGCGGCTGGTGATCGACCGCCACGGCCGGCCGGAGGAGGCGTTCTTCACCCTGACGTACAGCCCGCTCCCAGATGACGACCGCGTCGGAGGAGTGCTGGTCACGGTCGTGGAGACCACCGTGCGCGTGCGGGCCGAGACGGCGCAGGAGAGGGAGCGCGAGAGCCTCCTCGCCGCAGAGCGCGCGGCCACCGCGGAGTTGCGGGCGGTGCTGGAGAGCATGCCGGACGCGGTCTACATCGGCGGTGCTCAGGGGATCAGGCTCGCCAATCAGGCCGCTCTCGACCAACTCGGCTTCACCTCGCGCGAGGAGCTGAACCGCAGCGTCGACACGCTGGCTGCCGAGATCCAGACGCGAGACCCCGAGACGGGCGAGTTCATTCCCGGCGACCAGCAGGCGTTCACTCGCGCCCTCCTCGGCGAGCGCGTCGTGCAGGACGTCGTCGTGCGGCACCGGACTGCGGGAGAAGACCGCGTGGTGCGGTGCGCGGCCGCACCGGTGGTCGTGGAGGGACGCGTGGTCGCCGCCGTGGCGGTGAACACCGACGTCACGGAACAAGTGCGCGCCCGCCATGAAGTGGAGCGCCTGCTCGCGGAGAGCGAGCGAGCCCGCGAGGTTGCAGAGACATTGCATGCGCGCTCCGAGGCCGTGCTCGAAAGCATCGCGGATGCCTTCTACCTGCTCGATCGCGACTGGCGATTCACGTACGTCAACGACGCGGCGGAGCCGCTGCTGCAGACCACTCGCGAGCACCTGCTGGGCCGCACGCTGTGGGAGGCATTCCCCGATGTGGCGGGGTCACCGTTCGAAGGCCCGTACCGCGATGCGATGGAGAATGGCCGCGTGACATCGGCCGAGGCGTACTTCGCGCCACTCGGCACCTGGTTCGATGTGCACACCTATCCGTGGACGGGCGGTCTGATGGTGCACTTCCGCGACATCGGCGCGCGCGTGGCCGCGCAGGCCGAACGCGAGCGGCTGCTCGCCGATGCGGAGGCGGCGCGTGCCGAGGCGGAGGGAGCAAACCGCGCCAAGAGCGAGTTCCTGGCGGTGATGAGCCACGAGCTTCGAACTCCACTCAATGCGATTGGCGGCTACGCGGAGCTCATCGAGCTCGGCATCCACGGACCGGTCACCGAGGCACAGCGAACGGCGCTCGCGCGCATCCAGGCGAGTCAGCGCCATCTGCTCGGGCTGATCGCTGGAGTGCTCGACTACTCGCGAGTGGAGGCCGGTGCGGTGGCCTACCAGCTCACCGACGTGCCCGTCGGGGAAGCCATCGCGCAGGCGGAATCGCTGGTGGCGCCGCAGCTGCGAGCGAAGGGGCTGGGCTACGCATGGTCGGGCGCCCCGCCCGAGTTGAGCGTGCGTGCCGACCGCGAGAAGCTGCAACAGATTCTGCTCAATCTCCTCGGCAACGCCGTGAAATTCACCGATTCGCGGGGCCGCGGGTCCGGGCGCATCGAGGTGACGTGCACCATCACGGATGCGGCGAACGGCCGCTCGGGAGCGTCACCGGCGGCCGGCGGCCGGCGCGTACACCTGCACGTGCGCGACACGGGCGTGGGGATCGCGCCCGAGAAGCTCGCGAGCGTGTTCGAGCCGTTCGTGCAGGTGGACCAGCGGCTCACGCGGCCGCACGAGGGCGTGGGGCTCGGGCTGGCGATCAGCCGGGATCTGGCGCGTGGCATGGGCGGCGATCTCACGGCGGAGAGTGTCGTGGGAGCCGGGTCGACGTTCACGTTGACGCTGCCTGCTGCGGCGTGAGGGCTAGCTCGCGTCGACGTTCTTACCGGCTGTCGCATTCCCCAACACCACCGCCGCATTCCGCTTGAGTCCCGCCAGCTTCGCGCGCTTCACCGGTGAGCGCCGGAACTTCTCGCTGAACTCCTCCTGCGTCATCTCCATGATCTCGCGCGCCAGCGTGCGCGCATCCTTCCCCGCGATCGCCTCCCTGGCCGCGAACGGGCTCCCCGCCGGCAGCGCGCGCGAGAACTTCTCGTTCCACGGGCACACGTCCTGGCAGATGTCGCAGCCGTAAATCAGCTCGCCGACGGATTCTCTTAGTGCTAAGGGAATCTCGCCTTTTGCCTCGATCGTGAGGTACGAGATGCACCTCGTCGCGTCGAGCACGCGCGGCTCCACGATCGCTTGCGTCGGGCACGCGTCGATGCAGCGCGTGCACGTGCCGCAATGATCGCTCGCGAACGGCTCGTCCGGCGCGAGCTCGAGGTCCACCAGCAGTGCGCCGAGAAAGAAGAAGGAGCCGAGCGTCGGGTTGATGAGATTCGTGTTCTTCCCGAACCAGCCGAGCCCCGCGCGGCGCGCGAGGTCGCGCTCGAGCAGCGGGCCCGTGTCCACGTACGCGCGTCCGCGCACCTCGCGGCCCAGCTCCGCGCCGATCCACGCGTGCAGCTCGCGCAGCTTCGTGTCGAGCACGTCGTGGTAGTCGTCGCCGCGCGCGTATCTCGCCACCGGACCGCTCAGTTCCCTCCCGCCGTAGCTCATCGCGACGACGATCGCGCTCCGCACGCCCTCGTACGGGAGGCGCGAGTCGCGCCGCTTGTGCGCCCACCTGGGGAGATAGTGCATGTCGCCCGCGTAGCCGCGCTCGAGCCACTGCTCGAAGTGCGGTGCGGTCTCCATGCTGCCGAGCGTCGCGATCCCGACGAGATCGAAGCCCAGCCCGTACGCCTGCGCGCGAATCGAGCTCTCGAGCGCGCGCGCGGGCGCGTGGGTCACTGCGGCCGCACCGCCCATCGCGCGTACCGTTCGACATCGTCCGCGGGTGCCACGGCGTCATAGTCGCCGTACGCGGTGTACATTCGCCAGCGTACGTACTCGCGCGGCGGAAGCGGAAGGAAGGGCGGAGTCTTGTACCAGCCGCGCCTTCGAAAGCGCCACGCCACGCGCAGCAGCGCGACTCCCAGCGACGGGGAGCGCAGCGAGCGCGCGGTGAGCGCGAGCACGAGCCGGCGCCAGCTGCGGGCACTCGTTGCGTGTACGGCGGCGACTGGTACGGTGTGTGTAGTCATGCGTTCCAACTCAATCTCGCGGAGCCGCGGTGTTCTATCAACTCATGTCCGTCACAGGCGCCGTGCTCGTGCTCGTCGCGTTCGCGTGTCTGCAGACAGGAAAGCTCGATCGCCGGGATATCTGGTTCAACGTGCTCAACTTCGTCGGCTCGATGCTCCTCGGCTTCGTCGCCTTGCACGACAGGCGCTGGGGGTTCATCGGCCTCGAGTTCATCTGGGCCGCCCTGTCGGTGCCGCCGCTCTTTCATCGCAAGCCCGCCTCGTGATTCGCACCGGAGCTACGGCGCCCACCAGTAGCTCCACTTCACCATCAGCACGCTGCTCGCGGGCACGCGCCAGAGCTCGCGCGTGGCCTGCCCGAGCCGCCACGCGGGATCCGCGAGCTCCGCGTCGCGCTGCTGCGTGAACACCACGAACAGCGCCGAGCCCGGGCGATATTCCCATCGGAACACGGCGTTCGCGATCACGTCGCGCGTGCCGAACGACGGATCGGTGATCCCGCTCATGGAGTCGAGCGGCCGCACCCGCGCGTCGATGCTCGCGGCTCGCGGCGACACCACTTCCCCGAATCCCACGTACCTGGCCGAGCCGACGAGCGGCTGTGCGTAGAGCTGCAGCGTGATGCGCCGAGAGAACGCGAGGTCCGCGCGCGCGGTGATCGAGGCGACCCGCTGCCGCAGTCTCGCGACGATGTAGCCGGAGCTCGCTCCCGCCGTGTCGAGATGCTCGACGTACTGCAACGGCTCGCTCGTGGTCGTGAACGTGGGCCCGAGCTGGATGCGCACGCGATCCGATATCCGGGTATCGATGGTCGCGCCGATCGTGGTGCCGGAGCCGACGCCGCCATCGTCCGCGAATCCGCTCGCGCTGAGTGTGAGCTGCTTTCGCTTGCGGGCGTCGGTGCTCACCGTCGCCGCCCACGTTGCGCGAGCGGGGAGCAGCAGCGCCGGGCCGCCGCGCAGCGCCTCGGTCGAGAGCGATGCGAGCTCGCGCCCCGCGCTCACCGCGCCTCCCCATTCGTTGTGGAAGAAGACGCTCGCGTTCATGGTCCCCACCGCCGCGCGCCGCTCGCCGCCGTAGCTCCACCCCGCGCCGAGCTGCGTGATGCTCACGTTCCACGTGCGAAAGAGCGTGCTCGGACGGTACTCCACGTACTGGAGCGAGCCGAGCGCGATGAGCCAGTCGGAGTTGCGCTGAAAGCCGATGTCGTTCACCTCGAAGCCGGGGGAGATCGCCTGGCCGATCGCGCTCCAGCGCCAGTGGCCGCTGAGCTTCGCCACGCGCCCCTGCATCGAGAGGCCGCCGAGCCACGTGCGCGCGCTGTCGCTGGCGTACGCGCGCAGGTGCGGAGCGTCGGGGCGGAAGAGATAGTGATCCGGCGATGCCTCCACTCCGCGAATGGCCTCGGCCGATCCGCTCACGCGACTCGCGCTCGCGAAGCCCGACGCCTCGTACTCGTCACCGTGAAAGCGATGGCGGCCATCCACGCCCCCGAAGATCGCGGTCGACGGCAGTCCGGTCGCGTCGTTCGCCGACAGAAAGCGATGCACGGCGGTCATCATGCCGCCGGCAGCGCTCTCGCCGTTGCGGAAATCACGCGTCACGCGCGCCGCCGCGAATTGCGCGGCCGGCTCGACCACGGTCGACCGATCGCCGTGGTCACCATCGACGATGGTCGCACGCTCGGTTGCCGTCTGCGCATCCAGCAGCCCTGCACTCCATCCGTTCGGCAGATGCCCGGCGATCTTCGCGGCGCCGAGAATGGTCGTCGCGCCAGGCACCTCGAGTATGCTCGCGCCGTTGGGCAGCGCGCCCAGGTGCGGCGCGCGGCCGATGCGGCGGCTGTAGAAAGGGTTCTCGCTCGAGAAGTCGTTCGACCCGGCCTGCAGCGGGAGCCCGATGCCGGATCCGCCATTGAACGTGAAGAGGTCGGCGTTCTCGATGAAGAACGGCCGCTGCTCCGGATAGAAGGTCTCGAACGACGTGAGATTCACTTGCGATGGATCCGCCTCCACCTGTCCGAAGTCCGGATGGATGGTTGCCGCGAGCGCGAGCCCGTGCGGCAGCGCGAGCCGCGCATCCGCGCCCGCCACGGCGGACGACCCGCGCGGCAGCGACGCGCTCGACGCATCTCCGGTGAGCGCCGGCGCGTGCGCCGTGCGCGCGCCGACGTACGGCGTGATCTCGAGCTGCGAGGGAGGCGCACGCAGATCGATGCCGCGCAGCTCGTTGAAGTGCGAGACGATTCCGCTCAACGTCGGCAGCCTCGGCGACCAGTTCGACACTTCTCCCGAGTGCGGCGTGTATCGGTAGATGTTGAGGCCGAGTACCATCTCGCCCTGCGATCGTCCGTGCGTGAGCGCGAGCTGCGAGAACGGGATGCGATACTCGACGGTCCAGCCGAGTGAATCAATGTGTGCCGCGCTCTCCCACACGCCGTTCCATGCCGGGTCGTACACGATGTCGTTCGCCCAGGTGCCGTCCACCTGCACGCCGCGCGGGTTCACGCCGAAGCTGAATCCGCTTCGATGATCGTGCCGGCTGTCGATCTCGACGAAGATCCAGTCGGACGTCGTCTCGTCGTCGCGGCGGGGGAATGGCGCGAGTATCCGGGCAGGGTCCGGATCGAACATGCGCACGCCCACATAGAGCGCGTCGTCGTCGTACGCGATGCGAGCAACGGTTCGCAGCGTCGCGATCGTGCCCGGCTCCGGGCGGCTGCGCACGAAGTCCGTCGCCACGGGCGCGGAGCTCCAGATCGCCTCGTCGAGACGACCATCGATCACCGGCGCCGCTCCCGTGATGCGCACCGCGCGTACGGAGCGAAGCGCGAGTATTCCGGCGACGGTTGGCGACTGCACGGAATCGCGAAGGCGCTGCGCACGCACGAGATTCGGGGCGATCGCCGGCGCGAGCATCGTGAGCGCGATGCACGCGCGAACGGAGAAGGTGGCGTGGCGGAGCACTGAGTCCTCGGGGTCTGAATTCGCCTGAAGCTGCGCGCCGGGAGCTCAGCCTCGATGCCTGATCCGGCGAGCGGCGGAATTGCGCAGCCGAGCGCGCGATTGCACCCGCGAACGGCAATGGGTCGCACACCGCCGCGCCGGCATCTCCGCGCCTTCCGGAGCGCGTCGATCGCGTACCGCTCACTGCACGAATCGACCGCTCGCCGAGTGAGCGCGCCGCGCTCGAGGCCATGGCTTTCGCAGTGCCGCTTTCCGTCCTACCGTTCGTGGATGCAGAGCTCCGCCAACTCCCGCATCCCGTGGCGGATCGTGACCGCCGTCTGGATGCTTCCGGCGATCGCCGACACCGCGGACACGTACATCGCGCGGCGGTTGGCGGGCCAGCCGATGGAGCTCTCGCGAGTGGCGGCCGCCATCGCGCCGGGATGGCTCGTGTGGATCCTCTTCACACCGGCGATCTTCTGGCTCGGCGCGCACGTGCGCATCGCGCGGCCGATACGGCCCTGGGCGCTCCTCGTGCACCTCGGGTTCAGCATCGTGGCGGGACTCGCGCACGCCGTCGTCTTCACCGCCAGCGTGCTGCTGTTCGACCCGCGACCGCCCTTCGGCATGCCCGCGCACTTTGCGATGACCGTGAGCGACTGGATGCCGGTCTCGATGCTGCTCTACTGGCTGACGCTCGGCGCCGGCTACGCGCTCGAAGGTGCTCGTCGCGAGCGCGCGCAGGCGCTTCGCACGACGGAGCTCGAGGGGCAGCTCGCGAGATCGGAGCTCGCGGTGCTGCGTGCGCAGCTGCATCCGCATTTTCTCTTCAACGCGCTCAATACCGCCGTGTCGCTCGTGCGTGCGCATCAGCCCGAGGCCGGCGTGCGCGTGCTCACGCATCTCTCCGAGCTTCTGCGCCAGCTCGTGTCCGGAGTCGAGCAGGAGGTGCCGCTCGGCGAAGAGCTGCGTCTGCTCGACAGCTATCTGGAGATCGAGCGCGCGAGATTCGGGAGCCGGCTTTCCATCATCGTGAATGTGCCGACGGAGCTGCTGGATGCGTACGTGCCGGGACTCGTGTTGCAGCCGCTGGTGGAGAACGCGCTGCGGCACGGCGTCGGCCGGCGCGACGCGCACGGCCACGTGTGGATCGATGCACGCGCCCACAGTGCAGCGCAGCTCGAGCTCCGCGTGCGCGACGACGGGCCGGGACTCGCCCATGACGTGCTCGATGTGCGCAGCGAGCCGGGCACCGGCATCGGGATCGGCAACACGCGCGCGCGTCTGTCACGCCTGTACGGAGATGCGGGCACGCTCGAGCTGCGGGATCGCCAGGGTGGCGGCGCAGAGGCGATCGTGAACTTGCCGCTGCGCAACTCGCCGGTGCATGCGAGCACGGCATCGATGGCCGGAACCGCGAGCTGATCCATGCCGGACAGACTTCGAGTCGTGATCGTCGACGATGAGCCGCCAGCGCTCGCCGGACTCCAGGCGATGCTCGCGTCGCATCCGGACATGGAGATCGTTGCCCAGGCGCTCGGCGGGAACGCGGCGGTCACCGCGATTCGCGGTCTCCAGCCCGACATCGCGATCCTCGACGTCCAGATGCCGGAGATCGACGGCTTCGCGGTACTGGAGGAGATGCGACGCACGGGCACGCCGCTGCCGTTCGTCATCTTCGTGACCGCGCACGACGAGTTCGCGGTACGGGCGTTCGACGTGCACGCGATCGACTACCTGCTCAAGCCCGTCTCGGAGGAGCGCTTCGCACGGGCGCTCGCGCGCGCGCGCGAGATGATCGCGTCCCGGCACGGCGGTGAGCTCGGCCAGAAGCTGCAGGCGCTGCTGGATGAGCATCTGAAGCGCTCGGCGCCGTCCGCACTCGCTGGAGCGCGCGCTGCCGCGGGTCAGCCAACCGATTCCCCGTTCGCCAGGCGCATCCTCGTGCGCGTGGGCCAGCGCGACGAGATCGTGTCGGTGTCCGACATCGACTGGATCCGCTCCGACGACTACTGCTCCGTGCTCCACATCGCCGGAAAGCAGCACATCATCCGCGAGACGCTCGGTGCGCTCGAGAAGCGGCTGGATCCTCGCGTCTTCGCGCGCATCCATCGCTCGGTGATCGTGAATCTCGGCCGTGTCGCTGCGCTGCGCCGGCTGCGCGTGGGCGGCGTGAACGTCGTGCTTCGCGACGGAACGCAGTTGCCCGTGAGCCGCGCGCGTCGTGCAGCGCTCACCGAGATTCTCGGGGCCGCCATCTAGAGTCCAGCGTCACAGGAACGAGCTCCCGTCCAGATCGTCCGCCGGCGGCAGCCGCAGCGCCGCGAGCGCGCTCGGCATCACATCCGCGGTGCGCCTCGGCGTTCCGCTCACGGGCTCGCTCACGAGCAGCGGCACCAGCATGTGATCCCGATGCAGCGAGCCGTGGGTGCTGGCGTGCCGCACCGGCTCCCATTTCTCGCGAAAGTCCCAGCCCGGCGTGGCCGAGACGATGATGTCGCCCGAGCGCGCGCTCGCGGCGAGCTGCGCGATCTGCACGATCGCATCGGGGTAATCGCCGCGCGCGAGCGCATCGAACGCATCCGATGCGTAGACGTTCTGCAGCTCGAAGCCCACCCTGAGCGGATCGCCATCCAGCGTGCGGTAGGAGTAGCGCCCCTTGGCCGCGGTGATGATCGCCGACCCGCGATCGCGGGAGCGCACCTCCGTCTGCGAGTCGTCGATCGGGAGCACCACCAGATCGACGGATTCGCGCGCGAGCAGCATGCGCACGAGCGGCTCCCAGCGCTCGCGCAGCGCGCTCCACCCCGCCCGCACGCGGCGGCGGAGCTCCAGGTAGAGATGCGCCATGGCATTGCCGCTCACCATCACCGCCACCGCCTCGCCGCGCGCGAGCAGCCAGGGGTGCGCGAGCACGCGATGATCGCTCGCGCGCACGAGCGCTGCGAGATCGTCGTGCGCGTGGACGGCCGAGTGCCCGTGATCGCTCACGATCCAGAGATGCGTGTCCTGCCAGCGCCCGGCGCGCTCGAGCGCAGAGCGGAGCTCGCCCACCGCCGCATCGATCGTCGCGAGCGCGCGCCGCGCGACGGCGCTGTCATGGCCGGCCGTGTGCGAGGCCTTGTCGAGCCCGAGCAGCGCGACGCACGCGAAGTCCGGTCGCCGCTCGATGATGTGGCGCGTCGACACTCGCGCGAC
>Ga0070714_100001963_pt1 | contig 15025 bp, 10 predicted proteins | sample LARL83metaG_FD_65450 | JGI IMG/M metagenome (GOLD analysis project Ga0070714, IMG submission 65450) | Corn, switchgrass and miscanthus rhizosphere microbial communities from Kellogg Biological Station, Michigan, USA - LAR L8-3 metaG | ecosystem: Host-associated > Plants > Roots > Rhizosphere ...
AGCGCGTCGACGACATCAACCTCGACATGGCGATTAACAGCGCCGTGAAGACGCACTACAAAGCGACCGGGTTCCTGGAAGACACCGGACCGCAGCGCTTCCGCATCGCCGGAACGATCGATTACGTGAGCGGTTATGCGCTGCATCACGTGCAGGTCAAAGCGATTCCCATCAGCACGATCGGCAACTACTTCATCAACTCGCCGGCAGCGCATGTCCTCGGCGGCACGGTCCGCGACTTCGATCTGCACGCGTGGGCGTACGACGTCGGCCCGAACTCGCCGGCCGCCTATCATCTTTCCGGCACCGGTTATCTCGCCGGCGGCGTGATGAACGTCAAGAGTCTGGATTCGCCGATCCGCGACATCAACGGACGCATCAACGTCTTCGACAGCGGCTTCGCCGCGCCGCGCGCGACGGCAATGGTCGGACACATTCCGATCGTCTTCGCGGGCGGCATCTTCGATTTCGCGAATCCGCAGTTCCGGCTGGGCGTCGACGGCAAAGGAGATCTGCGCAACTTGGGCGAGGTCGCGAAGTTCGCGTCCGGCTTGCCGATTCACGGCGGCGTGCGCATTCACGCGCTCGTCGAAGGAGGCATCGCGGATCCGGTGCTGATGATCGGTTACGGCGGCAAGCAGTTCAACTACGGGCAGGTGCCGATCGAGAATCCCCGCGGCGTGGTAGCACTCTACAAGAACAAATTGATCGTCCTGCCGTTTCACGCGATGTACAACGGCATGAAGATGCATCTCCAGGGCATGCTCGCGCTCGGTAAAAAAGTGGAAAGCACGCTCGCGCTGCACGCGATAGGGCCCTCGGCGCGCATGCCGTATCTCGGCGCGCTCGTTCCGAATCAGCCGATGGTGACGGAAGCGCTGCTGCACGGAACCGACGTGCTCTTCGATGCGCGCGGGTACCTCGTCTCGCTCACGCACCCGCAGGACATCAACGGATTCTACGACATCGACCGCCGCGGCGTGGGAACGTTCGGACCGATCAGCGTGCGCAACAAGCGCGGCGGCTCGCTGGTCGCGGGCTTCAGCTTGGATCGACCGAACGGCAACAGCGCGTTCTGGGCGTCGGTTCGCGACATGCGCATGCGCCAGCCGGTTCCGGTACAGATGCCGGGCGTGAACATCCCGCAGCTTCCGCCCATCGACGCGCACATCGTCGAAGCGAACGTCGCGGGCACGGGATCGGCGCGCAACGTGGTAATCGGCGGCAGCGTCTACATGTCGCCTGCGACGATCGCGGGCGTGCCGTTCGACACGATCGCGGCGCGCTTTGCCGGGCCGTTTGCCGCCTCGCGCATCAGCTCGGTCCATGCCGACGGGCCGTGGGGCAGCTTCGATGGCAACGGCACGTTCGGGCCGAATCTGATCGTCGCGCGCGGCGGGTACTCCGGCACGTTCGAAGGCTTGCGGATGTTCATGGGCGGCTTTCCGATGACCGGAGCGATCAGCGGTCCGATGGCGATCGCCATCGCGCAAGGCAAAATCTTCGTGCAAGCGCAGAACGCGCAGCTGCGCAACGCGAGCATGCACGGCATTCCGATCACCAGCCTCACCGGCACCATGGCCTACGACAACGGGATCTTGCGCGTGTATTCCGCGCAGGCCAAAGCCGCGGGCGGGACCGTGGTCGCCGCGGGCAGCTTCGCGACGCAGACCAGTGCGCAGAAGACGCGCCTGACGCTCGCTACGACGCAGCTGAACGCGGCCGATGCGATGCGCGGCTTCGGCATACCGATCAGCGGCGGGACGCTGCGAGCGGTCGGAGCCATCGCTCCGGGCGGGGCGATTCCCAACGTCGACGCGGGCGTGGTGCTTCGCGGCGGGCGCGCGGCCGGATACGGGCCGTTCACCGCCAGCGCGGAAGTCGCGATCGCGAGCGATACGCTGCACGTGCACGATACGATCGCCTCACTCGATCAAACCTTCGCGCGCGTGAACGGATCCGTCGGCGACCTCGCCGGCGGCGTGCCCAGCTACGACGTCAACGCCGACGTGCCCGTCGGCGACATTGCCGACATGACGCGCATTGCACCGGTGCCCACGTATTACGCGCAAGGAAGCTTCGGCGGAGACTTGCTCGTCGGCGGTTCCGGACTCGATCCGCACGTACGCGGCATTCTCGACGTGCCGGTCGGCAGCGTGAACGGACTGGGCTTCTCCAACGCGCACGCGCGCATCGATGCGAGCCGCAAAGGGATCTCGGTGCAGCGCGGCTTCGTTCAAGTCGGTTCCACGAAGGCCAATTTTGCCGCGGCGGTCAGCAGCAGCGAGCTTGCCTTTTCGATGCAGTCGCAGCGCGCGGATTTGACCGACTTCAACGATTTCTTCGATACGGGCGATACGCTCGCGGGCAGCGGCGCGGTCGATCTCTCGTTCGAGCATTTCGATCGCCTCACGTACACGGCCGGCAACATCGACATCAACGGTCTGCGCTATCGCCGTTTTCCAATCGGCGATACGATCGCGCACTGGGCAAGTCTGCGCAACGTCGCACAGGGCAACGTCGACATCGGCGGCGAGCACGGCCTCCTGCGCGCGGCGGGCACGATCGCATTCGCGCCCGGCGCGCAGCTCGGACAGCTGCTGACGCGATCGCGCTACGACATCAGCGGGACGCTCAGCAATTTCGATTTAACGACGTGGCTGCCCGCGCTGGGCTTCTCGCAGGTTCCCGTGACGGGCCGCGTCGACGGCAGCGCGCAGGTGCGCGGATCGTTTCCGCGTCTGGGCGTGACCGGCAGCGCATCGCTGCGCGACGGTACGATCGGGCCGCTCGCGATCGAGCGCGCGGAAGTGACCGCGCGCAGTGCCCCCGGCGATCGCATCGACGTAACGCACATGCTCGTCGATCTGCCGGCGCTCGAGGCAACGGGGAGCGGCAGCTTCGGCCTTGCCCCCAAAGCGCCGCTCGATTTTCAAGTGCACGCCGTGACCGACGATCTTCCGCGGCTGGTTGCGAGCGTTTCCAAAAAGCGCTTGGACGTGCGCGGGCACATCGAGTCGACGCTCTCGATCGGCGGAACCATCAAAGCGCCGCACTTCACCGCCGGCGTGGACGCAACGAACATGAACGTGTACGGCCTGAGCATTCCCTCGTTCGTCGGCCAGGTGCAGCTGCATCGCAGGAGCGTGGTCGTGCGCAACGCGGAGCTCACCCTGCCGCGCGGTCTTGTGACCATCGCCGGATCGCTGCCGCTGCAGCTGCAGCCGTTCTCGTTCGGGCCCGCGAGCGCACCGATCTCGATGGACGCAACCGCGAGCGCGGTCGATCTCTCCGCGTTCGGATCGCTGCTCGGCAACGATACCAAATTGAGCGGCTCGCTGAGCGGGCATCTCGGCATTTCGGGAACGGCCGGCAACCCGCGCATCTTCGGCCAACTCGCCGCGACGAACGCCAGTTACGTCAGCGCGCTCGAAGTCACGCCCATCACGCGAACCGTGGCGCAGATGACGTTCGAGGGAACGCACGCGACGCTCGACCGCGTGCACGCGCAGCTCGGCGCAGGCACGCTGGACGGCAGCGGGTCGTTGAATTTCGGCGGCGGCCTCAACGGCGGTCCGCTCGGATACGCCATCACGATGCAGACGCGCGGCGCGCAGATCTCGATGCCGCAGTTCGGCTCGGGCACCTTCGACTCGTCGCTCTCGCTGCAGCGCACGCCCGGGCAGCTCGCGCAGCTCAAAGGGACCGCGCAGCTCACGGACACCCTAATTTCCTTTAACTCGCTGCTCGCGCTCAGCGGCGGCAGCCCGGGCGCAGCCAAAACCGGCCCGCCGTTCAATCTGGGCTTCGATCTCGGCATCACCGCCGGCAAAAACGTGCACGTGCGCAGCGGCGGCGTAGGGCTCTTCGGGCTGGACATCTCCGGCGAAGGAAAAGCGCGTCTGCTGGGAACGCTCGAGAAACCGGAGATGTCGGGGCAGTTCAACTCCGCGGGCGGAACGCTCACGCTCATCGACCGCGCATTCAAAGTCCAGGAGGGGCGCGTCACCTTCAATCCCGCCAACGGCGCGCTGCCCGACATCTACGCGCTGGCGACGACTACGGTCACCAACCCCGACCCGAACCCGCAGCGCAATCCGACCGGCAACACGCAGATCACCGCCAGGGTCACCGGGACGGTGCCCAACGTCAACATCGACCTGACCTCGAGCCCCGGCGGCTATACGAAGGAACAGCTCATCGCGCTGTTGCTGCCGCTCAACTCGCTGGTCGGGCCCATTCAGTTCACCGACACGGGCGTGATTCTGCCGGCGGGGCAGCTCGCCGGTGCGCCGGCGCCGGGCACCGGGGCGATTCTGCCGAACATCTTCGAGCGCCGCGAAAATGGCACCGTGACGATCGGGCAAGAGGCCTTCAACATCCTCAACGCCCAGTTCACGAACGGTCTGTTGGCGCCGCTGGAGACCGCGCTGGGGAGCACGCTGGGGCTCTCCGACGTGAACTTGACCGTGGACTACGGCGGCAACGTCGGTATCAGCCTGCGGCGGCCGCTCGCGCACGACTTCTATGCCGTCTACGGGACGACGTTCGGGGTCCCCATCCGGCAGACGTACGGCTTTGCGTACCAGCCCAACGCGTTCACCTCGGCGCAGTTCACGATGTTCTTCCAGCAGGGCCCCACCCCGCTGTTCTTGAGCCCCGGACAAGTGCTCTCCAACAATCCGCGGGCCACGGCAGGGCAGGCGATCCAAGGCACCAGCGGCTTCACCTTCCTCTTCCAGCGGCTGTTTTAAAGGCAGGGCACGAAGGCGCGTTCGCGAACAGCCGGTGCGGGTCGAAAGGAAACAGAGCGCACGTGTTGCGCGTTACACTCCTGACGCCACCAGCGTTGGAGCGATCGAACTCTCAAGGGAAAGATTTTTGATGACCTCAAGCCTCTGGCGTGCGCGCGGCGCGCTCCACCGGTGTGCGGGCCTGGTCCTCGCACTTGCCTCCATCTTCATGGTCCTCACGCCGGCGACGGCGCTTTCGGCGAACGCGCCGAAGATCGTGTCGGTGGACGTCTCGGGCAACATGCATGTGCCCACGCAGACGATCATGTCGGTCGTGCAAGCGCGCCCCGGCCAGCCCTACGATCCGAAGGTCGTGCAAGGGGATCTCCAGCGCATCTTCGCGCTGGGCTATTTCTCGGATCAAGCGGCGCCGCTCATCCGGCAGCGCCCGACCGGCATCGCGATCACGTATCGCGTGATCGAGAACCCGGTCATCACCAAGATCCAGTTCGACGGCAATCATCACGTGCCGGCGGACACGCTGCTCGCGCTGATGGATACCTCGGTCGGCCAGGTGCTCAACATGAACACGCTGCGCAACGACTTCCTGAAGATCAATTCGTATTACGATCGCATCGGCTACGGCGGCCAGCTGCCCTCGCACGTCAAAAATTTGAACATCGACCCCAAGAGCGACGCGCTGACGATCGACATCCAGGAAGGCTTGACGATCACCGGCGTGACGGTCGGCGGCGATCCGCTGCTTCCGCCCACCGCGATCGTCCCGGTGCTCACCGCCAAGCCCGGCCAAGAGTTCTCGGATCAGATGAGCCAGACCGATTATCAGGCGGTGCAGAAGCTGTACGACAAGTACAACCTCATCATCGCCAACTTCGATGAAGGCATCGATCCGTCGACGATCGATCAGAAGGCGGGTACGGCCAAGGTCAAGACGGACGTATATATCGCGCGCGTCGGCCTGGTGCAGATCACCGGCAACACGAAGACCAAAGACCAGGTGATCCGCCGCGAACTCGGCGAGCGTCCCGGCATGATTCTCACCAAGACCGGCGTGCAGCGCGATCTCGAGCGCTTGAACAACACCGGATTCTTCTCGAAGGTCGACGTCAATCCGAAACCGTGTCCGGAAGAGATGACCAAGAAAGATCCCGGATGCGTCACGCTGCAGTGGATCGTCACCGAGCAGAAGACCGCATCGGCATCGGTCGGTGCCGGTTACTCGGGCGGCCTGACGGGCCAAGGCCTCTACGGCACCATCGGGTATCAGGACAATAACCTGCACGGCACCGGCAACGCGGTCTCGCTGCAGCTCGAGCGCGGTGCGCGCAGCTACGTGACGCAGGCGCAGATCTCGATTCCGTACGTCGGCAATACGCCCGCTTCGCAGAAGTGGAGCCTGGGCGGATCGGTCTTTGCAAACGGCTACACGTACTTCTATCCGGTCTACACGACGGCGGTCGGAGCGGCATCGCTTCCCTCGCCTGCGCCGGGTTCGACGCCCGTTCCGGTTCCCGTCACGCTGCTGCCCAGCGGCAACGCGCAGCTGCTGCCGGGCGTGGTCTCCACGAGCACGGCGAAGTCGGCCGGTGTGAACGTGAGCGTGGGACGCCGTCTCTCGGATTACGTGACGGCCAGCGTCTTAACGGCGGTGGAAAACGTATCGAACAGCACGACCGTGCCGACGCCGTACTTCTTCCAAAGCACGCAGCCGAACATCGTCGTCGGTCCGACGCCGAGCCCGCTCGGCAATTTGACGAACTCCACCGGCAGCTTCGGCATCGTTGCCAGCTCCATCGCGAACATCAACACCGGCCAGCCGTACCGTCTCAATCAAATGACGTTCGGCCTTGCGACCAATCCGGCGACGATGCTGGACGACATCTTCAATCCGCGCCACGGCGAAACGGCGTCGCTCACGGAGACGGTCTCGTCGCCGTCCATCGGCTCGAACTTCAGCTTCACGCAGACCTCACTCGATCTCGCGAAGTACTTCCCCGTGCTCAAGGACTCTACGTTCGCGATCCACGGACAAGGCCGCACGTCGACCGGCGCGATTCCGCCAAGCAACCTGTACACGTTCTCCGACCAGCAACTGCGCGGGTACGACAGCGTGTTCTACGGTACCGATACGCTGCTCGGCCAGATCGAGCTGCGCAAACCGCTCACGCCGGATCGTAAGTTCGGCATCGCGGTCTTCGTCGACGAAGGCGGATTCCGCGTACGCGGCGCGCAGCCGGAACTCGATCCGTACACCAACCGCATCATCGGCTATCCGAGCCAGTGGTCGTGGCGCGGAGATTACGGCATCGGCTTGCGCTTCGACGTGCCGCAGCTCGGACTGCACACGATTCGCATCGATTTCGCTAAAGGCTCAAACGGCACGCATACCAGCTTCGGCATCGGCCAAAGCTTCTAGAGGACCATGGAAATTCGAAAACTCATTCGTTTGCTGGCTGCCGCCGCGGTCTTGACGTTTGTCGCCGCGCCGGCTGCCATCGCCGCCGACCTGACCGACGTCGGATACATCGATCAGGCTGCTATCGGAGCGCTTCCGCAGTTCCAGAAAGCCAATCAGCAAGTCGCGCAGTACAAGGCCAAACTCGATCCGCAGTTCGCTGCGGCGATGAAGGCCGCGAAAACGCCGCAGGCGCAGCAGAAAGTACAGCAAGACTTCCAGAACAAGTTCATGGACGAGCAGCGCAACGTGCTCGGGCCGCTCTTCGGCCGCGCGCAGGCCGCAATCGCGCAGGTGAGCTCCAACCGCAAACTCACGGTGATCGTCGACAAGCGCATCGTGGTCTTCGGCGGGCAAGACATAACCAAGGACGTGATCGATTTGGTCAACGGACCGGGTCAGGTCGTTCCGCCGGTTGCCGCGCCGGGCGCCTCGGACATCGGCTTCGTCGATCAAACGCAGATCGATCAAGTGCCGAAGATCAAGAGCGCCAACGACGACTTCAGCAAGTGGGCCAACGATCAGCGCACGCAGGCTATCAAGGATATGCAGGCGGCGAAGAACGACAAGAACAAGCAGCAGCAGATCTTCCAGGACTACCAGAAGAAGCTTGCGGCGCAGCAGGAGAAGGTCCTCAAACCGCTCGTCGATCAGACGCGCGATGCAATGGGGAAGGTCGCCTCGCAGAAGCACTTGATTCTCGTCGTCGACCGCTCGGACATCATCTACGGGGGCACGGACATCACCAAGGATGTCCAAAATGCGCTTCAGTAGGGCCGCTGCCGCGTTGCTGACCGCTCTTGCACTCAGCGCGTGCGCGCACCAGCCGCAACCCGATGACCCCAACGTTAAAGGCATCGGCTACGTTCGCATTGACGACGTCATCAAGGTGCACCCGCTCTATCCGCAGCTCTCGCAGCTGCAGGATTCGATCGATGCTCTCAACCTAAAGTCGCTCGGCGCCGCGGCGGTTCCGCGCACGGCCGCGCAAATAGCCTCCGAGACCAAGGAACTCAATCGCGAGCTGAAACAGGCGCAGGATCGCGCGAACGCGCTCTTGCGCCAGAAGCAGGCGGACTACGAACGCCGCGAGCAAGCCGCTATTAATGCGGCGCTGGCGGCTGCGGGGCAAGGGACGAACGGCAACGCGCCGGTCTCCGCCATGCAAAACGTCACGGCCCAGCAGGCGCAGCAAGTCACGCAGCAAGCGAACGCGGATTTTCAGGCATACCAGAAGAGCGTCATCGCGCAAGACAGCGCGGCGGTGCAGCGCATCAGCCAGCAGCTGAGCGATCGCGCGAACAAAGCCTTTCGCCAGAAGGCCACGCAGCTTCAAGAAAAAGAGTCGCAGCTGAGCCTGGAGCTCTCGCAGCGGGACGCCTCCAAGCGTTTGGATCTGCGCATGAAGCTCGGAAACCTCGCGCTCTCCGATGCGCAGCGCAAGCAGTATCGCGATCAGCTCGCGGCGCTCGATGCGAACGAAGGCGCGGTGGTCGATGCGCAGCGCAAACGCGATCAGCAAGAGCTGGCCGCGTATCAAAAGCAGCTGCGCGATCAGACCTCCAAGCAGATCGCCGATCAGGCCGCGAAGATTCATTCGGATACGCAAGCCAAGCTGCAGTCGCGGCGCAACGAGGTCAGCGCGCAGGTCTCATCGCAGCTCAAGGGTCTGCAGCCCGCACCGGTTCCCTCGAATTTGCCCGCTGCTACGCGCGAGAAGCTCGCGCAGATCGACAAGCAGTTCAAGTCGCAGTTCCAGGCCGACGCGCGAAAAACGATCGACGAATATCAAGCGACGAAGGCCGATTTGGATGCGCAGTACGCCGCGCTGCAGGGCGCGGACGGCGCGGCAACGGGAGTAGCGAATAAACAGGTCGCCGATCTCCAGCACCAGCGCGACGATCTCTACAACAAAATGGTGGAACAAGTAAAACGCGATGCCGGCAAGGTTGCCGCAAAGCGCGGATTGCAAGTGGTCTTCATCAGCGTGGTTGCCGCGCCCGGCGGCATCGACCTGACGAACGACGTGGAAAAGGACATCGAGAGCTTACATCAGTGAAAAAGAGCATTGTTATCATCGCCGCGATCGCGGCACTCGCACTGACCGCCTGCGCGCCGTCGAGCCCCGTCGGTCTTCTGGACGTGCAGCGGCTGACCGCGAATTGGCCCCAGTACAACAACGTGCAGAATCAGCTGCTCGCCGATCAGCGCGCTATCGAAACCGGCCGCGGTTCGAACGCGCAGAAGCAGAAGCAGGCGGCGCAGCTGCAAGCGAAATACTCCGCGCTCTCCGAGCAGCTCGTCTCGCAGATCAAGGATGCCGCGGCGAAAGTCGCGCAGCAGAAGAACTTGAAGCTCGTCGTGACGCGCGAGTTCATCGGCTACGGCGGCACCGACATCACGCCGGACGTCGAAAAAGCGATGGGCATCACCGAAAGCGCCTCGCCCAGCCCGAGTCCGTAGGCCGGCCTTGCTCGGGACGCTCGCGCAGCTGGCGCAGCGAGTCGGCGGCCGTGCCGCAGGCGACGATACCGTGCAGATCGGCCGCATCGCGGCGATCGACGAAGCGGGCCCGGATGCGCTGACCTTCGCCACGACGCCCGCATATCTGCAGGCCGCGCTGCGTTCGCACGCGGCGGCGGTACTCGTCGACGAGTCGCTCGCGCCGCACGAGGCAGCCAAGCCGTTAATCGTCGTGAAGAACGCGCGCGTCGCGCTCATGCAGCTGCTGCACGGATTCGATCGCCCGCGCAAGCGCGGACCGTTCGTCCACCCCAGCGCGGTCGTCGATCCGCAGGCGCAGCTCGGCGCAGACGTGTACGTCGGGCCGAACGCCGTCGTGGGGGCGCGCAGCCGCATCGGCGATCGCACGGTGCTTGAAGCGGGCGCGTACGTCGGCGAAGATGCCGCCGTGGGCGCGGATGCGCTGCTCTATCCCCATGCCGCGATCATGGACGGCTGCACCGCGGGCGATCGCGTCATCATTCATCCCGGAGCCGTAATCGGCAGTGAGGGCTTCGGCAACGTGTTCGTGGACGGACACTGGGAGCGCATTCCGCAAGTCGGTAACGCCGTGCTGGGCGACGACGTGGAGATTGGCGCGAATAGCTGCGTCGACCGTGCGCAGACGGGAAGCACGCATATCGGCACCGGGACGAAGATCGACAACCTTTGCCAGATCGGCCACAACTGCCGTATCGGTGCGCACACCGGGATGGCGGCGCAAACCGGCCTTGCGGGGAGCACGACGATCGGCGATTACGTCCTCATCGGCGGCCAAGCCGGATTCAAAGGGCACATCACGATCGGTTCGCGCGTGAAGATCGCGGCCGGTGCCAAAGTGTGGAGCGACATCGCGGACGACGCCTTCGTAAGCGGCACGCCTGCGCGCCCGCACCAGGAGGATTTGCGCCGAGAGGTCATGGTTCGCAGCCTGCCTAAGCTGGTTGCCCGTGTCGACGCCCTCGAGAAGAAACTGCGCGGGACCTAGCCCGGCGTGAGCGTGCAGTACCAAACGACGCTCCGCGAAGCGTTCTGCTATAAAGGCGTGGGCCTGCATACCGGCGTCCCGTGCCGCGTCGAGATTCTTCCGGCGGCGCCGAACACCGGGCTGACGTTCGTCTCCGGCGGCGTTCGCATTCCGGCGCTCGCCGAGTTCGTCGTCGAGACCGCACGCGCGACGGTCGTCGGCAAAGACGGCACCACGATCTCCACGATCGAGCATCTGCTTGCAGCGCTTTTTGGCATGGGCGTCGCCAACGCGCAGATCGTCGTCGACGGACCGGAGATACCCGTCGCCGACGGCAGCGCGAAGATGTGGGTCGATCTCATCGCCGCCGCCGGCATCGCCGCGCAGAGCGAGGTGCGCGAGCGTTACGTGCCGGCCTCACCCACGTTCGTGCGCGACGGCGATCGCACGATCATCATCTTACCGGCGACGCATTTTCGCGTGCGCTTTCTCGCCGATTTCGCGCCGCCGATCGGCACGCAGTACTTCGACGGCGAAATGACGCCCGAAGTCTTCGCGGCGGAGATCGCCGCCGCGCGCACCTTTGGATATTTGCACGAAGTGCAGGCGCTGCTCGATCGCGGTCTGGCCAAAGGCGGAACGCTCGAGAACGCGCTCGTCTTTGCACCGGAAGGCCCCATGCAGGAGATGCGGTGGGAAAACGAGCCGGTGCGTCATAAAGTCCTGGATCTCGTCGGCGATTTCGCGTTGCTCGGCGCTTGGCCGCAGTGCGAGGTCGTCGCGATAAAGAGCGGCCACAAGCTGCACTGCATCGCGACGAACGAACTGCGCCGTCAGATGAGCTCCAAACTTCCCTCGGCGAAGGTTCAATAACGGTGTCTGAACTCGATATCCGGCAGATCATGGAGATCTTGCCGCACCGCTATCCGCTGCTGCTCGTCGATCGCATCACGGAATTGGAACCGGGCGTGCGCGCAGTCGGCTATAAAAACGTCACGATCACGGAGCCGGTTTTTACCGGGCATTTTCCCGGGAATCCGCTGCTGCCCGGCGTGTACATGATCGAGGCGCTCGCGCAGCTCGGCGGCTGCGTCGTGCTCGAGCCGGGTGAATTTTCGCGCAAGACGCCGTACCTGGCGGGTATCGACGGCGCAAAGTTCCGCCGCCCCGTCGTACCGGGCGACCGCTTCACGATGGAGGTGCGCCTGACAAAGCACAAGCGCAACATCGGCTGGGTTCACGCGGAGGGCAGCGTCGACGGACAGTTCGTCGTCTCGGCTGAGCTGATGTTCTCGATCGCCTCCGATCCGCGCTTGTTCGGCTTCGACGCGACGGTGCTGCACGCGTAGATGATCCATCCAGTTGAAACGGCGCTTCGGCCTAGCCTGCGCGCCCCCCACGCTAAAGCGCGGGGCCCCCATCACCTCATGGCGCCTCAATGTAGTGCTGACTCGAGCGCTCCCCGTGGGCGCCGCAATTGCGGGTTCTGCGCGTGATCCATCCGACAGCTATCGTTCATCCCAATGCCAAGTTGGATCGCGGCGTCGAGATTGGGCCGTACTGCATCGTCGGCGAGAACGTCTCGATTGCGCGCGGCACGGTGCTGCAGGCGCACGTGGTCGTCAACGGCTGGACGACGGTCGGCGAGGACTGCCAAATCTTTCCGTTCGCGACGATCGGTGCATCCTCACAGGACAAGAAGTATACCGGCGAGCGCGCGTACACGCGCATCGGCAGCCGCACGATCATTCGCGAGTACGTCAGCGTTCAGCGCGCCACCGGCGAGGATCAGGTCACGGCCATCGGCGACGATTGCCTGCTGCTGGCCTATACGCACGTCGCGCACAACTGCATTCTCGGCAACGGCGTGACGATGAGTAACCTCGCGCAGCTCGCAGGGCACTGCATCATCGAAGACAACGTCGTCATCGCGGGCATGGCGGGGCTGCACCAGTTCGTGCGCGTCGGACGCTACGCGTTCATCGGCGGCGATAGCAAAGTGACGCGCGACGTACCGCCGTATTTCTTGGTCGAAGGCAATCCCGCGACGCCGTACGGCCTGAACAGCGTCGGTCTTCGCCGCGCGAACTTCAGCGACGAAGAGCGCGCGGAGATCAAGAAGTTCTACAAGCTGCTGTACGGATCCAAGCTGAAGTTGTCCGAGGCGATCGAGACGATGAAGGCGGAGGTCACGACGGAATCCGGACGCCACATGCTGTCATTTCTCGAAGGCGAATCCCAGCGCGGCATTTTACTGAAGTAGCGCATGCGCTATTTCTTGTCGTCCGGTGAAGCCTCGGGGGAACTTGCCGCTACGCTGATCGCGCAGGCCATCCGGCGCGCGGATCCGCAAGCACAGTTCGAAGGTATCGGCGCCGCACGCATGCGCGAGAGCGGCGTGGCGCTTTGGCGCGATCACACCGGCTGGGCCAGCATGGGACCGCTCGCGGCGATTCCGCGCATTCCGAAATTGCTGCTCACGATGCTGCGCACGGCCGCACACATTGCGCAAAGCAAACCCGATCTCGTCATTCTCGTAGATTTCGGCGCGTTCAACGTGCGGCTGGCCAAACGGCTGCGCGAGATTGGGTATCGCGGCGCGATTCTCGACGTCTTCCCGCCGGCAACGTGGCTGGATCGCGAAAAGACCGCGCGCGACGTGGCGGCGATTGCCGTCCCGATGACGGCATTCGCGCATCAACGCGACTTCTACGCCTCGCTCGGGCTGCCGATTGCGTACTTCGGGCACCCGCTGGCCGGGCAATACGCGATGCGGCCGCCGCGCGATGTGCCGCCCGCCGACAACGGCACGGTGGCGCTTCTTCCCGGCAGCCGCGGCGGCGAATTGCGCCATCACTTGCCGCGTTTGCTCGCGGCGTTCAAGATGCTGCGCGCGCAAAGGCCGCATCTGCGCGGCGTTGCGGGTGCGGCCGACGAGCGCGCCGAGCAGCTGATGCGCGCCGCGGCAAGGCGCGCGGGCGTGGCCGATCTTGCATTCGTGCGCGGAACGCGCGAGGCGATCGCGCAGGCGGACGCGGCATGGGTGGCGTCGGGCACGGCGGTGCTGGAATGCGCGCTCTCCGGCGTGCCGTGCGTCGCACTGTACGTCATCGCGCCGATCTTGGTCAAGCACGCGCGGCGCGTCTATTCCGGACGCTTCATCACGCTGCCGAATCTGGTGCTCGAGCGCGAAGTCGTTCCCGAGCTCTTGCAGGACGAGGCCACGCCGGAGCGCCTGGCAGGCGCGATGGACGCGGTGCTGCGCGATCCCGCAGCGCAATACCGCCAATTCGAGCGTTTGCGCGAGGCGCTCGGACCGCCGGATGCGCTCGAACGGTGCGCCGCGTATGCGGTGCGGCTGGCGCGAGGAGAGACGTGATGCTGCGAATCTACCACACGTCGGACTTGCACGACCACCGCGGCATAGCCGCGCCCCTGAACGAACTGCGTTCCCGCGAGCCGGGCTTGCTGCTGGACTGCGGCGACTCGCTTCGCGGCAGTCAAACGATCTACCACCGGCGCGAACCGATCGTCGAAGAGATCGATGCGGCGCAGTACGACGCGCAGGCGATCGGCAATCGCGAGTTCCATTACTTGCGCGGCTGTTTGCGAGCGCGTGCAGCGCAGATGCGCCATCCGCTGGTCTGCACCAATCTGGTCGATACCAAGAACCGCGATCTGCCGTTCGTGCGATCGCTGCAGATCGATCGTGACGGCGTGCGCGTGCATCTGCTCGGGCTGCTGATCATGCAGTATCCGATCGGCAGCGCGTGGGAGCGCGTGTTCGGATGGCGATTTCTCGATCCGGCAACCGTCATTCGCGAATTCAGCGAACGCGTCGACGACGACGAGGTGCTCGTCGTGCTCTCGCATTTGGGCTTGTCGCTCGATCGAAAGCTCGCCGCCGCCGTCCCGCGCATCGATTTGCTGCTCGGCGGGCACAGCCACGATACGCTCGCGCAGCCCGAGTACGCGGGCGGCGTCCCGATCGTGCATGCGGGGCCGTACGGCAAATACGTTTCGCGCACGCAGCTCGATCGCGCAAACGGCCGCTGGCGCGTACAATCCTTCGATCTGGTGCCGCTCCTGCAATGATGTTGCAAGAAAGGAATCGCTGCATCGTAATGCAGCGATTCCATACCGACTTCCGAACGCACTGGGGGCCCCACGGAGTGGGGGGCGCGCAGGCTAGGCCGGAGCGCCGTTTTAAATGAAGCGTGTGCTCTTTGTTTCCAACGGTCACGGGGAAGTCGCGATTGCGGCGCGACTGGCGCGCGAGCTGCAAGCGATCGAGCCAATTCCGTGCGATCATCTCGCGCTCGTCGGCGATTTCCGTTATCCCTCGAG
>Ga0070714_100001965_pt1 | contig 15018 bp, 10 predicted proteins | sample LARL83metaG_FD_65450 | JGI IMG/M metagenome (GOLD analysis project Ga0070714, IMG submission 65450) | Corn, switchgrass and miscanthus rhizosphere microbial communities from Kellogg Biological Station, Michigan, USA - LAR L8-3 metaG | ecosystem: Host-associated > Plants > Roots > Rhizosphere ...
GAACGGCGCAGTTGGGTCATACAATTGTGGATACGTCTCGTGATCGACCATCACCGCGGCCACGCCGTAGCTTCGAAGCAGCGCAATAAAGCCGGGTTGTGCGAAGCTGGGATGACGAACCTCGACGACATGGCGCAGCGTCCGTCCATCGATCCGTGCAGGCAGCAGCTTGAGGAAGGCCTCGAAGTCCTCGGGGTCGTATTGCTTCGTCGGAAGGAATTGCCAGTTGATAGGCCCGAGCTTCTCCTTGAGCTCCATTACGCCGCTGGCGAGGAACCGCTCGATGGAGGAACCGGCTTCCGCCAATACGCGGCGGTTGGTGGTGAAGCGCGGACCCTTGAGCGAGAAGACGAATCCGTCAGGCGTCTCCTCGCGCCATCGAATGAAGCTCGCCGGCTTCTGCGAGCCGTAGTAGGTGCCATTGATCTCTATCGAGGTCAGCTGTCGGCTTGCGTACTCCAACTCCCGCTTCTGCGGAAGACCAGGCGGATAGAAGCTGCCGCGCCACGGTTCGAAGGTCCAACCGCCTACACCGACACGGATAGTCACGCAGCAACCGCGCGCATCAGTGGCTCCCAGCGATCGAGGATGGGCATGATCGCGTCCGCCTTCGCGGCCGGAAGGCTGATCACGACCCGTGCAACGCCGATGTCGCGATACTGCTTCAGGCGATCGAGATCCTCCGCCACGCGGAACAGCGTGACTGGCAGAGATGCCGGATCACGCCCTGCGTCGTGTGCCATCTTGTGGAACTGAGGCAGCGTATCAGCGATGTCACCGTGGCGCGTCGTGCCGGCGCCGGGAATCCAGCCATCGCCGTAGCGTACCGCGCGGCGTGCGCCGTACGGGAAGGCACCACCAACGATGATCGGAAATGGCTTCTGCACCGGCTTCGGCCAGGTCTGCATCGGCGCGAAGTTGACGAACTCTCCATGATACTCGGCGGTGTCCTGCGACCAGATCGCCTTCATCGCTTCGATACGCTCGCGCGACAGCTTGTGGCGTTGCTCGAAGTTCGTGCCGTGGTGCTCCATCTCCTCCTTGTTCCAGCCGTTGCCGACGCCGAACAGGAAGCGGCCGCCCGACAACTGGTCGAGCGATGCCACCAGCTTCGCGGTCTGAATCGGATCACGCTGGTTGATCAGGCAGACGCCCGTGCCGACTTTCAGGGTCTTGGTTGCCACAGCGACGGCGGTGAGCACCAGGAAGGGATCCATAATGTCGTAATACGGGCGAGGCAATTCGGGGCCACCAGGAAACGCCTTGGTGCGCACAAGCGGGATGTGCGAATGCTCAGGGACCCACACCGACTCGAAGCCGCGTTGCTCCAACAGCGGGCCGAGCTCGCCTGGCGCCATCGAGGCGTCGGTGAAGAACATCGCGGCGCCGAATTGCATTCTGTTATGCTCCCTTCCCTTTTACCTTCGCCCAGGTGTCGCGCAGTCCGACGGTGCGGTTGAACACCGGCTTGCCTGAGGCGGAATCCGGATCGGCGCAGAAATAGCCGAGCCGCTCGAACTGCAAGGCCTCGCCGATCGGTGCATTGGTGAGCGCGGGCTCCAGCAGACACCCGCGCAGCACCTCCAGCGAGTCTGGATTGAGATCGGCCATGATGTCGCCGTCGGCACCCGGATCGGGCCGCGCGAACAGGTGATTGTAAAGCCGGACCTCGGCCGGGACCGCGTCCGCCGCCGCGACCCAATGCAGCGTCGCCTGCACTTTGCGTCCGTCGGGCGGCGTGTTGCCGCCACGCGTCGCGGGATCGTAGGTGCAGCGCAGTTCGACCACCTCGCCGGACGCGTCCTTCACTGCTTCGCGGCAGGTGACGAAGTAGCCGTAGCGCAGCCGCACCTCGCGGCCAGGCGCGAGGCGGAAGAATTTCTTCGGCGGGTTCTCCATGAAGTCGTCGCGCTCGATGTAAAGCTCGCGGCCGAAGGTGATGGGTCGCGTGCCGGCCGCCGGGTCCTCGGGATTGTTGATCGCCTCCAGCGTCTCCGTCCGGCCCTCCGGCCAGTTCTCGATCACCAGCTTCAGTGGACGCAGCACGGCCATGCGCCGCGGCGCCACGCGGTTGAGCTGCTCACGGATCGAGTACTCGAACGCCGCGAACTCCGACACGCTGTTCGACTTGGTGATGCCACTGCGTCGCACGAAGTCGCGCAGCGCGGCCGCGGGAATGCCGCGCCGCCGCACTCCGGCCAGTGTCGGCATGCGCGGATCGTCCCAGCCGGTGACGCGGCCCTCGCTGACCAGGCGCGTCAGGATGCGCTTCGACATCACGGTGTAGGCGATGTTGAGTCGCGCGAACTCATACTGATGTGGATGCGCCGGGACCGGCAGGTTCTCGATCAGCCAGTCGTACAGCGGGCGGTGGTCCTCGAACTCCAGCGTGCACAGCGAGTGCGTGATGCCCTCGATCGCGTCGGACTGGCCGTGCGCATAGTCGTAGGTGGGGTAGATGGACCACTTGTCGCCGGTGCGTGGATGCTCGGCGTGCAGGATGCGGTACAGCACGGGATCGCGCAGGTTCATGTTGGGCGACGCCATGTCGATCTTCGCGCGCAGGACGCGGGCACCGTTGGGGTACTCGCCGGCGCGCATGCGGCGGAACAGGTCGAGGTTCTCCTCCACGGAGCGATAGCGATCGGGCGAATTCTGGCCGGGCTCTGTCAGCGTGCCGCGTTGGCTGCGCATCTGATCGGGCGGCGTGTCGTCGACATAGGCCTTGCCTTCGCGGATCAGGTACTCGGCCCATTCGTAGAGTTGCTCGAAATAATCGGAGGCGTGATGAAGATGCTTGCCCCAGTCGAAGCCCAGCCAGTGGACGTCATGCTTGATGGCGTCGATAAATTCCTGCTCTTCCTTGGTGGGGTTGGTGTCGTCGAAGCGCAGATGGCAACGGCCGCGATATTCCTCCGCCACGCCGAAGTTCAGGCAGATCGCCTTGGCGTGGCCGATATGCAGATAGCCGTTCGGCTCCGGCGGGAAGCGGGTGACCACGCCCGTCACGCGACCCGCTTCGAGGTCAGACTGGATGATGTCGCGAATGAAATCGCGGCCAGCTTCGGTTGTTACGGGTGCGGTCACAGTCATACACGGGCTCCGGGTACGGCGGCGGTGAGCAATCTACACACCGCTGAGCGGTTGATGAACTGCTGCAGCCTTGGGCGTGACCGTGAAGGGACTGTAAATCCGGTCATCCGGTCCCGGTGATTACCGTATCGGGGAATTCCTCCCTAAGTCGTGGATACAGTTCCCGGGCAAAGGTCTTGATGCCAAGAACGGTCTCGTCGTGCTCCAGGAACCCGGCCTGGCCCATGATCAGCAGATGCCCGAAGCCGCCCACATGGTCATAGAGCTTCTTCATCTGCCGATACACCTGATCGGGCGTGCCGGCGAACATGATGCCGGCCTCGATCGCGCCCTCCACGCTGGCCGACTTGCGGAATGCGCTCAGCGGGTGTTCCGCGCCACGCAGCATCGCGACGTTGGCCTGCACCGGCACGTAGCCAGGCGGGTTGGCGATGTGCGGCGGCACCTTGTTCGACGTGATGTACCACAGCAGCTTCTCCGCGCCGGCCCGGGCGTCAGCCTCGTTCGGTGCGGTATAGACCATCGCCGCATAGGCCAGACGATGCGCCGGCACGTCGTTGCCGCGTCCCGCCTCGCGCCAGCCGCGGCGATATGCGTCGTACACCGCGCGCGTGCCGTCGAAACCGGTGAGGAATGTCGCCTGCACGTAGCCGTGCGCACCGACGCGCGCTGCGCCGCTGGGACTGGTCGTGCTGATCCAGATCGGCGGGTGTGGCTGCTGATAGCAGCGCGGCCAGATGTTCACCGCGCGATAGTGGAAGAAGCGGCCCTCATGGCTGAACGGGCCGTCGTGAGTCGTCCAGGTCTTGACGATGAGATCAAGCGCCTCCCATTCGCGCTCGTTCATCCGCACGGGATTGCTGTTGGCGGGCAGCACCTCGTACGGCACGCCCCGCACGAAGCCCGCCTCCAGGCGACCGCGCGACAGCACGTCGATCATCGCCATTTCCTCGGCCACGCGCACCGGCTGGCGGCGATTGGCGATCGGGTTGCCGAGGATCAGGAGGCGCGCCTTCTTGGACAGGCGCGCCAGCGCGGCGAGCACCAGCGGCGCGGCGGGATCGACGCACGTCGCGGTCTGGTGGTGCTCGTTGAGCATGATCTCCATGCCTTCGTCTTCGGCGATCAGCCATTCGTCGAGGAACCGGTCGTACAGCGCGGCACCCTTCTCCGGATCGTACACCCGGTTCGGTAGGCTGACGCGGATCGACTCGTACTCATCGGCCGGGGGAAGATAGGGATAGGCGTTCTCGCTGAAGTGCCAGGCCTTCATCACACCGCTCCCACTTCCAGGAATTGCAGCACAGTTCGCGCGAATTCCTCTGTCTGCTCGACATGCGGCGCGTGACCCGCCGCGGCGATCGTGGCGGTGCGCGCATTCGGCAGCAGCCGTGCATAGGCAGCGAAATACTCGGCCGAGACCAGGCCATCGCTCTCGCCGCGCAGGAACAGCGCGGGTGCGGTGACGCGATGCAGCCGGTGGCGCAGCTTGGGATTGTGCATATACGGCTCCCACGACAGCAGCGCGAGCGTCTCACGGTTGCGCGCGGAGATGGCAAGCTGTTCGTCGCTGAGGCGCGCGGGATCGACCCGCATGCGTTCCGGATCGTGGAACAGCAGCTTTTGCAGATTGCTCTGCGGCAGCGCGAAGATGTCGGGAACGTCGAGCCGATCAACTGGGCCGGTCTTCACGCCGACGGGACCTACCAGCACAAGCCGCCGCACGGTCTTCGGCGCCTTGGTGGCAAGTTCGGCTGCAATCCAGCCGCCGATCGAGCAGCCGATCACATCCACCTGATCCAGTCTCAGCCGGTCGAGCAGTTCGAGGTGGATGTACGCGATGTCATCGACCGAATCGATCCAGTCGGGGAGGCTGGACGTCCCGAACCCAGGATGCGACGGCGCGATCAGCCGATGGCGCTCGGACAGCGGAGCGACGTAAGGATGCTCGGGCGCGAAGCCCTGCGCGCCGTGCAGGAAGAGAATCGGCGGACCTTCGCCAGCCTCGTACATCTCAAGCTCGACGCCGGCTATAGCAATGACCTGTCGTTGCAAGGGTCACCCTCCTCAGGTCTATTGGTTCCACCTTAGCGGCCCTTGCATCCTCGGTCACGCCACCCGCACAGTGGCGGGATAGCGAGCCGGAAGAGGTCAGCGCATGAGCAAGCTCGAGCTCTCCATTGCGATCGGCGATTACGACCGGGTGCGCCCGCTGGTCGACGGCAGCGTGCAGATCGATGGCGTCGATCCGGTGTTCATGATGCTGGAGCCGGAGGAGATCTTCTTCCGCGCCTTCCGCCATGCCGACTTCGACATATGCGAACTGTCGATGAGCAGCTTCACCGTGAAGACCGCGAACGGTGATTGTCCTTATGTCGGCGTGCCGGTGTTCCCGTCGCGCTCGTTCCGGCACAACTCGATCTACATCCGGACCGATCGGGGCATCGCCAAGCCGGAGGATCTAAAGGGGCGGCGCGTCGGCGTGCCGGAATATCAGGTCACCGCCAATGTCTGGACGCGGGCGGCGCTGGAAGACGAGCACGGGGTGAAGCCTTCGGATATCGTCTGGGTGCGTGGCGGCTACGAACAGGTCGGACGCATCGAGAAGATCGCGCTCAACCTGCCGCCCGATGTGCACGTGGAGGATGCGCCGGACGGCGCCACCATTACCGGCATGCTTGCCAGCGGCAAGATCGATGCGGTGATCGGCCCGCGCGCTCCGTCCTGCTTCGGCCACCATCCACAGGTCGGCTGGCTTTATCCTGATCCCGCCGCCGCGGCGACCGCATGGTATCGCAGGACGCGCATCTTTCCGATCATGCACATTCTCGGCATCCGCCGAACTCTGGCGGAACGGCATCCCTGGCTGCCGGTCGCCGCCATGAAGGCGTTCGAGCAGGCGAAGGCGCGCGCGCTGGAGAAGCTGGGCGATGTCGCGGCGAGCAAGGTGACGCTGCCGTTCCTCGACGAACATCTGCATGCCGTACGGCGGCTGATGGGCGATGACTTCTGGCCTTACGGGCTGGATGCGAACCGCCACGTGCTCGAGGTCTTCCTGCGACGGCACCACGCCGAAGGGCTGTCACCGCGTGTGCTGGCGCCGGAGGAGCTGTTCCATCCGTCCACGCACGAGGTGCATCGGGTGTGATACTGCGTGTGCGCTATTTTTCGGTTGGCTGCCGGGACAGCTCCTCGAGCAAGGGCCGCAGCGCGTCCAGTTCGCTGCCAAAGCCGCCCCAGTCGCCTGCCTTCAATCGTTCGATGGCGCGGTCATAGTGTCCGAGTGCGTCGCGGGCTCGCTCGTTCACCGGACCCACAGGCGAAACGCCAGGGATCGTTGACAATACGGGCGGCGGTATGGACTGCTTGAACAGCGCTGCCAGTGCCGCGGGGAGCGTGTCCTCCATCACCACGCGATCGCCGTATGCCGCGATCACCCGCTTGAGCTCCGGCAACTGACCCGACTCGGCACGAAGGTACAACGGCGACACATACAGGATTGAGTTCTCTATCGGCACGACCAGGAGATTTCCTCGGATCACCCGTGATCCCATCTGGTTCCAAAGCGAGATCTGCTGCGAAATATCAGTGTTCTGATTGATGCGTGCCTCGATCTGGAACGGCCCGTAGACAAGTTTGTCCTTGGGGAACTCGTAGACGATAAGCTTGCCGTAATCGGGCGGATCGCACCGCGCCGCGAGCCAGGCAATCATGTTCTCTCGCTGGCTCGGCGACATCGGCAACATGAGGAAGAACTCGGCATGCTGTTCACCCGGCAGGCGCATGATCATGTAGTAAGGTGCCATCCTGGTGCCACCCGACTGGTTGCTGCCGTCGGAGGTTGTCGGTTCGCGGGGAAACTGCCAGAGATCCTCGCGATTGTAGAAGACCTCCGGCGTATCCATGTGATAGGCGCGATACTGCAGTGCCTGTAAGCGGAAGAGGTCCTCCGGGTAGCGGATGTGCCGTTGCAGATCGGCGGGCATTGCGGCGAACGGCTTGAACAGCTCAGGGAAAATCCGTCGATAGGTGGCAATCACCGGGTCGGCGGTATCCATGACGTAGAACGTGACCGTCCCGTTGTAGGCATCGATCACCGCCTTCACCGAATTGCGAATGTAGTTGATGTCGCCGGCGGGTTGGGCGTAGGGGAACCAATCGCTGGTGGTGTAGGCATCCTGTATCCAGTAGAGCCGCCCGTTACTGATCACCACGTAGGGATCGTGATCCAGTTGCAGGAACGGCGCCAACGTCTCAACGCGATCTTGGATGTTCCGATGGAGCATGATCCTGCTCTCACTGGTGAGATAGCGGCTGAGCAGGATGTTCACATCGTCGAATTGCCAGGAGAACAGTGACCGCCACGCAGTTCCACCGATCGCAATGCCGTCCGCGCCATCGTAATTCGCGTAGACGTTGTCCTTACCCTTGGGGTAGTCGAACTCCGGCGTGCTGCCCTTCACGATCACGTATCCATTGGTGGACTGGCCGAAATAGATGCGTGGCTCGGTGATGGCGGGACCGCCCGATGAGACCGGCGGAATGTCCTTCAGGTAGAAATTCGGCAGACCTTCAGTGGATTTCTCGGTCACCGGAGACATGACGACGCCGTTGCCGTGAGTGAACAGCAGATGCAGGTTGACCCATGTCTGGGCGTTGGCCGATAGGAGCGAGGGTGCCAGTTCGCGCGCCGAGAGCATCACCTGGCGATAGGCGCCCTCGATCTGGTAGCGATCGATGTCGACGTCGAGGAACCGGTAATAGGTACGGATCTCCTGAAGCTGCGCGTAGGTGTCCATCAACGGCTGCCAATCCCATAGCCGAATGTTGTCGATGGTGCCGCGATTGTCCTGCAGCGACTGGAATGTCAGTCCCTGCTCCGCGGGAAACGGCTTTGCCGTGATCTGACGCAGATTGTACGCCTCGCGCGTAAAGGCAATGTTTCGCTGAATATACGGCGCCTCCAGCTGCAGCTCGCTCGGCTTGACAAAGAACCGCTGGAACATCCCAGGAAACAGTTCGCCGAACAGGAACGCGCTGCCAAACATCAGTGCGACAGCCGCAATGACCGGCCGATACGCGCGGAGCAACACGTTGGTCCACATGACAACCGCGGCGGCGGCGGAGAGACAGATCAGCAACCAGAGAACCGGCAGTTCTATATTGACATCGGTATAGCCGGCGCCGACAACGATGCCGTTGTCGTTGTAAAGCAGCAGGTAACGGTCCAGCACATAGGACCAGGCCTTCACCGCGAAATAGACACCCAGCAGTGCCGATCCGTGAGCGATGACAACGGGCGAAAACCGCCAACGCCTGCTGTCCAGATTGATTTCGCCGTGCAGCACGTACACCGCACCAACCATGGCGCTGCTCAGAAGCAGCATCAACATCATCCAGTTCTTGAGCGCGGCGTAAACCGGCAGCGAGAACAGATAGAATCCGATGTCCTTGTCGAATAGCGGGTCGTTCTGACCGTAGGGAACCTGATAGATGAACCGCAGGATCAGGTCCCATTTGCCCATCTCGGCCAGTGCAACCAACAGTGCTATGATCAAGGCGCCGGCGAGAATGAGCAGGCGCCATGGCAGCAGCAGCGATGCGGGTCCTCGTGGTGTTGCGAAGTTTGGACCGAACGCCGCGGTAAGCCGAAGCTGGAGCGGTCGGGCAAGCCGGAGTGCGAGCCTTCCGTTCATCCAAAGCAGCAAGGCCGAGACCGTGAAGATGGCTGTGAAGAGAAGGGCCTTGGCGGCGAACGCGGTCCAGAACACACCGACATACCCGACACTTGAAAACCACGCCCAATCGACCACGATGCTGCTGGCGCGCCCCAGTGCGATTAGCGACACTACGAAGGCGGCAAACGTCGCGCCGATGCCTTTCCAGGGCATATTCCCTCCTACCGACGACACCTCGACCGGAGTTGCGGCCTAGTTCGTCTCGCGTAGCCCGATCCGCGCCAGACGCGGCAGCACCTCTGCGCGGAAGAACGGCAACTCGTGGAGATAATTGACAAACGAGAGCGCGATACCCTTTGCGCCGGTATCGGCGAGCCGTGCCAGTTCTTGCGCGACCGTGTCCGGATCGCCGACCATCGGAACGCCGCCCATGCCATTGGCCTGATGGTAGCGCCGCTCCTCGAAGTCGTCCGGAAACTTGTCGCGTGTGACGCCACGCATCGCCATGATGCGATCCACCGCGGCCCAGTCGGCATGGTCGATCGCCCAATGGCGGTAATACTGCTCTGCCTCCCGCTGTGTCGGCCGGCATGTAATGACGCCCACGGTATAGACGTCGATTTCGCGTCCGCTTTGCCGTGCCAGCGCCTTGACGTTGGCAATGTGCGCGGCGAACTCGTCAAGTTTCCCTTTCGGTGTCATCGAGAACAGTGCGTCGCAGTTGCGGATTGCGAACGCCTGGCCGGTCGGCGACGCGCCGGCGTTCATCACGATCGGCCGGCTGCCGCCGTACGGCTTGGGCTTTGCACGAGCCTGGCGCAGTTGGATGTGATTGCCCCCGAAATCGAAGTCCTCGGCATCCGACCACGCAAGACGGATCGCATCGAACCATTCCTGTGCATACTCGTAGCGCGCCGCGTGTTCGCGCATCGTGGCGCCGAACATGTCGAACTCGTCCTCGTTCCAGCCACAGACGATGTTGAGGCCGAAGCGACCGCGACCGATGTGGTCGGCGGTGACGAACTGCTTCGCCGCGATCAACGGATGGATCAGCGGCGCGTGCACGGTGCCGAACACCGTCATCCTCTGCGTCGCGGCGAGAAGGCCGGCGGCCCAGGTGACGGTCTCCAGGGTCTCGCCCTGGTAGTCGGTGTCGCCGCCGTAGCCCTTCCAGCGACCGACCGGCAGCATGAACTCAATGCCTGCTTCGTCCGCCATGCGCGCGAGGCGCAGGCAGTCCTCCCAGCTTCCACTCCAGCGTTCGGGTACTTTGGTGACGGCGCGGCCGGATGAGCAGTTGGCACCGAACAGGCCGAGTTTCAGCCTGTTGCGGCTATGGAGTGCGAAGCGATCCTGCATGCTCATGAGAATGCGGGCGCGACCTGTTCCATGAAGCGCGCCATCTCGTCCTTCACCTGCGCATGCGGCTTCAATCCCACGTTGAAATACAGGATCACCTCGTCGAAGCCCGCCGCATACACCTTGTTCAGCACATCGGTGATGTGCGCGGGCGAGCCCAGCAGCACCGAGTTTTCCGTAAGGTCTGCCGGCCGCACATTGTGCAGCCGCTCCACCATGGCGATGAAGTAGCGATAGCTCGGCGGCGCGGTCGAGGGGTCGCCCGGGAAGGCGGGGATGACGCACTCCTTGTAGTAGCGGATCTGACGCGCCCGCGCCGCCTGCTGCTGCGCATCGTCGTCGGCGAAGTGCGTGAAGTAGCTGCACATCAGCCGGCCCGGTTGCCTGCCATGCTTCGCGCATGTCTCGTGGTACAGATCGCGCACCTGGCGCAGGCCGCCGAAGGTCATCGCAGCGGCAAACGGGGCGACGATGAGGCCGCATCCCAGCCGTGCCGCGAGCTCGATCGAAGGCTTGGAGAATGATGCAACATACGCGGGGATTGGCTGTTGCACGGGTCGAGGCGTGATGGCGACATCGTCGAACGCATAGTGTCGGCCACGATGCGAGATAGGCGCCTCTGCCGACCACAGCCTGCGCACGATCTCCATGCCCTCCTCGAAGATCGACTGGTTATCGTCGAACGACACGCCGAGAGGAAGGTATTCGTTGCGATCATAGCCGCGGCCAGCGGCGAAGTCCACGCGCCCACCGCTCAGCAAGTCGAGGCTCGCCCATTGTTCCGCCACGCGGATCGGATGATGCAGCGGCAGCACGGTGACCGCCGGCGCCAGCCGGATGCGCTGCGTGCGCGCGGCGATATAGGCGAGCGCCAGGTCTGGGCACGACAACACGCCAAGCGTGCCAAAATGATGCTCGCCGATCCACGCCGAGTGCATGCCGAGCGTCTCGGCATACAACGCCTCGTCGATGATGTCCGCGACGAGCTGGTTGGGTGAGCGCGCGTTGTCGGCGTAGTGGTTGTCGCTCAGAGTGAAGTAGCCGAACTTCATGGCGGATATTCCTTGGCCGAAGGGTAACCGCGCCAGACCAGACGGCGCGACAGGAGGTTCGTCGAACATCCGGGATTCTACAAGGCGAGGCTGTGCCAGGGCCGCTATCTTGCGGCCAGGGGTTCCAGGGGCTTTTTCGCCGTGTTCACCGGCACGGAACAGTTGAGCGCTCTACTGCCAAGAGGCACCCGCGCAATTTGGATGGTTTGAGATCGAACAGGCCCGAGCGGGGCATTGCGAATTTCAACGTTGCGCCTAACGCGGAAGCAAGCCGTCTAGCTGGAGCGGTGAATTCTCGTGTGGAAGCTGGCGATCAAGGGGAAATTTTCGTGACAGAAGTCTCAGTTGCACGTATAGGCTTCTGAGAATGGAGACGCAGGGGGAACGGTATTGAAGTACGAGCGTAACAACGCTGTGCAACGGGCGGTCGCACTGGTAGCTTCGCGGTACTCGGTGCAGGAGTGGGAGGAGTTGCCGCCCCGCCAGAAGACACACGCCATCTATATTGAACTGCGGCAACTCGATGCTGCGACATGGGAGCAGCTTCGTCGGGCGTCAGGGCAGACCAGGTCCGGCAATGCCGCGGATGGTCGCGCCGCAAAGTCACCGTCGACCGCGTGACTGACTGTAGCCGCGCCTTCCAAGGCCATTGCGCGAACTTTGCGGGCTGAGCACTACAGCCGTCGCGCCACATCTTTATACAACAGACGGTCGCCGAGAAATCTGGACGGAACGTCTCGTTCAGTACGCGTCCAGCGCGATGCCCATTGTGTAATGCAGCCGGAGTGTGACATATCTTTCCGTTCGCGCCGACGTCCTGGCTAAGGAGCGAGCCAATGCGCCCGGCCAACACTCAGCTGTCGATGAGTATTGAAGGGGAAGTCCGGATCGAGCGGCTGAGGGTCGCGTTCCAGCAAATCCCGGTTGCTGCGGGCGTTACGGTGGTAAATGCCGTGCTCATAGCAGCGGTACTCATGGGCGTCGAGGAGCATCGACGCATCTATGCCTGGTTGGTGGCAACCGTGCTGTTTGCGGCGGCTCGGCTCGCGCTGTGGGGGACGTACCGCCGCTATCGCCCGGCGTCCACGCATTTGGTGCGTTGGTCCGCGGTTAGCGTGTGTGGCGCTCTTGGCGCCGGGCTGCTTTGGGGCGGTGGCGCGGTTCTGTTGCTGCCCCAATCCGAGACCTATCAGATGTTCTGGGTTTTCCTGATCGGCGGTATGTGCGCCGGCGCCACGGCGCTGCACTATGCACACCTGCCAACCCTCGTCGCTTTTGTCGTGCCCGCCAGCTCCCCTCTGGCGATCCGGTTTGCTCTGGAGGGCTCGGGGCGCCGGGTCGCCGCCGCCGCCATGATCGCCGTGTTCGTCGCCGCGCTGGTCGTGATCAGCCGGAACTCAAGTAAGCACTTCGACGAGATGCTGCGGTTGCGGCTCGACCCTGCGGCGCGGCATGCCCAGAAGATGGAGGCGGTGGGGCGACTGACTGGCGGCATCGCTCACGACTTCCACAATCTGCTGACCGCCGTGCTGAGCCTCTTGGCGCTGCTCCGGAAACGCCTTCCGGCAGATGAGCAGCAGGTCGGGCACCTGCTCGACAACGCCATTCAGGGTGCCGAGCGGGGGGTGACCCTAACCCGACGCCTGCTCGCCTTCGGGCGCCGTCAGGCGCTCCTGCCGGAGGTCGTGGACCTGCCGGTTCTGGTTCACCGGATGTCGACGCTGCTGCGCACTTCCGTTGGTCCGTGCGTGCGGGTCACGATGCGTTTCCCTGAGGCCCTCGCACCGATCGAGGTTGATGCCAGCCAAGTGGAACTGGCTTTGCTCAATCTCGCCACGAACGCGCGGGACGCCATGCCGCACGGCGGAGACATCATCATTGCCGCACATGAGGAACAAGTGCGCGGACGCGAGGCGGACGGGCTTCCACCGGGCCACTACGTGGTGCTCAGCGTGACCGACACCGGGGAGGGCATGGACGAAGCCACTCTCGCCCAGGCCATGGAACCATTCTTCACGACAAAGGGTGTCGGCAAGGGCGCCGGGCTCGGCCTGTCGATGGTGCACGGCTTCGTCGCGCAATCGGGTGGGCGGTTCCGCCTGCACAGCAGGAAGGGCGCCGGAACCGTAGCCGAGATCTGGCTGCCTCGGGTGGAGGCGACGGCTACAGCTTACGCGCGAGCTCGCGACGCGATCCGGGCGCTCGTGGACCTGAGCCCCCCTGCCAACGAAAACAGCGCACCGCCGCACGGCGGACGATGATCCGCACGTGGCGGCGATCCTGGGGACATCGGCAACCCCGCGATCGCCGCGACGGCCTCGTCGACCCGCACCAGACCTCGGCAAACCGGGCGCCGAGATTTCCGAGGATCGTAAGGGCGCACGACGCGGTCCCGAGGCAGCGCCGCCGCCGAAAGCATACCCGGCGGTCAGGTGGTGATTTTAAGATAGTAAAATTGTGAATATTTCGTTAGAACTCGCCTTTATCGCTAGATTCCGAACCGAGGGCTGAGATGGCAATCAGATCGGCTTCTGCCAAGTTCAGGGCGGTAGCAGCGCGATACGAAAAGCGAGCCAACAAGACCACCAGTCCGGCGCTGCGTGACGCATATCGGCAGCTCACGATGGGATACATGAGGCTCGCTGTGCAGCAGGAGGTGGTCGAGCAAGCCCACTCCCTGATTGGCAGGCTTGAGGCCGATGACAACACGATGGCTTCCCAACCGTCTGTCAGCCTGGTGGTGGGCAACGATGCGGACACGCCTCTCAAGGACGAAATCGCGGACAACCAATCCACGACGGCAAGACTCCAGCACGCTGAGGAGATGGAGACCATTGGCCTCCTGACCGCCAGGATTGCCCACGACTTCAATAACCTCCTGATGGCCGTTGGCGGCTCGGCCGAACTGATCTCGACCAGCCTTGGTTCCGACTCGGTGAGCCTTCCTCACGTTTCGACCATCCAAGAAGCTGTGAGACGGGGAGCTGCTCTGACAGGGCAGTTGCTGGCATTCGGCCGCGAGCCGACGCTTGTTCCGCGTTCTGTGGACTATTTGCCGAATGGTTCGAATGATACGGTCCCGGCGCAGGCGACACGAAGGCCGCCCTGGAGGCCGGCGCCCGCGGCCTCTGTTTTCGGCTCACCGAGAGAAGGCCGTCGAATCCTTGTGCTTGATGACGACAAAGACGTACGAGAGACGATGACAGATATACTGAGTAGGGCCGGCTATACGGTTGCGCCTTTCGAAACGGCCTTAGGCGCACTTGCTGAAGTCAGCGGGCCGCACCGGATTGACCTTATGGTCGTGGATTTTGCGCTACCGGACATGCGAGGCGATCGATTTGCCGCCAAGGCTCGACTCCAGCGTTCCGAAGTTCCGATACTGTTCATTTCAGGCCACCCAGAGCCGACGTCTTTACAGTCGGAAGCTTTTTGGCTGAGAAAACCCTTCAGCGACACCGCTTTGATCTCGATGATCGAAGAAGCCTTGCAGGCTACGGCATTTAACGAAATCTTCGATCAAGCCCGTCGGCACATCCTGGCCTCGTGATGAGGGCTTCAATCGTCGAGTCGACGATTGCCGGGCTCTGGCGATAAACAGAAATAAGTTGCGTCCGGTGACCCTCAGGCCACCGGACATCACGCGACATGGCCAGGTTACGCCTTCACACCTTCAACTGGCCGGCGATCGGCAGGTTGCGTATGCGCTTGCCGGTGGCGGCGAATATCGCGTTGCAGAGTGCCGGCGCAAACGGCGGCAGACCCGGTTCGCCGACGCCGCTTGAGGGCACGTCCCACCCCGCGGGCACGATATGTGTCCGAACGTTGAGCGGCGC
>Ga0070714_100001968_pt1 | contig 15009 bp, 12 predicted proteins | sample LARL83metaG_FD_65450 | JGI IMG/M metagenome (GOLD analysis project Ga0070714, IMG submission 65450) | Corn, switchgrass and miscanthus rhizosphere microbial communities from Kellogg Biological Station, Michigan, USA - LAR L8-3 metaG | ecosystem: Host-associated > Plants > Roots > Rhizosphere ...
TCACCGGCCGCGGCGGCCGAACCGGCCCAGCCGGCCAGTGCCGCGCGCAAGGTCTTGCGCCGCTGCGCGAACGCGGCGTCCACAAGGGAGAAAACGACCTCCCTGGCCACGCCGGCCGGAGGGTCTCGGCGGGTGAACGACACGAGCGCCGAGTCCACGTTGGGCATCGGCCAGAACACCGAGCGCGACACCGCGCCGGCCCGCCGCACGTCGGCGTACCAGGCGGCCTTGACGCTGGGCACCCCGTAGGTCCGGCTGCCCGGACCGGCCGCCAGCCGGTCGGCCACCTCGGCCTGCACCATCACCAGCCCGTGCGCGAGGCCGGGCAGTTCGGCCAGCAGGTGCAGCACGACCGGCACGGCCACGTTGTAGGGCAGGTTGGCGACCAGCGCGGTCGGCGGGAGCGGCAGGTCGGCCGCGCGGACGGTCAGCGCGTCCGCCGTGACCACGTGCAGGCGGCCGGCCAGCGCGGGGGCTCGCTCGGCGGCGGTGGCCGGCAGCCGGCCGGCGAGCACCGGGTCGATTTCCACGGCCACCACGGCACGGGCGGCGGGCAGCAACGCCAGTGTCAGCGAGCCGAGGCCGGGACCGACCTCCAGCACGACGTCGTCGGGCGTCAGCGCGGCCGTGTTGACGATGCGGCGGACGGTGTTGGCGTCGTGCACGAAGTTCTGGCCGAGCCGCTTCGTCGGCCGTACGTCGAGCGTGGCGGCCATGGCACGCACGTCGGCCGGCCCCAGCAGGGCGACCTCGGGACTCACCCGGCGAAGGCTACTTCAACCGGAAATCAGTGGATGCCCAGGATCGTCGCGCACGCCCACGGCTCGTAGCCGCGCGCCGCCCGCACCTTGTCCGCGATGGCGATCTGCTCGGCCTTGGTGGCGAGGTCCGCGCGCTGCGCGTACTGGGCGCCACCGTTGGACAGCCAGGTCGGCTCGTTGAACTGGAGGCCGCCGTAGTAGCCGTTACCGGTGTTGATGGCCCAGTTGCCACCGGACTCGCACTGCGCGATCCGGTCCCAGACCTGGTCGTCGGGCAGCGGCTTGGTGCCCTCGACGACGACCTTCGCCACCGCCTGCTGCGTGATCTGCACGGAGATCTGCTGACGCTGGCTCTCCTTGCCGTTCACGCTGGTCACGCGGTACGTGATGATCTCGGAGCCGGCCTGGCCCGGGTTCTGGACGGTCTGGACGCCCTCGTTGGTGTTGGGGTCCTGGATCGTCTGCACCGGCGGCGCGATGCTCTGCGTCACCGTGATGACCGAGACGCCGGTCCGGCTGACCAGCACCTGCATGCCGGGGGTGATCGCGGCGGCCAGGCCGGGGTTGACCGAGTCGGCCGCGGTCAGCGTGATGCCCTGGGCCTTGAGCACGTCGCCGACGGTCGCGGCGGTCGTGGTGAGCTGGTGCGGCGCGTTGGCGCCGTCGATGATCGTGATCCCCTTCGGCATGCGGATCTGCACGTCCATGCCGGCCAGCGGGATCTGCGCGTTCGGGCCGTCGGACATCCAGGCACCGCTGGTGTCCATGTTCATCTGGCGCAGCGCGCTGGCGAGCGTGGTCGAGCGGGTCCACGCGTCCTGGCGCACGCCGTCCACGGTCAGCCGCACCTGGCGGCCGCGCTCCAGCATGATCTTGCCGCCGTCGGTGATCGGCGCGCTGGGCGATGGGGATAGCGAGTCGTGCGGGCCGGGGACGATGCCCTGGTCGTGCAGCACGGAGCCGACGGTGGCGTCGTAGGTGCGGATGTGCGTCTGCTGGCCGTCGATGTCGACGGTGACGTCCTTGTCCATCGCCATGGCCGTCGCCGCGCCGCCGGTGGCGGACAGCAGGATGGCGGCGATCGTGGCCTTGAGGAACCGCTTCTTCCAGCGCTTGCCGGCGGCCTGCACCGGCGTCGGCTCGTCCTGGGGGCGGCGCAGTTCGGGTTCGACGGCCGACTCGGCGGCGAACATCGCCTCGAGCTCGTCGTCGATGCGCGGCAACATCGTCGTCTCGGCGTTGATCATGTCGATCAGCGCGTCGACGTCGAGGTTCGCGGTGGCCAGCATGTCCTCGGCGTCCGGGCCGAGCACGTCGAGCACGTCCTGCTCGGTGATCGTGAAGGCCGCCGTGACGGCGCTCATGTCGGCCGGGCGCTCCATCAGCGCGGTCGACGCGCCCGTCCCATAGGGCTGGGGTGGCACCGAGGCCCACGGCTGCGCCCGAGGGGGCTGCGGGGCCGCGAAGACCTGCTGTGCGTGGTAGCCCGGCGGGTAGCCGCCGCCGAACCAGTCCATCTCCGAAGTCGTCATACCGCTGCGAGTCCCGGACATGGTCCGGCTGGGATAGTCACCGCTCGCGTTCACAGGGCCGTTTCCTCCATACGCGTTCCGCGCGGGTGTTGCGGGTCGAATCCATCCCCAGCAGCCGTGGCGCTGCGCTCAGGCGCGCTCACCGGCTCGAAATGTCCTCGAAGTCCCGTCCTCCTCGTGCGCGGCACTCGGGTGGTGCTCCAGCTCCCGTAGCAAGCGCGTGCCCCGACCACTCGATGGCGAGCGGTGCGGCCCCGACACGACGCGGCCTCTACTCCGGGTGACCCCCCGGGCCTGGCTGGTCCGTTAGGGGCATCGGTCACGGGACCGTAACGGGTTTCGGGGGGTTGCGCAAACACCCCGATGAACAATCGTGTGTTTCGTCACACTACTGAGTGGTTTAACTTTCACGATCGGCCCTCGGGTTGGGCCGACCGGTCCAGACCAAACACCCGTTCGGCAGTGTCGACGAGCATCTTGCAGAGATCGGTGTCAGTCACGCCACGCAACTGGGCCAAGCCACGAACGGTGTACGCGGCGCAGTACGGCTCGTTCGGCCGACCACGGAACGGATGCGGCGTCAGGAAGGGCGCGTCCGTCTCCACGAGGAACTGGCCGTCCGGCACGAGAGTCGCGGACTCACGCAGTGCGTGCGCGTTGCGAAACGTGACCGTGCCGGAGAAGGACAGCACGTAACCGGCGGCCACGCAGCGTTCGGTCATCGCCGGATCCCCGGAGTAGCTGTGGAAGACGACCGTCTCCGGTGGACCTTCGTCCTCCAGAATGGACAGCACGTCGTCGTGCGCGTCCCGGTCGTGGATCATCAACGGCTTGCCGACCTGCTTGGCCAGCCCGATGTGCCAACGGAAAGCGGCCCGCTGGTCGTCCGGAGTGGAGTAGTCCCAGTAATAGTCCAAACCGGTCTCACCGATCGCGACGACCCGATCATGCGTCGCCAGCGCCTTGATCGTGGCGCGGTCATGGTCGGTGAACTTCGACGTGCGCGTCGGATGGATGGCGACCGCGGCGAACACACGCTCGTCCCAGGTGGCCGCCTGCACCACCCAACGGGCCGACGTGATGTCGTCGGCCACGGTGATCACCCGGCCGATACCGGCAGCCTGAGCGCGGTCCACCATCGCCCGCACGCCGTCGGGATCCGTGGCACCACAGGCGTCCAGGTGCGTGTGGGCGTCCACCGCCCCCGGAGCCGGGAGTGGCTCCGGGGGCGGTGGAAGTTCGCCCTTACCTCGTGGGCTCACTGCGTGATCGGCGCGAACTCCGGCCCGGTCTCGCCGAGCGCGGGGTCGAGCTTCGGGAACAGCGGCGTCGGCTTGTCCAGCGGCCGGCCGACCTCGATCGGCATGGACTCCCAGCGCGCCTGCTGCACCTTGTAGTCACCGGTCAGAATCGCGTAGGACCGGTCCGGCGCGTCGAGGTCGTCGACCTCCTGGATCTCCGGCTGCGCCGCCCACACGCCCGAGCCGCCCAGCGCCTCGTGCACCTTCTGCGCCGCGTGCGGCAGGAACGGCGTGAACATCGTGTTCACGTCCGACACGACCTGCAACGCGGTGTGCAGGATCGTGTCCCGCCGCTCCGGGTCGTCCTTCTGCTTCCACGGTTCCTGGTCGGACAGGTACTTGTTCGCGGCCTGCGCCACGCGCATCACCTCGCCCATCGCGGCACGGAACTTGGCCCGTGACAGTTGCTCCCCGACCACGGTGAACGCGTTGCGGGACAACGCTTTCAGCTCCTCGTCGGCCGGCTGCGGCCGGGTCGGAGCCGGGACGGCGCCCACGTTCTTGTTGGCCATCGAGATCGAGCGGTTGACCAGGTTGCCCCACTCGTTGGCCAGTTCGAAGTTGATGCGCCGCACGAACTCGTCCCACGTGAAGTCGACGTCCTGCGTCTCCGGCCCGGCCGCCGCGATGTAGTAACGCAGGCTGTCGGGCCCGAACTCGCGCAGGAAGTCCTGCACGTAGATCACGCGGCCGCGGGACGTGGAGAACTTCGAGCCACTCATCGTGAGGAACTCGCTGGACGCGATCTCGCTTGGCAGGTTCAACGTGCCGTACGGACCGGGCTCGCCACCGTGGTCGCCCTGCCCGTTGTGGCCCATCAGCAGCGCCGGCCAGATCTGGGCGTGGAACGTGATGTTGTCCTTGCCCATGAAGTACACGGCCCGCGCGGTGGCGTCGTTCCACCACTTCTGCCACGCGTCCGGATCACCGGACCGGCGCGCCCACTCGACGCTGGCCGAGAAGTAGCCGATCACCGCGTCGAACCACACGTAGAACTTCTTCATCGGCTGGTCGCGCCAGCCGTCCAGCGGGACGGTCACGCCCCAGTCCAGGTCACGCGTGATCGGCCGGGGACGCATGTCGTCCACGAGGTTCTTGGTGAAGTTGAGGACGTTCGGGCGCCAGTCGGTCTTGGTCGACAACCACTTGCCGAGGCTGTCGGTGAACGCGGGCAGGTCGAGGAACAGGTGTTCGGTGTCGACGAACTCCGGTGTCTCGCCGTTGATCCGGGACCGCGGGTTGATCAGGTCGATCGCGTCGAGCTGGTTGCCGCAGTTGTCGCACTGGTCGCCGCGGGCACTGTCGTAGCCACAGATCGGGCACGTGCCCTCGACGTAGCGGTCGGGCAGCGTACGGCCGGTCGACGGGCTGATGGCGCCCTTGGTGACCTTCGTGATGATGTAGTTGTTCCGGTACAGGGCAAGGAAGATCTGCTGCGTGACCGCGGCGTGGTTCGCGGTCGTGGTGCGGGTGTAGAGGTCGTAGGTCATGCCGAGGTCGTGAATGTCCTTGAGCAGGACGCGGTGGTACTTGTCCACGGTCTCCTGCGGTGTCAGGCCCTCCTTGTCGGCCTGCACCAGGATCGGTGTGCCGTGCTCGTCGCTGCCGGACACCATGAGCACGTCGTGGCCCGACATTCGCATGTACCGGGAGAAGACGTCCGACGGGACTCCGAATCCGGACACGTGACCGATATGGCGGGGGCCGTTGGCGTAGGGCCAGGCCACCGCGGTCAACACGGGGGCGCTCATGTCGGAATAGCCTACGGATGGTGGTCGCGGGGACGCGATCGGGTTTGTGCGGGGAAGGCGGACGATGTCGGCGACGAGGCTGCTGGTGCTCGGGGTGGTCCGGCTCCACGGGCAGGCCCACGGCTACCAGGTCCGGCGTGACCTGCTGACCTGGAGCGCCGACTCGTGGGCCAGGGTGCAGCCCGGTTCGATCTATCACGCGCTGAAGAAGATGACCAAGGAAGGGCTGGTCGAGGAGGTCGCCACGGAGGGTGGCGCAGGGCCGGAGCGCACGCTCTACCAGCTCACCGAGGACGGCGAGACCGAGTTCATGACGCTGCTGAGCCGGTCGCTGAGCGAGCCGGAGCGGGACTACGAGTCGTTGAACGCCGCCGTCACGTTCCTGCCGACACTGACGAGGCCGGCCGCGATCACCCTGTTGACGCTGCGCATGACCCGCCTGGAGGGCCAGTCGGCCGCCGCGCGGCAGCTGTTGGGCAGCTCGGACGGGATGCGCGGCAAGCCGGAGCACGTCGGTGAACTGTTCCGCCTGTGGGAGATGACCATCGAAGCGGCGCTGCGCTGGACGCAGGACCTGGTCGACCGGCTGAAGACCGGGAAGTACGTCATGGCCGACGACAAGGCACCGCACTTCGGCCAGAAGGCCAACCACTAATCAAACTTGACTAGAGCAATCGAGCCTGCTTCTATCTCCACTAGTCAAGTTTGATTAGAGGGGAGTTTCCGACCATGATCAAGGCACGGGGGCTGGCGCGCACCTTCTCGGTGCGTGGCCGTCCGGTCGAGGCCGTCGCCGGCATCGACCTCGACGTGCAGCCGGGCGAACTCGTGGGCTTTCTCGGCCCCAACGGCGCCGGCAAGACGACCACCCTGCGCATGCTCGCCACCCTGCTGCGCCCGACCGCGGGCGAGGCCATCGTCGCCGGTCACGACCTGCGTACCGACCCGGCCGGCGTGCGACGCCGCATCGGCTACCTCGGCCAGGGCAACGGCGGCGGCTCAGACCAGCGCGTCCGCGACGAGGCGATCATCCAGGCCAAGCTGTACCGCGCCCCGCTGCGCCGGGTGACCGAGCTGATCGAGGAGTTCGAGCTGACCGACGTCGCCGACCGACTCGTCGCCACGCTGTCCGGCGGCCAGAAGCGCAGGCTGGACATCGTCCTGGGCATGATCCACCAACCCGAGCTGATCTTCCTGGACGAGCCGTCGACGGGACTGGACCCGCAGAGCCGGGGCAACCTGTGGCAGCACGTCCGGCGACTACGCGACGAACACGGCGCCACCGTCTTCCTCACCACGCACTACCTCGACGAGGCCGACGCGCTGTGCGACCGCATCCTCGTCATCGACCACGGCCGCATCGTCGCCGAGGGCACGCCGGACGAGCTGAAGAGCACGGTGTCCGGCGACCTCGTCAGCCTCACCGTGTCCGATCCGGCCCGCGCCGCCGGCCACTGCCCCGGCGCCACCGTGCGAGGAAACCAGATCGACTTCCGCGTGCCGCGCGGCGACACGGCGCTGCCCGGCCTGCTCGGCGACCTCGCCGCCGCGGACATCACCGTCACGTCCGTACAGACCCACCGGCCGACGCTGGACGACGTGTTCCTGACCCTGACCGGCCGCAGCCTGCGTGACGGGAGCTGACCATGCGCGACATCGGTCTCATGTTCCTCCGGGCCGTCCGCCCGACCCTTCGCAACCCGGTGATGCTGATCGTCGGGATCTCGCAACCGCTGCTCTACCTGGTCCTGTTCGGACCGTTGCTCAACCACGTCGCCGGTGGCGGCTCGTCGTGGCAGTGGTTCGTGCCCGGCGTGATGGTGCAGATGGCGCTGTTCGGCACGTCGTACGCGGGTTTCGGCCTGATCCCGGAAATCCGGTCCGGCGCGCTGGAACGCCTGCGCGTGACGCCGGTCAGCCGTACCGCGCTGCTGCTCGGCCGCGTACTGCGGGACGTCGTGGTGCTCGTCGTGCAGTGCGGGCTGATCGCGGCGCTGTCGACGATCCTGGGCTTCCGTGGCACGATCGGCCAGATCCTGTTGGGGCTCGTGCTGATGGCCGTCGTCGGTGCCGGCGTGGGGGCGGCGTCGTACGCACTGGCGCTGAAACTCAAGCAGGAGTACGCGTTGGCACCCGTGCTGACGTCCACCATGGTCCCGTTGATGCTGCTGTCCGGCGTGCTGCTGCCGATGAGCATGGGACCGGCGTGGCTGCACGACATCGCGCGGATCAATCCGCTGTCCCATGTGGTCGACGCGGAACGGGCCATCATCGCCGGACAGTGGCACGACACCGCGGTCTGGCTCGGGCCGCTGCTCGGCGTGGCCGTGACCGTGGTGTGCGTGATGTGGGCCGTGCGGACGTTCCGGCGGCTGGCGGACTAGCGGGTTAGTGGGCGCGGGCGGCCAGCACGGCGTCGTACAACGCCTTCCGGCTGACGCCGGCGTCGGCGGCCAGTTCGGCCACCGCCTCCTTCAGCCGCCGGCCGCCCGCGACCAGCTCACCCACCTGCTCGACCAGATCCTCGACCGCGACGGCGGGCGCGGCGGCGGCACCGGCCAGCACGACGGTGACCTCGCCGCGCACCCCCGTCGCCGCCCACTCGGCCAGCTCCGCCAGCCCGCCCCGCCGGACCTCCTCGTACTGCTTGGTCAGCTCACGGCACACCGCGGCCCGCCGGTCCGCACCGAGCACGGCGGCCGCGTCGGCCAACGTGGTGGCCACGCGGTGCGGCGACTCGAAGAACACCGTCGTCCGCGATTCGGTCGCGAACCGGGCCAGCCAGCGCTGTCGCTCCCCCGGCTTGCGTGGCGCGAACCCCTCGAAGCAGAACCGGTCACTGGGCAGGCCGGACAGCGCCAACGCCGTCGTCACCGCGGAAGGCCCCGGCACGCACGTCACCGGCAGGTCCGCGTCGACACACGCCGCGACCAGCCGATATCCCGGATCGGACACACTGGGCATCCCGGCGTCGGTCACCAGCAGCACGGTCGCCCCGTCTGCGACGGCCGACACCAGGCCGGGCAGTTTCGCCGTTTCGACGGCGTCGTAGAAACTCACGAGCCGACCGGTCAACGTGACACCCAGCGCGAGCGCGAGGGAGCGGGTCCGGCGGGTGTCCTCGGCCGCGATCACGTCGGCCGTCCCCAGGTACTCGACCAGCTTCGGTGACGCGTCCCGCGCGTCCCCCAGCGGCGTCCCGGCCAGCACCAGAAGACCCGATCCAGATTCGCGCTTCACGAGGTTCACCCTACGATCGGCCGCGTGAGTGTGACCGAGGACGACGTTTCGGAGCTCGACCTCGACCTCGTCGACGAAGAGGAAGAAGTCGTCGACGAGGGCTTGGTCGACCCCGGTGAGCTGTCCCCGGTCGAGCCACCGCCGGACACGCTGCTGACCGAACCGGCCGACCGGCTGGGCAAGCCGATGCCGACCGACCGGCTGCGGTCCTGGCTCGTGACGCTCACGATCACGCTGGTCGGCGCCGTCATCCGCTTCCAGAACCTGGGCTTCCCGACCGACAACGGCACCCCCGTCTTCGATGAGAAACACTATGTGCCGCAGGCGTGGCAGATGCTGCGCAACGGCGGTTTCGAGGACAACCCCGGCTACGAGCTCACCGTGCACCCGCCGCTGGGCAAGTACCTGATCGCGGTCGGCGAGTGGCTGTTCGGCTACAACGGCTTCGGCTGGCGGTTCGCGTCGGCGTTGTGCGGCGTGATCATGATCCTGCTGATCATCCGCATCGCGCGCCGCCTGACCCGGTCCACGCTGCTCGGCGCGGTCGCCGGCATCCTGCTGATCTGCGACGGCGTGAGCCACCTGCAGGCCAGGATGGGCATGCTGGACGTGTTCACGGCCGTGTTCGTGCTGGCCGCGTTCGCGTGCCTGCTGTGCGACCGGGACCAGGTGCGACGGCGGCTCGCGGTGGCCGTGCGCGAGGGTTTCGCCACGGCTTCGCCGTACGGCCCGCGTATCGGTTTCCGCTGGTGGCGCTTTGCCGGCGGCGTGTGCCTCGGCCTGGACTGCGTCGTGAAGTGGGACGGGCTGTACTGGATCGCCGCGTTCGGCGTGTTGACCGTGGCGTGGGACGTGACGGCACGGCGCGCGGCCGGCGTCGCCCGGCCGTGGCTCGGCGTGCTGCGGATGGACCTGGCGCCCGCGCTGTACGTGTTCCTCGTCGTGACCGTGCTGGTGTATCTCGGCGGCTGGTGGGCGTGGCTGTTGAGCGAGACCGGCGTGGACCGGCACGTGGTCGGCGGGAACTACCCGTACACCCCGGGACAGGCCGAAGGCTGGCCGCTCACCTGGATTCCGCAGGCGATCCAGCTGTTGTTCCACTACAGCCAGAACGTCCTCTACTTCCACGAACACCTGTTGACGCCGGTCAACAGCCCGCACCCGTGGGAATCCAAGCCGTGGACCTGGCCGATGGGCCTGCGGCCGATGCTCTACTACTACGAGTCCGGAACGGCCGCGTGCGGCACGTCGGACTGCGTGAGCGCGACCATGCTGATCGGGACGCCCGCGATGTGGTGGCTGGCGTTCCCGGCGCTGGGATGGGCGCTGTGGCGCACGATCGGCCGGTTCGACTGGCGGTACGCGGGCGTGCTGGTCGCCTACCTGGTCGGCATCCTGCCGTGGTTCCTCAACATCAACCGGCAGATGTACTTCTTCTACATGACACCGGTGGCGCCGTTCCTGGTGTTGTTGCTGGTTTTGCCGCTGGGCGAGGTGCTGGGGCGCGCGCGGGCCGGGTTCGAGCGGCGGCAGACCGGGGTGCTGGTCGTCGCGCTGTACGTGGGGTTGGTGGTGGCCAACTTCGTGTGGCTGTGGCCGGTCCTCAACGGCGACCCGATCTCGGCGGCCCGCTGGCAGGCCGAACTGTGGCTCCCGTCCTGGCGCTGACGACATGCGACCCGAATTCGTAATGCCGCCGAAGCTGACGGCCGGGGACAAGGTGGCCGTCGTGTCGCCGTCCTTCGCCGCGCCGGCCCGGTTTCCCGACGTGCACGAACAGGCCATGCGACGGCTGAGTGCCGACTTCGGCCTGCGCCCGGTGGAATATCCGACCACCCGTCGGCTGAACGCGTCGCCGGCGGACCGGGCGGCCGACCTGATGGCGGCGTTCGCCGACCCGGAGATCCGGGCCGTGCTGGCCACCATCGGCGGTGACGACCAGGTGACCGTGCTGCCGCACCTCGATCCGGCCGTGTTCCGGGCCGACCCGAAGCCGTTCCTCGGCTACAGCGACAACACGAACCTGCTCAACTGGCTGTGGTACCACGGCGTGGCCGGCTACCACGGCGGATCGACGATGGTGCACCTCGGGCGCGGCGGTGCCGTACACCCGGTGTCGGCCGGCTCGCTGCGCGCCGCGCTGCTGACCGGCGGCGACGTGCCGCTGCACCCGGTCGCCACGTTCAGCGAGGACGAACTGGACTGGGGCGATCCCACCGCCCTGGTCACCGAGCCACCCGCCCAGCCCAGCCCCGGCTGGTCATGGCACCAGCCCGACCGCGTGGTCACCGCGCCCACCTGGGGCGGCAACCTCGAGATCCTGCACTGGAACCTGGCCGTGGACCGCTGGATCCGGCCGGTCGACGACTACGCCGGCTGCGTGCTGATCGTGGAGACGTCCGAGGAGATGCCACCGGCGGAGGAGGTGTTCCGGATGCTGCGCAACGCGGGTGAGCGTGGCCTGCTGGCTCAGTTCCCGGCCCTGCTCGTCGGCACGGCCAAGGCCAGCAGCCTGCAAGAACACCGGACACCGGAGCAGCGCGACCGCTACCGCGCCGACCAGCGGGACGCGATCCTGCGGGCGATGGGCGACTACGACCCGACCGCGATGATCGTGTTCGGCCTGGACATCGGCCACACCGACCCGCAGTGGGTGCTGCCCTACGGCGGCACGGTCACCGTCGACGGCCCCGGCCGCCGGGTCATCGCGCACTACTGACGCGAGGTCGGCGGCCCTGGCGCCAGCCCTCGCGGGGCAACGCTTCAACGGTGATCGAAAAGATTGTCGAGCCGATCATCGCGCCAATATCTTGGTTTCTCCGATTTATCCCGTTTGATTCGCTCTGTGGAGGTCGCATGAGCAAGATCGTCAAGCGATCGGTCGCGTTGGCGGCGGCCGCTGTCGGCGTGTCCGCGCTGGCGGTGACCACCCTGGCCGCGCCGGCCAGCGCGTCCCCGGCCGCGCCCACCGGCGTGTCCCGTCCGGCGGCGCCGTTGGACGACGTGCTGGAGGGACCTTTCGACGGCAGCCTGGGCGGCTGGCAGAACTGCGACGATTACATCTGGGGCTGGGTGAAGGTCTACCCGCAGGCCGGGTGCATCGAGGCGTGGCGCCGGGGCCAGTACGCCGTGTGGCTGGTCACGGACTCCGTCGAAGGCACCTGATCCGGCCGTTGTCGGCCGTGCGTGGCGGAAACGCCCGCGCGGCCGGCACGCGGTCCTCGTCAGCGGCCCTGTCGCGCGGACACGCCCATCGTCACGACTGTGACCGGGCCGTTCTCCGAGTGGCCGCCGCTGGCCAGCCAGCCCGTGAGTTCCCGGTGCACCGTCATCAGCGTCGGCCGGCGGCCCGGGTCCGCGTCCAGCGCCATCCGCAGCAGGTTCAGGTGCCGGCTCCGGTCGGGCAGGTGCGTGTTGGGCAGCCGTTGCGCGGCCGCCATCAGGGCCGACATCGGGTTCGACCGGTGCCCCCTGGGTGGTTGCCCGGTCAGCGCGTAGCTCACCGTCGCCGCCACCTGCCACGCGTCCGACGCCGGTGTCGCCACGCCGGTCGCGGCCGTCTCGGGCGCCAGGAAGTCCGGCGTGCCCATCATCATGCCGGCGGCCGTCAGGGTCACGTCGCCCCTGGTCCGCGCGATGCCGAAGTCGATCAGGTGCGGTAGCCCGCTGTGGTCGACGAGGATGTTCGCCGGCTTCACGTCCCGGTGCAGCACGCCCTGCTCGTGCGCGGCCGCCAGCGCACCCGCCATCGTGGCCCACAGCCGCGCCGCCGCCACGTCGTCCAGCGCGCCGTGTGCCGCCGTGATCTCCTGGAGCGGCTGGCCGTCGATGAACTCCATGACGATCCCGAGACCGTCGACGTCCTCGATGATGTCGTACACGCGCACGCAGTTCGGATGGTGCACGGCCGCCAGCGCGCGGGCCTCACGCATCATCCGTGCCTGGGTGTCCGGGTCCGGCGCGTGCGCGAACTTCAGCGCCACGGTCCGGTCCAGCTGCGTGTCCTTGGCCAGCCACACCGTGCCGAACCCGCCGTGCCCCAACTGCTTGAGCCGCCGGAACCGGCCGCCTGCCGAGTTCCACAGCACGGTCGCGGGTTCGCGCGGCCCGAACGGCAACGGACCCGGTGACGCGGCCAACTGGGCCGGCACCGGCTCCTCCTCCAGCGTCCTGGGCAGCGGCGTGTTGTGTATCGGCCGGTACGGTTCCGGCGCTGGTGGCTGCCGATAGAGCTCGGCCGGCCGGTACGGCACGGATGCCGGCACCGGAGCGGGCGGCGGGGCCGGTTTGGGCGGACGTTGGATCACCGACCAACTCGGCGCGCCCAGGATCGCCACCAGCGGCAACCCGACCAAGCTGGCGATGAGAAAGCCCAGCCAGAAGTGCGACATCAGGTTGGCTTCCAGCGGAACCGTGCCGACCATGAACGCCAGCACCGGCAGCCAAACGAGCCGCCCCGGCCACCTCGGGCCACGCCGGAACGCGATCCGCAGCTGCACCATCACGGTGAACAGGCACAACAGCGGCACGCCGATCAACGTCACCAGGTACACCGCGAACTCGAACGTGCCACCGCTGGAGTGCATCAGCGCCTCGTAGCCCGACTGCCCGAGGCCCAGGTACTCGCCCTGCGAGCCCCGCGTCACGACGACGCACGTCCGCGCGGTGAGCGCCGTGACGTCGTTCCCGGTCAGGCCGGGCGCACTGCCCCGCGTCACGGCGAGATTCAGCACGTTGGACGTCACGGTCGTGGCCAGCCACGGCACGAGAAAACCGAACAGCGCGCCGATCGAACCGAACACGATCAGCACCGGCGTGTCGTACTGGTTGCCGGTGCCCTTGCGCACCAGGGCGATCAGCATCGCGCCGAACAGCGGCGATGCCGCGAACGCCGCTCCGGCCAGCGTGATCGTCCACGGCCACGAGCCGGGACACACGTTGGCCGGGTACTGGTGTAACCAGGACAGCAGGGAGCCGATCACCTGAGCGAGTCCGCCCACGGTTCGCTCCTCTGCCGTCGATACTCGTCGATGCTTACCGTGCCATCTCTGCCATTCAACCCTAGGACGCCCGGTGTCAGTCGCGGGTTGACCGGGTGTGTCGATTCACGTCCACGTTACCCGCACATTTCGGTCCACACCGACATGTCCGGAACCTAGGGTTCCGGACGTGATCACATGGACAGCCAACCGATACGCCGAGGTACAGGCCGTACTGGCGGACCCGCGGTGCACGGTGTCGACGGTGGATCCCGCGTCCGCCGTCGGCACCATCGCGTGGCTGCGCGCGTCGGCGTCCCGCTTCACGAACGGCACCGAACACGCCCAACGCCGCGCCCGGATCACGGCGGAACTCGACAGACTGAACCCGACCGACCTCACATCGGCCGCCGCCCACCGAACCGCCGCCGCACTCACCGGCCCGGTCGACGTCATGACGACCATCGCCCGCCAGATCCCCACGGCCACCCTGGCCGCCGCCCTCGGCCACCCCCACCCCGACGGCGTGGCCGCCGCCGCGATCACCACCGCCGACGCCTACTTCCCCGGCGCGAGCGCGGAAGCCGAGGCCGCCGCAGACCGGTCCACGGCGTGGCTGGTCGACACGCTGGCTCCCGCCGACATCGACACGATCGTCGCCCATATCACGATCATGGTGCAGGCGTGCGCGGCCACCGCCGGCCTGATCGGCACCGCCCTGTACGTCTCCCGCGACCACCCCACGTGGCCGACCGACGCCGTACTCCGCGAAACCCTCCGCCACAGCCCGCCATTGCTGATCAGCCGCCGCACCACAGCAAGCGAGATTTCCATTGCCGGCCAACAACTCCCACCAGGGACCGCGATCGAGTGCCACATCGCCGATGCCAACCGTGACCCGGCGATGTTCCCGTCCCCCAACGCATTCGACCCCGACCGCGCCGGCCCACCCAGCCTGACGTTCGGCCACGGCGTGCGATCGTGCCCCGGCCAGGCGCAGGCGCTCGCGCTGGCGGCCGGCGTCGTGGACACGATTCGGCTTCGCTGCATGGTGAGTTCCGACGCCCTGGAATATCTGCCGTCCGCGGCGCTCCGTATCCCGCGGCACCTGGAGGTAACCCCGCGATGACCGAGTTCGCCGACCTACGAACACATCCAGGCGGCGCTGTCGCGCGGGTGAGCAGACCGATCAGGAATCAAGAAGCGCCGGTCACGGGCCGCACCTAGTGTCGTCGGTGTCAGAAGGACCGGGTCGACATGACCCACGACACGAGGAGCGACCATGACCACCCAGGGCATCAAGACCGTGCTGCACCCCGTCACCGACCTGGAGAAGTCCAAGGCCGTGTACACCGCGCTACTCGGCGTGGCGCCCACCGCCGACAGCGCCTACTACGTCGGCTTCGACGCGGAGGGCCAGCACATCGGGCTGGTGCCCGGCGGTG
>Ga0070714_100001969_pt1 | contig 15001 bp, 12 predicted proteins | sample LARL83metaG_FD_65450 | JGI IMG/M metagenome (GOLD analysis project Ga0070714, IMG submission 65450) | Corn, switchgrass and miscanthus rhizosphere microbial communities from Kellogg Biological Station, Michigan, USA - LAR L8-3 metaG | ecosystem: Host-associated > Plants > Roots > Rhizosphere ...
GACAACGCGAAGTCCACCAGCCGGTAGAGGCCGCCGAACGGCACCGCCGGCTTGGCCCGGTCCTCGGTCAGCGGCATCAGCCGCCGCCCCGCGCCGCCCGCCAGGACGATTCCCAGCACCCGCCGGTCTGCCATCATCACGCACCTCGCCCAAGGTCGCGCTCACGTCGCTGTGAGGATGACCGTCGCCGCACCTTATTATTTTGCATTACGCATTGACGGGGAACAGGTGTGGCATTCCGTTCACCTGGTGCAATGCGGCCCCTCGATGAAATACGCCGTTGGGGTATCCACAATACGCCGGCCGGGTATCCGTGGCCGGCCTGAATCGCTGGCTGGCACCGCCCCTGCCAGCCTGAACCGGCCGTGGCAGGGCGGCTAGCTGCACACTCTTGTGCCGCGGGAGCACGCCATCTGCCCGGGCGAATCATGGGCATGAGGCCAAATTGATTGCGCATCGTAATACCCCCGGCGCGTTCGGCGATCCGAAGGAGCCCCGCACTGAGACCGCATATTAGCCGTCCCGGTGGCGCGAATGGCGCGGGCGGGACGGGCCATGCAGCAGCGACCGGCCCGGGGGCGGGCGCACCCGGCTGGCGGCGTGCGCTCCAATTGCCGCTGGCCGCCCGGCGGCTGCCCGGCGCGGTGCTGCAGTACCAGAGCTTCATGTCTAGCCAAGGTTTCCCCAGGATGCTCGCGGCAACCGCGGCGGGGAACCCTGGCCGGGCGTGGCATGGCCGACATGCTGATCTTGATGCTCTGACGGCGGCCAGCCCCTAGGCTGTGCCCCGCGCGCCGCGACACCGCGGCGCACTTCCGGGATAAGGAAATGCTCTCAGTCAGCTGGGACACGATCAGGCTGTTCCTGCACGTGCTTGCCGCCACGGTCTGGGTCGGCGGGCAGATCACGCTCGCTGCCCTGGTCCCGGTGCTGCGCCGCCTCGGCGCGGAGATACCGCGCACCGCCGCCCGCCGGTTCAACCTGATCGCCTGGCCCGCGTTCGGCGTCCTGATCGTGACGGGCATCTGGAACATCGCCGCCGTCCACGCCCAGATCCACGGCAGCTACCAGACCACGCTGGTGGTCAAGCTGATAGTGGTGGCCATCTCCGGGGTGACGGCCGCGCTCCACGCGCGGGCACGCAAGCCGCTGTGGATCGCCGTGTTCGGCGCGCTGACCGGCCTGTCCGCGCTCACCGCCCTATTCCTCGGGGTACTCCTGGCCGGCTGAGCCAGGCCGGCCCGGCGCCGGGTCAGCGCGCGGCCAGGCTGGCGGCCCGTTCGCTGCCGAGTTCCGGCAGCGCCGGGTCGGGCTTGCGGGCCAGCTTGGCTGGCCACCACATCCGGTGGCCGAGGTCGAGGTTGAGCGCGGTGACCAGGACGGACCGCACGATGAGGGTGTCGAGCAGGATGCCGAACGCGATCGTGAACGCCATCTCGGTCAAGGTGGTGGACGGGAGCGTGGCGAGCACCGCGAACGTCGCGGCGAGCACGCAGCCGGCGGAGGTGATCACCCCGCCGGTGGCGGCCAGGGCGGTGAGGGCGCCGTGCCGCGCGTCGCGCCGCTGTGTTTCCTCCCGGACCCGGGTCATCAGGAAGATGTTGTAGTCGATGCCGAGCGCGACCAGGAACACGAAGGCGTACAGCGGGAAGGCGGTATCGGCGCCGCCGAAGCCGAACACGTGGTTGAAGAAGACGGCGCTGACGCCGAGGGCCGCGGCGAACGACAGCACCACGGTGGCCATCAGGACAACCGGTGCCACCAGCGCCCGTAGCAGCAGCGCCAGGATGACGAACACCACCGCCAGGATGAGCGGGATGATCAGGTTGCGATCATGCGTGGAGGCGCGGGCCACATCCAAGTTGATGGCGGCACTGCCACCCACCAGGGCGCCGGCCCCGGGGACGGCGTGCACTGCCGCCCGCACCCGGTCGACGGTCGTGTATGCGGCCTGGCTGTCGGGCGGGGCCTGCAGCGTTCCTTCCAGGTAAGCGTGGCCTGCCTGGATCGCCGGTGGCGTCACGCTGACGATGCCGGGGGTGGCGGCGAAGGCGGACCCGAGCGCGGCCGCGGCGTCCCGGTTGCCGGTGACGATGACGGGCTGGCCCGCACCGGCCGGGAAGTGCCGGGCGAGCACGGCCTCGCCGGCCACCGCCTCGGGATGTCCGCGGAACGATTGCGCATTGGTCAGCCCGCTGGCCTTCAGGCCGGTCAGCCCGAGCGCGAGGATGCCGAGCACTACCGCGCCGGTGACCCAGACCCGGCGCGGCCTGGGGGCGATGAGCCGGCCGACCCGCGCCCACATTCCCTGGTAGGTCGGCTCAGCCGACCCGAAGCCGGGCCGGTACGGCCAGAAGATGCCGCGGGGGAAGGTCACCAGCAGGGCGGGCAGCAAGGTGAGCATGGCGACCATGCCGACCGCGACGCCGATGGCCAGCACCGGCCCCAGGCCCTTGGTCGCGTTCAGCTCCGCGGCGGACAGGGTCAGCAGCGCCACGATGACGGTGGAGCCGCTGGCGATGATCGCCGGGCCGGCCCGGCGCAGCGCCTCGGCCATCGCCGGGTGGCGGCGGTCGTGCCGACGCAGCTCCTCGCGGTACCGGGCGACGATGAGCAGCGCGTAGTCGGTGCTGGCGCCGAACACCAGCACGTCCAGGATGCCGACGCTCTGCGCGTTGACCGTCAGGCCGGCGTGCGCCGCCAGCAGGTAGATGACCGCTTCGGCGGTGATCAGCGCCACCGCGGAAGAGACCACCGGCAACAGCCACAACACCGGGCTGCGGTAGGTGATCAGCAAGACCAGGATGACCACCACCACGGTCGAGTACAGCAGCGTGCTGTCGATGCCCTGGAACATCTTGTTACTGTCGGCCGCGCTGCCCAGCGGTCCGGTGACGTAGGAGACCAGGCCGTTCGCGTGTGCCCGGGTGATCGCCCGGATCGAGTTAGCGGCCTTGGCGGTGCCGGCCCAGCCCTGCTTGCCCACGTTGACCTGGAGGACCGTCTCGATGGCCTTTCCATCCTTCGCTGGCAGCGGGCCTGCCACCTGCCCGGGGCCCACCCCGGGCAGGCGCGCGAAGGCCCGGGCATCGGCGGCCGCCTTGGCCCGGTCCGCCGTGGTCAGGCCCGGGGAACGCTGGTACACCACCACCGCCGGGTAGACGTTGGGTGACTGGAAGTGCGCCTGGGCGTCCAGGACCTTGGTGGACTCCGCGTTCGCGGGCAGCCATGACTTGGCTTCGTTCTTCTCCGCACCCGTCAGCTTTCCGGCCAGCGGGAACGTGATGACCAGCACGGCCACCCAGAAGCCGACGACGACCCACTTGGTCCAGCTCCCGGCCGGGATCTCCGCGGCCTTCCGCAGCCTGCTCATGGCGAACCTCCTTGACGGCCGCTACTCGCTGACGATGGCGCGCAGGATGTTGAGCTTCGCGGCCCGGCGGCTGGGCAGGATCGCCGCCACCACGCCGGCCACCGCGGCCAGGACCACCACGGTCACCAGGCTGAGCACCGGGATGCTGAACACGGTGATGCCCTGGCTCTTCATGGCCAGCACCAGCGCCCAGCCGAAGAACACCCCGACCAGCAGGCCGAGCGCGGTCCCCTGCAACGCGATGATCACCGACTCCCACCGGATCATGGCCCGCAGCTGGCCCCTGGTCATCCCGACCGCGCGCATCACGCCCAGTTCCCGGGTGCGCTCGAAGATCGACAGCGCCAGGGTGTTGCCGATGCCGAGCAGCGCGATGAAGATGGCCAGCGCGAGCAGCACGTACACGAGCCTCAGCAGTGCCTGGTATGGCTGGGTCCGCTGAGCCTTGAACGCCGCCTGGTCCATCACCGTGGTGCCGGAGTACTTCGTCGCGATGGCCCGCACCGCCGTCAGCGCGGCCGCGCTGCTGGTCCCGGGCGCCTTCTGGATCATCACGGCGCTGTCGTAGTGGAACGTGAAGTTGGCATCGAACGCGGACGTGCCCAGGAAGTAGCGTTGCGCCGGCGCCGCCATCGAATCCCCGTAGATCAGCGCGACCCGCAGAGTCTGCGGTCCGGTATCCCGGAATACGACCGGTACCGCGCTGCCCACCTTGAGATGGTGGGCGGTGGCGACGTCCTTGTAGACGGCGATGCCGGTGCGGCCGAGGCCGCCGGTGGATCCCTGCGCCGCGCCGACGTGGAAGATCTTCCCGATGGTGCCGGGATCGACGGCGGCTATCTGCTCCGGTCTGCCGAAGATCTCGGCAAGACCGCCCCGGACGCCGGCCACCGTGGACACCTGCGGAAGCGTGGCGAGCCGGTGGGCGAGCGCCGGATCGATACCGCCGGTCAGGCCCGCGCCGGAGTCGATCACGATGTCCCCGGCGAAGCTGCGGTCGATGGTGGAGTTGATGGACGCGGTGGTGGACGAGGCCAGGATCGTGATGAAACCGACCAGGCCGACCCCGATCATGAGCGCGGACGCGCTGGCCGCGGTGCGCTTGGGGTTGCGCATGGCGTTTGCCCTGGCCAGCTTGCCGGGGGTGCCACGCAGGCGCGGCAGCGGGGCGCCGACCACGCGGCTCAGCGGCAGCGCGACGGTCCGGCCCAGCACCGACACGGCGAAGAACACCAGCAGCGCCCCGGCACCAACGGCCAGGACCTGGCTGCCGACATGGGCGAACAGGCCGGTGAACAGCGCGGCCACGCCCAGCACGAGCAGGGCGACGCCAACAAGGATCCGCTGCTTCGAGCCGTAGCCCGTGCTGCCCGCCTGCACCTCCTGCATGGCGGCGACCGGGGACACCTTGGCCGCCTTGCGGGCCGGCGACAGGGCCGCGACCAGGGTCACCAGCAGCCCGGCCAGCCCGGCCACGATGACCGTGCGGATGCTGAACACGAGGCCACCCATGGGCAAGCCGAGGAACCCGAGCGCCTGGAGCAGGCCCTCCAGGCCCGCCGCCATGGCGATTCCCGCTGCCAGCCCGATGGCCGAGGCGATGACGCCCACGGCGACCGCTTCCGCGATCACCGAGCCGAGCACCTGGCGCTTGCTCGCGCCTAGCGCCCGCAGCAGGCCGTTCTCCCGGGTCCGCTGCGCCACCGTGATCGAGAACGTGTTGAAGATCATGAAGGCGCCGACCAGCAGCGCGATGACCGCGAAGATCATCATGAACGTGTTGAAGAAGCCCATGGCCTGCTGGAACGAGTCCTGCATCTCCTTGGTGACGGTGGCCCCGGTCACCGCCTCCATCCCGTGCGGCAGCGCGGTGCGGAGGTTGGCGGCGAGCTGCTGTTGCGAGACGCCCGGCTTGGCCACGAACAGGACGCTGTTGACCTTCCCCGGCCCGGCGACCAGGCGCTGCGCGACCGGCATGGTGAATAGAGCGACGCTGGCGCCGCCCGGGCTGTCGGCCGCGCCGAACTTGACGATCCCCACCACGCGGAAGCGCTGGGGCGCGCCCAGCGCCAGCACGGTCGTCATGTCGCCCACCCGCAGGTGACCGTCGGTGGCGCTCTTCTTATCGATCACCACCTGACCCGCCGCCTGGGGCGGGTGGCCGACCACCAGCGTCCACGGGTTGAGCTGGGAGATCTGGTTCCAGTTGCCGCCGAGCGTCGGCGCGCCCGCTGCGGGGTTGCCGAGCGCCTTGCCGTTCTTCCCGGTGAGCCTGGCATACCCCATGGCGCTGCCCTCGTCGGCGGCGACGCCGGGAACCCGGCGCAGGGACTGCACCAGGGAGTCGCTGATCAGCGGCCGCTGATCACCGCCGCCCATCGCGGGCCCGGTGAAGGCGACCTTGGCCCGGACCGCCGCGTCGGTGCCCTTGTACACGCCGGAGGACAGGTCGTTGAACGTATGGCCGATGGTGTCGGTGAGCACCATCGTCCCAGCCATGAACGCCACGCCGAGCGTGACCGCCAGAGCGGTGGCGAACAGCCGGAACTTGCGGGCAAGCAGCCCGTGCAAGATGACCCTGAACATGTGGGCTCACTCCCCGAACCGCTTCATTCGCTCCAGGACTCGCTCGGCTGTCGGCTCGCGCATCTCGTCCACGATCCGGCCGTCGGCCAGGAACACGATCTGATCCGCATAGCTCGCCGCGATCGGGTCGTGGGTGACCATGACGATGGTCTGGCCCATCTCGTCCACCGCCCGGCGCATGAACGTAAGCACCTCCGCGCCCGCGCGGGAGTCCAGGTTCCCGGTCGGCTCATCGGCGAAGATGATCTCCGGGCGGCTGGCCAGCGCCCGGGCCACCGCGACCCGCTGCTGCTGGCCGCCGGACAGCTCCCGCGGCAGGTGCTTCAGCCGGTTTCCGATGTCCAAGGTCTCGATGATCTTGGCGATCCACTCCCGGTCGCCCTGGCGCCCCGCCAGCAGCAGCGGCAGGGTGATGTTGTCCGCGGCGGTGATCGTCGGCACTAGGTTGAACGACTGGAACACGAATCCCACGTGATCCCGCCGCAAGATCGTGAGCCGATGGTCGCTCAGCGTGCTGAGGTCGGCGTCCCCGATGTACGCCTTTCCGGTGGTGAGGGTGTCGAGACCGGCCGCGCAGTGCAGCAGCGTCGACTTCCCGGAGCCGGACGGGCCCATGATCGCGGTGTACCGGCCCGCGGCGAACCCGACCGTGACACGGTCCAGGGCCCGTACCTGGACCTCCCCCTTGCCATAGACCTTGACCGCGTCCTCCGTCCGGGCCGCCGCCTGCTGGCCCACACTGACGGCGCTGGGTGTGGTGACTGTGGTCATTGCTGCTCCCCTCGGCCCGGCAGGAGGGGACGCATTCTGGCGCACTTAGCCGGTTCGGCCATGGCCGCGCCCCTTAGCTGGACGGGCGTCATTCCAGTTAGTTCCATCGTTTCTTGGCCGCTGAGGCCGCCCATGGGCCAAACGGCTGGCCTCAGGGGGCCAAAGGGCCCTGCTTGGCGCCTCCCCGCTGGCCCACCCTGGTATGGATGGCTTCGCCGTCGCGGCGAGCCAGGCAGGAGGGCCGTGAGCCCTGAAGTGAAGGCGGGACGTGGGCAGCAGGCGATGGCACCGGCCGGTGCGGGCAGTTGCGGTGGCCACCGTGGCCGCGGCACTCGCGTCCGGCTGCGCGTCCCGGGGCGCTCCGGCAGCGCAGTCACTGCGGGGGCAGCGGCTAGAGGTCGCCGCCGTGTGGTCGGGCGTGGAGCAGCGGAACTTCGAAAGTGTGCTGCGCGCGTTCACCCGCCGGACCGGCGTGACCGTCCGGTACACCTCGGCCGGCTACAGCGTGCCGGTGTTCCTGCGGGCCAGGCTGGCGGCGCACCGGCTCCCTGACGTGGCGTTCCTGCCCCAGCCCGGGCTGCTCGGCAGGTATGCGGCACAGCACCTGCTGGTACCGCTCAACCGGATCGCTGGCGCTGCCGTGGCCAGCAACTACAACGCCGCCTGGCGGCGGCTCGGCTCGGCCGGCCCGACCCTCTACGGAGTCTGGTTCAAGGCCGCTGACAAGTCCTTGATCTGGTACAACGAGGGCGTCTTCGAGCGCGCGGGGCTGGTGCCACCCAGCAGCATCGACGCGCTGGTGCTGCTGGAGCACCGGCTCGCCAGGCTGGGAGTGCCCGCGTTCGCGGTCGGCGGGGCGGACGGCTGGACGCTGGCCGACTGGTTCTCCAACCTCTACCTTCGCCTGGCCGGGCCCCGGCGCTACGACCTGCTGGCCGCGCACCGGATCGCCTGGACCGATCCCTCGGTCACCGCCGCGCTCCGGCTGCTGGCCCGGGTGCTCGGGCCGCGCCACATCGCGGGCGGCGCGCGGGGGGCGCTGAGCACCAGTTACCCGGGTTCCGTCCGGCAGGCTTTCGCTCCCCGCCCCGCGGCGGCGATGGTGTTCGAGGGCGACTTCGTGACCGGGGTCATCAGCGGGCAGACCCACGCGGTGCTCGGCACCGACGCCGACGCCTTCGCCTTTCCCACGGCCGGGCGGTCCGCCCCGATGGTGGTGGCGGGCGGCGACGCCGCCGTCCTGATGCGCCGTTCCACCGCCGGGGACGCGCTGATCAGGTTCCTGGCCAGCCCCCAGGCGGCGGCGATCTGGGCCGCGCGCGGGGGCTTCGTGTCACCGAACGTCAACCTCAGCCTGTCCGCCTACCCCGACGGGATCAGCAGGTCGATCGCGCGCAGCCTGCTGGAGGCCGGCGGCAGCTTCCGGTTCAGCCTGTCCGACCTGACGCCGGCCAGCTTCGGTGGCACCGAGGGACGGGGGATGCGCGGGATCCTCCAGCAGTTCCTTGCCCGGCGCGATGCCGGCGGCACGGCGGAGCGGCTGGAGCAGGCGGCGGGAAGGGCGTACCGGCGATGAACGGCCGGCCGCGATCAGCCGGGCGAGGGCAGGATGCCGTGACGCTCCAGCCAGGCCCGCGCCTCCGCGAGCACGCCGTGCCCGGCGACCTCGATTCGCCAGTTGAGGAACAGCAGCTCGGCCGAGGTGAGCTGCGCCGAGACCGCATTGACGGCCGTGGCCAGCCGCTGCCCGTACCGCGCGAGGGCCCGCGCCGTGACCACTGGCACGACGTTCTCCGCGGGCTGCAGGTGGCGGTTGTCGGTGAGCAGGACCAGGCTCCCGTCCGCCAGGTTTCCGTCGGTGGTGAACAGCACTGCGGCGTTGACCACCCCATACTTCAGCGCGGTGACCCGCTGCTGCTCGGTGCCGAATGGCAGGAACCGGGCGAACCGCAGCCCGTAGGCGCTGCGCAGCCCGGGCAGGCAGGCCGGCCGGAACACACACTCCGGGGGGCCGCCGAGGACCAGGCTGCCTGCCGCGTGCCGCAAATCGCTCAGCGTGCGCAGGTGCAGCCGGGCCGCGGTGCCATGGGCGACCGCCACACCGTTCTGGTCCTGCGCCCGGGCCGGGGTGAGCACCGCGACGTTCCACGCGGCGAAGGCGCGGGCCAGGGCAGCCCGCACCGCGGCCGGGTCGGTCATGGTGACGCTCGGATGCGGTTCGATGCTGGTCAGCGCGGCCCCGAGGTACTCGGGAACCAGGTTCACCAGGCCCTGCTCCAGCGCGGGCTCGACCAGCTCACGCGGGCCGAGGTCGAGCCGGAGCCGCACCGGTATCCCGGCATGCCGCAGCGCCAGCCCGTAGATCGCCGCGAGCAGTTCGCTCTCGGGGAAGTTGAACGAGGCCACCACCACCGGGCTCGTCCCGGCACTGGCGTTCCTGGCCGGTTCGGCCCCGGGCTGGCAGGCGGCGAGCAGCGCGATCACGAGCGGGCTGGCCAGCAGGGCCACCTTAGGCCGGCATGCCCGGCCGGGACGGCGGGGTGTCCTGCCCACGGCCACGACGTCACCTTCTTTACCGCGCCGGCCCGCCGCGCCGGGGTGGTGCACTCCCCCGCGGCGGTGCCACCATGACCACGCTACCGACGCCCAGGTCAGGTGCCGTAGGGCCGGAAGTCACCCCGTTGCTCGCCGCGTCCCCCGGAGGGTGGCGGCGGCGGCCCTCAGGGGAGCCGCCGCCGCTTCCCCGCCCCATCGGCCGCGGCGTCCGCTGGTACCTGCTGCTGGGCGGGCTGACCGCGGCGCTCTGGGTGGGCATGTCGATCCCTGTTGTCCTCGGCGTCATCACCAGGGCCGACCTCGTCGTCCTGCAGGCGATCGCCACGGTGCGCAGCGCGTGGCTCACCCACCTGATGCTGGACGCCAACGCCCTGACCTCGCCGTGGGTGGTGCGGCTGGTGGCATGGACGACCATCGCGGTGCTGGCCGGGTTCCGCCGCTTCCGGCATCTGGCCGTGTACCTGCTCGTTTTCCTCGCCGGCGGCCTGCTGGTCTCCACGATGATGCTGGAGCTCGGCCGGATGCGGCCGGCCGGCATCGAGATCCTCGGGCCGTGGCAGGGTTACTCCCAGCCGTCGCGGCCGGTGGCGATGCTGGCGCTGGCCCTGGTGGGTGCGCTGTACACGCTGGTGCCCGCGGGGCGGTGGCGGAACCGGGGGAAGTGGGCGGTGGCGGTCATCCTCGGCTTGGCCTGCGTGGCCCGGCTGTACCTGGCGGTGGACCACCCCACCGACGTGGCGACGGCGCTGGTCCTCGGCTGGCCGCTGGCGGTCGTGGTGTTCTGGATCGCGGTGCCGAACGAGGCGTTTCCGGTCAGCTACTCCGGCCGCCGCAAGGCACATCTCGACATCGGCGGCCAGCGCGGCGAGGCGATCGTCAGCGCCCTTGACCGCCAGCTCGGCCTCGCCGTGACCCGGGTGGAGCCGTTCGGCCTGGAGGCATCGGCCGGTTCGACGCCGCTGCGCCTGCACGTGCGCGCCGCCGACGGCGGCGAGGCCACGCTGTTCGGCAAGCTCTATGCCGTCGGCCACCTCAGGTCCGACCGCTGGTACAAGCTGGCCAGGACGGTCGTTTACGGGCGCCTGGAGGACGAGAAACCGTTCTCCACCGTGCGGCGGCTGGTGGAGTACGAAGACCATCTGCTCCGCCTGATGCGCGACGCCGGGCTGCCCACGCCCCGCCCGTACGGGTTCGTCGAGATCACCCCGGAGCGCGAGTACCTGATCGCGATGGAGTTCTTCGAAGGCGCGCGCGAGATGCGCGGCGGGCTGGTCGACGACCAGGTCATCACGGATGCGCTCCGCGTGGTGCGGCGGATGTGGGACGTGGGGGTGGCGCACCGTGACATCAAGCCGTCGAACGTCCTGATCCGGGACGAGAAGGTGCTGCTCATCGATGTGGCGTTCGCCGCGGTGCGGCCGACCCCGTGGCGCCAGGCGGTGGACCTGGCCAACATGATGCTCACCCTGGCCCTGCTCAGCACCCCGGAGCGGGTTTACCAGCGGGCGCTTGAGGTCTTCGCGGCGCAGGACGTGGCCGAGGCGTTCGCCGCGTGCCGGAGCGTCACGGTGCCCACGCAGCTCCGGGCTCTGGTCCGCGCGGATGGGCGTGACCTGGTCGGGCAGTTCCGCCGGCTCGCCCCCAGGCGCCGCCCGGTGCCGGTCCAGCTCTGGAACATCCGCCGGATCGGGGTCACGGCCATGCTGCTCGCATCGCTGGCGGCTGCGGTGGCGGTGTTCGCCGGGTACATGAAGGTGGCGGGGCTGCTATGACCACGCGAGCAGCCTCCGGCAGGCCCGGCCCGCGTGGCGGATGCGCCCGGCTCGCCGCCGTGCTGGCGGTCCTGCTGCTCGCGACGGCCGCCACGCTCACCGGCTGCGCCGCGTTCAGCGACACCGCCCCCGGTTGCGATCAGCCGCTCCGGCTCGCGATCGTGGCCCAGTCCCTGCCGTCGGCGTCCTACCTGCCCTGCATCCGCTCCCTGCCGCAGGGATGGGCCACGTCCGGCTTTCGCGCCGCGCCGGGTGGGACCAGCTTCCTGCTCAACTCCGACCGGTCCCCCGGGCAGCCGGTCAGGGTCCGGCTCATCCCGGCGTGCCGGCCCGGCGATGCCAGCCCGTCCCCGCCGCGCGCCCCCGGCGTGGTCACCTACACCCGGCTCACCTCGATCACGCCCCGGTTCGCGGGCAGCCTGTACGACGTCTTCCCAGGAGGCTGCGTGAGCTACTCCTTTGACTTCGCCCTGGGGTCACAGATCTCGCTGATGGAACAGTTCGAGCAGGCTGTCGGCCTCTACCCGAGGCATCAGCTCCACCTCACCCTGAAGCGCAAGCTCGGCGTGGAGCTCGGCCCATGACCCCGTGCACCCTGCCCGGTAGCCAAGCGCCCGCCGCCACCCCGCCGCCGCCGGCCGGAATACCGCGGCGCTCGCTCGCGGGGGTCCTGGCCAGTCCCCCGGTCCGGCTCGGCGCGGGAGCCGCGGTGGTGGCGGTCACCGCCGTGGCGGCGCGCCACCGGCACGTCAGCCCCTGGGAGGCCAGCGCGTTCCGGGCAGTGAACGGGCTGCCCAGCTCGGTGTATCCGGTCGCCTGGGCGTGCATGCAGCTCGGCACCTTCGGCGCCGCGCCTGCCGCGGCTGGCGCGGCATGGCTGGCCGGGGAGCACGAACTGGCCGCCCGGCTGCTCGCGGGCGGGGTCGGCACCTGGGCAATCGCGAAGCTGGTCAAGCAGGTCGTGCGGCGGCCCCGGCCGGGCGCGCTGCTGCCTGGCACCCGCTGCCGTGGCCGCCCGGCCGCCGGGCTGGGATACCTGTCCGGCCACGCCGGCGTCGCCACCGCCCTCGGCGCGGCGGCCCTCCCCCGGCTCGGCCCGGGCGGCCGCGCCCTGGTCCGGATCGCGGTTCCGGCCGTCGGCCTGACCCGCATCTACGCCGGCGCCCATCTGCCGCTCGATATCGCGGGCGGCGCGGCGCTCGGGCTGGCTGTGGACGCGGCGGTGTCCCTGTGCGCCGGCCGGTTCGCCGGCAGCAGGAGGGGACCAACGTCGCCTGCCAGCGGCCCGGCAGGCACCGGGCCGGGGAGCGCCGCGGTGGGAGGCTGGCGGCAGACGGGAGGCCGGGGATGAGCAAGCCGCAGCAGCCAGGCCCCCGCGGGCGGGCCGGCGTGATCACGTCGCCTGGCCCGGTGCGGGCCGCGCGGCTGCGCCGTGCCCGCACCCCGGCAGTGGCCGGCCTGGCTGCGGTCATGCTGCTGGCGCTCGGCGGTTGCGGTGGGGTGCCCGCACCCCATGGTTCCCGGGCGCCCGGCGGGACGGCCGCCCCCGGCCCGCCCACGCCGACGCACCCCAGCCCGGCGCGCAGCCCGGCCCCCGCGCCCTCGCCGCCGGCTGTCTCGCCGTCGCGGCCCGCGGCCGTTTTCGAGAGCAGCGTCACAACCCTGGACAGTGCGCAGCGCCGGAGCATGACCGGCGTGTCCTGGCGGCCCGGCTGCCCGGTGCCGCTGGCCAGGCTGCGGCTGCTGCGGCTGAGCTACTGGGGCTTCGACGGCCGGGTGCACCAGGGCGAACTGGTGGTCAACGCCGACGCCGTTTCCGCCGTGCGGACCGCGTTGCGGGGACTGTTCGGCGCCCGCTACCCCATCCACCGGATGCGGCTGGTGGAGGCGTACGAGGGCAGCGACGAGCGGTCCATGCTGGCCGACAACACCTCGGCGTTCAACTGCCGCGGCGTCCCAGGCAGCACCGCGTGGTCGCAGCACGCCTACGGCCGGGCGGTGGACCTCAACCCGTTCGAGAATCCCGAGGTGCGCGGCACCGCGGTGGACCCGCCGGCCGCCGCCGCCTGGGCGAACCGGGCCCGCACCGGGCCGGCGGTGATCCACCACGGGGATGCCGCGTGGCAGGCCTTCGCCGCGGCCGGGTGGACCTGGGGCGGCGACTGGTCCTTCCCCCTGGACTACATGCACTTCTCCGCGAACGGGCTGTGATCCCGCCGGGCACAGGACCAAACGTCCCAGCTGGCCGGGCCGTGCGGCCCTGAAACCACGGGCACGCTGAAGCCCCAGCGCTCCGGCAGTGGCCCGTCGACGCAGACCGACGCGGAGCCCCCGGTCACGCCGCCGGTTCGACGGTGACCGCACCGGTCGTGACCGTGGCCGTGATGACGTGTGGCGACGACGGGCTGGACGGGACGGTCACGTGGGTGCTGCCGACCACGGTGCTCGCGTGGACGGCATAGGAGACGCCTCCCGGTACACGCAGGGTGACCGAGCCGACGGTGCTTACCGCGGTGAGACTGGCGGGTGCCGCCGAGCAGGTGATGTCGATCCGGCCCGCGGACAAGCGCATGACGGCGCGCGGGGCGGAGACGTCCTGGCCGAGGATCTGCCCGGCGTGGCCGGTGACCTCGACGGGCCCGGAGACTGAGGTCAGGTCGATGTCGCCGGCGTCGGTGTGCGCGGTGAGCCTGCCGGACAGGGACCGCAGCGTGATCGTGCCGACGTTGTCGCTGACACTGACGGCCGTCGCCGACGGCACCGTGATGTCGTAGCCGACGCCGCATCCCTTGAGGGCCGGGCAGTGGCTGTCCAGCGTGAGGACGCCCGCCGTCACCCGGTGGGTGGTGACCGGCGCGGTCCCGCGGAAGCGGAGCCGCTCGGTGACCGACACCTCGCCGCCGTCACCGCCGCTCACCCGGATCCCGCCCACGTGGCCGTGCACGACCAGGGCCTGCACCGGCCCGCCGACCCGGTAGTCCCGGGTGCGGTGCTGCAGTGGCCCGGCACCGGAGCAGCCAGCCAGTGCGGACACCGCCATTCCGCCGGTCAGCACCGCGGCGGCCACCTTGAGGGCGGCGGGGCCCGGCCCGGCCATGTGGCGCATCGCCCCGTCACCCCGGACGGTCCGCCAGCGCCCGCCACACGGCGTCGATCTGACCCTTCACCGAGGAGGGGTGGGACAGTGGGGTGGTGCCTTCAGGTGCTGGCGGCAGGTCCCCGCCCGGCCCGCGGCGCTGCTCGATCACGACCGGCAGGCCGGGGCGCTGGCGGCAGATCGCCGCCGCGATGCCGAGGGTGGGGTCAAGGCCATGGAGCACGGCGTCGGCGCGGGCCAGCACCGGGCACGGCTCGCCGCGCAACAGCGGGCAGGTCCGTGGATCCTCGCCGGGCCCCGAGCAGAACGCAGTGTCCAGGCCCGCCTGCTCGAACAGGGAGAAGTCGGAGATCGCGAGTGCTTGGTGGTCGTCTTCTATCAGGACGCGCGGTCGCCCGGTGCCCGCACTGGGCGAGAGCCACGTTCTCCTGGGTATGCGCTGTATCATCGCCCCTCCCGGTTTCGCCGGCCTGCAGGTGCCCGCCAGCGGCACCAGCACTGACTACGTTTCAGCCGGCTGACAGCGCTTCTTAAGGGCCCAAAGTGCCCCGTCCTAGTGGCCTAGGTCCCGGCAGCCGATGCCGGAGATGCCGTGGATGCCTGCGCGCAGTCAGATGCCGGGGCGGGCGTGCACGACGTTGCCGTCGACCAGGGTCAGGTCCACCTCGGCGTGGGCGATCTCCGCGGCGGGCTCGCTGAACAGGTTGCGGTCAAGCACCACGAGGTCCGCGCGCTTCCCTGGCTCGATCGAGCCCGCGTCCCGCTCGTCGTGGTTGACGTAGGCGGAGCCGATGGTGAACGCGGCGATCGCGGCGGGCAGGCCGATCCGCTCGCCGGGCAGGAACG
>Ga0070714_100001971_pt1 | contig 14992 bp, 14 predicted proteins | sample LARL83metaG_FD_65450 | JGI IMG/M metagenome (GOLD analysis project Ga0070714, IMG submission 65450) | Corn, switchgrass and miscanthus rhizosphere microbial communities from Kellogg Biological Station, Michigan, USA - LAR L8-3 metaG | ecosystem: Host-associated > Plants > Roots > Rhizosphere ...
CGGCTACTCGGCGGGTCATGTGGGTGGTGGCGGGGTGTCCGGTTCACCCTCCTGCGTCACGGTGGGCACCCTCGTCGTTTGGGTGGTGACTGAGCGTCCATACAGGACCGGTTCAGTTGATTTTTGCTGTTCAGGGGCGTTGCGGTGGTTGTGTCGATCTCCCGGGTGGGTGGATGCTGGTGGCAGACGGCTCGTCGATCGCCTTGTTGGTGCGCCAGCCTGGTGTGCCGCGGTCGGGTGGCCTGTCGGGAGGGATCTGGTGGTGCGATGCTGACAAAGCCGCTGATGACGGTGTGCCCTCGGCTGCATCCCCGCGATCGAGCTTGGCCTGTATCGGCCCGATCCCGACTGTGAGCTGCCGTGGCCAGGTTTCTCGGGTGCGCAGGCGCTTGCGACGCCCCTCCCGCGTGCCGCGACGCTGTTGAGTACCAGTTCGCCAGGTGCCTCCCGACGCCTGGATGGTGCTCCACGCCAAACCCGGCGATTCGGCCATCGTCGATTTCCTGAATGACGGGCGTGGGCGTGGCTCAGGTTGGCTGAGTCACGTCCACGTTCATATCCAGGAAGTCCATCGCCTCTTTTAGCCCACTTATCTCTGTTGGCCAGGGTGGGCGCCTGAAGGTTTCTCTTGTTACCTTCAGTCTGGTTTGGGTGGCCTTCCTTCCCCTCCGTACGTCGGTGAAGGTGCCGTCTGGTTCGTATCCCAACTTTCTGCTTACGGCGTTGGACTTCGCGTTGTCCACGTATGCGTCCGACCTCGCTGTGTGGGCGCCCAGGTGGTCGAATGCCAGCATCAGGACCGCGGCTCGCATTTCGGTTCCGATTCCGTTGCCCTGGTGGCGTAGGCCGATCCAGGAGCCTGTCGATACCTCTTGGCGGATCGCGAAGTCCTTTGCTCGCATGCTCTGGCATCCGATTACCTTGCCGTCCAGGCGGATCAGGAAGTTCATGTTCCAGTCCGCCGGTGTGGTCATCGATCGTTGTTGCCAGTAGAAGCGCATGCCGTTGCGGACCAGATCGGCGGGTGGTGCGTCGGTCCATGGCATGCCGAAGGGCATCTCCTCGGGTGGGTGTACGCCGTGGCACGCCTCGGCCATCAACTCCGCTAGGCCCGCGTCGTCGTCGGGGCGTAGTTCCAGCCTCGGTGTGCGGAGCACCAGGTGCCACAGGGGCCACGGGTCGGGCGTGCCTTCCATTGATCCATGGTGGCCGTCTGCAGGTCTCCGGGCGAACCAATTACGGTGCTTCCATGCGCGCGATCACGATCGACGAACCTGGTGGGCCTGACGTCCTGGTGTGGGGGGATGCGCCGGATCCGGTCGCACAGCCCGGGGAGGTGCTGATCGACGTTGTCGCTTCGGCCGTCAACCGCGCCGATCTGTTGCAGCGGGAGGGGCACTACCCGCCGCCGCCGGGGGCGTCGGATGTGCTCGGGCTGGAGTGTTCCGGCGTGGTGGCCGAGGTCGGGGACGGGGTTTCCGACTGGCGGGTCGGGGATCGGGTGTGTGCGTTGCTCGCCGGCGGTGGATACGCGGAGCGCGTCGCGGTGCCGGCGGCGCAGGTGATGCCGGTGCCGGACGGGGTCGATCTCGTGTCGGCGGCCGCGTTGCCGGAGGTCGCGTGCACCGTGTGGTCCAACGTGGTGATGCTGGCGCGGCTGGCCGCCGGTGAGGTGTTGCTGGTGCACGGCGGCGCCGGTGGCATCGGGACGCACGCGATCCAGGTGGGCCGCGCGTTGGGGGCTCGGGTCGCGGTGACGGCCGGCTCCGCCGAGCGGCTGGAGCGGTGTCGGGAGTTGGGGGCCGAGATCACCGTGAACTACCGGGATGAGGACTTCGTGGAGGTCGTCCGTGCCGGGACCGATGGTCACGGGGCCGATGTCGTGCTGGACAACATGGGGGCCAGTTATCTGACGCGCAACCTGTCCGTGTTGGCCACCGGCGGGCGGCTGGCGGTGATCGGGATGCAGGGCGGGTCCACCGGGGAGATCAATCTCGGGATGTTGTTGGGCAAGCGGGCCACCGTGTCGGCCACGGGATTGCGGTATCGGCCGGTGGACGGGGCCGATGGCAAGGGACGGATCATCAGCTCGGTCGTGGACGGACTGTGGCCGTTGGTGGCTGTCGGGGAGGTCAAGCCGGTCGTCGGGCGGGTGGTGCCGATGCGGGACGCGGCGGACGCGCATCGGGCTGTGATGGCCGGCGACGTGGTCGGGAAAGTGTTGCTGCGTAACGACTAGGCCAGTTCGGACACGGCGCGGACCAACTGGTCTACCTCGACCGAGTTGGAGTAGTGGGCCAGGCCGATCCGTACGGCGCCGCCGATCTCACCGATGCCCAACGCCGCGAACACGCCGCTGTGGCCGTTGTCGGCGAACGCGCAGATGCCACGCTTGGCCAGGTGCGCCACGGCATCGTCGGCGCGCATGCCGGCCACGGCGAACGCGGTCACCGGCACGCGCCGCATGGCGTCGCCGATCACCATCACGTGGTGCAGCGACCGCAGCTCGCTGATCAGGTACGCCAGCAGTCCCGCCTGGTACGCCTTCATCGAGCCCAGCGACGTGAGCAGGCGCTCGCGCCGAGGACCGGTGGCCGCGTCGTCGATCTCGGCGAGGTAGTCCACGGACGCCACGAGCCCGGCGAGCAGCGGGTACGGGTGCGGACCGAGTTCGAGGCGTTCGGGGCCGGTGGCGCCGGGCTCCAGCGAGCACGACGGCAGCCGTTCGAGCAGGCCGGGGTCGCGGAACACCAGCGCGCCGACCGGCGGGCCGCCCCACGCGCTGGCCGACAGCACCATGACGTCGGCGCCGAGGGTGCTGACGTCGACCGGCAGGAACGGGGCGGCGGCGGACGCGTCGACGATCACCAGGGCGCCGTTGGCGCGGGCGTTCTCGGCGATGCGGTGCAGGTCGGGCCGGGTGCCGACGGCGCCGGACGCGGCCGTGACGGCGACCGCCTTGGTGCGCTTGGTCACCAGGTCGTCGTACTGCCACGCGGGCAACTCGCACGTCTCGATGTCGATCTCGGCCCACCGGGCCACGCCGCCGCAGCGCTGCGCGGCCTGTTGCCACGGCGTGGTGTTGGCCGGATGGTCCAATCGGGACACCACGACCTCGTCGCCGATCAGCCAGCTCGCGCCGACCGCGTCGGCGAGGCGTTGCAGCAGGGCGGCGGCGCTGGAGCCGAGCACCACGCCGGCCGGGTCGCCGGCGACCACGTCGGCGATGGCGCGCCGCGCCGCGTCGACGATCGCGGACGCGCGCTGGGACGCGGGGAACACGCCACCCGGGCCGGACACGGGCGCGCGCAGTGCCATCGACACGGCCGTGGCCACCTGTTCGGGTATCTGCATCCCGGCCGGTGCGTCCAGGTGTGTCCAGCCGTCGCCCAACGCGGGGAACAGTCCGCGTATCCGAGCGACGTCCAACGCCATGAGCACACCGTACGGAGGGTGGTAAACGCGGACGAAATCAGGGTGAGACCGGCTACTAGGCTGGTGGTCGGACGACGTGACTCTCTACAGCAGAGGTATGAGCATGCCCGAGGAGAACGCAGCGCCCCGGCGGCACGTCGTGGTGGTCGGGCCGGACGGCACCCAGTTGGGCGCCGCACCGATTCCGGACGCGGACGGCGAGGTCGTGGAGGGCGAGAACGAGGCCAACGACGTCTCGCACCTGGTGGAGCAGCCGGCCAAGGTGATGCGGGTCGGCACGATGATCAAGCAGCTCCTCGAGGAGGTGCGGGCGGCGCCGCTGGACGACGCCAGTCGCAATCGTTTGCGGGAGATCCACAAGCGATCCATCCTGGAGCTCGAGGACGGCCTGGCGCCGGAACTGCGGGACGAGCTGGAACGGCTGTCGCTGCCGTTCACGGACGACACGACGCCATCCGACGCCGAACTCCGGATCGCGCAGGCCCAACTGGTCGGCTGGCTGGAGGGGCTGTTCCACGGCATCCAGACGGCGCTGTTCGCCCAGCAGATGGCCGCGCGGGTACAGCTGGAGCAGATGCGGCGCGGCGCGCTGCCACCGGGTCAGGGCGACAGTCATGACTCTCCGCACCTGCGTAGCACCGGGCAGTACCTGTAACCCGGGCGGCAGGTATACCCTCCACGCCAATCTGGACGCAGTAATGTGGCCGCTTCCTGACTGACGGGAGATGCCGGGTGCTCGACAAGATCCGACACGCACAGAGCGTGGAATACGTCCGACGCGCCGTGCGCGACAAGGCGATGCGCGTCGTGGACGACGTGGTGTCGACGTACTTCCGCCGGCAGGACGACCAGATCGACCGGCTGCGGTCCGAGGTCGCCGACCTGCGGGCCGAACTGGCCAGGGCGACCGACCGCGTCGTCGACCACACCAGCCGGATCGAGATCCGGGCCCGTCGGGACGTGGTGGCCGCGGGCGAGGTCGAGGCGGCGAAGGAGTCGGCCGCGTTCGTCCGGGAACACATGCTGGGCGCCCGGCACTTCGACAACCCGCCCGCCACGCTGGAGCACGCGCTGACGCTCGCGCCGACCGGTGGGCTGGCGCTGGAGTTCGGGGTGTTCTCCGGCCAGACGTTGAAGATCATCGCCACCGCCCGTGAGGGCGAGCAGGTGTTCGGCTTCGACTCGTTCGAAGGCCTCCCGGAGAACTGGCGGTCCGGCTTCCCGGCCGGGACGTTCGGTGTGTCCGAACTGCCCGACGTGCCCGGTGCCGAGCTCGTCGTCGGCTGGTTCGCCGACACGCTGCCGGACTTCATGGCGGCGCACGAGGGCCCGGTGGACTTCCTGCACGTGGACGCGGACCTGTACTCGGCCGCGGTGACCGTCCTGGAGCAGGTCGGTCCGCGGCTGCGGCCGGGCAGCATCGTGGTGTTCGACGAGTACTTCAACTACCCGGGCTGGCAGCGGCACGAACACCGGGCCTGGATGGAGTACGTGGAGCGCACCGGCACCCAGTTCGACTACGTGGCGTACACGTACGACCACGAGCAGGTCGTCGTCCGGATCGTCGAGCGGTGACCGACCGGGTGCGCAGTTGATCGGCCGTGCCCCGGTACCCTTCGTATTCGTGCACGCGACCAGCACGATCGAGCAACCAGTGACCGCTCCGCCCACCCCGCCACCGTCACGCAGCTTCGCGCGCGCGATCGACGACATCCGGCGGGGCATCAACCAGCACGAGCTCTGGATCCACCTGGGCTGGCAGGACATCCGGCAGCGCTACCGCCGGTCCGTCCTCGGGCCGTTGTGGATCACGATCTCGATGGGCGTGACAGCGCTGGGCCTCGGCATTCTGTACGCGGTGCTGTTCAAGCAACCGCTGCAGCAGTTCTTGCCGTACGTGACGACCGGGTTCATCGTCTGGAACTTCATCAACGGCTGCCTCACCGAGGGCATGTCCGCGTTCGTGGTGAACGAGGGCCTGATCAAGCACCTGCCGGCGCCGCTGACCGTGTACGCACTGCGCACGGTGTGGCGGCAGACGCTGATGTTCCTGCACAACATGGTCGTCTACGTGATCATGGTCGCGATCTTCTTCACCTCGCTGGACCATCCGTACCGGATGGGTTCGCCGACCAGCCAGTTGCACCCCGGCCTCGGGCTCTGGTCATTCTCCGCGATTCCGGCATTCGTCGTGCTGGCGCTCAACGGGCTGTGGCTGACGCTGCTGATCGGCATCATCTCGACCCGCTACCGGGACATTCCGCAGGTCATCAACAGCGTCATCCAGCTCGCGTTCTACATGACGCCGATCGTGTGGTCGCCGGACAACCTGTTCGGCAGCGGCGGCGGCAACCGGGATTGGGCGAAGGTAGTCTTTCAGCTGAATCCGCTGTACCACTTTGTCCAGGTGCTGCGTGCGCCGATGATCGGCCAGCACGTTGACTGGTGGAGTTGGGCTACCGTCGGCGGGATAACCGTGGTCGGGTGGGCGCTGGCGCTGGTCGCCATGCGTAACTACCGGGCCCGGGTGTCCTACTGGGTGTGAGTGAGGCCGCGAATACATGGTGAGCATCGACGTCCGGAACGCATCGGTCGACTTCCCGATCTTCGACGCCAAGACGCGGTCGCTGAAGAAGGCCGTGCTCGGCAAGGTCGGCGGCAAGATCGGCACGGAGCAACGGGTGCCGATCATCGAGGCGCTGCGCGACATCACGTTGTCGCTGCGTGAGGGCGATCGGGTCGGGCTGGTCGGGCACAACGGCGCCGGCAAGTCCACGCTGCTGCGCATGCTGGCCGGCATCTACGAGCCGACCCGCGGCGCCGCGCACATCAACGGCAAGATCGCGCCGGTCTTCGATATGGGCGTGGGCATGGACCCGGAGATCTCGGGCGTGGAGAACATCATCATCCGCGGCCTGTTCCTGGGCATGACCCGCAAGCAGATGGAGAAGCGGGTCGACGAGATCACCGAGTTCACCGAGCTCGGCGACTACATCCAGATGCCGCTGCGCACGTACTCCACGGGTATGCGGGTGCGGCTCGCGCTGGGTGTCGTCACATCGATCGACCCGGAGATCCTGCTGCTGGACGAGGGCATCGGCGCCGTCGACGCGGCATTCCTGGACAAGGCCCGCAGCCGGCTGGTGGACCTGGTGGCGCGGTCGGGCCTGCTGGTGTTCGCCAGCCACTCGGACGAGTTCTTGGTCGAGTTGTGCGACACCGCGATCTGGATGGACGAGGGGCAGATCAGGCAACGCGGCAGCCTGCGCGAGATCCTGACCGCCTACAAGGGCCGTGACCCGTTCGAGACCCTGAGTCCGGCATCGCTGTCCCGTCTCGGCGTGGACACGGACTCCGTGCCGGACACGCATGCGAGCATGCAGGCGTAGCCGTCACCGCCCGAGCTGACCGGAGCTGACAGACATGACCAACGACACACCCGCGGAGCTCCCGCTTCCCAGCGGCGAAGCCGTGGTGGCGGTCGTGGTGACCATGCACCGGCGGGAGCTGCTCGCCCAGTCGCTGAAGGTGCTCGGCGCGCAGAGCCGGCCGCCGGACCACGTGATCGTGGTGGACAACGGGCCGGACCAGCCGGTGGCGGACATCGTCGCCGGATGTCCGATCCCGTCGACGTACCTGGCGTCGCACCACAACCTCGGCGGGGCGGGTGGGTTCGCGCTGGGCATGCTGCACGCGCTGGCGATGGGCGCGGCATGGGTGTGGCTGGCCGACGACGACGGGCGGCCGGCCGACGAGTCGGTGCTGGCCACGCTGCTGGACGAGGCGAAGGCGCGCGACCTGGCCGAGATCTCGCCGATGGTGACGAACATCGACGCGCCGACGCGGCTGGCGTTCCCGCTGCGCCGTGGCCTGACGTGGAAGCGGCAGACCGCTGAGCTGGGCACGGACTTCCTGCCGGGCATCGCGTCGCTGTTCAACGGGGCGCTGTTCCGGGCGAGCACGCTGGACGTCATCGGCGTGCCGGACCTGCGGCTGTTCGTGCGTGGCGACGAGGTGGAGATGCACCGGCGGCTCGTGCGTTCCGGGCTGCCGTTCGGGACGTCGCTACGCGTGTCGTACCTGCACCCGGACGGGTCGGAGGAGTTCAAGCCGATGTTCGGCGGCCGGTTCCACGCCCAGGACCCCGGCGACACCGTCAAGCGGTACTACACGTACCGCAACCGCGGCTACCTGCTGTCCCAGCCGGGGATGCGGCGGATCGGGGCGTTGGAGCTGATCCGGTTCGGGCTGTACTTCCTGGGCGTACGACGCGATCCCAAGGCGTTCCTGGAGTGGTTGCGGCTGGTGCGTCAGGGTCAGCGGGAGCGGTTCTTCCGCAAGTAGTCACGGCTCCTGCGGCAGCGATGGCTGCTCGGGCTCCTCCTGGGGTGACTCGGCCACCAGGCCGGCGACCAGCAGGTCCGCCACCGCGCGCGGGCTGGGCAGCGTGGTGTCCGGCGCGAGCAGCAGGCTGATGGACATCCGCAGCAGCCACTCGGCGGCCTGGTCCACCGGCACGCGGAGCACGTCGTGGTGGCTGCGGACGAACCGCTCGACGACCGCCGGGAGCAGCACCTGCACCAGGGACGGCTCCCCCGGTTTGGACACCACGACGTCGGTGAGCTGCTCGGGTTCGTTCGCGATCAGTCGTTGCAACACCGCGTGGTTGTGCAGGTAGTCCAGGGTGAACGTGATGGCCTGCTCCAGGGTGTCGGCCAGGGCCGCGTCCCAGGTGACGGCCAGGTCGAGCTCGTCGAGGAACCGCGTCACCTCGGCCTCGACGACGGCCCGCACCAGCCCGTTCTTGTCGCCGAACGCCCGGTACGCGGTGGCCCTGGACACGCCGGCCCGGTCGGCGACGTCGGTCAGGGACGTCTTGCGAACGCCGAAGCGGAGAAAACAGTCCAGCGCCGCGGTGATCATCCGCGGGTCAGGCTCTGTGGAAACCGAACTCACCCGGCCATTTTCTCACCGAAACCACACGGATCACGCGCCGTGGGGTCATTCGCCGCTCACCCGCCCGTTACGCCCAGAGCGCAACCAGGCCTTTTCCTGTGCGCCCGCAGCGAACCCGGGTTGCCCGGTGATCGATTCACTGCTGAAGTCGATGGTGGAGCGGACGCGCCGGGCGCCCGTGCTGAGCGTGAATCGGGGACGAGGATGGCTGACCCGCGCAGGGCGTTGGTGTTGCACCTGACCAGTGGCAGCGAGCCGCTGCTGGTGGCGGTGCCCAACGATGCGGTGACGGAGCTGGCGGAGCGACTGACGGACATGATCCGGCGGGGTGACGTGGAGACCATCACGGCCGCCAACGGGGCGGCGGTGGCGGTGAACTTCGCGCAGGTGGTCGCGGCGCACGTGGACATGACACCGGGACTCGGCCAGATCTACGGGAGCCTGCCCCGCGAGCACTGAGCGGCTCACAGATACACTTCCTCCGCCTGCCGATGTGAATCATGCACACGCCGACGAAGGAAGCCGAAATGCGCATCGCTGTCGTGAACAACTTCTTCCCGCCACGGGTGGGGGGAAGCGCCTACGTCGCGGACACGGTCGCCAGGCATTACGCGGCAGCCGGGCACGAGGTGTTGGTGATCACGGCCGGCTACCACGGCGGTCTGCCCGAGGAGGAGCGGGACGGCATCCGCATCGTCCGCCTTCCCTCGTGGACGCTGCCGGAGACCAGGATCTCGTTCAACTTCGACATCACGTTCGCACTGCGCTGGGGCAACCGCAAGCGGGTCTTCCAACTGCTGGATCGGTTCCAGCCGGACGTGATCCACCAGCACGGCCAGTTCTTCGACCTGACGTGGACGGCGGGCCTGTGGGCGCGGCGGCGCAACGTGCCGTCGCTGCTGACGTTCCACACCCGGCTGGTCAGTCCGATGTGGGCGCCGAACCTGGTGTTCCGCGGGCTGGACGCGATGGTCGTCCGGCCGATCCTGGACTACATCCGGCCGACCAAGGTGCTGGCCATCGACGTCGTGTTCTACGAGTACATCAAGGCGCGCTACGGCATCGACGACGACCGCATCGAGACCAGCGCGGTCGGCGTCGAACTCGACCGGTTCCAGCACCTGGACAAGGCGGCCGAACGCAAGGCGCTGCGCGAACGGTTCGACATCGGCGACGGCCCGCTGATCGCGTCGCTGGGTCACGTGATCCCGTTGCGGCACCGGGTCGGCCTGATCGAGGCGTTGCCGCGGGTCCTCAAGCGACACCCGGACACCAAGGTGCTCGTGATCGGCGGTGTCTACTACGCGCGGTTCCAGGAGCGGGCCAGGGAGTTGGGCGTCGAGCACGCGGTGATCTCGGCCGGCGCGCTGCCGAAGGCGGAGATCCCGGGCATTCTCGCCGCGGCCGACATGGAGATCCACGACCTGCAGGACTACGGCATCAGCATCGCCACCCTGGAGGCCATGGCCGCCGGCACGCCCACCGTCATGGCGACCCGCCCCGACTACTTCATGCACACCCGCCTGCGGGACGGGCAGGAAACCCTGCTGGTGCACACCGACGACCGGGTCGGCCTGGCCAACGCGATCAACCGGCTGATCGAGGACCCGGACCTGGCCAAGCGGATCGGCGACGGCGGCCGCGACTGGGTGTGGGGCAGCTTCGACATGCCCAAGATCTGCCAGCACAACCTCGACATCCTGACCGAAATGGCGGCCGAGCGGAAGGCCGGCTGACGGCATGGCGCAGCAGGCGGGCGAAGAAGTCGACGAGCAGGCCTTCCTGACCGACGTCTCGGGCTGGTACAAGAACACCGACTGGGGCTTCTACACCAAGATCGTCTGGTACTCCTACATCTCCATCAAGCCGTACTTCGCCGGCACCACGTGCCTGGAGATGGGGCCGGCCGACGGCGAGATGACCAAGTTCATCATGACGGACTTCCAGCATCTGTCCGTTGTGGACGCGTCACCGACGTTCGCGGCGGCGGCCGAGGCGTTGGGGGACAACGTCACCGGGCACGCCAGCCTGTTCGAGGAGTTCGAGCCGACCGAGCGCTACGACACGATCGTGATGTCGCACGTCCTGGAACACGTGCAGGACCCGGTCGGCGTGCTGGTGCGGGCCGCGTCGTGGCTGCGGCCGAACGGCCGGATCATCGCCGTGGTGCCCAACGCGGACTCGCTGCACCGGCGGCTCGGCGTCAAGCTGGGCATGCTGGAGCACCGTGGTCAGCTCAACGACCAGGACATCCAGATCGGGCATCGGCGGGTGTACGACCGCGAGGAGCTCGACGTGGACGTGGAGCGTGCCGGGCTGCGCAGCGTCGCCAAGGGCGGGATCTTCCTGAAGCTGTTGTCCAACAACCAGATGCTCGCGTTCGACGACGACAAGCTCGTCGACGGCATGTTCGAGCTCGGCAAGGACATGCCCGAACTCTGCTCGGAGATCTTCACGGTCTGTATACCCGCCGGCTGAGCGTTCTCCGGCGGGTATACAGACCGGCGTACTCGACGGTCAGTCTTCGAAGATCTTGCGCCACGAGTCGAGTGACGTGAGTTGCGGGCGGGACCGCTGGTACACCTTGCGCAGGCGCGGGAACTCACGGGCCAGGTGCACGTGGTTGGTCAGGGCCGTGCGCAGCAGCGTCCAGAACGTCCTCGGGCTGCGCTTGCGGTACGCGACGCCGCTGCCGTCCGCCGTGGCCACAGTGGCGCCGTCGATGCGGGAGAGCAGGAACCAGCGGGCGTCCTGGGCGGCCACGTTGAGCTGCGGCCGCTCGTAGTGCTCGGGCTTGGCCGGCAGCAGGTTGTGCACCAGGCCGGTGCCCAGCATCTTGATCTTGGCCACCGGGTTGGTCGGCGGGCGCAGGAACCGCTCGGCGCGGACCGCGTCCATCGAGGGCAGCGGGAAGTCGCTGGCCGACGGGAGCACCCGGCCGTCGTCGAACTCGCCGCGGCGCTTGCGGACGTCGGGCAGCACCGCCGGCAGCAGGTCGAACAGGTGGTCCGGACCAGCCAGGAAGTCCTTGATGGCCATGTCGTGCAGCGCGATCGTCGAGTACTGCAACGACAGCAGCAGGCGCAGCGTGAACTTCAGGTTGTCCATCAACAGCCGGCCGCCGCGCCGGTGCGGCGAGTACATCGCCGCGACGACGAGCCGGTTGCGCAGGTGGAAGTACGCCTGCCAGTCCACCGCGTCGTCCTTGTTGGACCACGCCATGTGCCAGATCGCGACACCCGGCAGGCTCGCGGTCGGGCAGCCGACCTCGGCGGCGCGCAGGCTGTACTCGGCGTCGTCCCACTTGATGAACAGCGGCAGCGGCAGGCCGATCCGCTCCAGGATGGTGCGCGGCATCAGGCACATCCACCAGCCGTTGTACTCGACGTCGATCCGGCGGTGCAGGTCCTCGGAGTCCTCGTCGCGCAGCGGGTACTCGGCGAAGTCGTGCCGGTACGTGACGTTCGGCGCTGCCCGCCACATGAAGTTGGACCGGTCGACGACCTCGCCCATCGAGTGCAGCACCGAGCGGTCCTGCACGTCGAGCATCTGGGCGCCGACGATCATCGGGTTGCGGGCGAACCGCGAGAACGCCACCGAGCGCAGGATCGAGTCCGGCTCGACAACCACGTCGTCGTCCATCGTCATGAAGTGGTCGCACTCGGTCGCGGTCAGCGTCTCGTACATGCCACGGGCATAGCCGCCAGAGCCGCCCATGTTGGCCTGCTCGATCACGTGCAGGCGGTCGCCGAGGGCGGCGGCCGCCTTGGCGTAGTCGGCGTGGTCACGGATCTTGTTGGTGCCCTGGTCGGCCACGAACACCGCGCCGATGCCGGCCAGCACCAGCGGGTCCTCGCCCAGCGCCAGCAGCGCGCCGACGCAGTCGGCCTGCCGGTTGTACGTGGTGATGCCGATCGCGACCGACGAGCGGCCGGGCGCGGCCACCGGGGCGTACCAGCCGCCGGCCGACAGCGTGACCGGGTGGTCGTCGGTGGTGATGTCGAACCAGTACCAGCCGCCGTCCTCGAAGGGCCGCAGGTCCAGCGGGAACGTGGCCTGGCCGGCCCGCTCGACCAGCCGGCCCTGCACGTGCACCTGGGTGCCGTCGCCCTTGGAGCGGTAGATGTCCACGCGACACGAGTCGGTCACCGTCAGGCGCAGCTCGACCATCGACAGCGTGGTCCAGCGGCGCCAGTAGCTGGCCGGGAACGCGTTGAAGTACGTGGCGAACGAGACCTCGGCGTCGGCCGGGATCTCCACCTCCGTCCGGCCGTGCCCGCGCGAACGGCGCTGGTTGGACTTGTCCTCGTCCAGGTACAGCGACCGAACGTCGAGCGGATCACCCGCCCGCGGCACGATCACGCGTTGCAGCAGTTCACCGTTCGGTTCGGGCATGACGTCGCTCTGTTTCGGGGCAGGCATCGTCGCCGCGTTCTTGCTGGGCATTCGGTCTCGTCAGTCCTTCGTGCACGCGAGAACAGGTCGCGCCCACGATAGTCACATCACAGCCCGTCACGACCGTCGGTCACGCCGGAGAGCTCGTACAGTCGCGCCCAGTTGTCGCGGCTGGTCAGGCTCGGGTGCGCGGACCGGAACTGCTCGGTCACGCCGGCGCCCTCGCGCATCAGCCGGGTCAGCACGGAGACGCCCTCGCGGGCCAGCCGCAACGCCGTCGCGCGGTCGAACTGCCGTACCCGCACGCCCTCCTGCGACATGTCCGTGATGACGGCCGTCTGGAACAGCGACACGTGCCACCACCGGGCGTCACCGGCACGGACCGTGCCGACGTGCCGGGGACCGCGACCCAGCAGTTGGTACAGGACGCGCTTGAGCAGTACGAGGCCGTTCATGGTCGGCTCCGGGCCGGCCGGGACCTCGGTGATCTGCCCGGGCCGCAGGCCGGGGATCTCGGTGGGCGCGTGCTTGACCGTCTCCGGGTACTTCGCCCGCAACGCGCGGATCTCGCCGACCGCGGCCACGCCGCCGTCGTGCAGGATCTCCGGGCCGCGCAGGAAGTCCTCGACCGCCCGCAGCATCGTGGCGGCCAGGCCGTACTGCATGCCGACCAGGTAGCGGACCAGGTCAGCGGCGAGGACGCTGGCCGCGCGCTTGGCGTCGAAGCCCGGCTGCAGCGCGGACGTGATGATGCCGTTGCGCATGTTGAAGTACCGGTGCCACTCGTCCCAGTCCTTCCAGTGGAAGTCGGCGTGCCACAGACCCGCGCCGGGGAGGGTGACGGTGGCGTGGCCGGCGGCGCGGGCACGGTAGCCGTACTCGACGTCGTCCCACTGGAAGAAGAACGGCATCGGGTAGCCGACCGCCTCGACCACCTCGAGCGGGATCAGGCAGCACCACCAGCCGTTGTAGCCGGCGTCGACCCGCTTCTCCTCGATGTTGCTCTTGCCGTTCTTGCGGGTGCCCAGCTGGTCGACGTTCAGCTTGGTGTCCATGGTCATCTGGCCGGGCAGCATCTTGGCCAGGTCGGCGTGCTCGGCCGACGCGAGCAACTGGCTGGGGTGCAACAGGTTCAGCATCTGCGCGCCGACGATCACCGGGTCGGCCAGCATGTTCGCGAACGCGGTGAGCCGGACCACCACCTCCGGCTCGCACAGCACGTCGTCGTCCATGAACAGCACGTTCGCCCGGGGCGCCGCCGGATCGGTGGCCTCGAACAGTCCACGGGTGAATCCGCCGGAACCGCCCAGGTTCGGCTGGCGCAGGTATTCGAGCTTCCCACCCAGCGCCTTGGCCACGTCGGCGAACCGGGACCGGCTGGACACCGGGTCACTGCCCTGGTCGACCACGAAGATCGTGCTGACGAACGCCAGCGCGCCCGGGTCGGCGGCCAGCGCCGCGAGCGTGTTCAGGCAGTCGTCCACCCGGTTGTGGGTGCAGATCACGACGGCGCTGGGCCGGAACCGCTGCCGCGGGGCCACGGTCACCCGGACCTGTTCGACCGTGAGCTCGTCGTCGCCCGTGGTGACGTCGAGCCACAGCGCGCCGCCGTCCATGAACTTGTCGATCGGGGCGGCCACCCGGACCGTGCGGCGGGTCTGGTTGGCCACGTTGACCGTGGCGATGGTGCGGCGGTCACCGGAGGAGTCCGACGCGCGGACGGCGATCACGCCGGCCCCGGTGCACTCCAGCTCGAACAGCACCTCGCCGGCCTGGGTCCACCGCTGCCAGTAGCTGGCCGGCACGCGACCGAAGTAGGTGTTCGTGGTCACCTCGGCGTGCGGGTGCAGCACCAGCCGGTGCCGCTCGCGGTGCGCGCTGCCGGACACCACCTTGGCGTACATGTCCGGTGGCACCAGCGTGGTCGGGCCGGTGAACAGGCCGCGCGCGACCAGCAGCGGAGTCACCGCGGACCGGTCGTCGGTGTCGGTCGTCCCGCCCAGCAGTCCGCTGACCATGTGGTCGCCGCCGTGTACTTGATCTGCCATTACGCCGTCAGTCCTCCGCTGAACAGTTTGTGCCCGCCCCGCTCACGAGGCGACGGTTTCGGCCTGCTTGGGCTGCCGGAACACCACGGTACGCAGTAACACGAAATTGATCACGGTCGCGGTTGCCTGGGCGATCAGCCAGGACACCGGAACGCGCC
>Ga0070714_100001972_pt1 | contig 14991 bp, 15 predicted proteins | sample LARL83metaG_FD_65450 | JGI IMG/M metagenome (GOLD analysis project Ga0070714, IMG submission 65450) | Corn, switchgrass and miscanthus rhizosphere microbial communities from Kellogg Biological Station, Michigan, USA - LAR L8-3 metaG | ecosystem: Host-associated > Plants > Roots > Rhizosphere ...
TTGGTGAGGATCTCCCCGTCGGAGCTGATGATGATGCCGGAGCCCGAGCCGGCCTCCTGCCGGCCCTGCACGTTGATCTGCACCACGGACGGCAGCACCCGGTTCGCGACCTGCTCCACCGACCCGTTCGCGGCCGGCTGCACCGGGCTCTTCACCACGGTGGAGCCGTTGCCACCTGACGGGGACGACGTCGCGGTGGTGACGCCGCCCCCGTGCAGGTAGTTGAGTGTCGAGAACCCGGCGGCACCAGCCAGGCCGCCCAGGCCCCCGACGAGCAGCGCGCCGACGAGGACTCCCGCCGTGAGCGCGCCGCGCGGCCGGGCCGGCTTGCCTGCGCCGGTCGGGCCGTGACCGAGGTCCCCGGGCCCGGGTGCCGGCCGTTGCTGCGGGGCCGGCGTGCTCCGGAACGGGGAGTACGGGGTAGATGCGTAGCGATGGGTGTGCTCATGGGTGGCAGCCCCTTCCTGGGGGCCGCCGGCGCCCGAAATCGGGGCGGTGTCCTCGTTCGGATCTGGGTGCTGCTCACTCATGGCATTCATCGTGGCCGAGCAACCTGAAATGGGGCTGAGCAGGGGCTGGGCGGCAGCAAAAACCGGCGAAAGCGCCCGGCCGGCCGATCACACCCACTCGACGGGCGCCGGCTCCGGCACCGAGGACACCTCCGGAGGAGTGGGCGAGCCGGGCACGGAGAACCAGAGCGCCGCGCCGTCGTCGGGGGACCGGCCGACCCGCACCGAGCCGCCGTGCCGCTCGGCGACCTGCCGCACGATGGCCAGGCCGAGGCCGGAGCCGGGCATGGTCCGCGACTCCTTGGACCGGTAGAACCGGTCGAAGACGTGCGGCTGGTCCTCCGGCGCGATGCCGGGACCCTGGTCGGCGACCAGCAGGGTCCCCTTGCGGAGCGAGACGGTGACCACGCCGAGCGGCGGGCTCCACTTGGCGGCGTTGTCGAGCAGGTTGGTCACCGCCCGCTCGAGGTCCTCGGCCTCGCCCATCACCCACCAGCTCGAGGTGTCCACCGCGAAGTACAGGTTGGAGGCCCGGCGTCGTACCCGCTCCAGGGCCCGGGCGGTGATGTCGGCGAGGTCGACCGGCTCGACGGCGCGCTCCAGCGGCTCGTCGCGGGCCAACGCCACCAGGTCCCCGACGAGCGTGCTGAGCTCCTCGATCTGGAACCGTACGTCGGCCATCAGCTCCTGGCGGGAGGCCTCGGACAGGCCGCCCTGGCGGTCGGCCTGGGTGAGCAGGTCGAGGTTGGTGCGCAGCGAGGTGAGCGGGGTGCGCAGCTCGTGGCTGGCGTCGGCGACCAGCTGCCGCTGTCGGTCCCGGGAGGCGGCCAGCGCGGCGAGCATCGCGTTGAACGCCGTGGCCAGCCGGGCGATCTCGTCATGACCTTCGACGTGGATCGGCTCGAGCTCCTCGGTCCGGGCGATCCGCTCGGCGGCCCGGGTGAGCGTCCGCACCGGCCGGAGGCCGTTGTGCGCGACCGCCCAGCCGGCCAGCCCGGCGACCACCACGCCGGCGCCGCCGAACACGAGCATCACCAGTCCGAACGCGTCGAGGGTGTTCTCCGTGGGCTCCAGCGACTGGGCCAGGAACAGTGCCGTGCTCGACTGGCCGATGGGCACCGCGACCACCCGGAAGTCGTTGTCGGAGAAGGCGACCGTGCGCAGGGAGTACGGCCGCTGGCCGCGGGCCACCTGCACCTCGGGAAGCCCGACCGGGACCTGCGCGGACCGGTCAACGGTCTGGGTCGCCCCGGAGGCGTTGACCAGCCCGATCTCCACGTCGGCGGCGCCGAGCATCCAGGACGGCACCCGCTGGGCCGTGAGCAGCGGCACCAGCACGGAGTTCGCGGCGCGGCTGGCGCGGTTGTACAGCGACCGGTCGAGGTTGACCTGCATCTGGTGCCGGACGGTGAAGAACGCGGCGATCGAGACCACGGCCACGGCCACGCCGACGGCGATCGTGGCCAGCAGAGTGACCCGCGCGGCCAGCGACCGGGATGCCGGCAGGTTCATCGTCCCTCTCGCAGCACGTAGCCCACCCCTCTGACGGTGTGGATCAACCGAGGCTCGCCGCCGCTCTCGGTCTTGCGGCGCAGATAGCCGACGTAGACCTCCAACGAGTTGGCCGTCGTGGGGAAGTCGTAGCCCCAGACCTCCTCGAGGATGAAGGACCGGTCCAGCACCCGCCGCGGCCGGCGCATGAACATCTCCAGCAGCGTGAACTCGGTGCGGGTCAGGTCGATGTGCCGCTCCCCGCGGCGCACCTCCCGGGTCAGCGGGTTCAGGGTCAGGTCGGCGAAGGTGAGCACGGCCGCGTCCGGATCGTCCTCGGTGGGCACGTGGCTGCGCCGCAGCAACGCACGCAGCCGGGCCAGCAGCTCCTCGAGGGCGAACGGCTTGGTCAGGTAGTCGTCGGCGCCGGCGTCGAGCCCCTCGACCCGGTCCCCGACGGAGTCCTTGGCGGTGAGCACCAGGATGGGCACGTCGTTGCCGGCCGTGCGCAGCGCCCGGGTGGTCTCGATGCCGTCCAGCCGCGGCATCATCACGTCGATGACCAGCACGTCGGGCGCGCCGCCCGCGATGCTGGCCAGTGCCTCGGCGCCGTCGCTGGCCAGGCTCACCTTGTAGCCGTTGAACTCCAGCGACCGCCGCAACGACTCGCGCACCGCACGGTCGTCGTCCGCGACGAGCACGTGCTGCCCCTGGTCCATGGTTCCGGCCACCCTTCAAGGGTGCCATCTGGACCTGAATCCCGGCTGACCCACCTGAATAGTCGCTGAATCTTCATCGGGGTTGGTCGCGGCGTCAGAGCAGCGTGCGGGCGGCGTCGCCGGCCCGGGCGCCGTACCCGCCGCCGAACAGGCAGGCGTGCACCAGCAGCGGGAACAGCTGGTGCAGCGGCACCCGGTCCTGCCAGCCGTCGGTGAGCGGGTACGCCTCGTGGTAGGCGTCCAGGGTGCGCTGCAGCTGCGGCAGGCCGAACAGCGCCAGCATCGCCAGGTCGGTCTCGCGATGCCCGCCGTACGCCGCGGGGTCGACCAGGAAGGCGCGACCGTCGGCTGCCCACAGCACGTTTCCGGCCCACAGGTCGCCGTGCAGCCGGGCCGGGGGCTCGGCCGGGCCGGCCAGGTCCACGATCCGGCGGACCACCTTCTCCACGTCCGCGGCGTCGGCCGGGGCGATGTTGCCGCGGTCCGTGGCCAGCTTCAGGTAGGGCAGCACCCGGCGGGTGGCGAAGAACTCCGGCCAGCTGTCGGCGGCGCGGTTGGGCATCGGCAGGGTGCCGATGTAGCCGTCGGCGCCGTCCTCGGTCCCGAACACCGGTGAGCCGGCCCGGTGGGTGCCCGCGAGCGCCCGGCCGAGCTGCTCGGCGACCTCCGCGCTCGGCCGGCCGGGCTCGACCCAGGCCAGGATCAGGCAGTCCGGCTCCGCGGCGAGCACCTCGGGCACGTCGACACCGCCGGCGGCCCGCAGCCAGGCGAGTCCCCGCGCCTCGGTCGGGAAGAAGTCGGCCGGCGCGCGCGGGCGGGTCTTCACCAGGGCGGACCGGCCGTCGGACAGTCGCAGCCGGGTCGACGTACAGATGTCCCCACCGGCGACCGGCGCGGTGGCGACCACCGCCGTGCCGAGCAGCTGCTCGGCACGCTGTGCGATCGACCCGGCCCGCGTCATTCCCGCTCGCTCCCGAGGAGCTGTGCCTCCACCCAGGTCACGACGGCGCCGGCGGTGCGCTGCACCATCGCCATCACGGTGGCGAAGCCGTCGTCGCCGCCGTAGTACGGGTCCGGCACGTCCCGGTCGCCGTCACCGGCCAGCGGGTCGAAGTCCCGGAACATCCGCACCGTGTCCGGGTCGCCGCCGACCTGCGCGCACAGCGCCGCCAGATCGGCGCGGTTCTCGGCGTCCATGGCCAGCACCAGGTCCAGGGACGCGAACCACTCGGGCTGGAACTGCCGGGCCCGGTGCTCCGAGGGGTCGTGCCCGTGCTCGATCAGCACCGCTGCGGCGCGGCGGTCCATCGGCTGGCCGACGTGCCAGTCGCCGGTGCCGGCGCTGACCACCTCGACCCGGTCCTCGAGTCCGGCCCGGCCCACCCGGTCCTGCAGCACCACGCCCGCCATCGGGGAACGGCAGATGTTGCCCAGGCAGACCACGGCGATCCGGTAAGGAGCGGTCATGCCGGGTCCGGAAGCACCAGCTCGAGGATCCAGGTGGCGATCATGATGATGACCGCGCCGTAGACCGCGGTGAGGAACCCGTGCACCGCGAACGGGACGGCCAGCTGGCCGGCGACCCAGCTGGTGAGCAGCAGCATGCAGGCGTTGATCACGAAGATCAGCAGGCCGAGCGTCAGGATGATGAACGGCAGGGACAGCAGCTTCACCAGCGGGCGGACGATCGCGTTGATCACCCCGAAGATCAGCGCGACCACGATCAGCGTCACCGCTCGTTGGGACGTGGTGGCTCCGGAGAGCGTGATGCCGCGGAGCAGCCAGGTGGCCACCGCTAGCGCGATCGCGTTCACCGCGACCCAGAGCAGAAACTTCACGGCTCGATACTGCCAGGTTCCCCCTCCTGCGGCAGGTCACGGCCCGGTCACGGCCTGATCAGGGGGCGTGCGGCAGGTGCAGCGCGGTGCGCATCGAGTCCTCGGCGTGGCCGATGTGCTCGGCGAGCGCGGCAGCCGCCTGCTCGACGTCTCCCTGCTCCAGCAGCTCCACGAGCTGCCGGTGGGAGACCACCTGCTCGGCGGAGTTGCGCCGGATCCGGTCCACCTTGGCCAGCCCGAGCCGGACCTCGGCGGACAGCGCCTCGGCGACCGCCAGCAGCCGCGCGGACCCGGTGAGCCCGACGAAGGCTCGATGGATGGCCAGGTGTGTGGCGGTCAGCTCGGTGGGCGTGGCGTCGCTGTCGGCGGCCGCCGTGAAGTCCGCGAGGGCCTGGCGCACCGCGTCGCGGGCCGGCTGGTCGGCGGTGGCCCAACGGCGCACCCCGGCCACCTCGAGCACCTCCCGGGCCGCGCACACGTCGTGCACCGCGCCCGGGTCGAGCTCGGTGACGGAGACCCCGCGGTGCGGCGCCCGGGTGGCCAGCCCCTCGGCGACCAGCACCGCGAGCGCCTCCCGGATCGTGGACCGGGACACCCCCATCGCCGCGGCCAGCGCGTGCTCCCGCAGCGGGGTGCCGGGCACCAGCTCGCCGTCGAACAGCGCCCGACGCAGCTCCTCGGCGACCCGGTCCACCGTCGAGGAGTGGGACAGGGAGAGCTTGTCGAAGGGGCTGGCGGGCTCGGCACCGGAACCGGACATGGACCGATTGTCCGACACAACTTGACCTCAGCCCAGCCGCGCCCCAGACTGATGTCCGATTGTCCGACAATCAGTCATCCGGACGACACCGAGCGAAAGGGAGAGTGCATGGGGCAGCCGCTGGCCTGGGGACGGCGTTACGCGATGGTGGAGCCGAACCACTTCCGGGTGGACTACGCCATCAACCCGTACATGGACCTGCGCGACCAGCCGGATCCGGGACGCACCCGCGAGCAGTGGCTGGCCCTGGGCGAGGCGATCGCCGCCGCCGGCGGCTCCGTGGAGGTGCTGGAGCAGCGGCCGGACGCCCCGGACATGGTCTACGCGATGAACCTGGGCCTGGCGGTGCAGCCGGAGAACGGACCCGAGCACGTGGTGCTCTCCCACATGCGGTTCCCGGAGCGGCGCATGGAGACGGGGACCGCCGCCTCCTGGTTCGAGGGGCTCGGCTTCGCTACGTCGTACGTCGGACGCGACGGCGTCGGTGCGCACTTCGAGGCCGGCGACGTGTTCGCGTTCGGGGACGCGCTGGTGGCCGGCTACGGGCCGCGCAGCGAGGAGCTCGCGCTCAAGCACCTGGCCCTCACGCTGGACGTGCGGGTGCGCGGGCTGCGGATCACCCACCCGGGGATGTACCACCTGGATCTGGCGTTCTGCCCGCTCGACGAGACCCGGGCGATGGTCTGCCCGGCCGCCCTCGACGAGGCGTCCGCCGCGGCCGCCCTGGCCCTGGTGCCCGAGCCGCTGGTGCTCACCGAGGAGGAGGCGCTGACCTTCTGCGCGAACTCGATCGTGCTCGGCCGCACCATCGTGATGCCCGCCTGTCCCGACCGGGTGCGCGCCCAGCTCGAGGAGTGGGGCTTCGAGATCGTGCTCGTCGACGTGTCCGAGTTCCACAAGGGCGGCGGCTCGGTCCGGTGCCTGACCAACCCGCTCGACATCCAGGTCGGCCGGGACCTGCCGGCGGTGGCTGGCGGCGAGGTCGTGCTGCCCTGAGCCTGGGCGGGGCCGCAACTCCGCAGGTGCGGAGTTCGGGCCCTGCTTCGCGCGTCGGGAGGGGCTCCAAGTCCGCAGGTGCGGGGTTTGGGCCCTGCTAGCCGAACGGACCGCGGCGAAGGGGACGACCGGCCGATCCTAGGAGCGTTGGGACCACTGTCTGACCTCGGCGCTCCTATGTCGCTGTCCAGGGGACGGCCATCGCGGGCGAGGCACCCCGCCCCGGCGGGCAGCGCCCTGCCGAAGCGGGGTGCCGATCCCCCCACGCCCCCCAACGGTGGTCGTCATCCGATGACCACCCGCGCCTCGGACGGCTCTCGGCCTCCCTCCGCGCGGCTGGGCGGCGCGGCGAGCCACCGCCCAGGGCGCCCGCGACCGAACTTTCCCCTCCAGGTCTAGAGCGCCACCTTGATCGTCAGGCGGCGCGCGCCGCCCCGGGGGAGGAATGTCCAGATTTAGCCCTTGTTGACTGGTCGGTAACTTCCGGTCGGGCGCGGAGGACGACCGAGGGTAGTCCGAGCGGGCTAGCGCTGATCGTCTTCGCGGGGAGCCCGCGGCTCTCCGACCAGCTCGGAGAGCCCGGCCACCGCCTCCGGGTCCGGCGAGGCGGCGGCCCGGTTGGACTCGGCCACCTCGGCGAGCAGCTCCTGACGCCGTACCTGCACCTCGCGCGGGGCGTCCACGCCGATGCGTACGACGTCGCCGCGGACCTCGAGCACGGTGACGACGATGTCATCGCCGATGACGACGCTCTCGCCGAGCCTGCGGCTCAGGACCAACATGAGTTCACTCCCGTCACGATCTGCTCGTGACCAGTCTGGCGGGCTGCCGTGTCGGAGCGGCACCCGACCCCGTCCGGGGGACGACGGCGCGGACCGCCTACCGGCCGGTCAGGGGTGCGCGCAGCGGCAGGTCGAGGTCGGCGAGCAGCACCTGGGCGGCGCGACGGTTGCGGTGGTTGACGAGCACCGGCGCGAGCAGGTTCGCAGTCGCCTCCTGCGGGGTCTGGCCGAGGGTGACCAGGCTGAGCACGACGAGGTCGCTCGCGTCCCGGACGCCGAGCGTCTCGCTGAGGTCGTCGTCGATCTCCGGGGCGTAGTCGGGGAAGAACATCGCCGGCGGCACGACCACGAACCGCAGGTCGGCCTGCTCCAGGGACCGCAGCTCGCAGAACATGCCGATCTCGTCCAGCCGGGTGAGGGCGAAGCGGCGGTGCTCGGGGAAGCCCAGCAGCGGCTGCACCATGTCCAGCACCGGCAGCTCGGTGGCGGCGGCCTGAGCGGGAAACAGCGGGGTGGCGGTGCTGGTCATCGGTATGTCCTCGTCGTCTCGGCTGCCGGGGCGGCAGCGCCGGCCGTGGCGTTCAGGCCGGTCACTTCAGGAAGTCCATCAGCGACGGCTGCAGCACTTTCGCGGTCGCTCCCAGGGTGGCCTGGTAGGCGACCTGCTGCATCTGCAGGTCGAGCACCGTCTTGCCGATGTCGATGTTCTCCACCTGGGACAGCCGGTTCTGGTTGTTCAGGTTGGCGTCCTGCAAGGCGTTGGACGCCTGCTGCACGCGATCCTCGCGGGTGCCCAGGTCGGCCAGCGCGCTCTTCATCTGCTCCGCGACCGCGTCCAGGTTGCTGAGGGTCCCCGAAAGCGCCGACGGGTTGCTGGTCATCTGGGTGGACGCGTCGTCCAACACCTTGAACAGGTCGTTGCCACCGGGCGTGCCGAACGCCTTCGGCCCGGTCACGTTGATCGGGACGGACACCCCGTTCTTGACGGTCCGGCTGATGGGCACGTCCGTGCCGGCCCAGCCGCCGGTGGCGTCGTAGGCGACCGGCCCCCCCGTCGTACCGCCGAAGATCGGGCGACCGAGGTGCTGGGTGTTGGCCAGGCCGAGCAGCGACTGGCGGATCTGGGTGAGCTCGGTGGCCAGCGCCGAGCGGGCGTCCGGCCCGTTGCTTCCCGTCGAGGTGCCCTGCAGGATCAGGTCCCGGGCGCGCTGCACCTGGGTGAGCATCGACTGCATCGTGCTGTCGGTCTGGTCCATCCAGCTCAACGCGTCGTCGACGTTGCTGCTGTGCTGGGCGTCCGCGGCCAGCTGGGCGCGGATCCGCATCGCCTCGTTGGTGCCGGTCGGCGAGTCCGAGGGCCGGTTGATGAGCCGGCCGGTGGAGAGCTGCTCCTGGGTGGTGGCGAGCCGGCCGAGGCTGGAGTCCAGGGCGGCCAACGAGCCGTTGACCATCATCCGTTGGGTGACTCTCATCGGCCCACCAGCCCGGTCCGGTTGATCAGCGTGTCCAGCATGGAGTCCACCGTGGTCAGCACCCGGGAAGCGCCTTCGTAGCCCCGCTGTGCGGCCATCAGGTTCACCATCTCCTCGTCGATGCTGACCCCTGACAGGGACTCGCGCGAGGAGTCGACCTGGGCGGTCAGCGCGTCCTGGTTCTGCGAGAGCTGCTGCGTCGAGGCGACGGTGACCCCGAAGTTGGTGACCAGGCTGCGGTAGTCCGCCGCGGCCGGATCGAGGGCGGCGCTCATCGCGTCGGCGTTGCTGCCGTCGAGCGCACCCTGGCCAGGAGTAGCCGCCGCGATCTCGGCAGGGTCGGTGATGGCCACCTGGAGGGTCATCGCCGTCGTGCCGGTGAAGAACTTCGTCGTGGCGCCGTTCAGGTCGACACCCTGCGCCTGCTGGGCGTTGACCGTCGTGGCCAGCGTGTTCACGAAGCCGTCCAGCTTGGAGAGGTAGCCGGGCAGGTCGCCGCCGAGCAGTGTCTGGGTGGCGCCGATCTGACCGGCGCCCAGCGTGAGCGGCGTGCCGCCGAGGCTGAGCTGCACCGGGTTCGACGCCTGTGCGGTCAAGGTCGTGGCCCCGGACAGGCTCATCGCGTTCGCGGTGGTCCCGCTGACCAAGGTCTGGTTGCCCACCGTCACCGTCACGGTGGTGTCGCTGCCGACGTCCACCGTGGCCCCGGTGAGCTCGGACAGCTTGAGGGCGAGCTGGTCGCGCCGGTCGAGCAGCGTGTTGGCGTCGGTGCCGGCCACGTGGGCGACCTGGAGCGCCCGGTTCAGGGACGCGAGGTTCTGCGCGGTCTGGTTGACCTGGTCGACCAGCGAGGTCAGCGAGGTGCGTTGGTCGGACCACTCGGTGGAGACCGCGTCGGCCTGCTGCTTGATCGCCGCCTGCAGCGTCGACGCCCGGGCCAGGAGCTGGCTGCGGGCGGCGTCGTCACCGGGGTGGTTGCCCACGTCCTGCCAGCCGGCCTGGAAGTCGGCCAGCGCGGCGGCGACGCCGTTGGCACCGGGCTCGCCGATGGTGGTCTCGAACCGCTGCAGCGACGTGGCGCGGGTGCCCAGGTAGGAGGAGTTGGCGTGCTCGGTGCGCGCGCGGATGTCGAGCAGCTGGTCGTCGACGCGGTCCACCCGGCTTGCCTCGACCCCGTCGCCGGCGCCCTCCCAGCGCGACCAGATCGCGGGCGCTGCCGGTGCGCCGGTGGCCTGCCCGATGACGGTACGGCGGGCGTAGCCGTCGGTGCTCGCGTTGGAGATGTTGCCGCTGGCCACGTCCATGGCCACCCGGTTGTAGCGCAGCGCGGACAGCGCGGTGGAGAGCTCGGAGAAGGTGCCCGACATCTCAGAGGCTCCGGTCCACGAGACTGACGCGCCGGCCCTCGTCGACCGACCCGTCCGCGCCGTACGTCCCTGCGCTCTCGGACATCGACAGCAGGGTGGCCTGCGCGGCCTGGTAGCCGGCGGTGAGCAAGGTGCGGTTGCTCTCCGACATCTGGGCGATCTGGGCGGCCACCGTGGTGAACGCCTCCCGGTGGTCGAGCCAGATGCAGCGCCAGGGCTCCTCGGAGCGGTCGGCGATCTCGTGGAGGCTGGGGTTCGGGTCCAGGTCGAGCTCGGCGGCGACCGTGTCGACGGCGACCGCCCGGAGCAGCTCCACCTCGCGGATCCGGCCCAGGCAGGCGTCGATCTCGCGGGCCGCGGCGGGCAGCCAGCGGGTGCGCCCCCCGGCGAGGACCAGCTGCTCCACCTCCAACTTGTAGAGCAGGGTCTCAAGCAGCTCCCGCTCCTGCCACAGCACCGAGGAGAGGTCCTCCATCGACATGGCTTCGCTCCCCTTCGTCTATGCCGTTCGCCTGAAGTGCGGGTGCACAGTTGCTCCATCGGCGGCCGCGGCGACTTCTTGAGCAGAATTGCGACACGCCAGGGCCGACGGGGGTACGCGGCAGAAGAACTTGCATGAACCAGAATGACTAGTCCGAGGCGGTATGAGGGGGCCGGGACGGGTAGTTCGCTCGTTAAAAGGGGCTAAATTCGCCTTAAAACGTGGCAAAGCGGACAACCTTGAGGTTGGTTGGCGGGGTGCCCCCCCACACGAACCAGACTTCCACCGTCGGTGTCGCTCCCGCTGCCGATTCGCCACTCCGGAACGCGTCCGGCGCCACGGCGCAGGTCGAGCAGCTGGTCCAGCAAGGTCTCCCTCTCGTCGGCCACCTGGTGCGGGAGATGAGCGGCAAGGTCCCCGCGCACGTGCCCCGGGAGGACCTGATGTCCGCCGGCATGCTCGCCCTGGTGCAGGCCGCCCAGGGATACAGCCCGGAGCGCGGCACGAGCTTCTTCGGCTACGCCTCGACCCGGATCCGCGGCGCGATCGTGGATGAGCTGCGGGGCATGGACTGGGCCAGCCGGTCGGTCCGACGCCGGGCCCGCCAGGTCGACGAGGCCCGCGAACGGCTCACCGCCCGGCTCGGCCGCAGCGCCACGGACGCCGAGGTCGCGGCCGCGCTCGGAGTTGGCCTGACGGAGGTCACCGCGCGGCGCGGTGACGTGGCCCGCGCCTCGGTGATGTCATTGCACGGCTTCGAGGAGGGCTCCCTCGAGGAGGTGCTGCCCTCGGCCGGGCCCACGCCGGTCGAGGTGCTGGAGGGCCGCGAGCGGATCGCCTACCTGCACGACGCGGTGGAGAAGCTGCCCGAGCGGCTGCGCGCCGTCGTCGAAGGCTACTTCTTCGGCGAGCAGCCGATGGCCCAGATCGCCGAGCAGCTCGGCGTCAGCGAGTCGCGGGTTTCCCAGCTGCGCGCCGAGGCGGTGACCCTGCTCAAGGACGCGCTGAACAGCGCACTCGCGCCCGAGCAGGTGGCCGTGCCTGCGCGTCCCGGTGGCTGCGCGGCGCGTCGCCGCGAGGCGTACTTCGCCGAAGTGGCCGCGCACCGCTCCTTCACCGCCCGGCTCGCGGAGCCGACGCGGGACAGCTACTCGGCCTGATCCTCGCCTGGCTCGGCCGGCGCGACTGTGCTTGGAAACGCCCACCGGTCGCGTGTCCCTATTCCTCCAGCTCAGTTCCAAGCGGTTCTCGCCACGCCGGTCGTACAGCCGTTTGGAACTGATCTGAATCGGAGGCCTGCGGACTCCTCAAGTCCTGACTCGTGCTGCCGATCACAACGGCAACAGCAGCCCATGGATGGGCTCGCGACCCACTCAGGGAGGAACTCAACATGGGTCTTCGGATCAACACCAACATCGCGGCGATGAACGCCTACCGCAACCTGTCGGTGACGAGCAATGAGATGTCGGACTCGCTGGCGAAGCTGTCCAGCGGCTACCGCATCAACAAGGCCGCCGACGACGCCGCCGGCCTGGCCATCAGCGAGGGCCTGCGCTCGCAGATCGGCGGTCTCAAGGTCGCCGGCCGCAACACCCAGGACGCCATCAACGTCGTGCAGACCGCAGACGGCGCCCTGAACGAGAGCACCTCGATCCTGCAGCGCATGCGTGACTTGTCGGTGCAGGCGTCCAACGACGGCGGTCTTGACGCGAACGCCAAGTCGGACATCCAGACCGAGATGAACCAGCTGAAGAGCGAGCTGGACCGCATCTCGAACACCACCACGTTCAACGGCAGGAACCTGTTGGACGGTAGCTACACCGGTGTCTTCCAGGTAGGCGCAAATGCCGGCGAGACGATCTCGGTGGCCATCAACCAGACTATGAACGCAAGCGGACTTGGGGTCGACGGTGTCGACGTCACCAAGGCAGCGTCCGACGCCATGTCCGGGACGGTGGTCAACGCGACAGCTAACGGCACCACTGGGACAGCCAGCACCTTTACCACTGGAGCTGGTGACCTCGCTACCGACAACACGAACAACGGGAAGTTGAACGGGACGATCTCCTACGGGGGCAAGTCTCTCGACCTTTCGACGCTGACGGCCAAAGACTCGACTGCGGGCCTCGCAGATTCGACCAGCGGCAACCTTGCAGACCTGCAGAGTCAGGTGAACGCCGTCTTCGGTTTCGAGGCCGACGGCACCACCCCCGCTGTGGCCGTGACTGCCGACGGGTCGGGCAACCTCGTCTTCACCGGCCAGACGCCCGGTGCGACCGACGATGCGGGGAAGCTGGCGGCGGAATCCTTCAGCTACGCCAAGGTGACGGGCGCATCGGACGCGATCACCAAGATCGACGCGGCGATCACCTCCGTCTCGACGGTGCGCGCCAACCTCGGTGCCTACCAGAACCGGTTCGAGCACACGGTGAACAACATCAACGTGGCCGTGGAGAACCTGTCCGCGTCGGAGAGCTCGATCCGCGACACGGACATGGCCTCGGAGATGGTCAACTTCACCCGGACGCAGATCCTGTCCCAGGCCGGCACCGCCATGCTGGCCCAGGCCAACCAGATCCCGTCGGGTGTGCTGAAGCTCCTGGGCTGACGCAAGTTCGTTGACTCGAGACGGCCGACACGCAGGTCCGGCCGCATCACGGGCCCGGTGGGAGCAGGTCACTCGGCCTGCTCCCACCGGAGCACCAGGAGAGGAGGACGCCAATGTCGACCAGCAGCATCGATGGCCTGATCAGTGGGCTGAACACCACCCAGATCATTGACCAGCTCATGCAGCTGAACGCCCAGCCGCAGACCATCCTCAAGAACCGGGTCGCCGCCGAGCAGACCCGGGTGGCCTCGCTCCAGACCGTCAACTCCAAGCTCGCGGCCATCGCCTCCAAGGCGGGCGATCTGTCCCAGCTGAGCAGCTGGTCGCCCAGCACCGCGACCAGCAGCAACGCGAACGTGACCGTCCAGGCGGCCGCCGGCGCGACGGCAGGCTCGCTGTCGCTCACCGTCGGCGGACTCGCGACGGCGGACGAGACCACCTACTCGACGACCGGTGGGCTCGCCGACACGGTGATGACCGCCAACAAGAACTACTGGATCCACTTCACCGACACCAGCCGCGCAGCGGTGGAGATCAACACCGGCGACGGCAGTCTGCAGTCCATCGCCAACGCGCTCAACGCGTCGGGGACCGGCGTGGACGCGGCGCTGGTGGAGAACGGCAGCGTCAATGCCGCCGGCCAGCCGGAGTACACGCTCACGGTCACCGACGGCACCACCGGCGCCAACTCGGGGTTCACGATCGACCCGGACGTGACGGGGGACCCCGCGTTCATGGGGACGGCGACAACGACCCAGGGCGTGGACGCGACGATCACCGTGAACGGCGCGTCCCTCACCTCGTCGACCAACACCTTCACCGACCTGATGCCCGGTGTCGACGTCACGCTGGGCTCACAGGCCAAGGCGAACGACACGGCGACCGTCACCATCGGCCGGGACAGCAGCAGTCTCGCCGGCAAGGTGCAGGACTTGGTCGATGCCGCGAACGCCGCGCTTGACGACATCTCCTCGCTCACCGCCTACGACGCGGACACCAAGACCGCTGGCCTGCTCACCGGCGACTCGACGCTGCGCACGGTCACCCAGCAGGTGCTGTCGGCGGTCACCGACGGGGTGAACGGGAAGTCTCTTGCCGCCGTCGGGATCCAGGTCGACAAGACCGGGAAGATCACCTTCGACGCCGCGAAGTTCAAGACTGCCTACGAGGCTGACCCAACCGGGACAGCGGCGTACTTCACCGGAACCGCCACCTGGACCGGCACGGGCACCGGCGTAAGCCTGGAGAGCTCGACCTGGCGCACCCAGCCGGGCAGCTACGCGGTCGTGGCCGACACGAGCGGCGGAACGATCGACGGACTTACCGGCACCTTGACCGGCAGCCTGCTCACTGGTGCGACCGGGTCGGCGGTCGAGGGACTGACCCTGAAGTACTCCGGCAGCATCAACGGCACGATCACCTACACACAGGGCATCGCAGCGAAGCTGGAAGCGCTCGCCCAGCAGGCCAGCAACTCCACCGATGGCACCGTGACGATGGAGATCCAGGGCGAGAACTCCTCCATCGACGACATGAACAACGACATCTCCGACTGGGATGTCCGACTGGCCCAGCAGCGCACCACGCTCGAGCAGCAGTACTCCCAGCTGGAGGTGTCGCTCGGCAAGCTCAAGAACCAGGGCACCTGGTTGGCCGGCCAGATCGCGTCGCTGCCGAGCATCAGCACCAGCAGTAGCAGCAGTAGCGGAAGCTAGGAGGGGACATGGGGAACCCGGCACAGGCCTACCTTGGCCAGATGGTGGCCACAGCGAGCCCGGAGCGGCTGCTGGTGATGCTCTACGACCGGCTGCTGCTCGACCTCCGTCGCGCACTCGAGGCGCAGCAGTCCGGCGACCAGGGCACCGCGAGCACGAACCTGCTGCACGCGCAGGACGTCGTGCTGGAGCTGACCGCCTCGTTGCGCACTGACGTGTGGGACGGCGCATCCACGATGGCGGCGCTCTACGA